>Ga0302046_10000177_pt1 | contig 68977 bp, 48 predicted proteins | sample RVTome_11_FD_200261 | JGI IMG/M metagenome (GOLD analysis project Ga0302046, IMG submission 200261) | Soil microbial communities from uranium-contaminated site in the Upper Colorado River Basin, Wyoming, United States - RVT147D111 (version 2) ... | reverse complement strand
AAGATCGCCCAGCGCCTCATCCGTCGCCTCGAGGATCTCGGCCTCAAGGTCGAGGTCAGGGCGGCCTCCTGACTGCCCCAGAGGGGGAGTTTCTCTCTAGTGCGCGGCGTGCTCGCGACGTACTTGCAGAACGTCGACCGCATCGTGGACGAGCTCGGACCGCTCGAGCAGGATGCGGGCGAGGGCGACGACGCGCTCACGGACGAGGAGCAGGAGGAGCTCGCCGCGCGCCGCCAGGAGGAGCGCGACCAGCGCGAGAAGAAGATCCTCGAGGACGCGTTCTTCCGCTCGTTCCGGAGCTGGAGCGAGCGCGACTGGAGGAAGTTCGAGAACTCGTACTTCGACTTCGCGGGGTGACGCGCGGCCGCTGGTACCGTACGGGCGATGCGTCGGGTCCTGCTCGCGTGCCTCTCCGCGTCGTGTGCCGACGCCGGTCCCCGCCTCCCCTTCGACCTCGTCGACGAGGCAGAGGCCCGCGGCCTCTCCCACGCCAACCGCAGCGGAGGTCCAAAGAAGGCGACGATCCTCGAGGCCAACGGCGCGGGCGTCGCCCTGCTCGACCTCGAGCGCGACGGCGACCTCGACGTCGTCCTCGCCCAGGGCCTCTCGAGCCTGACGGAGCTCTGCGCCGGCGGCGGCACCGACATCGACGTGTTCCTGAACGACGGCGCCGCGCGCTTCACGCGCACGCCGGGACCGGGGCTCTCGGGGTGGTGGACGGGCCTCGCCACCGGCGACGTCGACGGCGACGGGGACGCGGACCTCGTCGCCGGCGGCTTCGGGCGCCTGGTGGTCCTCGTGCAGCAGGACGGCGGGGAGCTGGCGCCGGCGGCGGAGCTGGTCTCTGCCCCGAGCTCGCCCGCTCCGCCCTGGATCACGAGCCTCGCCCTCTTCGACGCCGACCGCGACGGCCACCTCGACCTGTACGCCGGGCTGTACCTCGACCTCGACCCTTGCGCGCCGCCGCTCGGAGCGCTGGGCGACGGCGCGCTCGCCGTGCCCTGCGAGTGGAAGGGGCTCGCGGTGTACTGCGGCCCGCGCGGCCTCTCGCCGCAGGCGGACCGCATGTGGCGCGGCCGCGGCGACGGCTCGTTCGAGGAGCTCGATCCCGCGCGGCTCGGCGCGGCGCCCGCGGGCTACACGCTCGCGGTCGCGCCGTTCGACGCCGACGGCGACGGCGACACCGACCTCGCGGTCGCCGCGGACAGCTCGCCGAACCTGCTCTTGATCGGCGACGGAGCGGGCGCCTTCCGCGAGCTCGCCTACGCCGCCGGGGTCGCGCTCGGCGCCGACGGCCGCCCGCAGGCCGGCATGGGGATCGCCGTCGGCGACGTCGACCGCGACGGGCGCTTCGACCTCGCGATCACGAACTTCTCCGACGAGCCGACCGAGCTCCACCTCGGCGCGGACGTCGGGTTCACCCAGGCCACCTACCGCTACGGCCTCTCGCGCGAGACCCAGCGCCTGCTCTCGTGGAGCGCGCACCTCGCCGACTTCGACGGGGACGGCTGGCTCGAGCTCTTCACGGCCAACGGCCACGTCTACCCGCAGGCCGACGAGCCGAACACCGGGACGAGCTACGGCCAGCCCGACACGCTCTGGCACCTCGGGCCGGAGCCGCGCGCCCGGCCGGCGGGCGGAGCGCGCGCGGGCTCGCTCCTCGCGGCGCCGCTCGGCTCGCGCGGGAGCGCGCTCGGCGACCTCGACGGCGACGGCGCGCCCGACCTCGTCGTGACGCGCATCGACGGGCCCACCGCCCTCGGGCTCGCCCGCGGCGGCGCGGCGCGGCGGCTCGCCGTGCGCTGCCTGGGGCCGCGCGCGGATCCCCCCGGCGCCAGGAGCGCCGATCCGACCGGCGCTCCGCGCACGCCCGCCGACGGCATGGGCACGCGCCTGGTGCTCGTCGTCGCTGCGACCGGCGGCGAGTTCGCCCTGCTCGACGAGGTGCAGACGGCGCGCGGCTACCAGTCCGCCTCGACGCCCTGGTCGCACTTCGGGCTCGGCGAGCGCGGCACGCCGCTGCGCCTTTTCGTGTGCTGGCCCTCGACGCGCGAGGAGACGCTCGAGGGGCTGCGCGCCGGCGAGCGGATCTGGATCCGCGAGGGCGAGGGCATCGTGCGCCGCGAGGAGCTGCGATGAGCGCGCGCTGGCCGGCGGCGCTCGCGATCGCCTCGCTGGCGAGCCCGGTCCCCGCGAGCCCGAGCGCGGGACAAGCGCGCGACGCGCGCATCGCCGCCTGGACGGAGGCGCTCGAGCTCGACCTCGCGGCGCAGGTCCTGCGCGAGGGCCCGGTGCTGGTCGCCCCGGGCGGCGCCCTCGCGCGCGACGGCGAGGCGCTCGCGCTCGTCGCGCGCGCCCTCTACCGCGCCGGCCGCGAGACCGAGGCGGACGAGCTCTTGGCGAGCGCCGCGCCGCTCCCGGAAGCCGGCGCGGCGGGGCGCGCCGCCGTCGAGCTCGCCCGCGCCTGGATCGCGCTCGAGCGCGACGACCTGGGCGGCGTGCGCGCGCTCCTCGCCGGGCCCGACGGCGCGCCGCGCTTTCCCAAGGCGCCCGAGGCCTGGCTGTACCTGGCGAGATCGTTCGCGCGCGCCGGCGAGGCCGCGCGCGCGGCGCCGCTCCTCGAGCGCTTCCTCGAGCTCGCGCCGCACCACGGCGAGGCGCCCGCCGCGTGGTACCTCCTGGCGCGCGCGGCGCTCGAGCAGGGCGACCTCGAGGCCGCGCGCGCGCGCCGCGAGCGCGCGGAGGCGGCCGGGCGCTGGCAGGCCTACTACCGCACGCGCCGGCTGCAGATCCGCCGCGACCCCGATGCGCCCTTGCCGCGGCTCGGCCTCGCCCAGCTCTGGATGGAGGCCGAGGAGCCCGCGCGCGCTGCCGAGGTGCTCGCGGAGCTCGCGCGGCGCGCTCCGGGTTTCGCGCCAGGCTGGACGCTCCTGGGCGAGGCGCGGCGCGCGCTCGACGACCCGCACGGGGCGCGCGAGGCGTACACGCGCGCGCTCGAGCTCGACCCCGAGGAGCGGCTCGCGCGCCACAACCGCGCCGTCCTCGACCTCGCCGCCGGGCGCGAGGCCGACGCGGAGCGCGACCTCGCATGGCTCGTCGAGCACGCGCCCGAGCGCGACCCGCGCGCCGTCAACGCTTTGCTCCTGCTCGCGCGCCTCGCGGACCGCCGCGGCGAAGGGGAGCGGGCGGAAGGGCTGCATGCCGACTACCGCGCGCGCGGGGGGACCGAGCCGCTGCGGCCCTGAGCGTGAGCGACCGTCTGATCCGGCGCTCAGCGCCCCCCGTTCGCACCCCCATCCCCGGCGGCGCTCATCGCGTCGAGGGCGCGCTGGGTCTCCTCGACGAAGGGGCCGTCGGGCTCCGCGCGCAGGTAGGCCTCGAGCGGGCGCCGCGCGGACTCGGGGCCGTCGACGATCCAGAGGGCCTGGGCCAGGTTGAGGTGCACGGGGTCGGGCAGCGGCCGGCCCTGGCGGCGCGCGCCGTCGATCACCTGCTCCCACTCGCGCGCGGCGCCGGCCGCGTCGTCCAGCTGGAAGAGCACGACGCCCAGGTAGTTGTGGGCCTCGAGCGCCGTCTCGTCGCACTCGATCGCCTCGCGCAAGAGGTCCTCGGCGACCTTGAGGTCGTCGGCGCGGTGCGCCTGCAGCGCGCGGTGGACGAGGCACGTCGCCAGCTGCTCGCGGGCGACCGCGGACTCGGGGTCGAGCTGCACGGCCTCCGACGCGAGGGCTTCCGCGCGCTCCAGCTCCTTGGCGGCGTAGGCGGCCTGGGCGCGCAGCGCCGCGTCGAGCGCCCGCACGCGCGCCGCGTCCGGCGCCACGAGGAGCGCCTGGCGCGCCAGCGTCCGCGCGGCATCCGGATCGCCGGCGCGGTAGGCGGCGAGGGCCTTCTCGCGCGCGCGCTCGGCGTGGCCGGGGTCGAGCCGCAGGGCCTCCGCGACGTTCTCGCGCGCGCCCTCGGCGTCGCCGGCCTCGCGCTGGACGAGCGCCTGCGCGGCGCGCGAGAACGCCTCGTCGCGCAGGACGTGCGCGCCCGTGCGCAGCTCGGCCTCGCTCATCCCGAGCTCGCGCGCGCGCAGGAAGTAGCGGATCGCGAGGGGGCGCTCGTGCTGGGTCAACGCGGCGACGCCGGCGTTCTTGTAGAGGCTCGCCAGCTCGCCGGCGAGCGGCACGCCCTCCTCGACGAGCTCCTCGAAGACCGCGAGCGCCTCGCCGAAGCGCATCTGGGCCGCGAGCATCTCGGCGAAAAAGCGCCGTGCGTCGACGTCGCGCGCGTCGAACTCGAGCGACGTCTTCGCGTGGACGAGGGCCTCGCCGGCCGCGCCGCGCTTGGCGGCCAGCTTGCCGAGCACGAGGTGCGCCTGGCCCAGGGGCCGGTCCGCGAAGGGCAGCCCGGGGTCCTTCCTGCGCGCCGATTCGAGCAGCCGCAGGCCGGCCGGCGCGCCGCCCGGCTGCGAGATGAGCGTGACGCCGCGCGCGCGCTCGAGCTCGGGGGTCGCGCCGCCGCACGCGCGCAGGCCGCGCTGGATCTCCGCGTCGGCGGTCTCGAGCCGGCCGGCGGCGGCGTGCAGCTCGGCGGCGGTCGCGTAGACGCGCGGGTCCTTCGGATCGAGCGCGCGCGCGGCCTCGACGAGCGGCGTCACCTCGGTGTCCTCGCCGGAGAGCGCGGCCGCGCGCGCGCGCAGGAGCAGCCGCTCGACTTTGGCGACTTTGGCGACGTTGGCGTCGTTGGGGACTTCGGCGTCGCCGTCGAGCCGGCGCAGGAGCGCGCGCGCCTCGTCGAGCCGGCCGCCCTCGATCGCGCGGCGCGCCGCGACCACGAGCGGATCGGCGGAGCGCGCGGGCGCGGCGGGGGCGGGCGCGGCGTCCGCCTCGGGCGGGTCCCCGCAAGCAGGGACGAGGACGAGCAGCCAGGAGGCGACGAGGGGCGACGCGCGCGTGGGCCGCATGGCAACCCGGAAGTGTACGCCTTCGGGCCGCCGAGGGAACCCGGTGCCGGGTTACCATCCGCGCCCGTGCGCTCGGTCCGCTTCGTCACGTTCGGCTGCAAGGCCAACCAGTACGACTCCCAGCTCCTGCGCGAGGCGCTGGTGCGCCGCGGGCTGGACGAGCGCGACGACGCGGACCTCGTCGTCGTCAACACCTGCACCGTGACCGCCGAGGCGGGGCGCAAGGCGCGCCAGGTGATCCGGCGCATGCACCGCGAACGGCCGGACGCGCGCATCTGCGTGACCGGCTGCCTGGCCGAGAGCGAGCCGGCGGCGCTGCGCGGGCTGCCGGGCGTCGAGTGGGTGCTCGGCAACGGCGAGGCCAAGCGCCCGGCGAGCTTCCTGCGCCAGCTCGGGTTCGACGAGAGCCCCGAGGAGCTCGGGGTCCCGGCCGGGATCACCGCCTTCGCCGGCCACACGCGCGCGTTCGTCAAGATCCAGGACGGCTGCGACAAGGCCTGCGCCTTCTGCATCATCCCCAAGGTGCGCGGGGCGAGCCGCTCGCGGCCCGTGGCCGAGCTCGCGCGCGAGGTGCGGGGCTTGGTCGAGGGCGGCCACGTCGAGGTCGTCCTGTGCGGGATCCACATCGGGCACTGGGGCCGCGACCTCGGCCTGCGGCTCGCGGACCTCCTCTCGGCGCTCACCGCGCTCGAGCCGCGCGGCCGGGGCGGCGCGCCCCTGCCCTACCGCCTGCGGCTCTCCTCGATCGAGGCGACCGAGGTCGACGACGACGTGGTCGAGCTCATGGCGACGCGCCCCGAGCGCCTCGCGCCGCACCTGCACATGCCGATGCAGTCGGGCTCGGACGAGGTCCTCGCGCGCATGAGCCGCTGGTACACGCGGGCGGAGTACGTCGATGCCTGCGAGCGCATCCGCGGCGCCCTCGACCGACCGTGCTTCACGGCGGACGTGCTGGTGGGATTTCCCGGCGAGAGCGAGCGACACTTCGAGGAGACGCTCGCCGCGACGCGCGCGGCGGGCTTCGCGCGCGTGCACGTGTTCCCGTTCTCGCCGCGCCCCGGGACGGCGGCGGACGCCCTGCCCGGAAGGGTCGCGCCCGAGGCGGTGCGCGAGCGGCGCGCGCGGCTCTCGGAGCTGGCCCACGAGCTGGGCGAGGCCTACCGCGGCGCCCTCGCCGGCGCCCGCGAGGTCGTCGTGCTCGAGGGCCACGCGGGCCTCTGCGGCCGCTACCAGCGCGTGCGCGTCGACCCCGCGGACTTCCCCGGCGCGCCCGCGACGGTCGAGGTGCGCCTCGAGGTGCGCGCCGGCGAAGGCTCGAGCGAGCTCTTCGGCCGCCCCGCGGCCGCCGCGGCCCGATGAGCCCGGCCGACCGCGACCGCGCCGAGCTGCACGCGCTCACCCGCGCGCTCCGCGCCCACCTCCGCCGCCGGCGCTCGGCCGGGCAGCGCCTCACGCGCGTTCGCGTGCCCGTGCCCGAGCCCGATCGCGTGCCCGTGCCCGCGGCCGATCGCGTGCCGGTGCCCGTGACCGACCCGGCCCCCAGCGAGCCGACACCGCGCACCGAGCCCGCGACCCTGGAGACCCGCGCCGCCGGGATCCGCCGCCTCGCCGCCGCCGCCCCCGACCTCGAGACCCTGCGCTCCGCCGTCGCCGAGTGCACCGCCTGCGAGCTCTGCAAGAGCCGCACGCAGACCGTCTTCGCCGACGGCGCGGGCGCGCGCCGCGTGATGTTCATCGGCGAGGCTCCCGGCTTCCACGAGGACCGCGAGGGCGTCCCGTTCGTCGGCCCGGCGGGCCGGCTCCTCACCGACATCATCGAGCGCGGGATGGGGATCCCGCGCAGCGAGGTCACGATCGCCAACGTCCTCAAGTGCCGGCCGCCCGACAACCGCGATCCGACCCGGGACGAGAAGACGCTCTGCACGGGGTGGCTCGACCGGCAGATCGAGCTCGTCGACCCGCTGGTCCTGATCGCGCTGGGCCGGCACGCGGCCGGGCACCTCCTGGCGAGCGAGGCCTCGATGGGGAAGATGCGCGGGAAGGTGCACGAGCGGGCGGGGCGCAAGGTCGTCGCCACCTACCACCCGGCGTTCCTCTTGCGCAGCCCCGAGATGAAGAAGGAGTGCTGGAAGGACATCCAGCTCGCGATGCGCGAGCTCGGGCTCGCGCGGCCGGGAGAAGCGCGGGAATCCGGGAAGCCGCGGTAACCGAACGAGGGGCGCTCGGTACGGGGCCCTGGATCCCGAGGGCGCGTCGCGGGCCGGTTGACCGCATCCGGCGGCGCCGCTATGCTCCGCGCTCTCTGTCCCTCTCCGCAGCCGAACGCAAGTGTAGAGGAGAAGGAGAGTTCCAGCCGTTACGGCCCCCCCGGCCCGACCGTCAGCAGAAGCCACCCGCGCGGTGGCCGTGTCCGCTCTCGGCTCCGGTCGTGGAGGCAGTCTCCATCCTTCGACCCTGCGCTGCCTCGACGCGGAGAGATCCCGTCGTTCCACGGAAACGGTCCTGCCCACCGAGAGGTCCCTGCTTCGCCCGATGACGGAGCGAACGGGCCCCCCCATCTCCAAAAGGCCGAAGCTCATGCGGTGCCGCTCACCCCTCGTCACGCTCGTCCTTGCGACCCTCGTCGCGTGCTCGTCGACGAAGTCCTCGAAGGGCGGCAAGCCTCCGGCGGGTCCGGAGACCGATGCGTTCGAGCCCCGCGCCCCCGGCTTCGACGAGCCGGGCGTGGCCGAGGCGGCCTACGCGCCCGACCCGCAGGACCAGGGCGGGGTGCAGGAGCAGGTCGACGAGGTCGAGCTGCGGCGCCAGAAGCGCGCCGAGCTCTCGCGCAGCTACGTCGAACAGGGCAAGGCCGAGCTCGAGCGCGCGGAGCTCGCGGGCGCGCTGACCAGCTTCGCGAACGCCCTCGAGCTCGACCCGACCAACCAGGAGGCGCGCGACAGCCTGCGCCACCTCCAGGGGCTGATGGGCGACGAGTACCAGGCGGTCGCCACGGTGCTCGACGACGAGACCGAGCGGGCGGTCGTGCGCCGCGCCCAGGCGTTCCTCGAAGCGGACCTGCACGCCAGCCGCGGGGACGCGGCCCTCGCGGCGGGCCAGTACGACACGGCGATCGAGCACTACCGCAAGGCCCAGATCATCCTCGCCTACCACCCCTACATCGCCAGCGACTCGCTCGACGAGCGCGTCGTCACGGGCAAGATCGAGACCGCCGTGCGGCTGCGCGACGAGGCGCGCGCCGAGGCGGACCGCACGGCGCGCGAGGAGGCGCAGCGCAAGCAGGCCGTGGCCGAGGCCGACGAGCGCGGGCGGCGCGAGAACAAGCTGCGCCAGTACTACCAGCTGGCGAACCAGGCGTTCCTCAACGAGAAGTACCGCGAGGCCGAGCGCTGGACGGCGATGATCCTGGTCGAGGACCCGGGCAACGAAGCGGCCAAGGAGCTGCAGGCCACCGCGCGCAACGCGCGGCACTTCCGGGCCGACGAGCGCAACCGGCGCGACTACCGCGAGCAGTGGCTGCGGACGTTCGACGAGCTCGACACGATGAACGTGCCGCAGACCGAGGCGCTCGTCTTCAGCGACCTCAAGCGCTGGGCCGAGGTCGTCGAGCGCGAGCCGCTCGAGGTCACCTCGCTGACGTCGATCGACCTCGAGGACCGCCAGGCCGTCCTGGACCGGCTCGAGGCCGTCGCGTTCGCGCCCAGCTTCGGGGGCCCGGACGGGGACGGCTCGCCGCTCGAGGAGGTGGCCGCGTTCCTGCAGCGCATCACGGGGGTCAACTTCTGGATCAGCCCGAAGGTGCTCAACGAGCTCGACCCCGAGGAGACGGCGATCCGGCTCGAGCTCCCCGACCGCACCGTGCGCAAGGTGCTCGACATGATCACCGAGACCAAGGAGAACCTCTTCTGGAAGGTCGAGGACGGCGTCGTCAAGTTCGTCACGGGCGACGAGATGACCGGCAACCAGGTCCTGCGCAACTACTCCGTCCAGGATCTCATCCACCCGATCCCGGACTACCCCGGACGCGACATCAACGTGAGCCCGTCGGGCGGCATCGTGGAGCCCGACGAGGACCTGGTCGAGCGCGAGGCCAACGTCGTCAACACGTCGCTGCTCGAAGAGCTGATCCAGAACAACATCGCGCCCGAGACCTGGGACGCCGACCCGAACAACTCGATCCGCGTGACCGAGAACGGGACGCTCGTCGTCAACCAGACGCTCGAGGTGCACGAGCAGATCCAGAAGCTGCTGGAGGACCTGCGCGAGGCGACCGGCATCATGGTCGACATCCAGGCCCGCTTCATGAAGGTGGAGGACAACTTCCTCGAGGACATCGGAGTGGACTTCCGCGGGCTGGGCACGCCCGGGCCGGGGGTCAGCGGCGGGGACTTCAATGACTTCGGAGACCCCACCGAGTTCGAGCGGATCGCCGCCGGCGACGCGATCGGGACGGACAACAGCCTCGGCGCCTTCTACGACGACGGCGAGGACGGCGACATGCGCGCGCGCGTCGAGGAGCTGTACGACGCGAGCCTGGGCGACGACGACGTCATCCAGGCCTCGGGCGGCCTCTCGTTCCAGTGGGTCTACCTGAACGACATGGAGCTCGAGCTGATCCTGCGCGCCGTCAGCAAGTCCGAGCGGGTCGAGCTCGTGACGGCGCCGCGGATCGTCGTCCACAACACGGCGCGGGCGAACCTCTCCGTCCTCAACCAGGTCGCCTACGTGCAGGACTTCGACGTGGAGATCGCGCAGGCGGCGTCGATCGCCGACCCGATCATCGACGTCATCCAGGACGGCGTGATCCTCGACGTGCGCCCGGTCGTCTCCGCCGACCGGCGCTTCATCACCCTCGAGCTGCGGCCCACGATCGCCGAGCTCCAGCGCCCGATCGAGGAGAAGGTGACGACCCTCGGCAGTCAGAACTCGGTCACGATCCAGCTGCCCGAGGTCGAGATCCAGCGCGTGCGCACCTCGATCCCGATGCCCGACGGGGGCACGGTCCTGCTGGGCGGGATGAAGATCTCCGACAAGCGCGACAAGCGCTCGGGCGTCCCGATCCTGAACAAGGTCCCCCTCCTCTCGGCGCTCTTCGAGCGGAAGGGCAGCTACGTCTCCAACCGCAAGCTCCTGATCCTCCTGCGCGCCAGCATCGTCATCCCCGAGGAGTACGAGCCCTCGCCGTCGATGCTGCGCCGCAAGGGACAGGATTGAGAGGCTGTGAAAGCCGGCCGGCGCTGGACGCCGCGCAGGTCTTCACAGCCTCTGAGCGGAAACCCCGCCGGGACGGGCCAGTCGCCCGTCCCGGATCCCCCACCCCCCGGCGCTCGGTGGCCCGGGCGGGAATCCCGTTGCCCGCGGCCCCCCGATGGGTATGGACCCGATCGGGAGGCTGGTCCACGCCCCACGGCCCGAACCCTCCCCCCATCCGACCGTTCTCTCCCCCCTCCGCCTCTTCCACCGAGGAAGGGACCGAACCATGAGCACGTTGCGCACCGTCCTGGGGCCGGCCGTCCCCTTCCTCCTCGCCGCGGCGCCCGCCTTCGCCCAGGTCAGCGACGCGGAGGCCAAGGCCGAGATCGAGTTCGCCCGGGGTCTGGCCGCCGACTGGGCCTTCGTCGACCTCGCCGAGCAGGTGATCCGCGAGCTCGAGCGCGAGGGCGTCACGAAGCGGATCGGCGAGGAGCTCGGGATCGTCAAGTGCGAGGTCTACACGATCGGTGCCAAGGGCGAGCGCGACCCGGTCCGCCGCAACGAGCTGTTCGAGGAGGCGCTGACCGCCTACGCCGACTTCATCGAGAACAACCGCAGCTCGTCCCAGCTCGCCAAGGCCGAGGCGGCCTTCGTCAACACCTCCGCCCTCTACGCCCAGGCGCTGGCGCTCGCCCTCGAGGAGGCGGTGGGCGAGGAGGCCGAGCGGATGCGCGCCCGCCAGACGGACATCTTGAGCGAGGCGAGCAAGCTGACCCAGCACCTGATCGACGGCCTGCGCTCGATCCCGTCGGAGGACCGCACCGAAGAGGAGACGCGCGAGCTCTACGAGCTGATGCTGAACCGCGGCAAGATGCTGGCCGAGATCGGCAAGACGCACACGACGCCAGCCACCCCGGAGGGCGGGATCTTCTTCTTCAACCAGGCGATCCAGACGCTCGAGGATCTGGTCTTCCTGGCGGTCGAGGGCACCCCCCCGGCGCTGCGCGCGTACGTGGCGATGGGCGACGTCTTCGCCTACCAGCAGGACTGGGACAACGCCGCGACCTTCTACCAGGCCGTCATCGAGCAGACGATCCCGACCGACCGCGATGTCTGGTTGGACGCATCCAAGGACCTGACCGAGGCCCAGAAGGGGCTGCGCTTCCTGTTCCTCGAGATCGCCACCAAGGGGCTGATGGAGGCGCTGGTCAACTCCGGGAGGATCGCCGAGGCCTGCAGGTACGGGCTGCACTACTACAACACGCAGCGCCGCGAGGGGTTCCAGTTCACCCCGTACGGCTACCTCTCGCTGCTCGCGGTCGCGCGCGCGCTGCTCGACTCGGGCGGCTTCGTCGGTGGCGACCTCGTCACCGGCGATGCCGTCTGGTACGAGACCGAGGAGGAGATGGACGCGAACCATCCCGAGCGCCAGCAGCGCAGCAGCGTCGACCTCGCGCTGCGCCTCGCCCAGGGCATCAACGAGGCGAACCGCGGGAATATTCTACAGGTGCGCGCCCAGAAGCTGATCTCCGACATCACCTCGCGCGCCGGCGTCGCCGTGGCCCCGGACGTGCTGATCGAGGCCGCGGAGGGGGAGTACTTCGAGAAGAACTACTCGATCGCGCTGGAGAGCTACCGGCGCGTCATGCGCTCGATCGAGGGCGCCGACACGGCGACGCGCTCGCAGTACGGGTCGCAGGTGCTGAACAAGGTCGGCCGCTGCTTCCGGGCGCTGGACCGGCCGCTCGAGGCCGCGATGGCGTTCCGCGAGGGTTGCACGATCTGGCAGGACCCGCTGATCGCGGGGACGAACGCGCAGAGCTACTACAGCATGATGACCACGATCCAGCGCGCCGCGGTGCTGGACAAGGACGCGCTCGCCGCGATGGTGCGCGAGGCCGAGCAGCTCGTGCAGAAGTGGGAGACCGACGCCCAGGACCAGGTGCAGTGGACGATCGGCGAGCGCGAGCGCAACAACAAGGACTACCCCAAGGCGATCGAGGCCTACAAGGCGGTCGAGAAGAGCTCCACGTACTACGAGAAGGCGAAGGTGCAGATCGGCAACTGCCACTTTCGCATGGGCGAGGTCGACGAGGCGCTGAAGATCTTCGACGACTACGTCGAGAATTACGTCCGCGCCCCCGAGAACGCGATCAACGGCGCCGCCGCGGAGACGCGCCGCAAGGAAGCGCTGGCGGTCGCCGAGTTCTACCGCGGCCTGATCGTCTACACCCGGGGCGAGCACGAGAAGGTCGTCGAGTACCTCGCCGACTACTTCGCGAAATACCCCGACCAGACGGGCTTCACGCCCTTCTCGATGGCCAACCTGATGCGCAGCTACCTCGCGCTCGGCAAGCGCGCCGAGGCGCGCCAGGTGCTGGCCCAGATGGTCGAGAGCTACCCGGAGGAGACCAAGACGGGCGAGGCTTCCGCCGCGTTCTACACTGCGCTGGGCGAGATGCGCGAGGCGTCGCAGGACCCCGAGGAGCGCACCGGCATCCTGCGCGAGATGGCCGAGTACCTCGAGATCTCGAACGGCCTCGGCTCGCCGAAGTACCAGAACCTGCGCAACGAGTCGCAGCACTGGATGGAGCTCGGCGAGTGGGCGAGGGCGGAGCCCGTCCTGGTCCGCATCCAGAACGTGTTCGCCGACGACCCCGAGGCCGGGGAGGCCGTCGCCAAGTACGTCCTGCCCGACCTTGGGCAGACCTTCCTCATGCAGCGCAAGACCGCCGAGGCCCGCGCGGTCCTCGAGCCGATCGCCCTCGAGGGTGCCAGCAAGGAGACGACCCGCGCCTGGTGCCTCTCGGTGATCGGCTGGCCGCAGGAGGACGGGTCGGGCGGCTACGAGGTCGTCCCGGGCGCCGGCGAGACGGCCGAGGATTACAGCGCCGTCATCGACAAGCTGGCCGCGCTGCGCGGCGTCGAGGACCGGTGGGGCTGCCGCTTCTACGGCGACAAGTTCATGATCGCCTGGGGCTACTACGTCTGGGGCGAGCTCGACAGCCGCAAGCGGGAGAGCGCCAAGGAGCAGATCCAGAACATGGCCAACCTGCTGGGCGAGCCCGACCTCGCGTCGATCGACGCGGCCTGCGACTCCGAGGAGACTCCGAAGGACGTCCGCGCCGCCTTCGGCAACGGCGTGCTGCGCGCGCGCTTCCTGTGGCTGCGCAGCATGCTGAACCGCTGAGCCCTCCCCCCATCGATTATTTGGTTGTGAGCCAACCCGCCGCCGCTATCATGTTCGCCTCTCCGATGGAAGGACCCCTTCCGGCCGCCCGAGTCCGCCGCGGGCCGCGGCGCCCGCGCCTCGCCCTGGCCCTGGTCTTCGGGCTGGGGCTGGTTTCGTTTTCCCATGCCCAGGAGAGCGGACGTCCCGACCAGGTCCTGCGCATCAAGCCGAGCACCGGCAAGGTCAGCGTGGTCTCGGGGCGCGTCCTCAGCAACACGCTGACGGCGGTCGAGATCGAGCACGGCGACAAGACCGAGAAGGTCGAGTCCGACCAGGTGACCGAGATCACCTGGGGCACGTTCCCGCCTTCGTTCCAGGACGGCGCGACCTACGCGGCGCGCGGCGACTGGGAGAACTCGGTGGCGAAGTACCGCGTCGCCGCGACCGACGCGTCGGCGCGCCTCGTGGTCCAGGCCGCGGCGCGCCTCGAAGCTGCCGAGGCGCTCCTGCGCTGGGGCGCGAGCGACCCCAACCAGTTCGTCGAGTGCATCGCGGAGTGCGACGTCTTCCTCTCGACGTACCCCGACAACCGCGACCTGCCGCGCGCGCGCTGGCTCAAGGCGCGCGCCTCGCTGCTCGCGGGCGACGCGGCGGGCGCGGCGGCGCAGTTCCGCGCGCTCTACGAGGAGGCGGCGAAGGAGCCGCCGACGACCGGCTACGACCGCGAGATCTGCCTCAACGCCGGGCTCGACGCGGCCTGGGCCTACCTCTTGGCCGGCGAGACGGGGCCCGCGCGCGAGATCTTCGTCGGCGTGGTAGGCCCGTTCGCGACGATGATCGAGCGGCTCGACGGCGGCAGCGGGACCGAGCGCGCGCGCCTGGAGGGCGCCAAGGGCGTCGCGGCGGTCGGCGAGGGCTTCTGCCAGCTGGCCGGAGGCCAGGCCGCGAAGGCGATCGCGACGTTCCAGACCTTCCTGGGCGAGGAGGGTCTGCCCGGCGCCGCGCGCGGCGCGGCGACGCTGGGGATGGCCGAGGCGCACCTCGCGCAGGGCGAGCTGCGCGAGGCCCAGCTCTGGTTCGCGCGGGTGTCGGCGGTGGAGTACGCCGACCGCGACCGCTTGGCGCGCGCCCTCGTGGGCCTGGCCGACACGACGCTCAAGCTCAACGACGGCGATGCCAGCTCGCTCGCGCGCCGCTATCTCGAACAGGTCATGGACTCGTACGGCGACACCCCGTCCGCCCGCGCGGCGGCCGAGATGCAGAAGAGTCTCTGATCGACCCCGGGGTCGGGCCGCGGGTCCTTCCCCTTCCGGATCCCCATCCCAACCCACTCCCTCAGCTCGGTCATGACCCTGAACAAGCTCCAAGCCCGCGCGGCCTCCCTCGCGGCCCCCACCCTGGCCTGCGCGGTCACGATGCTGCTGACCGCCAGCCCGGTCCTGGCACAGGACGCCGCCAAAGGCGAAACGTTCGGAAGCCTGATCGTCAAGTCGGGCCCGGTCGGCTACGCGATCGTCGCGCTCTCGATCGTCGCCCTGGCGGTGGTCATCGAGAACTTCGTGTCCCTCAAGCGCGACAAGCTGGCCCCGCCCGAGCTCATCGACGAGATCCAGGCGCTGTTCGACGAGGAGCAGTACCAGGAAGCGATGGAGCTCTGCGAGAACGAGCCGACTTACTTCACGCGCGTCTGCGGCGCCGGAGTCGCCAAGATCGGGCACCATTTCGAGACGATCGAGAAGTCGCTCGAGGAGATGGGCGACGAGGAGTCGATCAAGCTGCACCAGAAGATCGGCTGGCTGTCCCTGATCGCCAACATCGCTCCGATGCTGGGGCTGCTCGGGACGGTGGTCGGGATGGTCGCGGCCTTCAACGAGATCGCCAGCTCCGGCGGCCAGGCCTCGCCCGCCGAGCTCGCCAACGGCATCTCGCAGGCCCTCCTGACGACCATGTTCGGCCTGACCGTGGCCATCCCCGTCACGGCGGCCTTCGCGTTCCTGCGCAACCGCCTGATCAAGACGATCATCGAGCTCGGAGCGATCCTCGAGGACCTGTTCGAGCGTTTCCGCGAGGGTTCGCCCGCGCGGTGACCGGCACCCCCCAGGGGGGTAGTAGAAGACGACCCGGCCGCTCCCGAAGGAGCCACCCATGAACCTGGCCAAGCACGACCCCGAGACGGAGATGCCGATGAACATGACGCCGATGATCGACGTCGTGTTCCTCCTGATCATCTTCTTCATGATCATCACCGACATGACCCAGCAGGACCTCGAGGAGCTCGTGCTCCCCGTGGCGGCGTACGCGGTCCCCGACAAGCCCGATATGGACGAGTGGCGGCCTGTCCTGAACATCCCCTACGACGGGCGCTGGATCGTGCGGCAAGAAGTGAAGTACGACCCGGAGGTCGACGACGCCAAGCCCGAGGAGGAGCGTTACAAGCAGATCCAGCTCTGGCTCAACGAGGCGTCGCTGAGGATGAAGAAGGAGCACTTCACCACGCCCAGCCACGATGACGACGCGCCGACCTGTAGCTGCGGACAGACCCCGTACCCGCACCCCCAGGGGTCGGGCGTCCTGATCCCGGGCGAGGCGCTCCTGATCCGCGCCGACGAGAGCACCAGCTTCCGCCACATCCAGAAGGTCATGGAGTTCTGCGGGATCAAGGGCATCGAGATCTGGAAGGTCCAGCTCGCCGTCTCCGAGCCCGAGCCCGACGACAAGCCCAAGCCCTGAGCCCCCGCCGAGCGAGGAGCGAATCCGAGGAGCGAATCATGGTGTCCGCGCAACTCAAAGAGATGTCCGAAGACGAGTGCGAGCTCGAGATGACGCCGATGATCGACGTCACGTTCCTGCTCCTGATCTTCTTCATGTGCACCCTCAAGTTCAAGACGCTCGAGGGCAAGCTGGCCGCGTACCTCCCCAAGGACGTCGGCGTGAACCAGATGCAGGCGGAGCCTATCGAGAAGGTGGAGATCCGCCTCGACGTGGTGAAGGAAGGCACCAAGCTGCGCCCCGACGGGACGGCCTACAAGGGCGAAGGGCGCTACGTCTACGACACCGACCGCGTCGTGCGCTACTCGGTCGGCCCGCGGAAGACGACGAGCCTCGACGAGGTGGCGAAGAGCCTCGAGGAGCTGCACCAGAAGGATCCGGAGTCCCCGGCGACGATCGACGCGCGCCCGGGGATCATCTACTCCGACGTGGTCAAGGTGCTCGACCTGGCGCTCGGCGCGGACTTCACGAACATCACGTTCGTCGGCTCCTACGAGTAGTCGCCGCGGGGCCCGTTTTTTCCGAGACCTTTGACCCGGCGCGCGGGATTCGGGTATCTTCCCGGCGCCCCGTTGCCTGCCCCCGCTGCAAGAAACGGGACCGAACGCCCCAGTGTCGCCCAGATCGGCCCAAGTTCGCCCGTCGAAGAGGACCGTGTCGCGGCGCCGCCGCCCCTGCCAGGATTCCGGTTGCTCCGCGCTCCGATCGGGGTAGGAGCGTCGGATCCGCCCCCCCACCCCGTTCGAGAAGAAGCCCGTGATGAGGACCTTCGGAACCCTCGTACCGTCTTCCTTGCTGCTCCTCGCGGCGTGCTCGAGCGCCCCGAAAGACGAGACGCCCCGTCCCGAGGAGGCGACGGGCGCCGGCGCCCCCGAGACTCCGATGACCCAGGAGGAGCTCGGGGAGGCGCTGGCCCAGGACGTCGAGACGCTGTCCCTGCGCGAGCAGAAGAAGGTCTTCCTGGTCGAGCAGTACCTCGCGAACGCCGCGGAGCTCCGCGACCAGCTGCACCTGCAGGAGGCCGAGCAGGAGCTGCTGCGCGCCTACGAGCTCGACCCCGACAACCTGCGGGTCAAGGAGATGCTCGAGGAGGTGGGCGCGATGCTCGGGCGCGAGGCGAGCGAAGCGAACACGCTGATCGAGCAGATCAACGCCGAGTTCGCGATCCGCGTGCAGCAGCTCAAGGCGGAGGCCCAGGACAACGTCAGGCAGGGCAAGATCGCGTTGTCGCGCGGGGACTACGATCACGCGATCGAGGAGTTCAGCATGGCGCTGAACAACATCCGCTGGGCACCGTACTCGATCGATTGGGGCGGGATCGACGAGGAGGCCGCGGCGCTGCTCGAGCGCGCCAGGGCCGACCGCACGGCCGCCACGGAGACCCAGCGCCTGGACGCCCAGCGTCAGGCGCACGAGGATCTGCGGCTGCGCGAGGACGCCGAGCGGGCGCGGCGCGAGGCGATCGTGACGAACATCCTCGACCAGTCGATCGACGCCTTCGAGCACGAGGAGTACGACGAGGCGATGGACCTGGCGGACCAGGTCCTGCGCCGCGAGCCGCGCAACGAGCAAGCCACGCAGATCCGCGACGCCGCCTTCCGCGCGGGCCGCGAAGCCGTGCGCTCCGACTACATCGACGCCAAGCGTGAGCAGTTCGCGCGCTGGAAGGAGATGATCCAGGAGATGCGGATCCCCTGGACCAACGTGATCACGCTCCCGGACGCCGACGAGTGGCGCCGCATCACCGAGCTGCGGATGGACCGGCGCGGCCTCGACCTGACGCAGATGGTGTCGCCCTCCGACCTGGCGCTGCGCCAGCAGCTGAGCCAGAGCACCGTGCTGCTGCCGGGCATCGAGGAAGAGGAGAGCCTGAGCGCCGTGGTCGACATCGTGCGCCAGTTCACGGGCCTGCCGCTGGTAGTGGACCAGCGCGCCGAGGACGCCGTGATCGACGCGGGCAACGTCTTCGACCTGAACATCGAGAACCGCGTCACGGTCGAGCAGGCGCTCAACCTGATCACCTCGATCGCCGGGGAAGAGGTCGTCTGGACCATCCGCCACGACGCCGTCCTGATCACGACCAAGGAGCAAGCGCGCGGCAAGCCGGTGATCTACAACCACGACGTCCAGGACCTGATCATGGGCCTGACGGACTTCACGGGGCCGCGCATCGACCGTTTGCGGCTGCTCGACGACCTCGAGGACGACGACGGCGGCGGCCCGTTCGGTGGCATCCTCGAGAGCCCGCGCCTGATCGAGATCGAGGACCTCTCGGCGCTGATCCAGGAGAACGTCGCGGTCGGCACCTGGGAGGACGACGGCGTCTACATCGAGCCCGGCGAGGGCTTCATCACGATCGTGCACTCGCCCGAGATCCAGGGGCAGGTCAAGGAGTTCCTCGAGGACCTGCGCCGCTTCACGGCATCGCTCGTCACGATCGAGTCGAAGTTCATGACCGTCGCGGACAACTGGATCCAGGAGATCGGCGTCGACTTCCGCGGGCTCGACGGGATCGAGCTGACCGACGTCACGAACGGCCTCGAGGACATGTCCTCGGCGGGCTTCGACAACGGCGGCACCGGCTCGACGGGCGAGGGCGCCGCCGGCCCGCCGTCGGCTGGTTTCTTCTACGACGACGGCCAGGACGGCGACTTCCGCGGGCGGACGGAGAACTACTTCGGGAGCCGCCTGGGCAGCGCCCTGTCGACGATCGGCGGCTTCACCTTCCAGTGGACGTTCCTCAACGACCTGGAGATGTCGATGGTGTTGCGGGCCATCGAGAAGTCGTCGAAGTTCGAGCTCGTGAACAACCAGATCCTGAGCGTGCACAACACGCAGCGCGCCTACGTCACCGTCATCAACCAGCAGGCGTACATCCAGGACTTCGACGTGGAGGTGGCGCAGTTCCAGGCCGTGGCCGACCCGCAGATCAACGTGCTGATGGAAGGCGTGGTGCTCGACGTGCGCCCCACGATCCACCAGAACAGGCGCTACCTCACGCTCGAGATCCAGCCGACGGTCGCCAAGGTCATCGCCCTGCGCAACTTCTCGACCACGCTGGGCGGCAACACGTCGCCGGTCGAGTTCCAGCTGCCCGAGGTGGAGGTGCAGAGCGTGAACACCTCGGCGATCATCCCGGATGGAGGCTCCATCCTGCTCGGAGGCCTCTCGAGCATCCGCAACGTCGAGCGGCGGGCCGAGGTGCCGTGGCTCGCCAACATCCCGATCCTGGGCTTCCTGTTCAAGCAGGAGGGCTACAACGACGAGAAGGAATCGCTGATGATCCTGATCCGCGCCTGGATCACGGACGTCCGCGAGCAGGTGGCCGACAACCTCGAGCGCGGGTTCTGACGGCGGCGGCCGGCGATCGGCTCTCGGGGGATCCACGGCGGCCGGCTTGCAAGCCGCACCCGACTGCGATTCCATCTCGGACATGTCCCCCATCCGGGCGGTCCTCTTCGACGTCGACGACACGCTCTACTCGACGACCGACTTCGCGCGCAGGGCCCGGCGCAACGCGGTGCGCGGGATGATCCGCGCCGGGCTGGCGCTGCCCGAAGAGGAGGTCATCCAGGAGCTCGAGGAGGTGATCCGCGAGTTCGGATCGAACTACGAGCACCATTACGACAAGCTGCTCATGCGCCTCTCCCGCGAAGCGCAACAGGGCGTCAACCCGGCGATGATCGTCGCGGGCGGCGTGGTCGCCTACCACGACACCAAGTTCGAGGAGCTGCATCCGTTCGACGACGTCAAGCCCCTCCTGGCCGCGCTCGCGCAAGCGCGCGTCCGCACCGGCGTGATCACGCACGGCTGGACGAGCAAGCAGTCGGAGAAGCTGATCCGGCTCGGGATCGCGGATCTGCTCGACCCGCGGGCCATCTTCATCTCCGACCAGGTCGGGATCTCGAAGCCCAACCCGAAGCTCTACGGTCAGGCCCTGCGCAGCCTCGGCCTCGACGCTCCGAGCGTCGTCTACGTGGGCGACAGCCTGGCCAACGACATCGCGCCCCCCAAGGGGCTCGGGATGATCGCCATCTGGGCACGCCGCGCCGCGAAGCCCGGACAGGACGCCCGGGCGATCCGCCCCGACCACGCCGTCGACGACTTCCGCGAGCTGGCCGCCGTGCTGCGCGAGGCGTACGACGTCCCGCTGCGCGAGTTCTGAGTCGCTGGATGCTCCGGCCGCGCGGCGCCCGACGGATGCCGCCGGGGAAGGCAGGAAGCCAGGTCGCCAGGCGCGCGGCCGTCGCGCAAGCTCACGGCTCGACCAGATGGCAGGCGACCTCGCGCCCTCCGCCGACGTCGCGCAGCGCCGGGTAGCTCTCGCGGCAACGCGCCTCCGCCAGCGGGCAGCGCGGGTGGAAGTGGCAGCCGGCCGGCGGATCGGCGGGTGAGGGCACCTCGCCGGGAAGCGCGCGCGATCCGGAGCGCGGGCCGGGGCGCGCGCGTGGGATCGCGGCGAGCAGGGCGCGCGTGTAGGGGTGCAGCGGGCTCTCGAAGAGCGGCGCGGCGGGGCCGCTCTCGACGATGCGGCCGAGGTACATCACGGCCACGCGCTGCGCGAGGTGGCGCACGACGGCGAGGTCGTGAGCGATGAAGAGGTACGCGAGCCCGAGGTCGCGCTGCAGCTCGGCGAGGAGGTTGAGGATCTGGGCCCGGATCGAGACGTCGAGCGCCGAGACCGCCTCGTCGCACACGACGAGCTTGGGGGCGAGCGCGAGCGCGCGCGCGATCCCGATGCGCTGGCGCTGGCCGCCGGAGAACTCGTGCGGGTAGCGCGAGCCGTGCTCGGGCCGGAGGCCGACGCGGTCCAGCAGCTCGGCCACGCGCGCCTCGAGCTCGGCGCCGCGCGCGAGGCCGTGGACCCGCAGCCCCTCGCCGACGGCGGACGCCACGGTCATGCGCGGGTTCAGGCTCCCGAAGGGGTCCTGGAAGACGACCTGCAGGTCGCGCCGCCAGCGGCGCAGCTCGCGCTGGCTCAGGCCGAAGAGGTCGACCGGCGGCGCGCCGGGCTCCGGTGCGAAGAGCGCCCTCCCGCGCGTCGGCTCCACGAGGCGCAGGAGCGCCCTGCCCGTCGTCGTCTTCCCGCAGCCGCTCTCCCCCACCAGGGCCAGGGTCGAGCCGCGCTCGATCTCGAACGACACGCCGTCGACCGCGCGCACGAGACGCGCGCCGCGCACGCGGTAGTGCTTGGCGAGGTCCTGGACCTCGAGCAGGACCCGCGCCCCGCGTGACGCGGTGCTCACAGCCCGAGCGCCTCCTCGAGGTGGAAGCACGCGGCGCGGTGCTCCGCGGCGCCGTCGACGGGCTCGAGCGGCGGCTCGGCCGCGGCGCAGCGCGCGCTCGCGAGCGGACAGCGTGTCCGGAAACGGCAGCCGCCCGGGTAGCGCGCCGCGCTGGGAACGCTGCCGGGGATCGTCGGCAGCCGCTCGCCGGGGCGCGCGAGCTCGGGCAGCGAGCGCAGGAGCCCGATGGTGTAGGGATGCCGCGGGCGCTCGAAGAGGGCGCGCGCGGGCGCCGTCTCGACGAGCTTGCCGGCGTACATGACCGCCACGCGCTGCGCAGCCTCCGCGACCACTCCGAGGTCGTGGGTGATCAGGAGCACGGCGAGGCCCTGTTCCCGCTGGAGGCGCGCCAGGAGCTCGAGGATCTGGGCCTGGATCGTCACGTCGAGCGCCGTCGTCGGCTCGTCCGCGATGAGCACGCGCGGGTTGCAGCTCACCGCCATGGCGATCATGACGCGCTGGCGCATGCCTCCCGACAGATGGTGCGGGTAGCGCCGCGCGCACTCGTCCGGGTCCGGGATGCCGACCTCCGCGAGGAGCTCGAGGGCGCGCGCGCGCGCGGCGCCGCGGCTCAGGCGCGTGTGGGCGCGGATCGCCTCCACGACCTGGTTCTCGATCGTGAAGACGGGGTTCAGGGCCGTCATCGGCTCCTGGAAGACCATCGCGATCTCGCCCCCGCGCACCTCGGCGAGGCGCGCCGCGCCCGCCGCGAAGAGGTCCTCGCCGCGCAGCAGGACGCGGCCCTGCTCGATGCGCCCGGGCGGCTCGGCGACGAGCCGCAGCACGGAGAGCGCGGCGACGCTCTTGCCGCAGCCCGATTCCCCCACGAGGCCGAGCGTCTCCCCGGCTTCGAGCGAAAGATCGAGCCCGTCGACCGCGCGCGCGACTCCCTCGTCGGTGGCGAAGGTCGTCACGAGGCCGCGGACCTCGAGCAGCGGGACGCCCTTCACGCGAACACCTTCATCTTGGGATCGAGCGCGTCGCGCACGGCGTCTCCGACGAGGTTGTAGCAGGTCACGGTCAGGAAGATCAGCACGCCGGGGAAGAGCTGGATCCACCAGTGCTCCGCGCTCTTGGAGTCGTTGACGAGCGAGCCCCAGGAAGCCTCGGGATGGCGCACGCCGAAGCCGAGGTAGGAGACGACCGACTCGGTCAGGATCCCGGCGGCGACCGCGAAGGCCGCGCTGACGAGGATCGGCCCCAGCGCGTTGGGCAGCACGTGGCGCACGATCGTCCGCAGCGGCGACAGCCCCAGGGCGCGGGCCGCCATCACGAACTCCTGGTCGCGCAGCCTGAGGAACTCGCCGCGCACGAGGCGCGCGACGCCGGTCCAGCGGATCAGCGCGATGACCACCACGATGGCGACGATCGGATGGACCACCTCGGGGTCGGTGAACGCCATCGCCAGGAGGATCAGGAAGAGCGCCGGGATGGACTGCAGGATCTCGATCAGGCGCATGGCGACGAGGTCGACCCAGCCGCCGAGGTAGCCCGAAGCCGCGCCGACAACGACGCCGAACACGGTGAGGAGCGCTGCCGAGAGGATCCCGACGGAGAGCGAGACGCGGCTGCCCCACACCATGCGCACCAGGAAGTCGCGGCCGAGCTGGTCGGTCCCGGCGAGGTGCCGCCAGGGCGAGTTGGCCGCGGGCTCGCCGTAGCGCACCAGGACCGGCGTCGCCGGCGGCAGGACGCCCGTCACCCGGTCGGGTCTGGAGCGCCGCAGCCCGCGGACGTAGCGGCCGTCGGCGTCGAGCTCGCTCGCGCGGGTCCAGGTCGGCGGCCGGAAGCCCTCGGCGGAGTGGGTCTCGGCGTACGCCATCGGCAGCGGCGGCAGGCGTGGCGGCCGGCTCGCGACGATGTCGCCCGAGGAGAGGCCCGCCTTGTAGGGCGCGACGTCGAAGGTGCGCGGCGGAGTGCCGACGGCGACGAGCCAGGCGAGGCCGGCGAGCGCGCTGCCGCCGAGGCACAGGATCCACTTGCGGCGCCGCCAGCGGCGGATGCGCCCGGAGTCGCGCCGCAGCAGCGCGGCGTTCACGAGCGGGTTCCACGCGGGCCAGGCGAGCACGCAGAGCCACAGCACCATGAAGAAGACCTCGACGGGGTGCAGCGACTCGAACAGCGGGTAGGAGCGCACCGGGCGCAGGGACGCGCGCCCTGGCTCGAGCTCGGTGCGCAGCTCGCGCGCCAGCGCCAGCGCCTCGTCGCAGAGGCGCTCCGCCTCGGCGGCGCGCGCCGCGCGGTGCGCGTCGAGCGCGCCGTCCCACAGCCGCTCGAGCTCGTCCAGCGGCGCGGCGTCCGCGGGCGAGAGGTGGCGCCGGAGGACGACCAGGCGCTCAGCTCCCGCGCGCCGCTCGAGCTCCAGCGCGGCGCGGGCGCCGGCCGGCTCGTCGAAGAGCCGCGTCATGCTGGACGTCACGGCCGAGAGCGTGCGCAGCGCGGCGCGGTAGGCCCGCGCGTCGACGGCTTCCAGCGCGAACGGCCGATCCCCGGCGAGGAACGGCGCGTAGATCGCCACGGCGTACAAGAGCGCCAGCACCGCCGCTCCGAGCTTGAACAGCGGGCGCCGGCCGAGCTGCCGCGCGACGAGGTCGAGGTAGTCCGGGGAGTACGCGCTCTCCGCCTCAGTCATGGCGGATCCTCGGGTCGACGAGGGCGTAGGCGACGTCCGAGAGCAGGATGCCGACCTGGGTCGTCACCCCGACGAGGATCGTCGTGGCCATCACGATGTAGAAGTCGCGCCGCAAGAGGCCCTCGTAGGCGTACTTGCCCATCCCCGGGATGTCGAAGACCGTCTCGACGACGACGGAGCCGCCGATCAAGGCCGGCAGCATCGAGGCGAAGAGCGTGACGATCGGGATGAGGGAGTTGCGCAGCGCGTGCTTGTACACGACGACGCGCTCGGAGAGCCCCTTGGCGCGCGCGGTGCGGATGTAGTCCTGCCCGATGACCTCGAGCATCCCCACGCGCATCTGGCGCGACAGGAAGGCGACCTGCACGTAGGTCAGCGTGACCACCGGAAGGATCGCGTGGCGCAGGACGTCGACGAGCTTGCCCCACGCGTCGAGCTCGTCGTGGTCCTTGGCGGTGAGGCCGAGCACGGGCAGGAGGTCGAGCCCGGTCGCTCCGAAGAGCAGGACCAGCATCAGGCCCGCCCAGAAGGTCGGGATCGAGTAGAGGACGAACAGGACGAGCGTCGCGAGGGCGTCGCGCTTGGTGCCGTGGCTGCGAGCGGACTGGATCCCGAGCGGGATCGCGATCAGGTAGGCCAGGAGCGCGGCCGCGAGCGAGAGCGGAACGGTGACCTCGAGGCGCCGGCGGATCTCGGCCGCCACCGGCGTCTTGCGCTCCATCTCGCGGCCGAGGTCGAGCGCGAGGAGGCCGCCCCAGGGCTTCTCCCCGCTGTTGCGCACGCGCGCGCCGCCGTGGGTGTAGTACCAGCCGAACCAGAGCCGGACGAGGTCGGCGTGCCGGCCCGCGGCGACGAGCTCGCCGCCGGGGTCGGGATCGAAGCCGGCGAGCTCGCCGAGCTCGCGCGACAGGCGCTCGATCTCCGTCCGGTCGGCCGGCACCGGCGCGAGGTCGTGCAGGGCGGTCAGCAAGCGCGCATACGCCCGCTCGCCCGACGCGTCGTCGCCCAGGCCGGGCGGCGGCGCGATCGGGAGCGGCACGCCGAGCGTCACCTCGCGCCCGTCCCACTCCTCGACCGTGACCTCGCGCTCGGTCCAGGGGCTCGTGAACCACGGGTGGCCGTCGCGCGAGAGGTTGAAGGGCCCGACCCAGTCGAGGAACTGCACGAGGACCGAGCGATCGAGCCCGTGCTCGCGGCGGAACCCGGCGATCCGCGCGTCGACGTCCGCCTGGCCCTCGCGCGAGTCGACGCTCCCGGTCATCACGACGGCCGGGTCGCCGGGCGCCAGGTGGTACAGCGCGAAGATCACGACCGCGACGCCGAGCGTCGTCGGGACCATCAGCAGGATGCGCCGCAGGACGTACGCGGTCACGAAGGCTGGCCCGGGCGGGCTAGAGGGGCCTACTTCTCCAGGGTCGGGCGCGTTCCCGGCTCGGCATCGGTGAAGTACCAGCGGCGGATGGAGTAGCCGGGGTCGAGGGCGAAGGACTGGAACCCGCGGATGCGGCGCGACATCGCGAACTTGACCGGCGGGCTGTACATGAAGAGGTAGGGCTGCAGCTCGTAGATCCGGCGGTGCAGCTGCTTCCAGATCGCCATGCGCGCGCCCGTGTCGAGCTCGAGCTGGCCGCGGCGGATGAGGGAGTCCACGAGCTCGTCCTGGAGCCCCGAGTTGTTGGAGCTGCGCACGTCGCGGCCCCCGTTCGCGGAGTGCCAGATCTGCTCCGGATCGCTCTCGAGCGGCGGGTACCAGCCGAGGCTCAGCGCGTCGAACTCGCGCGTGTACATGCGCTCGGTGAGCGTCGCCCACTCGTACTCGGCCATCGTCAGCTCGATGCCCACCGCCGCGAGGCCCTCCTGGAGCTTGGCTCCGAAGGCCTGGCTGCTCTGGTTGCCGGGCGGCATGGCGAGCTCGATCGCGAGCTCGACGCCGTCCTTGTCCGCCACCCCGTCGCCGTCGCGGTCGTACCAGCCGGCCTCCTCCAGGAGCTCGATCGCGCGCTCGGGATCGTGCGCGAGCGGCTCGACGTCGCGGTCGTACGCCGGCGAGAAGTACGGGAACGGCCCGGTGACCCGGTTGCAGAGGTCCTTGTAGTACGTCCGCCCGAAGTCGTCGAAGTCGAAGGCGTGGGCGATCGCGCGGCGCACCGCGAGCTCGCGCAGCTGCGGCCGGTAGAGGTTCCACGCGGTGTAGCCGTAGGTCCCCAGGTAGTAGTAGCCCTTGTAGAGGCGCTTCTTGAAGACCTCCGACTCGGTGCCCGCCCCGAAGTAGTCCGCGGACTGCACGCGGTCGAAGAAGTCCAGCTCACCGTTGAGCAGCGCCTGGAACGCGACCGCGTCGTCGGGGACGAAGCGCCAGCGGATGGCGTCGACGTAGCCGGCGTGCTCGGGAGCGAAGTAGCGCTCGAAGCGCTCGGCGTCGATCCACTGCTGCCCGAACTCCGTGACGCGGTACGGGCCCAGGCCGACCCACATGCGGTTGTGCGGGTTCTCGTTGACGTGCTTCGCCCGCTGGCTCGGCGTGGCCTCGGGGTCGAAATCGGGGTTGTCGGGATCGGAGAGGTCGTAGACGTGGGCGGGCAGGATCGGGAAGACCACGCCGATGACCTCGAGCGCCTTGAAGTACTGGCTCTCGTAGAAGAAGCGGATCGTGTGGTCGTCGACGACGTCGGCGCGCGTGACCTTGGCGAACTTGTCGCGCCGGTCGCCGCAGTCGACCTCCGGGTTGGAGTAGATCGTCCAGCTGAAGTACGCGTCGTGCGCGTCGAGCTTCTGGTCGGCGACGCGCGCCCGCTGCTCGGGCGACAGGCTCTCGTCCGCGCGGAAGATCTCGGAGGGGTGCCAGCAGGCGTCCTCGCGCAGGTGGAACGTGACCACGGTTCCCCGGTCGAGCTGCAGGACGTCCTCCTTGGCGACCTCCACGGGCCGCTCGAGGCGATGGCCCGGCGAGAGCGGGCGGACGAGGTAGCCCGCGCCCTGGTCGACGACCCGTCCATAGACCACGCGCGCGGGGCGCCGTTCGTCGCCCCCTTTTCCATCGCCCCCTTCTCCATCGGGCGACCCGGGCGACCCGGGCGCATCGGGGCCGGGGCGCAGCCGCACGAGGAGATCCTCGGCCACCTCGCCGTGGCGCGCCGCGGCGTCGGGGCGCAGGACCAGCACGTCCTCGACGTCGTAGCTCTGCGCGAGGACGGGCACGAGCTCCCAGGTCTCCCAGTCCGGCGCGAGGAGCCCCGCGTGGATCTCGAGCGCGATCCGCAGCGCGCGGTTGGAGTTCTCGACCGCAGGGTTCAGGCCCTTGGGCAGCGAGGGCGTGTGCACGATCACGCGGCCGCCGAAGCGCGGCGCGGGCAGCGCCGAGTCGTCCCCCCTGCGGTCCGGATGGAAGACGTCGATCGGCGCCGGCCCCGGCCGCGGCAGCCCGCGCTCCCCCTGCTGGGCCGAGGGCTCGGGCGCGCGCGCCCCCGCGGACGGAGGGGCATGGCCCGGCGCGCGGGACGCCGCCGGCGCGAGGCCGAGCGCGAGCGCGAGAGCGAGAGCGAGAGCGAGCGGGGTCGGGATGGCGCAGGGCATGGTCGCGGGCGAGGTGCGCGCATCATACGGCGCGCAGCGCCCCGAGGCCGGCGCGTGGGAGCGACTCCCGGACGGCCCGGACGCCCGGGAACCCCCTGCGTGGCTCGCGCTCGCAGTCCGCCGTCCGGCCTTCGTCCGAGGCTCGAACGAAACGCCAGCGACGCTCCCGCCGGGCCCACCCGAAAAACGAGTAACCCGGCCTCGCGCCGCGCGTACAAGGGGGTGCTGGCTGGGCTCGACGGCAGGCGGCCCAGCCGGCCGGGGATTGCACAGGACGCGTCGCGAAAACGGCGCGTCCTGTCCTGCGTCGGGGGCGCCGAGCCGGCGCGCGATTTCCCGGTTTTTGGGGGGTTGCCCGGCCCCCTTCCTGGCCTAGCAAAAGGGACCGCGGGTCCATGGCAGGCGACCCTGCGGTAGAGGATTCCCTCTGGGCGCGCGATGGCTTCCATTGCGCGCCCATCCCGCTTCCCTGCCCGGTCGCTGCCCGGTCGCTGCGCGGGCGCTGACGGCCCAGCCGTACGCGCAGGCGGCGCGCCCGTCACTCCACTCGTAGGAGCGGCGTGAAGTAGCGGTAGTACACCTCGAGGGTGAGCACGTTGATGGCGGTGGTGTACGAGCGGTCCGACGCCTCGTCGCCCGCGTAGTCCCGCGCGTACACCGAGATCGGCTCCCAAGACCCGTCCTCCTCTTGCGAGGGGAGCAGCGCGGCCTTCATGTGCTCGTTCCACTGGTCCCACGCCTCCCCGCCGGCGCGGAACAGGGCCAGCGTCGCGTAGTACCAGAAGTAGAGGTTCCCGCGCGCGCGGTGGACGAAGTCGTCGTCGGACGTGAACCGGTAGCCGTCCGGCGCGCGCTCGAGCAGGAACACGCGCGCGGGCCCGAACTCGGGCGAGGCGATGTCGGCGCCGAGCAGCGAGAGCGCGAACAGCGACGCGGGCGTCGACCCCGGCAGGACGGGGTAGTTCGAGCCCAGCCGGTCCGGGTCGTGGCTGTAGCGGAACGCCCCGCGGTCCGCGTCCCAGGAGCCCTCGAGGAAGCGCCGCGCGAGGACGAACACTTCGCCGTCCACCGCGAGCCCCGCCAGCCGCGCGCTCTCGAGCGCCATCACCTGCCAGGTCGTGATCGACGTCCGCGGCCAGCGGTCCCAGACGCGGTCGTCGGGGTAGTAGTAGCCCCAGCCGCCGCGCACGTCGCTGCCGCCGCGCCGGACCTGATGGCGCAGGATCTGCCCGACCGCCTTCTCGAGCGGCGCCAGCAGCCGCTCGTCGCCGGTCAGGGCGCGGCATTCCGCCAGCGCGTACGTCGCGATGGCGTGGCTGTAGGAGGTGGTGTAGCCGAAGTGCCCGGTCGCCTCGTCCTGCACGGCGAGCAGGAAGCGCACGGCGCGCTCGACGTTCTCGCTGTACTGCGTGCGCGAGGCCTGGGTGTGCCCGGCGCCCATGAACGCGAGGATGCAGAGCCCCGTCTTGCCGACCGCGACGTGCCCGTACTTGTCGTGCACGTCCTCGGCGCTGCCCCAGTAGCCGTTGCGCGACTGGACCCGCGCGAGGTAGGCGAGGCCGGCCGCGACCGCCGCCTCGGTCTCGCGCGAGCCGCCGTGCAGCTCGATGGCGCGCGCCTTCTCCTCGCCGCCGCGCGAGCGGTACGGGGTGTGCTTCAGCCGCTCCTGGACGAGCGGGCCGGGAGCCGATTCGACCGCGCGCGCGCGCACCGGACGGGAGGACGGAGCGGAGTCCGCGAGGACGCTGGCTCGCGACCAGCGCGTGGGGTCGGGCAGCGGCTCCTCGCGCCGCTCGGGCGGCTCGCTCTGCGTCGCGAGCACGACGAACGACTCGGCGAGGTCGGTCCTGGCCCCCTTGTCGTACCGGTCGTCCGGAGCCTCGGCGGCCGTCGCGGCCGGCCGGTCGACCAGCGCCACCTCGACCCCGGCGGGCCGAGTGCGCTGGGCGCGCGCCGGCGCGCGCTCGGGGGCGAGCCGCGGCTCGTCGGCGGCGCGCACCGGGACCTCGAGCCGCTCGGCCGCGCTCGCCGCGAGCTCGGCCGGCGATCCCAGGACTCGCGTGGGAGGCGCGCTCTGCGCGCGCGACGCGCGCGCGCGGGTCGCGCTCGGCACGAGCGCGAGGTCGCGCTCGGCGGTGAGCGTCGCGGGCGCTCGCCCGTGGTCGCCACCGCCATCGTCGACCGCGGCGAGCTCCAGCTCGGCGCTGGCGACCGCGCCCCGCGCGACGCTCACGTCGCGCCGCGCCGGGACGACGTCCTCGCGCTCGGGCTCGCGCTCGCGGCGGCGCGAACTCGGCAGCTCGAGCGGCTCCGCGCCCTCGGGCTCCGGCGCCGAACGGGAGGTGCGCCGGGGCTCGGGGAGCGCGTCGCGCCGGGCGAGCTCGGCGGCCGGAGCGACGGCGAGCCAGCCGGAGGAGCGCGGCGCGGCGCTGCGCTGCTCGGGGGGCGCCGCCGGCGCGTCCGCGAGCGCGACGCTCGGCGGCGCGGGGTCGGCGCGCTCCGCGCTCGGCCGCGCCCGTCCCGCGAGCGGGTCGACGCCCTCGCGCGCGAACTCGCGCCGCCCGTCCGCGCGGGCGAGCTCGGCCGTACCCGGAGCCGCCGGCGGAGCGGCCCGCGCCGCGCGCGCGAGGGAAGCGCGCGCGAGGGCGCTCTCGCCGCGCGGCGCGCGCTCGCGCGAGCCGCGTCGCCCCAGCTCGAGCGACAGGCCGGAAGCCGGATCGCGGAGCCGCTCCAGGGCTTCGCTGGGGCGGGCGACGGCGACCTCGGCGGGGCCTGCCGCCACGCTGCGCGCCTCTTCGGCCGCGCGGGCCGCGGGGGCGTCCGGCGCGGGCGCCGGGTCCGAGCTGCGGCCGAGCGCGCCGGCCGGGCGCGACGCGGCCAGGGCGAGGGCCGGCGCCGCGCCGGCCGAGCGCTCGGGCGTCCCCGCGGTCTCGGGCGGGCTGCGCTCGCCGCGCGGCGTCGCGGGGGCGTCGCCGATCGCGAGCGCGGGCAGCGCGCCTTCGCGGCGCTCGAAGCTCTCGCTCGCCCCGCGCACCGTCACGTCGGCCAGGCGCTCGCTCGCGGGCGCGGGGTCGCTTGCGGCGGCAGGTCCGGCGGCAGGCGCGGGAGCGCTCGCCTCCGACGCGACGGGGCCGGCGGACGAGCGCTCGAGCGGGCGCGAGGCCCCGGGGTCCGCCGCCGCCGCCGCCAGCGCGTCGCCCGCGAGCCGCGCGGCCGGCGTCCGCAGCAGCGCGCCCGCGCCGCTCGGCGCGCGCTCGCCGGTGGAGCCCACCTCGACCTCGAGCGCGGACGCGGCGCCGCGGCGCCGCTCGAAGGCCTCGCTCGGCCCGGCGACGGCGACCGCGGAAGCCCCGGCGGCGAGGGCCTGCTCGGCGCGCGCCACGTGGGCCGCGGGGCCCGCGGCGGGGGCTCCGGCGGTGGGGGCGCGCGCGGCGCGTCGACCGAGCTCGGCGCCCTGTGCGGGCGCGGCCTGCGCCAGCCCGGAGGCGGCGCTCGCCGAGCGCTCCGGCGTCCCGTCCGCGCCGCTCGACCCGGGCGCGGGCGCGGCGCGCTCGGCGCGCGCCGCCTCGAGCGCGAGGTCGCGGGCCCCGCCCGCGCGGCGCTCGAAGCGCTCGCTCGCCCCGCGCACCGCCAGCTCGGCGAGGCGCTCGCCCGCGGGCGCGGGATCGCCTGCCAGCGCGGAGCCGCTCGCACGCGCCGGGACGCTCGCGTCGAGCGGGGCTCCGGACTCCGAGCGCTCGAGCGGACGCGCGGCCCCGGTCTCCGCCGGCTGCGCCGGCAGGGCCGCCAGCGCATCGCCGGCCACCGGGCCGGCCGGCATCCGCGCCGGCGCGCTCTCGCCGCGCGGCACGCGCTCGCCGGTGAAGCCCACCTCGACGGCGAGCGCGGATGCGGCGCCGCGGCGCCGCTCCCACGTCTCGCTCGGCCGCGCGACGGCGACCGGGGAGGCCTCGGCGGCGAGGCCGCGCTCCCGCGCCTCGTGGGCGGCGGGGCGCGCCGCGGGCGCGCCGGCGTCGGTCGCGCGCGCGGGAAGCCGACCGAGCTCGGCGCTCTCACGCGGCGCGGCCTGCGCCAGCCCCGGGGCCGCGCCGGCCGAGCGCTCCGGCGCCCCGCTGGCGCCGCTCGACCCGGGCGCGGCGAGCCGAGCGAGCTCTGGGCTCGCCGCCGTCTCCAGCGCGAGCTCGCGGGCCGCGCCCGCGTGGCGCTCGAAGCGCTCGCGCGCCTGCTGCACCGGCACTCCCGCGAGCCGCTCGCTCGCGGGCGCGGCCTCGCTGGCGGCCGCGGGCCCGTGCTCCCGCGCGGGCGCGCTCGCCTCGGGCGGCGCGGCGGCGCGCGCGAGCCGCGCGAGCTCTGGGCGCGCCGGCGCGGCGCTCGCCCGCTCGAGCGCGGACGCGCTCGCGCTGCTGCGCTCGGGCGTCGCGCGCTCGCCCGGGGCGGAGCGCGACGCCTCGACGCTGCCCCCGTGCTCGGCGTTCGCGGCGGCGACGCCGGTCGGGTCGGCGACGAGCCGCACGCGGATGCGGTTCGAGTCGCCGCGCAGCTCGTACTCGCCGCCTTCGGGGTACACGTCGCGCATCCACCACAGGAGCAGGAGGTGCAGGAGCAGCGAGACGAGCAGGCACTTGTACAGGACCTCGAGCTGCTCCCACTGCTTCGCCAGCCAGGCGAGGATCGCGATCGCGACGAGCAGCGCCAGGATCAGGAGCTCGCGCCACCCGACCGGCCGGCCCGGCGTGCGGAACAGCTCGAGCGAGCGGGCGCGGAAGAGGTCGTACCCGGCCGCGCCGCTTCCGACGGCCTCTCCGGCCTCGCGGGTGTCGCCGGCGAAGAACAGCGAGAAGCCGTCGCTCGCCGGCCGCGGGCTGCGCTCGGAGCGCGCGCTGTTGACGCCGACGAGCGGCTCGGGCTCGAGCCACTTCCCGTTCGCCGAGATCGGCCCGATCGTCGTGCGCAGGAGGTCGAAGCCGCCTTCCCCGCCCTCGCGGTCGGAGGCGAAGAAGAGCGTGCGGCCGTCGGCCGTGAACGCCGGCTCGCGCTCGTCGAAGCGCGAGTTGAGCTCGTGGATGGGCTCGACGCCGAAAGCCGCGGTCGCGCCCGCCTGGACCGGCGCGGGCCTGGCGAGGTACAGGTCGAAGTCGTCGCGGCGCGGATCGCGCTCGCGCCGCGCATCGCGCCCGCGCCGCGCATCGCGCCCGCGATTGGAGGCGAACACGATCGCCGCGCTCCCGGGCACGGGCGCGGGGTCGGTGTCGTCGGCGGCGGAGTTGATGCCGCCCGCGAGGCGCTCGGGGGGCTCGAAGACCCCGTCGCGGTAGTCCGCGCGGTAGAGGTCGAGGCCGCCGGCCGTGCCCGGCCGGTCGGAGGCGAAGTAGAGCGCCGCGCCGGAGAAGCAGGGCGCCCACTCGTCGGCGGAGCTGTTGAGCAGCGCGAGGGGCCGCGGGTCCACGGGCGCGCCGTCGACGAGGTCCGCGACGAAGAGGTCGGCGTCGAGGCCGGGCTCGCCGGCGACGAACACGAGCAGGCGCCCGTCGGGCGAGAGCGCGGGGGCGCGCTCGTCCTCGGGCGTCGCGACGCTCGCGGCGAGCGGCTCGGGCTCCTCCCAGATCGCGTAGCGCACCTCGCCCCTGCCCGTCACCTCGTAGGTGTTCGCCCCGTCGGTGTAGCGGCCCTCCGTCCCGAGGTAGGGCCGGAAGCGCAGCCACGCCGCGAAGAACCCCGCCGCGACGAGGGCGAGGACGATCACGGCGTCCTTGCCGAGGTGCCGTCTGACGTAATCGGGGAAGGCCTTCACCGGCTCCGATCAGCTGTCGAGGGTCATCAGCCCGAGGTTGGTGAGGCCGGCCAGCCGGCAGACGTCCATCACCCCCACCACCTGCTCGTGGTACGCGCGCTTGTCGCCGCGGATCGTGACCGGCGTCTCGGCGTCGCGCCGCGCGGCGCGCTGCAGCGTCTCGAGCAGCCCGTCGCGGTCCGTCTCGACTCCGCCCACGAGGATCCGGCCGTCCGCCGTCAGGTTGATGACGATCTCCTCGGCCGGGTGGTCGACCGCCGCGCCCGAGTCGGCGAGCGGCAGGTCGACGCTCATCTCCTTCTCCTTCTCGACGAACGTCGTCGCGACCATGAAGAAGATCAGCAGCAGGAACACGACGTCGATCATCGGCGCGAGGTTGAGCGTCGCCTCGCTCGTCTCGTCCGTGTCGCGGATGCGCATCAGGCCACCGCCTTCTCCGCCAGCGGGGCGAGCTGCGCCTCGAGCTCGCGGTAGAGGTCCTCCGAGCGGCGCGCGAAGAGCTCGATGCGCCCGCGCAGGTAGTGGTGCATGACGATCGCCGGGATCGCGACCGCCAGGCCCGCCGCGGTCGTCGTCAGCGCCTGGTAGATGCCCGCCGCGAGCAGCTCGGGCTTGCCCAGGCCCGACTGCAGCGCGATCTCGGAGAACGCCGCGATCATCCCCCACACGGTGCCGAGGAGCCCCAGGAGGGGCGCGATCAGGTACACGAGCAGGAGCGGCCGCAGGTTGGCGCCCAGGCGCTTCATCTCCGTCGCCGCCGCGTCCTCGACGGCCTTCTCGCGGTCGAGGAAGGGCGAGCTCGCGTGGCGCAGGCCGGCGGCGAGGATGCGGCCGAGCGGCGACGTGCGCTGCTCGCAGAGCTCGAGCGCGCTGCGCACGCCGCGCTGGGCCGCCGCCGCGACGACCTCGCGCCCGAAGGCGGCCTTGCCCAGGTACGCGGGCTGCAGGCGGATCCAGCGCTCGGTCGCGTACGCGAGCGCGACGACCGAGCACACGCCGATCGGCACCATCATCGGGCCGCCGCTCCTGATCAGGTCGAAGAGGGACTCCAGGTCGGCTTGCGGGGGTTCGGTCATGGGCGGTTCCTGACGTCCTACTTGCCCAGCTCGCCCAGGCGCTCGCGCGCCTTGGCGGCGAAAGGCGTCCGGGCACCCTTCTCGAGCGCCTCCTCGTAGCGCTCGCGCGCGAGGTCGGGCTTGCCCTGCTGCTCGAGCACCCGCCCGGACTTGTACAGCGCCTCGGCGACCTCGTCCTCGTGCGCGTAGAGCAGCGCCACCTTGAGGTACTCGGCGAGCGCGTCCTCGTGCTCGCCCGCGGCGAGCGCGATGTCGCCCAGCTCGAGCCGCGCCTGCGCGGAGAGCAGGCCCTTGTCCTCGGTCGCGACGCGCTGCAGCGCCTGGCGCGCCGCGCGCTCCTTGCCGGTGCGCGCGAGCGCCCGCCCGCGCCACAGCTCGGCCTCGAGCAGGTTGGGGAAGTCGGGGCCGGTCCTGACCAGGAGCGCCAGGACGTCGGCCGCCTCGCTCCAGGCGTCGGTGTGTGCGCGCGCGAGGCCGAGCCGGAAGAGCACCTTGGGCATCACCTCGTGCTGCGGGGCCTCGCGGCGCGCACGCTCGAGCCATTCCACGGCCTCGGCGTAGCGCCCCGCGCGGTAGTGCGCCTCGCCCGCGAGGAACAGGCTCTCGCCCGACAGCGCGCTCTCCGGGAAGGCGACGACGAGCGTCTGGAACGCCTGCGCCGCGGGGTCGTTCGCGCCGGAGCGCAAGAGGGCGAAGCCGCACTTGTACACGGCGCGCTCGGCGACCTCGGGCTCGGCCGCAGCGGCCGCGAGCGTGTACGCCTCCACCGCGCGCGCGTCCGCGCCCGCCTCGAACCAGGCCTCGCCGACGAAGAAGAGCGCCTCGGCCACGGCCGGGTCGTCGGCGGCGTAGCGCTGCGCGGTGCGCGCCTGCTTCTCGGCCGCCTCGGTGTCGGACTCGTCGAGCGCGAGGTAGCAGCGCTCGACGCACGCGCCGACGGCGACCTCGCGCTCGCGCGTCACGGCGAGCAGGTCGGTGTAGACCTGGTCCGCCGCGGCGCGGTCGCCCGCCGCGACCAGGCCCGCCGCGACGACCTGCGCCGCGCGCAGCCGCCGCGGCTCGTCCGCGCACGCGCCGAGGAACGCGCTGAACGCGGCGCGCGCGCCGCCCGTGTCGCCCGTTTCCACCCGGCACCAGATCGAGAGCTCGAGCGCGCCGACCCGGAGATCGGCCTCGAGGTCGTCGCGCGCGAGCAGCGCGTCGAGCACCTCGACGGCCGCCGGGTGCTGGGCCAGCGAGTAGCGCGCCCAGGCGAGCCCGTACGCCGCGCCCGGGACGAGCGGCGAGTCGGGGAAGGACTGGAGGATCTCGCGGTAGTGCGACGCGGCCGCCTCGTGCTCGCCGCGCGCCGAGAGGCGCTCGGCGAGGTCGTAGTGGGCCTGCGGCGCGAGCGCGTCCGCGGGCGCGCGCTCGAGCAGGCTCGCCAGGCGCGCCTCGCCCGCGACGCCGTCCTCGAGCCGCGCGAGGCGCAGGCTGGCCTCGATCGCGAACGCGGCGTCGGCGGCGTCGGCGGCGGGGGCCCCCTCGACCCCCTCGACACGGGCGGCGAGGTAGCGCCCGTACGCCGCGCGCGCCTCCTCGTCGCGGCCGGCTTCCTCGAGCGCGCGGCCCTCCATGAACGTCGCCTCGCTCGCCTCGGGCCCGCTCGCGTGCTCCTCGCGCACGCGGCGGAACAGCGCGGCGGCGCCCTCGGGGTCCCCCGTCAGGTAGCGGCACCAGCCGAGCCGCGCGAGCGCGCGCGAGCGGCGCTCGGGATCGGTGTCCTTCGCGACGATCTCGCGGAACGCCGGCTCCGCGGCGGCGTGCTCGCCGAGCGCGAAGCGCCCCTCGCCGAGAGCGAGCAGCGCGTCGAAGCGGAACGGACCCTCGCTCGCGCGCTCGAGCAGGACGCCCGCCAGCCGCACCGCCTCCGCGGCGTCGCCGTCGTTGAGCTTGGCGACCGCGGCCGCGTGCAGCGCGTAGTCCGAGCCGCCGGCCTCGTAGGCGCGCGCGGCCTCGTCCCCGCGCCCCAGCTCGTAGAGCGCGTCGCCGCGGGCCACCTGGATGCGCCCCGCGAGCTCCTCCGCGGGCGAGAGCTGCTCGGCCCTCTCGAGCTCGCCGAGCGCGTCCTCGTGGCGCCCGAGGTCGAAGAGCGAGCGCGCGCGCCAGTAGAGCACCTCGGCGCTCTGCTCCGCCGGCGGGATGGCGAGCGCCGCGAGGGCGGCCTCGGCGTCGCCCGCCTTCAGCAGGTGGATGCCGCGGTGCAGGCTGGCCTCGGCGACGTAGGGGCTCGCGGGGTAGCCGCTCACGAGCCTCCCGAACCAGTCGGCGGACCCCGCGTGGTCCTCGAGCGCCGCGCGCGCGAAGCCGGCGCCGCGCAGGGCCGCATCGTGGAAGGCCCCGGCCGAGACGGCGGCGAAGGCCTCGAACGCCGGCTGCGGGTGCCCCGCCTCGAGCTCGGACTCCCCGAGCAGGAAGCGCAGCTCGTCCGCGCGGGCGTCGTCGCCGAAGCGCGCGAGGAAGTCGGCGGCGCGCCGCGCGGTGTCCGCGTAGTGCTCCTGGCGGAAGGCGCACCACGCGAGCCCGTGCGCGACGTCGCGCGCGTAGGTCTCGGCCTGCGGCGTCTCGAGCACGGCGGCGTAGGTCTTCTCGGCGGCCGCGAAGTCGCCCCCGCGGAACCGCGCCTCGGCGAGCAGGAAGGTCGCGGGGCCCGCCAGGTACTCCTTCTCGCCGCGCTCCACGACGCGCTCCAGCGCGCGCGCCGCCTCGTCGAAGGCCTCGCGCTCGAGCTCGCACTGGCCGAGCCGGAAGTCGACCTCGTCGCGGAACTCGAAGCCGCGCACGCGCGCCAGTAGCGCGAACTCCTCGCGCGCCTCCGCGCCGCGCTCGAGGTCGAAGAGCGCCGTCGCGAGGCGGTAGCGCGCGAGCGTCGCCTTTTGGTGCTCGGAGTACTCCGCGAGGAAGGCGCTCGCCTCGCGCACGACCATCTCGTGCAGGCCCTTCTCCGAGAGGCCGGCGATGAACTGGTACTTCTCGTCGGCGGTGTCGAGGCCGGCAAAGACCGATAGCGCGGGAGAGAGGATCGCGGGCGGAGAGACCGAGAGAGCGAGAGCGAGGACCGAGAGAGCGGGCATGAAGTCTCCTCCAACGACTCGGGCGCTGGCTCGGGAAGGGTCGACTACCTACGTAGTAGAGCTCGGCGGGTCGCGAGAACGGCCCCGAACACGCGCTTTTTTCCGAAGACGGCGCCGCGGCGCACCCGACTTCGAAGGCATGCCGGTGCCTCCAGGGAGAGTCCGGATGCAGGGACTTCTTGGGGGCGCCCGCGCGGGGATTTCACGCCCATCTCGCAACGCCCCGTGCCGCAGCGACTTGCGTACTCGCGAGCCCCGCGACGAAGGAGACGGGCCGGAGACCTGCCCCGTCTCCCGGCCCGTCGGGGGGACCGCGCGCCTCGTTTGCCCGCCAGGCGCGGGGTCCGCGTGGGAACGGAGGGGTGGCAACTCCTGTTCCAGGTGTGCAAAGGGCCCGCGCGGGCGCCGCGCGGGGCCATCCCGCCGCCGGGCGTGCCCTTCGGCGCACGCGAGCGTGCGCTCGCGCCTCAATCGGCGGCCGTGGCGGGGTCGGAGTCGCTGGCGCCGAGGACCAGCGTGGCCGCCTCCCCGCGCGCGTCGATCGGGTAGCGTGCGAGCGGCGCTCCGCTCGCGAAGAGCACGAAGGTGTACTCGCCCGGTGCGAGCGCGAAGGCGGGCGGCCGGCGGAGGTCGAGGCGCGCGGCGCGCAGCGCGACGTCCGCAGCGTCGACGAGCTCGTAGTGGTAGAGCGGCCCGGGCGCGAGGCGCGAGGCGAGCTCGACCCGCACCGCCGGCACGAGCGCGAGCGTCGCCCCCTCGCCCGGCGCGAAGCGCGCCGCGCGCGAGGTGAGCGGCTCGGGGCTGGGGCTCGGCACGCCCTCGTCGGGGCCGGGGACGCGCACGAGGACCGGGCGACCGGCGGGCAGGCCCTCGATCTCGAAGCGGCCGGCGGCGTCGCTGTAGGTCAGCCGGCGCGCCTCGATCTCGACGGCGCGCGGCGCCGCGTCGTCGAGCGGCCACCAGAGCAGGGGGTACGCCGCCGGGCCGCCGTCCTCGCGCACGAGGCGGCCGAACAGGGTCCAGGGTTCGGGGGGCTCGGGGGGCTCGGGGGCCGGGGGCGGCTCCGCGCGAGCGGCGCGGCGCGGCGCCTCCTCCTCGGGCACCCGGACGGCCGGCGCGCCGGGGGCGTCGACGAAGGAGGCCGGGCGCGCGGGCTCCGGATCGGGCCCCGGCGGGGGCAGCGCGGCGCGCGAGGCGCTCTCGCCCCCGAACATCCAGGCGAGGCCGAGGGCGAGGAGCAGGACGTACCCCGCCACCACCAGCCAGTCGCGACGGTCCATCGAACGCCAGGATAGCCGCGGCGGCGCGCGGAGTCCGCTAACGTGTCGGGATGCTCTCCAGCGAGTGGGAACGCATCGAGCGCGAGCTCATCCACCAGGAGATCCTGGAGCAGCGCGCGATCGCCGCCGCCCTCGCCGGGCGCGCGCGGCCGCGCTGGCCGGACGGCGGCGGCCGGACGGTCGTGACCGGCGCCGGCGATTCGCTGTGCGCGGCCGACCTCGTCGCGGCGCTCTTCCCGGGCCGCGGGATCGAGGCGCGGCCCGCGCTCGATGCGAGCGCGCTCGCCTCCGGGCTCGACGCGAGCGCGCCCGGGCTCGGCGCGGCCGATGCGCTGCTCGGCGTCAGCGTCTCGGGCCGCACGCCGCGCGTCGTCGAGGCCTGCCTGCGCGCGCGCCGCGCGGGGGCGCGCACCGTCGCCGTGACCGACGACCCGCAGAGCCCGCTCGCCTCCGCGTGCGAGGAGACCTGGCGGATCGGCGCCTCGCCGCCGCACGAGCTCGCGACCTCGAGCTACCAGACCGACGGCGCGCGGGAGTACGTCGGCTACCACCACGACGTGGCGCAGACCAAGACTTTCTTCGCCGCCGTGCTGACGCTCGCCCACGCGGCCGGCGGCGTGGACGCCGAGAGCCTCGAGCGTCTCGTCGAGGGCCTGGTCGCCGACACCTTCGTCCGCCCGCTCGCCGCGCACGCCGAGGACCTCGCGCAGGCCGGCCAGAGCTTCTTCCTCGGAGGACCGACGACCCGGCCCCTGGCGCGCTTCGCCAGCTACAAGATGTTCGAGTTCAACCGCCTGGCGCACGCCTCCGACGTCGAGGAGTACTGCCACACGCACTACTTCGTCACGCGCCCGGGCGACGCGGTGGTGTTCGCGCTCGCCGACGCCGAGTCGGCGCGCCGCGCGCGCGAGGTGGCGCCGGTCCTCGCCGAGCTCTTCGACGCGCGAATCGTCGCCCTGCGCTCGGAGGACCTCCCGCCGGTGGGCGGCGCGAGCCTCGACGTGCCGCTGCCGTCCGGCGCCACGGCGCTCGAGCGCCACGTCGCGCTGCTCGTCGCCCTCGAGTGGCTGTGCTACCTGTGGGGCCGCGTCGGCGCGCCCGACGTCGACACGTTCCACGCCGGCTACGACACCGAGCGGCTGGTCGCGGCGTCGATGCGGACGATCCGGCGGTCGGAGGTGGTGGGCGGGTAGCGGGGGACCTTCCTCGCGTGTGTCACGGCGAGGCTCCGGCCGAAACCAAGACCATGCGGCGCTGGATCTCCAGGGCCAACGCCTTGAAGTCGGAGTACGCCTCGCGTGCGGCGACGGAGTGGCTGCCGAGCGCCCCGTCGGCCGCGGTCAGCTGGAAGATGGGCTTGCGAGCATCCTGCCCGAGGGGGATCAGGCTGCGGAAGTGCTTCAGGGTCGCGATCCGGTTCGGATCGGCGTCGGGTTCGGTCTCGAGTGGGCTGGTCTCGCCGAGGACGCTCCGCGCGTACTCCTCCGGAATCCGCCGAACCCAGCGGTCGTAGGCCGCGACAGGGCGACTCAGGCGCACGCCATGCTGCTGCACCACGTAGCCGAGCGGCTGCATGGCTCCCGACGGGAGCGGAAACTCCGGATTCGCCCAGTTCGTACGTCTCGCAGTCCAGTCGCTTCGCCAGCGACGCAGGGTCGGCCCGAGGTTGCGCAGCCCCTGGAGCGAGAAGAGGTCGGCGCCGAGGGGCACGACCAGGCAGTCCGTGGCGATCAAGGCGGAGCGGTTGATGGCGCCGAGGCTCGGCCCCACGTCCGTGAGGACGATGTCCGCGCCGCACAGGCTCGCCGCACCCTGCACGACCTGCGAGAACGCCGTGACCACCCGGAAGGCGCGGTAGAGGTTCTGGTTGCCAAGGCAGTTCGGCCACTCGGTCGACAGGAGGTCCTCGAAGCCCGAGAGGGCGAGGTCTCCGGGGAGAAGCGAGAGTCGCCCCGAGATGCGACGTAGCCTGGGGTCGCGGAGATCCCCGACCTTGGTCAGCGGCTCCAAGCAGCGGAAGATCGTGTCGGCTTCGACGGGCGCGGGGCGGTCCCAGAGGTCCGCGAGCTGGTCCTCGTCGAGGAAGGCGGCGGTCAGGTTGGCTTGCGGATCGAGATCGACGACGAGCACCCGACGATCCAGCTCGGAGAACATCCAGGCGACGTGGTAGACCAGCGAGGTCTTGCCCACGCAGCCCTTGTTGTTGAAGAAGGTGAGGACGGGGACGGTCATGGGCGGGCCCTGACGGTGGTGCGAACCCAGTTGGGATCGACCTGGAACTCGGGGGCGGGATGGCCCGCACGCTCGAGCTCCCGGCGTGCGGTCGGGATGCCGAAACCGTAGCGTTGCACGAGGCCCAGCACGCGCATGGCCTCGGCGAGGATCGCGTTGCGGTAGTCCAGCACTCCGGGCCGTCCGAAGGTCTCGACGGTCACGAGCCCGTAGGGGCCCCCGGGGCTCTGGATCTCGACCCTGTCGTCGTACCAGTAGACCCTGACGGGCGCGTTGGTGTCTTCGTAGGTGCGGTGCAGGACGGCATTGCGGACGAGCTGCTCGAGGGCTGCCTTTGGGTAGGTCGACGTTCGGATTTCCCGGGGTCCGGAGGTGAAGTCCACGGCCGTTCGATTGTGGGAGGCGAGCTTCTCGTCCACCTGCCGGATCATGTCGGCGATCGGTCCGTCGCATTCCTTCGCGTCGTGGACCGGATCTCCCAGGCTCGTCCCCGCGATACGCAGGAACTGGATGTAGCTGCTGGGGATGAAGTCCCGGGGTCGCCTGCCGAGCACCAGGATTCCAGCGATGGTGGGGATGGGCTCGGCGACCGAGACGACCATCTTCGCGGCGGCCAGGCGCTCCTCGTAGGAGCGCTCGTTCTCGGCAAGGAGCTCCGGATCGACCGCCAGCGGCAGGTATTCTTCCTCGAAGCGACGACGGCCGAGATCCGCGATCGTCGCCCCCGGAACCGGCTGAGCGTCGAAGTGCGGGTCGCGGTGACGGCGCTTCTCGTTCAGGATGCGCTCGTCCTGCCTCGTCGCGATCGCGCGGCGCGGCCCGACACGAGTCCAGATCCGACCCCGGTACTTCACGGGGGGCGATTCCGCCGGGAGGACCGTCACGACAGCGACGTCGGTGCCGGCGAGCGTCCGTTGCTCGACCGTGAGCGTCGGCGGCGGCACGATGTTCCCGTCCGTCTTGACGTCGGCCAGCGCGCGAAGGAGCTCGTCCGTGATCGCCAGCCCGGACGGGGACCCGTCGTCGCGGACGCCGACGAAGACCACTCCCGGCCGTCGATGATCCGGGAGATCGTTCGCGAAAGCGCAGACCGCTTCTCGGATCTTGGCCGGGGCATCGCCCTTGAGCGACTCCTTCCGTTCGACCTGGTTGGACTCGAGGTCCTTCAGCATCGCTTCGAGCTCCGCATCGCTGTAGCTCGTCATCGCGGGACCTCCGGTCATGGCTCGGGTCGGAGGATGGCAGGGCTGGCCGAGGAAGTCCAACTCACAAGACCCTCCACCACGGCGCCGCCAGCACGTCGGGTGCGAGCCATTCGAGCGCGCGGCCGGTGTGCAGCAGGAGGCCCGCCCGGGCCCTCCTACCGTACTCGGCCCGGAAGGCGCGCAGGTGCGCTGCGTCCCCCAGTCTCGGGCGCGCCGCCGACTTGATCTCGATGGGCAGGAGCCGCCCGCCCGCCTCGATCACGAAGTCCACTTCCTCGCCGATTGCCGTGCGCCAGTAGAACAGCTCCGCGCGATCGAGGCGCGCGTCGCGCCAGGCGAGGAGATCGGCGAGGACGAGGTTCTCGAGGTGTGGTCCGCCGGGATCGCCCTCCCCCAGGTGCAGCGCGAGCCCCGTGTCGCCCCAGTAGAGCTTCGGCGACTTGATGAGCCGCTTGGTGCGGTTCACGGCGTAGGCCGGGAGCCGCACGAGCACGTACGAGGTCTCGAGCAAGTTGAGGTAGCGGTGCACGGTCGGCTGCGACAGCGCCACGTCGCGCCCCAGCTCCGTCTGGTTGACGAGCTGGCCGACCCGCAGGCAGGCCGCCCGCATCAGACGGCGAAAGTCGGGCAGCGCCGCGATCGAGGAGAGCTCTTGCAGATCGCGCTCGAGGTAGGTGCGCACGTAGCCGTCGAACCACACGGCTCGCTGGCGGGCCGTTCTCATGTGGACCGCCGGCGTCGGGAAGCCGCCGCGGCGCGCCAGAGCGCGCCAGTCCTCGGGCTCCCCAGGCTCCTCGGACTCCGCCGAGAGCAGCTCCAGCCAGTCCTCGTCACGGGAAGAGAGCAGCTCCTCCCAGAGCCCGCAGCGACCGAGCCCCGACTGCTCGCGCCGCGTCATCGGCCAGAGGGTGAGGTAGCTCGCGCGCCCGGCGAGCGATTCCGAGACCCGGCGCATCAGGAGCAGGTTCGCCGACCCGGTGAGCAGGAACCGGCCCGGCCGCCGATCCCGATCGATCGCGCGCTTCACTGCCCGCAGGAGGTCGGGCTCGCGCTGCACCTCGTCCAGGGTGACCGGCTGGGCGCCGCCCACCAGCGCTTCCGGATCGCGACGCGCCGCGTCCACCAGGTCGAGATCGTCGAGCGACACGTACCTCCGGCCGCCCGGCGTGAGCTCCTGGGCCAGGGTGCTCTTCCCCGTCTGCCGCGCGCCCGTCACCACCACAGCGGGCATGACCCCGAGGAGGTCGGCGAGGCTGGCCGCCACGGAGCGCGGAAGGGGCGCGGCATCCATAGCGTGAATGATAATCATTCACGGCGTGAATGGATACCCCGTCCGTCGATCGGCGGCGCCGGTAGGTCGGGGGTTGCCCCGAAGATCACCGCTGAGAAGCGGAGGAAGCGGAGCTCGGCGAGCTTCGCTCGCCGAGGTGAGATTCGTCGGTCGACGCCGCACGAGACCGGCGGCGAGGAAGCCGAGCTCGGGAAGCTGCGCTTCCCGAGGAATCAGGAGCGGAGGCGACAGAGATCGGAGAGGTTCGCACGGGACACCGTGGAGGCTCGCATCGGAAACGGATGGCGGAGGCCCTGGTCAGCGGGCGTCTGGGTTGACGAGGCGACGGACGCCGTCGCTCAGCACAGGGCCGTTGAAGTTGATCAGCAGGCCGAGGCGCTTGCGGGTGCATCTCAGGTAAGTCAGCAGCTGAGCTTGGTGGATGGGCTCGATCCGCCGAACGGCTTTCAGCTCGACCACCACCTCGCGCTCGACCAAGAGGTCGATGCGGTAGCCGCAATCGACGTGAACGCCCTTGTAGTCGATCGGGATGGGCACCTCTTGCTCGATTCCCACTCCTCGGAGCCGAAGCTCCTGCGCGAGACAGGCGGCGTAGGCACTCTCCATCAAGCCCGGCCCGAGCGATCGATGCACCTCGATCGCTGCCCCAATCACCGCTTCGGTGATCCAGTCCCTCTGCTCGTCCACGTCCCCCAGACCACGCCAGCGCTCCGCGGTTTCGACCGTCCTCTCCGATCTCCGCCGCCTCCGCTCCCGATTCCTCGGGAAGCGCAGCTTCCCGAGCTCCGCTCCCTCGCCGCCAGCGGTCTCAGCGGGTTCCTGGAGTTCTGCTTCCTCGGCGAGCGCAGCTCGCCGAGCTCCGCTTCCTCCGCTTCTCCGCGGTGATCTTCTGGCAACCCCCAGCCCCCTACCCGTCCGTCGGCGGCGCCTGCAGCTTCACGTTCAGCTTCACTTCCTTGCCCTCGCGCAGGACGACGATCTCGACGTGGTCGCCGGGCTGGTGCTTGGCGAGCATGCTCATCCACGCGGCGACGTCGGCGACGGCCTCGTCGCCCCACTTGACGAGCACGTCGCCCGCCTGCACGCCGGCGGTCTCCGCGGAGCCGCCCTCGGTGACGGAGCCGACGAGGATGCCGTCGCCCTCGCCGTCGTAGTTGCCGGGCGCGATGCCGAAGCGCACCTTGATCTCGCCGCGGCCGGCCCCGGCGCGGCCCGCGCGCTGCGGCTGCGGCGGGTCGGTCCAGGCGAAGCGCTCGGCGCGCGTCGCGGCGCCGAAGAGGATGTCGGCGAAGAGGTGGATCGTCTGCACGGCCGCGACGCGGTTGATCTTGGAGCTCACGTCGCGCGGCGTGTGGTAGTCGTCGTGGAAGTCGGCGATGATGCCGAAGAGCAGCGGCACCTTCTTCGACAGGAACGCCGCGTGGTCGCTGTTGGGCGCCACGCTCTCCGGCTGGACGATGGTCAGGGGGCTCGCCTCGAAGTACGGCTCGAGCCACTCCTTCATGCCTTCCCCGGTGCAGGCTCCGGAGACGGACAGCCGCCCGTCCTTGATGCGCCCGATCATGTCGAAGTTGATCATCAGCGCGTGGTCCGCGAGCGCGCCGATCGGGTTCTCCGCGTAGTGCCGCGCCCCGTTCAGGCCCGACTCCTCGGCGCTGAAGCACATGAAGACGATCGAGCGCGCGTCGGCGTCCTCGGGCAGCTCGGCGTAGCGCTCCGTGAGCTCCTCGGCCAGCATCAGGATCGCGGCGCTGCCCGAGGCGTTGTCGTCGGCGCCTGGGTGCAGCTCGCCGGAGCCCGAGCGCGACCCGAAGTAGCCCATGCCGAGGTGGTCGAGGTGCGCGCCGATCAGGATCGTCTCGTCCGCCAGGTCACCCTTGCCCGGCAGGATCCCGGCGACGTTCTCGGCGTAGAGCTTCTCCTCGTCGAGCTCGACGTCGATCTCGAGCTCGCCCTTCAGCGCGACGCTCTTGCCCCCGCCGTCGGCGTAGGTGCGCAGCTCCATCAGCGAGCGCCCCTCCGGATCGGCCACGCGCGCGAGCTTCTCCCCGCCCGCGATGCTCATCATCAGCACGGGGTAGTCGACCTGCGCGCGGGTGCTGCCCTCCTCGATCGTGGGCAGCTCGTGCGTGCGCGGGTCGTCGGCGCCCGGCGGGTTGATGATCACGATGGCGGCCGGATTGCGCTCGCGCACGGTGCGGATCTTGCGCGCGAAGCCGGCCCAGCGGCCCCAGCGGCCTTCCTCGAACCTGCTCTTGCCGTTCTCGTCCATCGGCTCGAAGCGGAACAGGACCGCGATCTTGCCCGCGAGGTCGTCGCCCTCTTCGAAGTTGGAGTAGCCGTCCGGGCCGTCGTCGACGCCGTAGCCGACGAAGACCAGTGGCCCGCGCACCTTGCCGGAGCCGCCGAGGCCGCTCGCGGCGAAGTCGACGCCGGGCTCGAAGACCGTCCCGTCGGCGAGCGCCAGCGTCTGGCGCACGAGGGACTTCTTGCTGCCGAGCGCGAACGGCTGGCGGTAGCTGCTGCGCGGCGCGAGGTCCGCGCTCCCCGGCTCCTTCGGCCCCTCGAACGCCGGCTGGAGGCCGGCCTTCTCGAGGTAGTGCTCGACGTACTCGGTCGCGATCTCCATCCCGCGCGTGCCGGGCAGCCGCCCGTCGAGGAAGGGCGAGGCGAGGAAGACGACGTGGTCGTTGTAGGCGCGCACGTCCTCGCTCGAGGCCTCGAGCGCGCCCGCGATGCCGTCCTCGAGGACGGCGGTCGCCGTCGCCGAGCCGCTGGATTCGCCCGACAGGCCCGCGGAATCCCGGGACTCCTGGGACTGGGGCTCCTGGGCCGGGGCGAGCGAGCACACGCAGAGGGCGAAGAGCGCGGCAGGGCGCAGCGGAAGGATCGAGTTCATGTTCGCGGGGTCCCGCTGGGACGGATCGGTCGGGGATGGGAGCGCCCGATTGTACGCCCGCGCCGAGCGCTCCGTCGCGGCGCCCCTGTAAGGAGGCTGTCGAGTGCGGACCCGCGCCGGGGCCGAGTACACTGAGCGACTTCCATGCGGGCACCGTGGGTCGGAAAGCTCTCGCTCCTCGCAACGCTGGCTCCGCTGGCGGCGCTGGCGGGGGAAGGAGTCCATCCCCAGGACGGCCCCGACGTCGACCTGCGCATCCGCATCGACGACGACGCGGTCCGGCTGCAGGTCACGATGAACCTCGCGTTCATCGACGAGATCGTCGAGGGGACGCGCGAGGACGAGAGCACGCTGCACCCGGTCGAGCACGCGGGCATCCGCGCGGAGCTCGCCGACTACTTCCGCGACGAGTGCGTGGTCGAGATCGACGGCGTCGCCGTTTCCCCCATCGCCGGCGAGATCGCGGTGCCCGAGCCCGAGCTGAGCCTCCTGCCGCTCTTCCCGAAGATGGGCATGCGCGCGGTGATCAAGGCACGCATCGTGTTCGACTACCCGGTCAAGGCGGCGCCCGGGTCGGTCTCGATCGTGTGGCCGGCCTACCCGGCGGACGTCGCCGGCGCAGGGCTCGGCGAAGAAGCCCCGCCGATGGAGATCCAGGCGCTGCTCACGGCCGAGGGAAAGGACTCGCTCGTCGGCTTCACGATCGACGAGCCGCGCTACGTGTGGCGCAGCTCGGGCGGCTCGGGCGAGAGCTTCCTCGCGGTGCCGGCGCCGGTCGTGCGCGAGCCGCTCGTGCTGCCCGTGGCGTCGATCGCGGTCATCGTCGTGCTGGCCGGTGGGGTGCTGGCGCTCGGGCTCACCGGTTCCCTCGCGCGCAACGGGCGGCGCCTCGCGGTCGCCCTGCCCCTCGGCGCCGCGGCGGCCTGGGCGCTGCGTTCCACGTACCCGGTCGAGGTCGAGCTCGCCACGCCGGCCCTGGACGAAAAAGAGGCGCTCGCGATCTTCGCGCCGCTGCACGCCAACATCTACCGCGCGTTCGACTACACCGAGGAGGCGGACGTCTACGACGCCCTCGCACGCAGCGTCGACGGGGCGCTGCTCGACTCCTTGTACAACGAGATCTACGGCAGCCTGGTCTTGCAGGAGGAGGGCGGCGCGGTCTCGCGCGTGCAGGCGGTGACGCCGCTCGAGACCGAGGTCGGCCGCGCCGCGCGCCGCGCCGACGGCCGTCTCGGCTTCGAGGTCACCGCGCGCTGGCAGGTCGAGGGCTACGTCTACCACTGGGGCCACTCGCACACGCGTCTGAACGAGTACCAGGCGCGGTACGCCGTCGTCGCCTCGCAGGAGGGCTGGCGCATCGCGGAGAGCGAGACCCTGGAGCAGTTCCGCGTCGACTCGAAGCCCGGCGCGCCGCTCGAGATCCCGAGCGAGCTTTGAACGCGTCCCGATGATCCGCCTCTCGGGCGTGTCCTTCCGCTACCCGGCGAGCCCGTTCCGGCTCGACGTGGAGGAGCTCGAGGTCGCCGCCGGCGAGCGCGTCGCGTGCATCGGGCCGAGCGGGACCGGCAAGACGACGCTCGTGCACCTCGTCGCCGGCATCCTCGTTCCCGAGCGCGGCGAGGTCGAGGTCGCCGGCGCGCGCATCGACGGCCTCGCCGAGAAGGAGCGGCGCGCGCGGCGTATCGCGCGCATCGGCATGGTGTTCCAGGAGCTCGAGCTGCTCGACTACCTCTCCGCGCTCGACAACGTGCTCCTGCCGTACCTCGTGTCGAAGGAGCTCGCGGCCGGCTCGGACGCGCGCGAGCGCGCGCGGCGCCTCGCGCGCGAGACGGGGATCGAGCACACGCTCGCGCGGCGCCCTGCGCGGCTCTCGCACGGCGAGCGCCAGCGCGTCGCGATCTGCCGCGCGCTCGTGACCGAGCCGCCGCTCGTCCTGTGCGACGAGCCGACGGGCAACCTCGATCCGGACGCGGCGAACGCGGTCCTCGACCTGCTCTTTCAGAGTGTGGCGGAGCGCGGCACGACCTTGTTGATGGTGACCCACGACCACTCGCTCCTCGCGCGCTTCGACCGCACGGTCGACGTGCGCGAGCTGGTGCGCGGAGCGCGCGCGGGATCCTGCCCGGGATGATGAGGGGCGGCGGCGTCTGGTACCTCTCGCTGCAGCACGCGCTGCACCGCCGCGGGCAGACCGGGATCCTCGTCGCGTGCCTGGGCGTGACGCTCTTCCTGCCGGCGGCGGCCGACGTGCTGCTCGCGCGCTACGAGCGCGACCTGCGCGCGCGCGCCGCCGGGACGCCGCTCGTGCTCGGCAGCCGCGGGAACCGCTTCGACCTGACGCTCGCCGCGCTCTACTTCCGCGCGAGCGAGCTCGAGCCGGTCCCCACCGCCGAGCTCGCGCGCATCCGCGACGCCGGCCTGGGGGTCGCCGTGCCGATCCACGCGCGCTTCACGGCGCGCGGCCACCCGGTCGTCGGCACGAGCCCCGAGTACTTCGAGCTGCGCGGGCTCGCGGCGCGCGACGGCGCGCTGCCGCTCTTCGTCGGCGAGGCCGCGCTCGGCGCGAACGTCGCGCGAAAGCTCGGCCTCGGGCCGGGCGAGGCGCTCTTCTCGGACCAGAAGGAGCTCTACGACATCTCCAAGCCGCCGGCCTTGAAGATGCGCGTGTGCGGCGTCCTCGCGGAGGCCGGGACGCCCGACGACGACGCGGTCTTCGTCGACGTCAAGACCGCCTGGATCCTCGAGGGGCTCGCGCACGGCCACGGCGACGTCACGAAGGAGGTCGACGAGTCGCTCGTGCTCGGCCGGACGGACGATTCGGTCACGGTGAGCCTCGCGTTGATCGAGTACAACGAGGTCACGCCCGAGAACGCCGCGTCGTTCCACGTGCACACGGGCCCCGGGGCGCTGCCCCTGACGGCGATCCTCGTCTTCCCGCCGGACGACAAGGCGCGCACGGTGCTCAAGGCGCGCGTCAACGCCGAGCACGAGTACCAGATGCTCGTGCCGTCGGAGGTGATCGCCGACCTGCTCGCGTTCGTGTTCCGGATCAAGTCGCTCTTCGACACGGTCACGGCCGTGCTGGCGGTGACGACGCTCGCGCTGACCACGCTCGTGGTGCTGCTCTCGATGCGCCTGCGGCGCGCCGAGATGCGCACCCTCGACCGCATCGGCGCCAGCCGCTTCACGGTGGCGAAGCTCTACGCGACGGAGATCGCGCTCGTTCTTGTGGGCAGCGCGCTCCTGGCGGGTGCGGGCGTGGGCGCGGCGAGCTACGCTCTCCCGAACCTCCTGAGGGTGCTTTGACCATGCGGAACATGCGCTTCGCCCTTCCTGTCCTTCTCGCTGGCCTCGCCTGTCTCGCCGTGGCCTGCGGCGACGACCCGCGCACCGCGTCCCCGGCCGCCGCCGAGCAGGAGTCGACGGTCTACACGTCTTTCTACCCCACCGCGTACTTCACGCGGCGCATCGCCGGCGAGACGCTGCGCGTGGTCTGCCCGCTCCCCCCGGACGCCGACCCGGTCTTCTGGCAGCCCTCGCGCGAGACCGTCCAGGCGCTGCAGGCGGCGGACCTGATCGTGCTCAACGGCGCCGGCTTCGAGCAGTGGACCCAGGCCGTCAGCCTGCCCGAGAGCCGCGTCGTCGACACGAGCCGCGCCCTCGAGGAGGAGCTGATCACGTACGAGACGGTCACGCACAGCCACGGCGGCGGCGGCGAGCACACGCACGAGGGGCTTGACGGCCACACGTGGCTCGACCCCCTGCAGGCGAAGATGCAGGCGCGCGCCATCCGCGACGCCTTGAGAGCGCGCTTCCCCGAGCGCTCGGCCGCCTACGCGGGCGGCTTCGACGCGCTCGCGCGCGACTTCGACGGCCTGCACGCGCGCCTCACGGAGATCGCGGCGAAGCTCGAGGGCGTGCGCCTTTTGTGCTCGCACCCGGCGTACAACTACCTCGCGCGGCGCTATGGATGGGAGGTCCAGAGCTTCGACCTCGACCCCGCGGAGGCGCTCGACACCGAGCAGCTCGAGCACGTGGTGGAGCACGCCTCGGGCGCGACGCTGCTCCTCTGGGAGAGCGCGCCCCTCGCGGCGACCGCCGAGGCGCTCGCGGCGCGCGGCGTGACGAGCGTCGTCTTCTCCCCGGGCGAGCTCCTCGACCCCGCCGACGAGGCCGCCGGCCTCGACTACCTGGGCCTGATGCGGCGCAACCTCGAGCGCCTCGAAACCGCCGCCAGCGGGCGCTGAAACGCGCTCCCGTTGGCTCGCCCGGACGCGACGGCTACCATGCTCGGTCTTCGTCCTCGATCCACCACGACCCCCTTTCGAGCCATGCACTACTCCACCGCCGCCCTGCCCCTCGTCCTGATCGGATGCCTCTTCGCGAACAGCCCCTCGAGCGGCGAGCCCGCGTCCCCCGCGCCCGCCCTCCACTGCCAGGTCCCCTGCGGGATCTACGGCGACAAGATGCGCATCGACATGCTGATGGAGGACGCTGCGACGATCGAGAAGGGGATGCAGTCGATCCTCGAGCTCGAGAAGGACCCCGGCACGAACGCCAACCAGCTCGTCCGCTGGGTCGTGAACAAGGACCAGCACGCCCAGAGCATCCAGGACATGGTCGCCGCCTACTGGCTCGCCCAGCGCATCAAGGCCCCCACCGAGGAATCCGGCGACGCCGGCCGCGACAAGTACCACAAGCAGCTCGAGCTCATGCACGGCATCACCGTGGCGGCGATGAAGTGCAAGCAGACGACGGACAAGGCGAACGTGGACAGCATGCGGACGCTGGCCCTCGGGTTCAGCGAGACGTACTTCAGCAAGGAGGACCTGGAGCACATCAAGGAGCACCAGGGGAAGTGAAGGAGTGAAGGGCGGCGCGGGCGGCGACGGCCCGAGGGCGACGACCTCGCAGACCTTCCCGTCGTGCCGGAAGATCGCCACGGCCATCTCGATCGGGAGCCGAGGCGAGGCGTTTCCGAGCTGGCTGGCTACCCCGTGCACGAGTTCGCGGAGCGAACCTGGCTGCTGCGGTGACCGTATGGAACCGATCCGACCCGCCCAGAACCGGCTCACGGGCTCAGAGCGCTGACAGCCTCCGAGAGAAGCGCGTGGAGCTCGAGCTGCGCCGAGCACTGGACGACGAAGTCCGCCGCGTGCTCCTCCCCGCTTCCCTTTGGGTCGGGGGCTCCCCGCAGGGGACAGCCGTCGGTGCGGGTCAGAACCTTGGACAGGTGCATCACGGCGTCCACCAGGTCGCTCGCCTGGATCTTCTTCACGATGCTCGAGAGCTTGGCGGTAAGGCTCCGCTGGTGTCCCCTGGCGTCGAAGGCCTCGGCCGGGAGGGCCCGCAGCAGGTCGGCCGCCTCCATGATCCGGGACTCCGCCAGCTCCGTTCCTGAGATGACCGAGATGGAAACCTCGTCCTGGGCCTCCTCGAAACCGTCGCCGACGATCAGCCGAACGAGGTACGAGCCGGCGAGATCGGGCACGAAGAAGGGCGCGGCGGTGTCAGCGTCCATGAGGAGGGCGATGCTCCCCGCAGGGCTTGCGATGATCTCCCACGCGAACGTGAGCGAATCGTCGTCGGGGTCGACGCTCTCGGAGCCGTCGAGGAACACCGCGGCACCGGTCGCCGCGACCTGGTCGGGACCGGCCGCCGCCGTCGGCGGCAAGTTGAGCGATGAGACGAGGACCTCGTCGGGAAGGCTCGGGATGCCGGCCTCGTCCACAACGACAAGCTGAACTGCGTACGTTCCCGGGAGGTCAGCGACGAACGCCGCTGTCGGAGTATCCGGGTTGGCCAGAGTCGTCGTGCTGCCGGCCGGTGAAGACAGGAGAGTCCAGGAGAACTCGAGGTCGGCCGTCGCCGACGTGTCGTCGAACGAGTTGCCGCCGTCGAGCAGGACGAGGTCGCCCGGATGGACCGACTGGTCCGGCCCGGCCACGGCGACAGGCGCTGCGCTATCCGGCGGCGTAGAGCAGGTCTGGCGCAGCCGCACGAAGTCCCAGTCGCAGTCGGCGCCGTTGCCCGCGGCCGAGCCGCCGTCGCCCCAGGCGAAGTCGTTGTTGGTGTGCGCCGCTGCGGTGCCGGTGAACACAGACACGTCGTCCACGAACACCTCGAGCGCATCGCTACCGCCAGGGGACTCGAGGCGATACGTATGGAAGTCGAAGACGTCGACCGGGATGTCGACGAAGCCGCTCGGTGTCGCGATGGAGATCCCTGCGGACGTGAAGAAGCAAGTGTACCGGTACACGGAGTCGATGGCCTCGAAGAGGGCCCCGAAGCCCTGGATGCGCAGCATCTTCACGCGCGCCTCGACGAGCGTGTTCAAGGACGGGCTCAGCGCGAAGGGCGTCGGAGGCAGCGTCGGCACGTTGCCGGCGTAGTAGAAGGAAGATCCTCCCACGCCGAAGAACCGTTGCTCGAGCAGCCCGGCGGAGACCGAGAAGTGGGTCGACTCGGGCCCGCCGGTGAAGACCGCGTAGCTCACCGCCGGGTCGCTCGAGGGGAGAACTCCGTCCTGGGCGAAGTCGAAGCGCAGCGAGAACTGGGCGGTCGCGGGCCCCCAGAGAACGGCCGCGGCCAGGATGGTGAGTGCTGTGTGGTGCATCTCGGAGTCCTTTGGGTGCGAGTCGCTTGCTCCTGGTCGGAGATGGTCCAGGGGAGCTCTCGCCTCCACCGTCCGGAGCAGGGTCTTGCGCAATGAAGAGCGCTCCGCCCGATACGGGTTCGCGAAAAAACCGGCGCGAGCGCTTCGGGCGTGGCGCGTCAGCGCGCACGGCCAACGAGCACACTCCCCGTGATCACGTGCGCCTTGTCGACGCTGTGCGCCGCGCTGCCGGGCGAGCCGACGACGAGTTCGGGCAGGCCGTCCCCGTCCACGTCGCCGAGGGTGCAAAGGGCGAGGGCGAACGAGTTGCCGGAGAGCTCTCCGCGCAGGCTGACGACGCGCTCCCCCCCGGCTCCGGAGATCAATTCGAGCTGGCCCGGTTCTCCGACGTAGAACCCGGCTTCACCTGCCAGCACGTCGGGCACACCGTCGCCGTCCGCGTCGACCCAGGCCGCGATGGCCGTGCCCAGCGACCCCCTGCGGTCGCCCTCGACGCGCCAGAGGGGAGCCGGACGCGAGCCCGGCCCGAGGTTGGCCCCGGAGTAGGCGAGCACCGCACCGGGGTTCCAGCGGTAGCCGTACGCGCCGACGACGAGATCGGGAGTCATGTCTCCGTCGATGCTCGGAACGACCGCAAGGGCTCCCCCCAAGAAAGACGAAGCGTGACCGCCGAGCGAGGCGAGCTCTTCCCCCGACGCACCCGAATACACATGGACGCGGCCGGCGGACTGGTCGTGGTAGGGGGCTGTGACCACGTAGTCCCCGACGCCGTCGGCGTCGAAGTCGGCGCCGGTGCAGGCGGCGTAGCCAAAGAGCCGAGAGACCGGCCCCCCGCTGTGTCGGCGTAGCCTCTTGCCCGTCGACGTCGAGTGGACCGCGGCGTAGCCCCGGCTGCTCTTGTGCTGCGTCGCGCCGACGAGCAACTCGGGCTGGCCGTCGCCGTCCAGGTCCTCCAGCCCCGCCACCGAGGCCCCGAACTGGTCGCCCGGATCCTCACCGACCACTCGCAGAACGGGGCCGCGCGCGGGGTCCGCCCCCGAGAGCACGAGGGTGTAGCCCGGCTGCGCGTAGCCCTGCTGCGCCCCGACGGCGAGCTCGCGGACGCCGTCCCCGTCGACGTCCGTCACGGAGGCCAGGGAGCAGCCGAGCCCATCACCCTCCGCGAGCCCGTCGAACGTCCAGAGCACCGCGAGAGTTCGCCCCGAGAAAGCGCGCACGTACCCCCTGCCGCCCCGAGTTGGCGCGCCCACGACGAAGTCGTCGTACCCGTCGCCGTCGAGGTCTCCCGCGCCGGCGAGCGAATCCCCGAACCGGTCCCCGGGGCGGTCGCCGACCAGAACGGCGAGAGTCCCCGGCGGCGCTTGCGGGGTGGATGCCAGCTCGCGCGCCAGCGACTCCAGCCTGCGCTCCACGAAGGCCACCGCAACCCTGCGCAGGCAAGCTGGCAGGATGTCGGCCCCTCCGCCGACCTCGCGTCGAACGACTCCGGGAAGAGCGTCGAGGAAGAGCGATGCCGCGGCCAGAACGACCTTCCATTCGCCCCCGAGCCTGCGCATCGTGGCCAGGTCAGGCTTGAAGAGAGCGCGGGTGACCCAGAGCTCGTCGAGCGTGGGCCCCCCTCCCCGCGGCGGCAGGGGTTGCCGCGCAGCGAACGAGTCCCAGCGCTCCAGGAACAGACGCGGGATCCTCCAGGTGCCTGGCCCCTCCCCGCTCCCCGGGTGCCCGAGCTCCTCGGCGCCCGGATGGCGGTACGCCGGCAGCAGCGGGGGCCAGCGATGCTTGTGTTGGTCGTCGAGCGTCTTCGCCACCAGGTCGGTCTTCTCGGACGGGGCGAGGGAGCTCCACCAGCGCTCGAGCTCCGATCGGATCCACTCCCCCTCGGCCGCGAAGCCCGTCTCCATGAGGGTCGTCATGTATCCGAGCAGCCGCGCCGCGAGCTCGTGCTTCCCCAGCCGCTGCGCGAGGTCCGCCGCGTGGAGGTAGTTTTGCGCCGACCTGTGGAAGGCCGTGTGCCCGAGGTGCAGCATCAGTGCCCGCTCGAGGTCCCCGTTCCACGCCGCGAGGTCCGCCTCGACCAGGCGGTCGTGGTCGTAGGCGGCTTCCAGCCCGCGCCGGCGGAAGTCCTCCATCAGCGCGGCCGCGCCCTCTGCGTCCCCGACCTGGAGCAGCGCGTCGGCGAGCCGCGCCTGGAGGAAGCCCGCATCAGGGAAGCGGTCGCGGGCGATGGCGAGCGAAAGCACGGCCTGCTCGGGGCGCTGGAGCCCGAGGCGCACGAGGCCGAGCGCGGCGTCGACCAGCTCGTCCTGGCCTGGGACGTAGCGGAGAGCGGTCCAGAGGTCGTTGCACGCGAGGGCGTCCCCGACGAGGTAGGCGAGCAGGCCGAGGGACCGTAGCGTTGGCGCGTCTCCGCCCTCGATCACGTCCGAGACGAGCTCCGCCATGTCTTCCCCCGCCGCGCGGGCCGAAACGTAGCGCCCGAGCGCCGGAGCGCCCGCAGAAGCCGCCGGCAGGGGGCTGCCTTCGATCACCGCCGCCGCTGTCTCGACCGCCGTGCGCTCACGCCGCAGGGAGTCGTCCAGGCCACCGAGCCGGCGGGCGTGGTCGTAGAAGGCGAGCGCGCGGCGGTAGCGCGCGGGCGTTTCGGGGTCGGCGCGCGGGCCGATGGTCGGCTCGACGCCGAAGTACTCGGGCCGGCTCCCAGCGACCGTCGCCTCCCAGTGCGCGGGGTTCAGGAGCAGGAGCCGCGCGTGCCGCACGCTCGCCTGCACCTCGCCCGGCACCCAGAAGATGCGCAAGAGCACGAGGGCGACCGCGAGGCCCGCGAGCACGCTTCCGGCGACCGCGCCCGTCAAGGTGCGGCGGTTGCGACGCGCCAGGCGCAGCGCGCGGCGCGCGACGGGCTCCGGCTTCGCGAGGATCGGGCGCAGGTCGAGCAGGCGCTCGAGGTCCTCCGCCAGCGCCGCGGCGTCCGCGTAGCGCCGCTCGGGCTCGAGCTCGAGCGCCTTCGCGACGATCGTCGACAGGTCGCGCGCCAGCCCCGAGACCCGCCTGTGCAACGGCCGCGCCCCGCGCTGCTGTCCCTCGAGGATCTCCGCGGTCGTCGTGCCCGCGAACGGCAGCCCTCCCGACAGCGCGTGGTACAGCGTCGCCCCCAGGGAGAAGACGTCGCTGCGCCGGTCGACGCGCTCCAGCTCGCCGCGCAGCTGCTCGGGTGCGGCGTAGGCCGGCGTGCCCAGGAACGCCCCGGTGCGCGTGCGCAGCGGCCCGCCCTCCTCGCGCACGAGGCCGAAGTCGGAGAGCAGGGGCGTCCCGTCGCGGCGCAGGAGGACGTTCGAGGGCTTGACGTCGCGGTGCACGAGGCGCGCCTCGTGGACCGCGTGCAGCGCGCGCGCGACGTCGTGGCAGACGCGGCACAGGTAGCGCGTCACCGTGCGGTCGAGGAGCGCGTCCTCCGGCGCGCCGAGCGCTTCGCGCAATCGCTCGAGCGTCGCGTCGCGCGACGTCCCGCCCAGCGCGGCGATGAGCTGCGCGAGGCTGATCCCCTCGACCCATTCCATCGCGTACGCGAGATACCCGGGCTCCGCGACGACGTCGTGCACGGCGACGACGTTCGGGTGCGAGAGCCGTCCCAGCGCGTGGGCCTCGCGCAGGAAGCGCTGCCGCTCGCGCGCCGGGAGCGGCGCCTGGACGGTCAAGGTCTTGAGCGCGACGATGCGCCCGCCGACGCGGTCCTGGCGCGCGATCCAGACCACGCCCATGCCGCCGCGGCCGAGCTCGCCGAGGACCTGGAAGCCCGGGACCTGCGGCAGGGCTCCGGAGGGACGGACGAGGACGGACTGCGCGAGGGCGACGAGGCCCTCGACGCGCGACAGGAGCTCGGGCCGCCCCGCGCAGAGCTCCCCGGGGGCGACCTCGTCCCCGCGCGCGAGCCGCTCGACGGCCGCGTCGAACGCGTCCTCGAGGAAGGAGCGGTCGGGGTCGGTGGAGGCACCGGCGGCGGGCATGACGGGAGCCTGTCGCCCAGCGGAGAGACTTCCGCGCGCGCCGCGTTCAAGGATTCGCGGGGCGCGCATCGCTCGCCGTCGCCAGCTCGCGCCGCAGGCAGCGCTGGTAGATCTCCGCGCCCTTCAGGAAGCGGTGCTTGACCGCGGAGAGGCCCAGCCCGAGGCGCTCTGCCACCTCGGCCGAGGTCAGCTCCTCGAAGAGCCGCAGGCGCACGACCTCGCGCAGGTCCTCCGGCAGCGAGCCGAGCGCCGCGCGCATCGCCTGGGCCTGCTCGCGGAATGCCGCCACGCGGCCGGGGGTCGTCGAGGTCAGGCAGGAGAGGAAGTCGACCTCGCGGCCCGCGCCATCGTCACGCGCGAGGTCCGCCTCGCGCAGCACGCCGCGCTCGCCGCCGCGCTTCAGCGTCGCCGCGCCGAGCGCGAGGTCGTGGATGCGGTGGTCGATCACCGTCAGGAACCACGAACGGTACTGCGCGAGCCCGCGCCACTCGCACTTGACGCGGTCGCGCCAGGCGTGGAGCAGCGCCTCCTGCAGCACGTCCTCGGGCTGCATCGTGCGCCGCAGCCCCGCGCCCATGCGCTCGTGGATGAGGACCAGGAGCGACGCCGGCCCCAGCGCCTCGAGCAGCCGATCCCAGTCGCGCGGGAAGTCCGAAGCAAGCGGATTCCCGAGCAGGTCCCCGGAGCCCTTCGTGGGGACGTCGCGCATCGCGCCGGATTCTACCTCCCGGCGCCGCGCGCCTGCTCGTTCACCAGGGAGTGGCCCACGTCCTCTTCCCGCATCACGTGCTCGCGCCCCTCCTCGTGCAGCTTGCCCGTCAAGCGGATCGTCGGCGCGAGCCGCGGCTCACGCCCCACCCTGCTGGCCCTCTCGCTCGATCCAGCCGGCGACCGATGCCACGAACGCTTCGAGGTCTCCCAGCCGATCGAGGTATCCCGCCACGCGGTCGTCGTCGATCTGCGCATACTCGTGGACGAGGAGGTTCCAGAAAACGGACGGCGCTGGACAGCGCGGCGGCCTGCTCCTCGGTGAGGACCCGATGAACAGCGAGAAAACGCATGGCGTCCGCATTGTCGGAGGGGGGGCCCCAGCCCTCGGAAGCGCAGAGGTGCTGGGCCACACCGAGGCAGCCCTCGATCGCCGTCAGCAGGTAGTACTTCAGCTCAAGTCCTCGCTGATCCGCTGCAGGAGCAAGCGGACGCGGCGCTCATCGACCACGGCGCCGGCCTTCCAGGGAGTCCCGGTCCAGCGCCCGCTGCCGGAGCTCCTCGTCGAGGTACATCAGGCGCGTGCGAGCTTGCCAGCCGACCCGCAGAGGCGGGTCGTCGTCGAAGAGGAGCTCGCCGTGGAGCGCCACGCGTCCGGCGAGCTCCAGCGGAGCGGAGTCCAGGACGGAGAGGTCGACGCGCGGCGGCACGTCGATCTCCCAGGCAGCGGGATCGCGGCCACCGAAGTGCGCGGCCACGTCGATGTCCGATCCCTCGCGCGCCCTCCCCGAGGCCCGACTGCCGTGGAGCAGAGCGAAGCGCGCCCCTGACCCGCGCAGGCTCCGGACGAGCGCGTCTCGATCGAGGTCTCTCGCCGCCAAGGTTCGCCGAGACTACTCACCGGCGCGCAGGGATTCACGCCCCTTCGTCGCGGACGGTCGCGGGTCGGCTGCACGGGGACACCGGACCCGGCCGACGCGGTTCCGTACCCCCGCCCCCTACTTGCTCACCAGGAAGTGGCACACGTCCTCTTCCTGCATCACGTACTCGCGCCCCTCCGTGCGCATCTTCCCCGCGGCGCGGATCGCGTGCTCGCTCTCGTGGCGCACGAGGTCGGCGACCGAGTACGTCTCGAGGCGGATGAAGCCCTTCAGGAAGTCGGTGTGGATCTTGCCGGCGGCGACGGGGGCCGTGTCGCCGGCGCGGATCGTCCAGGCGCGGACTTCCTTTTCGCCGGCGGTGTAGAAGGTCTGCAGGCCGAGCAGCGTGTAGGCCGCGTGGATCAAGCGCGAGACGCCGAGCTCCTTCACGCCGTACTCGGCCATGAAGACGTCGCGGTCCTCGCCCTCGAGGCGCCGCAGCTCGCACTCGAGGTCGCCGCAGAGGGCGAGCCACTGGCTGCCGCTCGCCTCGGCGTGGGCCGCGACGGCGCGCGCGCGGGGGCCCTCGCCGGCGAGGTCGTCGTCGGCGACGTTGGCGACGTACAGCACGGGCTTCATCGTCAGGAGGCACAGCTCGCGCAGGGCTTCGAGCTCCTTCGGCTTCCACTCGAGCGTGCGCACCTGGGTGCCGGCCTCGAGCGCCTCCTTCGCGCGCTCGAACACGGTCTTCTGGAAGATCGAGTCCTTGTCGCCGCTGCGCGCCTTCTTGGAGACGCGCTCGACGCCGCGCAGGACGGTGTCGTGGTCGGCGAGGGCCAGCTCGAGCTCGAGCACCTCCATGTCCTTCGCCGGGTCGACGGGCGTATCGCGCACGACGCCCTCGAAGCACTGCACGACGTGCAGGATCGCGTCGGTCTCGCGGATGTGCGCCAGGAACCGGTTGCCCATGCCCTCGCCGCGCGAGGCGCCCTCGGCGAGGCCGGCGATGTCGACGATGGTGACGGCCGCGGGGACGAGCTTCTGCGTCTCGATGTAGCCGGCGATCTTCGCGAGGTTCGCGTCGGGGACCTCGATCGAGGCGACGTTCGGCTCCTTGGTGCTGTACGGGTAGTTGCCGCTCTCCGCGTGGGCGGCGGTGATCGCGTTGTAGAGGGTGGTCTTGCCGACGTTGGGCAGACCGACGATGCCGCAGGAGAGGCTCATGGAGGGGGCGGATTCCGAGGAAAGGGCGGAGAGTCTAGCACTCGGCTACACTCCGCCGCATGCGTGAGATCCCCCGTTTCGCCCTCGCTCTCGCAGCCCTCGCGCTCCTCGCGCACTCGCCGGCCGCCGCGATCCTCGTGCGCGGCGACAAGCTCGTCGCGATCGGCGGGATCGGAGAAGCGGAGAGCGCGGGCGCGGAGGTCCTCGAGCTCGAGGGCGGCGATACGATCCTGCCGGGCCTGGTCGAACTGCACGCCCACTACGGCGTCGACCTCTTCGCGCCGAGCGGCGTCAGCTCGAGCGACTGCCGCCTGCGCTGCCGCCCCGCGACGGCCAACGAGAGCCGGACCGCGATCGGGTTTCCAGTCGACCCGAAAGCCCAGCTACGTCTTTCGGCGCGGAGGTTTCACGGGACGAAGACGACCTCGACCGCATCGGAGGTGTTGAGGGCCGAACCGCCGCCTGCAGGGTCGCGGAACCAGCACTGGAAGCTGTGCGCGCCGGGTACGAGCCTGACGCCCGGCAGGTCGACCGGTCGCAGTGCGACGCCGCCCAGGGCGGCGCCCGGCGGCAGGATGCGGGTGAGCCCGCCGCCTGCGCACAGGAAGCCGTTGCCGAACGGTACCTGGATGCGGTTGGGCCCGAAGAAGAAGATGAAAGGCTGATCCGGGACCGGAGTGGCGAGCAGCGTCAGGTCGTTCGCCGACACGCTCGCCTGGCCCAGGGCGGTGACCGACGCGGGGCATCCCGAGGAGTTGGGCGTCGCCGTGCAGTGCGGCTCACCCAGCGTCGTCCCGAACACGTGCACCGAACCCGCGTCGACGCCGGCGGTCGTGTCGTCCGAGATCGCGCCGGCGGCCAGCGTGTCGTCCCACATGGAGACGAACACGAGCTCGTCGTCGGCGCTCGGCAGGCAGCTCGTGAGTTTCTGGCACTGCGTCCAGGTCGTCCCGCTGCGAGAGTAGACGTAGACCGCGCCCGCGCGCGCGCCGGACTTGGAGCTCACGGCTGCCGTATCCCCCCAGCACGCGACGAACTCTCCGAAGCCGTCGAGCTCCGCCGCGTCGCTCGCCACCAGCTGCGCCTGCTCGGTCCAGCTAGCGCCGGCCCCGACGAAGACGTACGCGGACCCCGAGTCGGCGAGGCCGAGGTGGTTCTTCTCCGGAGCGCCCACGACCACGGTGCCCCCGGAGATGGCGACCGGCCAGCCGAAGTAGTCCCCGTCCCGGGCGTCGCTCGCGGTCAGCTTGGCGAGCTGCGCACCGCTTGCCGCGTCGAACACGTAGGCCGCCCCGCGGTCGAGGGTGCCGGGATGGTGGTTCAAGGGCGCGCCGACGACCGCGCTGGTCCCGTCGAGCGCCACGGACGAGCCGAAGTCGTCACCACCCGCGGCGTCGCTCGCGACGAGCTTGGGTGTCTGCTCCGTCCAGGCCGTTCCCACGCGCGTGAAGACGTACGCCGAGCCGGCGTCCACGCCGGCCATGTGATCGTCCCCAACGGCCCCGACCACGACCGTGTCTCCGAAGATGGCGACAGCGCTCCCGAAGAAGTCGCCCGCAGATGCGTCGCCTGCGAAGAGCCTCTGTTGCTGGGTCCAGACCGTTCCGGTGCGCGTGAAGACGTACACCGAGCCCGCGTCGACCCCGCCGCCGTGGTCGTCCTCGGCGGCGCCCACGACGGCGCTGTCGCCCCAGATCGCCACGCGTCCACCGAACGCGTCGCCGGCGGCGCCGGCGCTCGCGAGCAGCTCCTGCTGCTGGGTCCACACGCGCCCGCCACGGACGAACACGTAGGCCGAGCCGGAGTCACTCGCAGCGCCGTCTCCGTGGACCGCGCCCACCACGAGCGTGTCGCCCTGGAGCGCGACGGGACCGAAGCCGTCGCCCGCCGCGGCGTCGCCAGCTTCCAGGTGGCCCTGCTGGGTCCAGTGGCCCTGGGCCGCGGTCGGCAGGGTCAGCGCGGCGGTCGCGAGGAACGGGAGGCCGAGGGTCGAAGAGCGGAGCATGGTGCGGGGCTTTCACTGGATGAGTCTTCTAATTGCGGGTCGAGCGGAGGGCATCAGGCGAGCCGGGCCAGCGCACTCTGGACCGCGGTCCAGTCGCGGGCCTCGGGCGTCTTCTCCTGGACCTGGCAGAAGGCGATCTTGCCCTGCTTGTCGACGATCACCGTGGCCCGGTGGCTGATGAACGGCACCGCCGGGTGCTCGAGACCGTACTTCCGGGTGACCTCCAGCATCGGATCGGCCAGGAGGTCGTGCTTGATGCCCTTGGACTCCTTCCAGGCCTTGTGCGACCAGGTGGAGTCGCGGCTGATCCCGACGACGACCGTGTCCGGCCTCTCCAGGATGGGCTCCTGGCTGATGCGGCAGTTCTCGGCCGTGCATGTCGGACTCCAGTCGAGCGGGTACCACATCAGGACCACGTTGCGTCCGCGGTGCGCCGAGAGCTTCCAGGCGCTCTCGTCCTGGGTCTTGAGCGTGAAATCGGGTGCTGCGGTGCCGACGTCGATGGGCATGGTTCTCCTCGAGGAAGGGGTGCACGGGATCGGAGGCGCACAGAGTAACGTCTGGCCTCGACTCCCGGCGGCTCGGTCCGCGAGAGCCGCGGGATGCTGTACGGGTAGCTGCCGCTCTCCGCGTGGGCGGCGGTGATCGCGGTGTCGAGGGTGGTCTTGCCGACGGACGATGCCGCAGGCGAGGCTCATGGAGGGCTCGGAGCCGAGGAAAGGGCGGAGAGTCTGGCACTCGGCTACACTCCGCCGGCATGCGTGTGATCCCCCGTTTCGCACTCGCTCTCGCGCTCGTCGGACACACGGCACTCGCGGCCCAAGAGGACACGCTGCTCGTGCGCGGCGGGCGGCTCTTCGACGGCGTCGACGACGCGCCGGTCGCGAACCCCGGCATCCTCGTGCGCGGCGGGAAGTTCCTCGCGATCGGCGGAATCGAGGAAACCGCCAGCGAGGGCGCCGAGGTGCTCGAGCTCGACGAGAGCGACACGATCCTCCCGGGCTTCTTCGACCTGCACGCCCACTACGGCGTCGACCTCTTCGGCCTGGGGCGCGTCGACGAGCGCGCCGCGTACCCCGCGATCTTCCTCGCCAACGGCGTGACCTCGACCTTCCCGGCGGGCGAGCAGGACCCCGAGGCGATGCGCGAGCTGCGCATGGCGATCGACCGCGGCGAGCGCCCGGGCCCGCGCGTCTTCAACTCGGGCCCCTACTTCGGCACCGCGCGCCGCGGCTGGAACCGCCGGACGACGCCCGACGAGATCCGCGCCGAGGTCGACCACTGGGCCGAGCGCGGCGTGCGCGGCTTCAAGGCCAAGGGCATCGGGCCCGAGCAGCTGCGCGCCCTGATCGAGCGCGCACACCTGCACGGCCTGACCGTGACCGGCCACCTCGAATCGGGCTTCCGCGGCTCGGTCAACCCCAAGGACGCGATCGCGATGGGCATCGACCGCGTCGAGCACTTCCTCGGCGGCGACGCGCTGCCGCCCGACCGGCCGGCGTACGACGCGCTCGTCCACTTCGAGCCCGGCACGCCCGAGTTCGCGGACATCGCCCGGCGCTACATCGAAGGCGGCGTGTACTTCGACGCGACGCTCACGGCCTACGGCTACTTCGGCAAGCAAGACCCCGAGGTCTACACGCCCTTCGCCGACGAGCGCGCCTTCTTCACGCCCTACATGCGCGCGATCCTCGAAGAGCGGCCAGCGCGGCGTCCGATCGAGCAGTTCGAGACGATCTACTGGATCAAGCGCCCGCTGCTGCGCGCCTTCCACGATGCCGGCGGAGCGCACCTGATCACGCTCGGGACCGACCATCCGAGCTGGGGCGACTACCTCTCGGGCTTCTGCGTGCACCGCGAGCTGCACTGCCTGCGGCTCGCCGGCCTGCCGGCCGCGTCCGTGCTGAAGGCCGCGACGATCAACGCCGCGCGCGCGCTCGGCGCCGGCGACCTCCTCGGCTCGATCGAGGCCGGCAAGCTCGCCGACCTCGTCGTCGTCGCGGGCGACCCCTTCGCGGACATGCGCGCGACGCGCCACGTGCGGCACGTCGTGAAGGCCGGGCGGCTCTACGACCCGGCGGCGCTGCTCGAAGCCGTGAAGGGGACGATCGGCCCGAAGAGCGAAGAGGAACAGGCGGCCTGGCAGCCGGGCCGCTGACGCGGCGCGCCGCGCGTGGGTGCGGACTCCGCGCCGCGCGCCTGCGCCCTTCGCCCCACATCGCGCCGCGCTCCCGGCGTGCTCGGATGTCGGGAGAGGAGCCGCCGCTACGCCGAGCGCGCGGAGAACGCCGAGCACCCGCTCGAGCGCCTGATGGACGTCGAGGAGTCCGGCGAGCGGATCGTCGTGACGACCACGGGCATCCACCTCGCGCGCTGCATCGTCAGCCGGCTGGAGCGCCGTTTCCACCACAAGGCGCTACCCCGCCGAGCAGCACATGCTGCACGCCGAGTGGGACGAGTGGACGCCGGTCCGGGAACCGCCGTGAGCGCCGGGCTCGAGGAGCCCTGGCGCTCAGTCGACGCCGGCCGCCTGCGGCGAGGAGCGGTCGAGGATGCCGCGCATCGAGCGGAACTCGTCGATCAGGAGCGAGAGGACGTCGTCGACGCTCAGGATGCCGACGAGCGCCTTGTCCTCGCCGACGACGGGCAGGCGTCGCACGCCGCGCCGTCGCATGAGCTCGAGCGCCATCTCGATCGGGGTCGTCTCGGTGACCGTCGCGACGCCGCGCGTCATGACCTCGCGCACGTGTACCTTGCGCGCGTCGCGGCCCATCGCGACCACGGTGAGCGCCAGGTCGCGGTCGGTCAGGATGCCGATCGGCCGGCGATCGGAGTCGACGACGACCAGCGTCCCCACGTTGCGCGTGGCCATGCGCTGGGCGGCCGCCTGCGCGCTCTCGTCCGGGTCCGCCAGGTCGACCTCACGGCTGCAGAGTCTTTCTACCGTCATCTCGACACCTCCGTTGCTCCGATGGTGGGATGCGTGCCGCCGGGCCGGAATGCGCCACAGTGCGCACTCGGGCGGCCGGCCCTCCCGTACGACGCGCCGGCGCGCCGACGCGCCGCGCTCAGTCGCAGAGCGCCACGCAGTCGATCTCGACGCGCGCGTCCTTGGGCAGCCGCGAGACCTCGACGGTCGCGCGCGCGGGCGGTGCCGCGCCCTCGAAGAAGCGCGCGTACACCGCGTTCATCGCCTGGAAGTCGTCCATGCTCGCGAGGTACACGTTGCACTTGACGACGCGCGCGAGGCTCGAGCCGGCGGCCTCGAGGACCCCTTGCAAGTTGTGCAAGACGCGCTCCGTCTGCCCGGCGACGTCGTCCGCGGCGAGCGCGCCCGTCTCGGGGTCCAGCGCGACCTGGCCCGAGCAGTGCACGAAGCCCGCCGCGCGGATCGCCTGGCTGTAGGGACCGATCGCGGCGGGAGCGGCGGGGGTGGAGACGGGCTGGCGTTCGCTCATGGGTGATTCCGGGTTCAGCGCGGGAAGCGCTCGCGCAAGCGCTCCTCGACGGCGGCGGGGACGAAGCGCGAGCAGTCGCCGCCCATGCGCGCGATCTGGCGCACGAGCGTGCTCGAGACGTGGACGTGCTCGGCCGCGGGGACGAGGAAGACGGTCTCCACCTCGGGCGCGAGCGCGCGGTTGGTGAGCGCCATCTGGCGCTCGTACTCGAGGTCGCCGGCGCTGCGGATGCCGCGCACGATCGCGCCCGCCCCGTGATCGAGGCAGCCCTGGACGAGCAGGCCCTCGAGCGCCACGACGCGCACGTCGTCCATGCCGCGCGTCACGCGCTCGAGGAGCTCGACGCGCTCCGCGAGCGGGAAGAGCTGCTGCTTGTCGTGGTGGCTCGCGACCATGACGGTGATGCGCTCGAAGAGGCGCCGCGCGCGCTCGAGGATGTCGAGGTGCCCCAGGGTGACCGGGTCGAAGGTGCCCGGGAAGGCGGCGTGGAGCGCGGCGGCGCGCCGCGCGCTGGGCTCTGAGGGCACCATGGCGCCGCAGATTCTAGGAAAGTCGAAACCGCGGCCGCGCGCGCGAGTCCTCGCGAGCGTGCGAACGCCCGGCCCCCGAGCTCGCGCCGCGCGCGCGGACGGCGCCCGGCCGCGAACGCCACGCCCCCTCGTCGTCGTCTCCGCGGCGCTCGTCTCGGGCTCTCTGGGAGGCGGGGTGGGCGGGCCGGCGCTCGTGGCGTGCGGGGTCGCGGCCTTGGGACTGGCAGCGTTCGGGCAGCGCTGGCTCCGGGCGTTCGCACCCTCGCTCGCGCCGTGGGCGGTGATCCTCGTCGCCGCGCTCGCGGCGGCGCGCGCGCACGCGCTCGGGGCGCCCGGCGCGGACGGGGCGAGCGGTGCGACTGGCCCGGCCGGCTTGGAGCCGCCCGCGGCGGGCGTCTGGCGCGAGGCGCGCCGCACGGGCGAATGGGCCCGCGGTCGGATCACGGGCCACGCGGCCGAGCTGAGCATCCCGGCGGGTGGGCTGCGCGACGGCGACGGCGTGGTCGTGCTCGCCGCCGAGGTCGTCCCGCGGGCGCGGGCCCCGGGCGCCGCTCCGGCCCCGGCGCGGATCGACGTCGCGCTCGACGCGCTCTGCCGCGTGCGCCCGGCGGCTCTGCCGCGCGAGCCGGCGCGGACGCTCGAGCGCGCGCGCGCGTGGGGCCTCGCGCGCCTCGACGCCATCCCCGACGAGCGGGCCCGCGGCCTCGCGCGCGCGTTCGTCTTCGGCGATCGCAGCGCGGTCTCCTACGAGACCGCGCAGACCTTCACGCGGACCGGCGCGCGCCACTTCCTCGCGCTGAGCGGGCTGCACGTCGGGCTGCTCGGCGCCGGCCTGATCGGGCCGCGCGGCCGCTCGCTCGCGGTGCTCGTGCCCGGGCGCTGGAAGCGCGGCAGGGGTTGGGGCGTCGCGCGCTCCGCGAGCCGCGCGCTCGCGATGCTCGCCCTGATCCCGCTCGCCGGCGCCGCGCCGCCCGTGAAGCGCGCCGCGCTCGCGGCGGCGCTCGCGTGCCTCGCGCCGCTCGCGCCGGCGCCGGCGCCCGGGAGCACGCGCGGACGTGCGTGCGGCCCGCGCGGGGCGCACGCCGGAAGGCGCGTCGACTCCCTGAGCCTCTGGGCCTTCGCGCTCGCGCTCGAGTGCGCGGCCGATCCACGCGCGCCCTTCGAGCTCGACGTGCAGCTCTCCTACGCCGCGGCGCTCGCGCTGATCGTCGGCTACCGCGGCGCCGAGCGCGCGCTGCGCGCGTGCCTGCCGGGGGGCCTCTGCATCGCACCGTTCGGGCCGAGCGGCCACCCGCGCTCGCCCTACTGGCGCGTCCCGGCGCAGCGCCTCGCCGATGCGTGCGTCGGCGCCTGGGCCGCCTCGCTCGCCGCGGTGCTCGGGACGCTGCCGATCGTCTGGGCGACCTTCGGCGAGCTCTCGCCCACGGGGATCTGCGCCGCGCCGCTCGCCCTGGCGGGGGTCGCCGCGTTCCTGATCGCGGCGTGGGGCTGGATGCTGGCGCCGGTCCTGATCCCGGTCGACGCGCCGCTCCTCGCCGCGCGCGCGCTCGTCGGCGGGCTCGAGTGGCTGGATCGCTCGCCGGGGACGCCGCTCACGCTGCCGGCGCGGCCCGCGCTCCTGGTCGGCGCGGCGGCCGGCCTTGCCCTCGCCGCGCTCGCGAGCCCCGGCGCGCGCGGTCGCCGGCGCGCTGCGCGCGCCGCGGCGCTGGCGGGCGGCGTGGTCCTCGTGCCCTGGGCGCCCGACCCGCGCGGCCTCGAGCTCCATGTCCTCGACGTGGGACACGGCACGGCGTGCCTGCTGCGCGCGCCGGGCGAGCCGTGCTGGGTCTTCGACGCCGGCTCGCGCGACCGGCCGGGCCTCGCCCAGGACGCCATCGCGCCGCTGCTTCGCGCGTGGGAAGTGCGCCGGCTCGACGTCGTCGTCTCGCACGGGCACCGCGACCACGCCTCGGCCCTCGACTGGCTCACCGAGCGCTGGCCGGTGCGGCTCTGGGCCGGTGCGCAAAGCGCACGGCTGGCCGTGCGCGCGGCGCACGCCGAGCTGCGCGTGGACCTCGCGGAGGGCCGGATCGCGCTCTCCGGGCGCGCCGGGGCGCAGAGCCCGCTCGGGCTCGAGCTCTCGCGCGCGGCCCGCGGCGAGGGCAACGAGGGCTCGTGCAACCTGCGCGTCGAGCTCGCCGGCGAGGTGTTCGTCCTGTGCGGCGACGCCGAAGGGCCGGGCCTGGTCGACCAGCTGGCGGACGGCGCGCTGCGCGGGCCGGCGCGGGTGCTCCTCGCCCCGCACCACGGCTCGCAGACGCCCCACCTCGCGGCCCTGCTCGACGCCGCGCGGCCGGCCGAGGTGTGGGTGAGCTCGCCGATCGCGCGCGGGCCGCCGCCCATCGCGGCCGAGCTGCGCCGGCGCGGCGTGCCGCTGCGCTGGACGGGCGGGGACGGGCCGCTCTCGCACCTCGCGGGCGCTCGGTAAAGGTCCTTGCGGACCCGCTTCGCGGGTACGCCGTGGCATGGATCGTGCGGCTTCCGAGGAGCCGCGCTCAAGGGCCTCGGGCCGGTTAGGCTGAAGAGCCGTCGCCAGGAAAGCAGCGGGTTCCCGTTCCCATCCCGCCGACTCGCGTGGGAGCCCACGGTCGTACGCCGTTCCCGATTCCCCACTCCCGGGGAGAGGAGTCCATGCGCATGTCGAAACGAACGTTCGAAGGCCGCCGGTGGCCGATCATGATCGGCCTGGTCCTCGGCGCGAGCCTCGCCGCCGCAGCCCCCGCGCCCTCTGTGCCCTCTGTAATAAGGGCGAGCCCCGCCGCCGCGCTCCAGCAGGAGGGCGCGGAGCCCGATTCCGAGGCGCAGCCGCGCAAGCGCATCCTGCACCTCGCCGGCGGGCAGACCGTGCGCGCCATCGCGCGCCGCTCGGCGACCGGCAGCCCCGGGGACTGGGAGTACAAGAAGCAGAGCGAGTGGGCCCCGATCCCGGCCGCCGCCGTCGAGCGCGTCGTGCTCGAGGCCGACCTCATGAAGGAGGTTCGCGAGCGCGGCAGGGCCGTCGACAAGCGCGACGCCGGCGCGCGCGCGCGACTCGGCGCGTGGATGCTCGACGAGGGCCTCCTGCTCGAGGGCCT
>Ga0302046_10000176_pt1 | contig 68986 bp, 66 predicted proteins | sample RVTome_11_FD_200261 | JGI IMG/M metagenome (GOLD analysis project Ga0302046, IMG submission 200261) | Soil microbial communities from uranium-contaminated site in the Upper Colorado River Basin, Wyoming, United States - RVT147D111 (version 2) ... | reverse complement strand
AAGACCGCATGCACGCAGCAGTAGTCGAACTCGACACCCTGTCCGATCCGGTTGGGCCCCGAGCCCAGGACGATGATGCGCGGCTTGTCGGTGGCGCGGACCTCGTCCTCGTCCTCGTAGGTGGACCAGTGGTAGGGCGTGAAGGCCTCGAACTCGGCCGCGCACGTGTCGACCGTCTTGTAGACCGGCGTGATGCCGCGCGCGGCCCGGTGGGCGCGCACCTCCTGTTCGGAGGTGTGCAACAGGCTCGCGAGGTGGACGTCGCTGAACCCGTCCTGCTTCGCGGCCCGCAGCAGGTCGTCGGGAAGGGCGCGAAGGTGTTCCGATGCCCGGATCTGCTTGCGGCGCTCGACGAGCTGGAGCAGTTGGTCGGTGAACCACGGGTCGTAGCCGGTCAGCTCGGACACACGCTCGACGCTCCAGCCGCGGGTCAGCGCCTCGTTGACCGCGGCGAGACGCCGGACCGTGGGGCGGGTCAGCAGGCCCTCGAGCTCGTCGTCGTCGACCGGCACCGCCTGCGTGCCGAAGCCGTAGGTGCCGTCCTCCAGCGAGCGCAGGCCCTTCTGCAGCGACTCCTTGAAGGTCCGGCCAATGGCCATGACCTCGCCGACCGATTTCATCTTCGTGGTCAGCGTGTCGTCGGTGCCACGGAACTTCTCGAACGCGAACCGGGGGATCTTGGTGACCACGTAGTCGATGGTCGGCTCGAAGGCGGCCCGCGTCTCGCGGGTGATGTCGTTGGCGATCTCGTCGAGCGAGTAGCCGACCGCCAGCCGGGCAGCGATCTTGGCGATCGGAAACCCGGTTGCCTTGGAGGCCAGTGCCGACGACCGTGACACGCGCGGGTTCATCTCGATCACGACCTGGCGGCCGGTTGCCGGGTCGACGGCGAACTGGACGTTCGAGCCGCCGGTCTCGACACCGATCCGGCGCATCACGGCGAACGCCGCGTCCCGCATCTGCTGGTACTCGACGTCCGAGAGCGTCATGGCCGGTGCGACGGTGATCGAATCGCCGGTGTGCACGCCCATCGCGTCGAGGTTCTCGATGGAGCAGATCACGACGCAGTTGTCGTTGCGGTCGCGCATGACCTCGAGCTCGTACTCCTTCCAGCCCAGGATCGACTCCTCGACGAGCACCTCGTGCACCGGAGAGTCGGCCAGGCCCTGCCGGATCATGACGGCCAGCTGGTCCCGGTCGTGGGCAACCCCGCCACCCTTGCCGCCGAGCGTGAACGAGGGCCGCAGCACGACGGGCAGGCCGTACTCGTCGGCCGCCGCCTGGGCTTCCGACTCGTCGCGGACGTACCGGGATCGCAGCGACTCCAGCCCGATCTCGGTCATCGCGTCCTTGAACCGTTGCCGGTCCTCGGCCGTCTCGATGGCGTCAAGGGTGGCGCCGATGGACTGGACGCCGTACTCGTCGAGGACGCCTGCGTGGGCCAGGTCGACCGCGAGGTTGAGGGCGGTTTGTCCGCCGAGCGTGGGCAGCAGCGCGTCCGGCCGTTCCTTGGCGATCACGGCGGTGACGGCGTCGAGCGTGAGGGGCTCGATGTACGTCGCGTCGGCGAATGCCGGGTCGGTCATGATCGTCGCGGGGTTCGAGTTGACCAGGATGACCCGGTAGCCCTCTTCGCGCAGGACCTTGCAGGCCTGGGTGCCGGAGTAGTCGAACTCGCAGGCCTGGCCGATGACGATCGGCCCGGAGCCCAGCACCAGGATCGAACCGATGTCGTCGCGGCGGGGCATCAGACACCCCCATCCGCACGGTCAGCCTGGCGGCCGCTGCCCGGCCCCTCGGCGCCGGACGCCATGAGGTCGCAGAACCGGTCGAACAGGTAGTCCGCGTCGTGCGGGCCGGGCGCCGCCTCGGGGTGGTACTGCACCGCGAAGGCCGGCAGGTCGAGGCATGTCAGGCCCTCGACGACATCGTCGTTGAGGTTGATGTGGCTGACCCGGACGCGGCCGTGATCGCGGGTCTGGAAGGTGACCTCGTCGAGCTGCTCACCCAAGCTCGCCGGGTCGACCGCGAACCCGTGGTTGTGGCTGGTGATCTCGACCACGCCGTCCTCGCGGCGCAGGACGGGCTGGTTCACGCCCCGGTGGCCGAAGACGAGCTTGTAGGTCAAGCCACCCAGGGCGTGGCCGAGCAGCTGCGACCCCAGGCAGATGCCGAACACGGGCACCTGGCCCAGCAGGGCGGCGGATGCCTCGTGGCCGTACGTGACAGCAGCCGGGTCTCCGGGACCGTTCGACAGGAACACGCCGTCGGGCTCGCCGGCCAGCACGGCATCCGCCGGCGTGTGACCCGGCACGACCTCGACCTCGCAGCCGCGCGCCGCCAGCCGCCGCAGGATGTTGCGCTTGATCCCGAAGTCGTACGCGACGACCCGGAAACGCCGCTCGCCATCGGATGCAACGGTGTAGGGCGCCGAGGTGGTGACCTCGGCGGCCAGGTCGGCGCCGACCATGCCCGGGCTCTCAAGCACCTGCGCCAGCAGCTCGTCGGGGTCGAGGATCTCGGTGGAGATGCCGGCGCGCATGGCACCAGCTGTCCGCAGCCGACGGGTGAGGCGGCGGGTGTCGATGCCCTCGATGGCGACCACGCCGGCTTCCTCGAGCGCGGTCCTCAGGTCCCGCTCGGCGCGCCAGCTGGAGGGTCGGCGGGCGGCTTCGCGGACGACGAACCCGGCGACCTGGATCCGGTCGGATTCCGCGTCGGCGTCGTTGAGGCCGTAGTTGCCGACGTGGGCCGTCGTCATCGTGACGATCTGGCCTCGGTAGGAAGGATCGGTGAGGACCTCCTGGTATCCGGCCATGCCGGTGTTGAACACGGCCTCGCCGAGGCTGGTGCCCGACGCCCCGCAGGCCCGACCGCGCAGCGCGAGGCCGTCCTCGAGCACGAGGAGCGCGGTCATGTCTGGTTCCGTCGCAAGCTCACGGAGAAGGTCACTGGACCTTCCCGTCCCGGAGCGTGAAGCGTCCGCGCAACAGGGTGTGGACGGTGCGCGTCGACAGCGTGCGGCCCTCGAAGGGCGTGTTGGAGGCCCGTGAGTGCAGCTCCGTGCCGCGGACCAGCCAGTTGGCCTCAGGGTCGTGGATGGCGACGTTGGCCGGCTTGTCGACGGTGAGCCCGTGCCCGTGCGTGCCCAGGTCGCGGACGGACGCTGGTCCGGTCGTCAGCCTGGTGATGGCCGTCAACAGGTCGACGTGACCGGGGGCGACGACGTCGTCGACCACCACCCCAAGGGCGGTCTCGAGCCCGAGCATGCCGCACGGGGCGTGCTCCCACTCCTGGTCCTTCTGCTCGACGGGGTGGGGTGCGTGGTCCGTGGCGATCGCGTCGATTGTCCCGTCGGCAAGGGCCTGCCGCAGCGCCGCGACGTCGGCGTCGCTCCGCACCGGAGGATTGACCTTGAATACCGCGTCGTAGCCGGCGACCACGCGGTCGTCGAGCGACAGGTGGTGGGGTGTGACCTCGGCCGTCACCTTGACGCCGCGCTCCTTGGCCGCGCGGATCAGCATGACCGAGCCGGCCGTCGAGACGTGTGGGACGTGCAGCCGCGCGCCGACCCCGGCGGCCAGGATCAGGTCACGGGCGATCATGACCTCCTCGGCCTCGTGGGGCCAGCCGGGAAGCCCCAGGACCGCGGACATCGCGCCCTCGTTCATCTGGGCGTCGGGGGTGAGGTCAGGGTCCTCACTGTGGTTGATGATGACGGCATCGAAGGTCCGCGCGTACTGGAGCGCTCGGCGCATCATCAAGGCGTCGGCGACGGGCTTGCCGTCGTCGCTGAAGGCATCGACAGCGGCCTTCGAGGCGAACAGCTCGCCGAACTCGGTCAGCGTCTCCCCCAGCAGGCCCCGGGTGATCGAGCCCACCACGAACACGTCGACCAGGCCGACCTCGCGCCCGCGTCGCCAGACCATTTCGGCCACGGCCGCCGAGTCGCAGACGGGATTCGTGTTGGCCATGGCACAGACGGCGGTCCAGCCACCGGCGGCCGCTGCCGCCGAGGCGGTGGCGATGTCCTCGGACTCCTCGAACCCCGGTTCGCGCAGGTGCGTGTGCAGGTCGACGAAGCCAGGCGTCACCCACAGCCCGGAGCAGTCGAGGAGGTCGGCCCCGTCGGTGTCGAGGCTTGCGCCGACCTGCGCGACCCGCTCACCGACGATCCGGACGTCCGCGATCGCATCCGTCCCCGAGGCAGGGTCGAGGACCCGCCCGTGCTTGAGCAGCAGTCCGGTCATGCCGCCTCCTGTTGGGGTTCTCCGCTGCCGAGCAGCAGGTACAGGCAGGCCATCCGGACGGCGACCCCGTTGGCGACCTGGTCCGTGACGAGCGCGGCGTCGGAGTCGGCGACATCGGCCGTGATCTCGACGCCACGGTTCATGGGGCCGGGGTGGAGGACGACCGCCCGGTCCTTCATCCGGGCAAGACGCTCGACGTTCATGCCCCAGAACCGGGCGTACTCGCGGCTCGACGGGAAGAAGCCCGAGCTCATTCGTTCCCGTTGCACGCGCAGCAGGTAGACGACGTCCAACTCCGGCAGCAGGGCGTCGAGGTCGGTGGTGATCTCCACGTCCCACGGCGCCAGCGACGGTGGCAGCAGGGTGTCCGGGGCGACGAGCGTGACCCGCGCGCCCATGGCGGTGACACCCTCGATCACCGATCGCGCCACCCGCGAGTGGAGGACGTCCCCCACGATCGCGACGTGCAGATCGTCGAGGCGACCGAAATGCTGCCGGATCGTGAACAGGTCCAGCAGCGCCTGCGTGGGGTGCTGGTGCCAGCCGTCTCCTGCGTTCAGGACCGGGACGTCGAGGTAGTGCGAGAGCAGCAGCGGCGCCCCGGCGCTGGCACTGCGGATCACGACCGCGTCGATCCCCATCGCATCGAGCGTCAGCGCCGTGTCCTTGAACGACTCGCCCTTGCTGACCGACGATCCCTTGGCCGAGAAGTTGATCACGTCGGCCGACAGCCGCTTGGCCGCGATGTCGAACGAGATGCGCGTGCGGGTTGAGTCCTCGAGGAACAGGTTGCAGACCGTCCTGGTGCGCAGCGTCGGGTACTTCCTGGCCGGCTCGCCCGCGGGCGTCGTGAACTCCTCGGCGGTGTCGAGGATGCGGGTGATGTCGTCGGCGTCGAGGTCACGAATGGAGATCAGGTGTCGCATCAGCCACCACCTTCGCTGTCGCCACCACGGGAGTTGGTCGATATGAAGACCCCGTCGGCACCGTCGACCTCTGCCAAGGTGACGCTGACCCGCTGGTCGGTCGCGGTGGGCAGGTTCTTGCCGACATGGTCGGCCCGGATGGGCAGCTCTCGATGCCCGCGGTCGACCAGGGCGACGAGCCGGATGGCGCTCGGTCGGCCGAACTCCAGGACGGCCTCCATGGCCGCCCGGATCGTCCGGCCGGTGTAGAGCACGTCGTCGACGAGAACGGCGACCCTGCCGTCGACGGGACAGGGAAACTCGGTCTGTCCCAGCGGCAGCGGGCCGCGGTGCTGGAGGTCGTCGCGGTAGAGGGTCACGTCGACGGCGCCCGTCGGGACCTCGGCGCCCTCGATCTGGCGGATGGCCTCGTTGATGCGCCACGCGAGGGGGACGCCGCGGGTTCGGATGCCCAGCAGGACCAGCCCCTGGGGTCCCTTGTTGGCCTCGAGCAACTCGTGAGCAAGCCGCGTCACCGCACGGCTGAGGTCGTCAGCGGTCAGCACCTGTCGAGCAGTGGCCGAACGGCCGACCTCGCCAGCTGAGCGGGCAGGCGAACTCACGTTCGCTCCTTGTCGGCCTCACGGGACCGTCTTGAAGGCGCGGGAAGTTGCGTGAGGCAGGGTAACAGGTCGTCAGGTGGAGGCGAGATGGGCGCGGATGGCCTCGAGCACGCCGTTGACCCAGCGCGGGGACTCGTCGGTCGACAGCGCACGGGCGGCGCGGATCGCCTCGTCGATGACGACCGCGGGAGGGGTGGACTCGTGTGCCAGCTCCCAGGTGGCAAGGCGCAGGATGCAGCGGTCGGCGACCGGCATGCGGTCGATCTTCCAGTCGCGGGCGAACATCTCGATCAGCCCGTCGACCTCGTCACGATCGTCCTCGACCCCGCGGACGAGGGACTTGGTGAACGCGTCGAGCGTCCCCGGACCGGGCGGACAGTCGTCGTCGTGCTCGTCGAGCAGCCGGACGGCGTCAGCATCTCTGCCGAGCTCGTCCAGCAGCCGGGTCGGTGGCAGCGTCCGGACGTCGGCCTGGAAGAGGATCAACAGCGCTCGGTGGCGCGCCCGGACGGGCTCGTCGGTGTCCGTGCGGCGCGGCGTGTCCTGCTCGCCCATCAGCCGCGCGAGAGGTACTCGCCGGACCTCGTGTCGACCTTGACCCGGTCGCCGATGTTGACGAAGAGGGGCACCTGGAGCGTGACACCGGTCTCGAGGGTGGCCGGCTTGAACGTCGTCGTGGCCGTGTCGCCGGCGAGGCCGGGCTCGGTGTGCGTCACCTCGAGCGTCACGGCAGCCGGCAACTCCACGCCGATGATCCGGCCCTCGTGATCCTGCACCGCGATCTCGTCTCCCTCGAGGATCCACTTGGCGCCATCGCCGATCACGTCGGCGGCCAGGTGCATCTGCTCGTAGGTGTCGGCATCCATGACGACGTAGTCGTCGCCGTCGCGGTACAGGAACTGGAGGGTCTTCTTCTGGACGTAGGCCTGATCGACGTCCTCGCCGGCTCGGAACGTGCGCTCGACGACCTTGCCCGTCTCGACCTGCTTGAGGCGCGTGCGCACGACGGCCTGGCCCTTCCCGGGCTTGTGGTGCTGGTTCTCCACCACCTGCCAGAGGACCCCGTCGAGGTTGAGGGTCATGCCGTTCTTGAGGTTGTTGGTCGACACCATGGACGTGCGCCTGTCGAGATGGTCCTCAGAGGACCTGGAGGTCGTGCGGGAGGTCGGTGAGGATCTCGCTGCCGTCATCGGTGACGAGCAGCGTGTCCTCGATGCGGACGCCGCCTGACCCGGAGAGGTAGATGCCGGGCTCGACGGTGATCGTCATGCCGGCTTCCAGCGTACTGGCCGCCCGCTCCCCGATTGCCGGGGCCTCGTGGATCTCGAGGCCGACTCCGTGACCGGTGCCGTGGACGAAGTGGTCGCCGTGGCCTTCCGACGTGATCAGCGAACGTGCCACTTGGTCGAGCTGCCGCCCGGTCGTACCCGGGGCCACGGCGGCCCGACCCGCCTGCTGGGCGCGCGCCACGACCGCATGGATCCTGCGCCACTGCTCCCCCGGTTCACCAATGGCCACCGTGCGGGTGCAGTCGGCGTGGTAGCCGTCGACTCGTGCGCCGCAGTCGATCGTCACGAGGTCCCCGGTCCTGATCGCACGGCCGCCGGCCTCGTGGTGCGGGATGGCGCCGTTGGGGCCCGAGGCGATGATGCTGTCGAAGGCGGCCGCATCGGCACCGGCGTCGACGAAGCCGCCTTCGAGCATCTCGGCGATGCCGCGCTCGGTCATTCCCGCCGCGAGCCGGCCGATCACGTCGGCGAGGACCGCGGTCGTGATGCGGCAGGCCGTCCGGAGCCGGACAATCTCGGCATCGTCCTTCACGGCGCGGAGACCCTCGATCACACCGGTGGTCGCCGTGACGCCGAGCGACGCTCGCGAAGCCACGGACTGCCAGCGTTCGGCCGCGGACCAGCTGACGTCGTCCGCCTCGAGTCCAAGAGACCTCACGCCGTGGTCGGCGCACCACGCGGTCACGTCGGCGACTGGCACGGAGCTGACGAGCAGGTCGAGCTCGTCGTCCATGGCGAGCACGCGATCCCCGTAGCGCGCGTCGGTCACGAACTGGATCGTGTCCGGTGCGAGCAGGACACTGCCGTTGGAGCCGGTGAAGCCGGTCAGCCACCGGACATTGACCGGCGTCGTGACGAGCAGCGCCGGCAACGCCGCGTCGGCCATCGCCGCCTGGGCACGTGCCCGGCGAGCCGCATGGTCGTGCGGTGGAAGCGCCTGGGTCACGTCCCGTTCCGGACGAGCTCGAGCGCCGCCCGGACGGCGAGCGGGTAGCCGGCGGCACCGAGACCCGCAATGATCCCGTCGACGACCGCAGCGATCACCGACGTCGACCGGAAGTCCTCCCGGGCGTGCACGTTGGACAGGTGCAGCTCGATCTTGGGGATGTCGAGCATCTCGAGCGCGTCTCGCAGTGCGTACGAGTAGTGGGTCAGCGCTCCGGCGTTGATGATGATGGCCGCCGTGCCGTCGGTGCGGGCGGCGTGGATTCGCTCGACCAGCGCACCTTCGGCCTCGTACTGGTCCGCGACCAGGGACGCGCCCAGCTCTGTCGCGGTGGCGGCAGCGAGATCCTCGAGCTCCGCGAGCGTTGCGGTCCCGTACTGGTCCGGGTCGCGCGCACCGAGCTGGGACAGGTTGGGGCCGTGCAGCAGGAGCAGTGCCTCAGCCATGGCCGACCTCCTGGTTCGCGAGGTCGGCCTGGCGGCCGCTGCTCGACATCGTGTCGAGTGCGGCGTCGACGGCCGCACGGTCGGGGGTGATGAGCGTGGGGGTGCCGGCCTCCTCGAGCACGACGAACCGGACACCCTCGCTGGTCGCCTTCTTGTCGCGCTCCATGACCTCCCAGGCCTTCGCCCGGTCGAGCGCCGGCAGCGTGACCGGCAACCCCATGAGGCGCAGCAGGTCGATGCCCCAGTCACGAACGTCGTCACCGGTGACGCCCAGCAGGTCACCCAGCTCGAGGGCGACGGCCATGCCCATGGCGACCGCTTCGCCGTGGAGGACCTCCCCGTAGCCGGTGAGCGTCTCGATGGCGTGGGCGACGGTGTGGCCGAGGTTGAGGTGTGCGCGAATGCCGGACTCGCGCTCGTCCGCAGACACGATCTGCGCCTTCACGCTCGCCGAGCGGGCGACGAGGGTCGTGATCCTGTCGACGTCCTGCGGCGAGGGCGGTCCGTCTTCGAGGATCGTGCAGATGTCGGGATCCCGGATGAAGCCGTACTTGACGACCTCGGCGAGCCCCTCCGTGAACACGCGCGGCGGCAGTGCAGACAGCACCTCGACGTCGCAGATGACGGCTCGAGGCTGGTGGAAGGCGCCGACGAGGTTCTTGCCCGCTGCCAGGTTGACCCCGGTCTTGCCGCCGATCGACGCGTCGACCTGCGCGAGCAGCGTGGTCGGCACGTGCACGACGTCGATCCCACGGTTCCACGTGGCGGCCATGAACCCAGCGAGGTCGCCGACGACGCCGCCGCCGAGACCGACCACCGCATCACCGCGGCCGAGCGGGATCGTTGCGGCCCGGTCCCACAGCGTGCCAAGGACCGCCAGGTCCTTGGCCGGTTCGCCGTCGGGGACCTCCAGGACGTGAACGGCCAGGCCGGCGTTGCCAAGGCTGGTAGTGACGCGGTCTCCGAACCTTTCCAGGACCGGGCGCTGCGACACGAGCGCCACGTTGCTGGCGGTCTCCGGCAGGTTGGCGAGCCCACCCACGTCGTCGATCAGCCCGGCGCCGACATGGATGTCGTGGGAGCGATCGCCGAGGTCGACGTGGATGCGCTCGGTCACGGCAGGATCGCCTCGAACTCGCTGGGGGTGAGCACGGTAGGCCGTTCGCGCAGCCAGCCAAGGATGTCCGCGACCACGGTCTCCGGTGGGCCGGACGCGTCGATGGTGACGTCGGCGACCGACGCGTAGCGCTCGGCACGCTCGGCGACCACGGCCTCGAGCCGATCTTCCAGGTCGCCCTCCAACAAGGGGCGGTCGGCCGTCCCGGACAAGCGGCCCAGCAACATCTCGATAGGGACGGTCAGCTGGATGATCACGCCGGTCAACGAGAGGTCGGCAACGTTGTCATCGGACAGGACGACGCCGCCTCCGAGCGAGAGGACCAGGTCCTCGAGGGTTGCCAGCCGACGCACGACCTGGCGCTCCAGGTCGCGAAAGGCGGGTTCGCCGCGTTCGGCGAAGATCGTTGGGATGTCGACGCCGACCCAGCGGACGATCTCCTCGTCGGTGTCGACCAGGCGCCGGCCGAGACGTGCAGCCAAAGCGGATCCGACGGTCGTCTTGCCGACGCCCATCATGCCCGCGAGCGCGACGTTTCCGCTCATCGGCACTCCTGTTCGGCGGTCACCGGGACGCGACGTCCTCGAGCCAGCCGCCCAGGTTCCGTTGCACTTCCGCGACGGTGTCGCCGCCGGTCTTCTCGAGCAGGGCGTCCGCGACGACGAACGCGACGACGTGCTCGAGCACGACGCCGGCCCGGGGCACGGCGCACGCGTCCGAGCGCTGCGTGATGGCCTCCGCTGGCTCGTGCGTGTCGATGTCGACCGTCCCGAGGGGCCGCGGCAGCGACGACAGCGGTTTCATGGCCGCCCGGAGCACGACCGGCTCACCCGTCGTCATGCCGCCCTCCAGGCCGCCGGCACGATTGCTCGCGCGGGCGTAGGCCGTCCCCGTCCAGGTGATCTCGTCGTGGGCCCGGCTTCCCGGTGTTGCCGCACCCTCGAACCCGAGGCCAAACTCCACGCCCTTCATTGCCTGCACCGACAGGACCGCGGCGGCGAGCCGCGCGTCGAGCTTGCGGTCGGCCTGGACGTGTGATCCGAGCCCGACCGGCAGTCCGAGCACAACGACCTCGATGACGCCGCCGAGCGTGTCGCGCTCGTCCTTCGCGCGGTCGATGCGTGCCTGCATGCGCTGCGAGGCGTCGGCTTCGAGACAGCGGACGGGGTCTGCATCGATGGCGGCCCGGTCCTCGGCACTCGGCAGCACGGGCTCGGTCACGGCCTCCTCGCCGATCCTCACGACGTGGCTGAGGACCGTGACGCCGACCGCCTCCAACAGGTCCATGGCCAGTGTCCCGATCACGACCCGGGCTGCAGTCTCGCGAGCCGAGGCGCGTTCGAGGGCGTTGCGGACGTCGCGGTAGCCGTACTTGAGCGAGCCGACGAGGTCGGCGTGACCGGGCCGCGGACGTGTGAGGGGCTCGCCCCTGCCAGTGGCGGCGACGGCGTCCGGGTCCGCCGGGGCCTCGACAGCCATCGCATCCGTCCACTTCGGCCATTCGGTGTTGCGGATCAGGACGGCGACGGGCGAGCCGAGGGTGCGCCCGTGGCGGACGCCGCCGACGACCTCGAGCCGGTCCTCCTCGAATTCCATCCGCGGCGAGCGACCGTGGCCCAGTCGACGACGGGCGAGCTCCTGGCTGAAGCGCTCAACCGAGACGGGGATGCCGGCCGGCAGCCCCTCGCACGTTGCGACCAGGGCGGGGCCATGGGATTCCCCCGCCGTCAGGGCGCGCAGGCGTGTCACGTCGCGTCATCCAGTTGGCATCCGGGCGAGCGTACTTTCCGGGCTTGCCGACTTGGACGGGGCATCCGGTGTCGCCGGCCCCAATGGTCTGGCGTCACACCGACACGCGGTCGGTGATCCAGGCGACGATGGGGTCGCCGGCCACCATGACCACGATCGCGCCGGCGGCGAGGTATGGACCAAACGGGATGCGGCTGGCCAGCTGCGCCCGCCGCGTCGCCACGAGCCCCACGGCGACGACCACGTTGGCGATCACGGCCGCGTATCCGAAGACCAGCAGCTCCCAGCCACCGAGCCATCCGATCCCGAGCCCGAGGCTCACCGCCAGCTTGACGTCGCCCAGGCCCATGCCGGTCTGGCCGCGCAGAAGTCGGAAGGCCTCCGAGAACAGGAACATCCCGAGTGGCAGCAGCACGGCCGCGAGCGCGGCGCGGCGCAGGTCTCCCCACGAACTGGACCGGAGCGCTTCGACGAGTATCGGGGCCCCGACCAGCACGGGCAGCTTGAAGGTCAGCCGGTCGGGCAGGATCCGGCGCCGCAGGTCGATGACGGTGCCGACGACCAGCCCCCAGGCGAGCGCCAGCAGGCCGATGGTCGCCCACCCTTCGTCGCGCTTCCAGGAGACCAGGGCGGCCAGCACGACCACCGTGATGGTGGTACCCGCGACCAGCCGCCGAGAGGGCCGTGCACTGACGCGAATCGGCGCCCGGTCGGTCCAGGCCTCGATCGCGTGGGCACCGATCCATCCTGCCGGCAGTCCGGCGAGGGCTGCCAGCAGGACGTCCACGGGGTCAGCTCTTTCCCACGCCCTCCAGCAGGCGGCGCGTCAGGTCTGCGGCATCGTGGCCCGGGACGGGCTCCGGAAGCAAGCGTCCGTGTCCATCGGAGCTGGTCGCCAGCGAGACCTTGCGCGTGGACTTCGTCCGCCGGCGGGCGGGAGCCCTGGCCGAAGCCGACTCGTCGTCGTCCTCGTCGTCCTCATCGGCGTCGTCGACGATGGTCGTGTACACCTCGGGTTCGTCTTCGTCGTCGCCCGGAGCCGCGTACTCCATGCCGGTGTCGAAGACCTCTGGTTCGTCGTTGATGCCGGGTTCGGCGTTCGCCTGCTCGGCCTCGACGCCGGTGTCGACGTCGGCGACGGCCGGTTCGCCCGGGGGCACCTCGGCCGGCGTGGTGTCCTGATCCTCGTCCGCATCTTGCGCTTCTGCGGGAAGCTCACCCATCACGTCTGTTTCGACCACCCCGGTGGAGGTCGTCGGCGTCTCGAAGGTCGGGTCGGGTGACGACGTGTCCCAGTCGAGGTGCCCGGCCAACGAGCTGCCGGGGTCGGAGCGGAGCGTGGCGAGCTCCAGCTCGAGCGACAGGACGTGGTCGACACCTACTCGGTCGCTCTCGCTGTCGCCGATGTTGACGACGACCTCGATCAGTCCCGCTTCCACCAGTCGATGCAGGGCGTGAGAGACCTCGAATTCCCCGTCGCCGAGCAGGTCGACGAGGTCCGCGACGGTCCGCTGGCCGTCGATCGTGGCGAGGACCCGCCAGGTCGCCCGGGTGATCGTGAGCTCGTCCTGCTCGATGTGCGGCAGCATTCGAACCACCGCGCCGGGGGCCGGGATGCTGGCGCGGATCTTCGCCCACAACTCGGCACGGGCCGCGACATCCGCGTACACATCCTCGGGCCGGCGTTGCACGCCAAGGTCCGCCACACGGCACGGGTCGAAACGGAATCGACCCGCCTCGACACGACCCAGATCGAACATCGCGTCGATGATGTGCGCCTCCACGACCGCCTTCACCTGGTCCGCCGTGACCGCCCCGGAGCGGTAGACACTCCGGATCAGCTGGATGTCGGGGTCTGGCGTGGCGGCGGCGGCCGAGAGGCCCGGACCGAGCTTGCCGGCCTCGAGGAAGCCCTGCGCGACAAGGCGGCGGACCAGGCCGAGCTTTCCGACGTGTGCCTGCGCCATCCCGATGTTGCCGGCGATCAGGTCGATCCGTCCTCGCCGGCCGTCACCGGTGACATGGACCGACCCGGTCTTCTTCGCCTGGGACAGCAGGGAGAGGACATCCGGGAGCGAGACGTCGTTGAGCGTTCCAGCGAGCACGTGGCCTCCTCCACTCGTGCATGGCGCACCCACGTAGCATCGGCTGGCCGGTCGTCCGGCGAAAGGGCCCATGGGACCTGGAACGACTGGTCATTTCTGACCGGGTCGCGTGGGCCACGTTCGTCTGGCTCAGCCCATCCCGAGTGCTGCGACTGCCGCCGCGGACATGCGTCCGGTGGGGGCGGTCGAGCCGGTCCACGTCTCGAAGGAGAGCTCGGCCTGGGCGACCAGCATCGAGATCCCCCCGTGGGCTGCGGCGCCCGCTGCCCGGGCATCGGCGAGAAACGGCGTCTGGGCGGGGGCGTAGACGAGGTCGAAGGCGACCTGGCCGGGACGCAGGCGGTGAAACGGTCCTGGCAGCCGCTCGCCCCGCATGCCAAGTGGCGTCGCGTTGAGGACCAGGCCGGCGCCCTGCACGACCTCGGCGAGCTCGTCGTCGTCTCGCTGGGAACTCGTGGCGTTCGCCGAGCCAGCGTCCCGGGCAAGCGCCGCAAGCTCAGCGGCGGCCTCCACCCGCCGGCCGACGACCGTGACCTGCCGGCCTGCACGGGCCAGGGCGACGACCGCGGCGCGAGCGGCACCACCGGTGCCCAGGATCACGGCCGGCACGTCGGCGGCCACGCCCAGGTCCGCGAGCGCCCGTGCGAGGCCGAGGGCGTCGGTGTTGTGCCCGACCAGGCCGTCGGCGGTCCAGGACAGCGTGTTGACGGCGCCGACCAGCCACGCCTCGTCGCTGAGCTGGTCGCACAAGCCGACGACGGCCTGCTTGTGGGGCACGGTCACGTTGGCGCCGACGGCGCCAATCGCTGCGAGTCCGGCGACCGCGGTGGGCAACGCATCGGGTCGCACGGGGAGCGCCACGTACACCAGGTCCATTCCGAGCTCACGGAAGGCGGCGTTGTGCATCGCCGGGGACAGGGAATGGTCCACGGGCCAGCCGAGCAGGGCCACGAGGCGCGTGGAGGCGGCCGGCCACATGCTCATGCACAGCGCCCGTTGGCGCGGAACCGGGCCACGTTCTGGTTGTGCTCGGACAGCGTCGCGGCAAACACGTGCGTCCCGTCGCACAGGGGCGCGTCGAGGACGTAGTAGAACCACGGGACGTCGTCCGGGTTGGCCGCCGCCTGGATCGACGCCCGGCCGGAGCCCGAGATCGGGGTCGGTGTCAGACCGGCGTGCAGGTAGGTGTTGTACGGGGTGTCGACTTCCTTGTCGGCCGTCAACAACGGGCCGGGCGTGTCCAACCCGTAGAGAACCGAGGCGTCGATGTCCAGCTTCATGCCGATCTCGAGGCGGTTCGCGATCACGCCCGCCACGACCGGTCGCTCCGCATCGACGCGGGTCTCGCGCTCGACCAGTGAGGCGGTGACCAGAAGCTCGTGAGGATCGGCGCCGGAACCGAGTTCGGACAGCACGTCGGCCATCACCGTGTCGAGCTCGTCCAGCATGCGCTGGAGGACCTCGAGGGCTGTTGCGTCAGCCAGCACCTCGTACGTCTCGGGAAACAGGAGCCCCTCGAATGGCTCGCGGACACCGGCAGGCATCGTTGCAGCCTCCGGGAACCAGTCGGGAAGCTGGAGCAGGCCGGGTTCGTTGGCGCCGGCGGCGACCCGGTCGTCGAGGACCTCCTGGAGCTGGCCGACGTCCAGGTGTGGAAGCTGTTGTGCGATCCTCGGGAGTGTCTCGGCGATTGTCAGTCCTTCGGCGACCGTGAATCGGAACGAGTCCGGACCGCGTGGTCCGGCCAGCAGCACGTCGATGGCGTCGTCCACGCCCATGTTGGTGCGGAACTCGTACACACCCGACTGGAGGTTCGCGTCGAGGTCGCGGCTTCGAGCGACCAGCCGGAAGGCCAGCGAGGATCGCACGATGTTGCGCTCGGCCAGCTGGTCGCCGATCTGTGCAGCGGACGCTCCGGCGGCGACGGTCAGCTCGACCGGCTCGCCGTCAGCCTCGCCGCCGAGCAGCCACTGGGCATACAACCCTCCGCCGGCCAGCAGGAGCACCAGCGTCGCCACGACGCCGAGGAAGATCTTCGTGCCACGGCTCATGCCCGCCGCCGTTCCAGCGCGTGCTGGAGGATGATTGCTGCCGCGACCCGGTCGACGTCGGCGCGAGCGGCTCGTGAATCGACGTCCTGGTCTCGCATCACCCGCGCTGCCTCCACGGTCGAAAACCGCTCGTCGACCAGTGCAACGGCCAGCCCATGCACGCTGGCCAGGAGCTCGGCCACCGTGCGTGCTCGCGCCGCCGCCCGGCCCTCGCGTCCATCGAGCCTACGTGGGTTGCCGATGACGACCCCGGACGCGGACCGCTCCGTGGCCGCGGCGGCGACCTGGTCGGCGATGGTCGCCGGGCGGGCATCGGCCGGGAGCGCGATCGTGCCGTCCGCGGTGGCGATCGTCTGGTCAGGATCGCAGACGGCCAGCCCGATCCGGACAGTCCCAAGGTCGACGCCGAGGAGCCGCCCTTCCGGCAGGGACGCGACATCGCCCAGCGTCACGTGCCTGCCAGCTCCCGGGCCGTCGCCTCGGCCAACCTCAGCGCCTCGGCAAGTCGGCTGCCGTCCCGGCCCCCGGCCTGGGCCAGGTCGCCGCTGCCCCCTGCGCCGCCGCCGACGAGCTGCGCGGCCGGGTGGACGATGGCTCGCGCCTGCACGCCGGCAGCGACCAGGTCCGCCGTGAGCGCACCGACGAGCTGCGCCTTGCCGTCGGCCGTGGCGGCCCCGACGACGACGACGGCCCGCTCGGCGAGGTGGTTTCGGACCTGTTGGGCCAGGGACCGCAGGTCGTCGCCGGACAGGCCCTCGACGGACGCGGTGACGATCGCCAGCCCGTCGTCGCGAACGGCGTTGTCGGCGAGCTGCCTGGCCTGCGCCTGGACACCGGCGGCGCGCAGCTGGGCGAGTTGCTTCTCCGCGGCGCGAAGCCGCTCGATCAGGTCCGTGACACGCTGGACCACCTGGTCGCTCGACGTGTCGAACAGCCCGGCCGTCTCCTCGGCGATCATGCGCTCGGCCACCGCGAACCGCCAGGCATCCATGCCAGTCAGCGCCTCGATCCGCCGCGTGTTCGAGCCGATCGACTCCTCGCGGACGATGTGGATCGTCCCGATGGTGGCGCCTGACGGAACGTGGGTGCCGCCGCACAGCTCCTTGCTGAAGTCACCGATGGTGACGACCCTGACGACCTCCCCGTACTTGTCGCCGAAGTTCGCGACGGCGCCGGCGGCCTTGGCGGCTTCGATGTCCATGATCTCGGTGGTCACGGCCGGGTCGTGCAGCACCCGTTCGTTGATGATCCTTTCGACCTGCTCGATGATCCCACCCTTGAGCGAGTCGAAGTGCGGGAAGTCGAAGCGCAGTCGTCCCGGTTCGACGTAGGAACCCGCCTGCTGGGCGTGCGAGCCGAGCACCTCCTTCATCGTCGCGTGCAGGACGTGGGTGGCCGAGTGGGAGCGCGCAGTCGCCAGTCGCCGGTCACGATCGACGCTGGCGCGAACGGGCTGACCGGTCGTGATCTCGCCGGCAGCGACGCGGGCACGGTGCACGATGAGGCCCTCGAGCGGCTGCTGGGTGTCGAGGACATCGAGCCGCCCCGTGTCCGTCTCGATGATGCCGCGGTCGCCGACCTGGCCGCCGCCCTCGGCGTAGAACGGCGTGCGGGGCAGCACGACTTCGAGCTCGTCGCCTTCCTGCGCGCCAGTGACGGGACCTGCCACCGTCAGCAGGCTCGCGAGGACCGACTCGGCCTCGGTGGTCGCGTACCCGAGAAACTCGACGGGGCCGTCGAGCGTTGCGGCGGCGGTGCGACGAACGCCCAGGTCGATCCCGTCGCCGGCCTTCTTCGTGGCAGCCCGGGCGCGCTCTCGCTGCTCGGTCATCAGCGCCTCGAAGGCCTCCCGGTCCAGGACCAGGCCCGCGTCCTCGGCGATCTCCGCCGTCAGGTCGATCGGGAAGCCGTGCGTGTCGTGCAGCCTGAAGGCCACTTCGCCCGGAAAAGTCGTGTTGTCGCCGGCGCGAGCGGTGGCGAGGACCTCGTCGACCATCTGCATGCCCTGTGCGAGCCGGTGCTGGAAGTCCGCCTGCTCAGCGGTGGCCACCCGGGTGATCAGCTCGCGCTGCTGGTCGAGGAACGGGTAGAGCGGGCCCATCGTCACGATGACGCTGTCCACCATCGGCCCGACCAGGTCGCCGTCGAACCCGAGCAGGTGTGCGTGGCGCACGGCGCGGCGCAGCAGCCGGCGCAGCACGTAGCCACGCCCCTCCTTCGCCGGGAGCACGCCATCGCCAAGGAGGAAACAGACCGACCGGGCATGCTCGGCGATGACCCGCAGCGACAGGTCGGCGCCCTGCATCGTGCCGGTGTACTCGGTGCCGGTCAGCTCGACGGCACGGTCGACCATCGGGCGCAGGACGTCGGTGTCGAAGATGTCGGGCACGTCCTGGAGCAGCACGGCCATCCGCTCGAGGCCCATGCCGGTGTCGACGTTCTGGCGTGGCAGCTCGCCGAGGATCTTGCCGTCTTCGTCGAGCACGTGCTGCATGAACACGCAGTTGTAGAACTCGAGGTATCGCTCGTCGTTCGCGGCCGGCCCACCGGCCCCGCCGAACGCCTCACCCCGGTCGTAGTACAGCTCGGTGTTGGGGCCGCCCGGACCGGCGTTGTGGGTCCACCAGTAGTTGTCCTGGGCACCCAGCCGCTGGATCCGCTCCGCCGGGACGTCGGTCTCCTCGAGCCAGATCTGCTCGGACTCGTCGTCCTCCTCGAAGACGGTGGCCCAGATGCGCTCGGGTTCGAACCCGTAGGCCCGGGTGGACAGCTCCCACGCCCACGCGATCGCCTCGCGCTTGAAGTAGTCGCCGAACGAGAAGTTGCCGAGCATCTCGAACAGGCTCAGGTGGCGGGTCGTGCGCCCGACGTTCTCGATGTCGTTGGTTCGCACGCAGCGCTGGTGGCTCGTTGCGCGGGGAACCGCGGGCCCGCTGTCCCCCATGAACCAGGCCTTGAAGGGGACCATCCCGGCGATCGTGAGCAGGAGCGTGGGATCCTGCGGGATCAACGAGACGCTGTCGTAGCGGCGATGGCCGCGCTCCTCGAAGAACTCGAGGAACTGCTCGCGAATCGAATGGGAATCCAACGGCTCAGTCGCCGTTCAGGGCTTGGCGCATCGTCGGGACGTTGAACTCAGCCCGCAGCTCGGCCTCGCGATCCGCGGCCGCAACCCGGCCCTCGGCGACCGCCACGCGGAACCGGTCGCCGAACGAGGATGCTGCCCGGCCCGCAGACGCGGCGAGGTTGGCAGGTGCCATCGCGTCGGTGGCAGCGTTCACGCGCCGGACCAGCCAGGCGCCCACGAGCAGGCCGAGGCCGAGGCCAAAGAGCAGGAAGAACATTCGCCTGATCACGTCACTCGCCCTGCATCTTCTTGATCGCCCGCGCGGCACCGGCGGCGTACGCGGCAGCCTTGATCATCGGGTTGGAAACCGTGGCGTGGACGACCCCGACGAGCGCATCCGTGGTGGCGGTGATGGACTGGACGCCGGCCACGATCGTGTCGACACGTGCGAGCTCGACGTTGACACCAGCGATGGTCTCGTTGACGCCGCCGAGCATCTCTCCGGTGTGCTGGTTCAGGTCGTGCACCGTGTGGGTCAGCTGGTCGATCGTGCGGGTGAGTCGGAGGATCAGGTATGCGATCGCGAGCAGCGCCAGCGCGCCGGCGCCGATCAACGCGGCCCAGACCCAGTCCAGTCCCTCCATGGCTCACCCTTCGAGTCGCAGACACCGCCGCAGACTAGTGACCACCGCAGGGCCCCCGTCCCGGCGACCGTGGCCCGGCCGGCCGGGTCAGACGTTGGCCGCCTGCATGCCCGCCAGCTCCTTGCGGAGGTCGGCGATCTCGTCACGAAGGCGGGCCGCATACTCGAAGCGCAGCTCGCCCGCGGCCTCGTGCATCTCGTCCTCCAGCCGGTTGATGAGCGCCGCCAGGTCCTGCTGCGGCATGTCCGAGACGTCGACAACCGCGACGCCGGCCGCAGGCTCGACCGTGCGGTACTCGGTGCCGGCCTCCTCGGCCCGCACGGCGGCAATGATGTCGCCCACCTTCTTTCGGATCGTCTGCGGGTCGATCCCGTGCTCGAGGTTGTGGGCCACCTGGATGTCGCGGCGCCGATTCGTCTCGTCGATGGCCGTCCGCATCGCGTCCGTGACGTCGTCCGCGTACATGATGACCTGCCCGTTGACGTTGCGGGCGGCGCGACCGATGGTCTGCACGAGCGAGGTCCCGGAGCGCAGGAACCCTTCCTTGTCGGCATCGAGAATGGCGACGAGCGAGACCTCGGGCAGGTCGAGACCCTCGCGCAACAGGTTGATGCCGACGAGGACGTCGAACTCCCCGATCCGCAGGGCCCGCAGGATCTCGACGCGTTCGACGGTGTTGATGTCCGAGTGCAGGTAGCGCACTCGGACGCCGTTCTCGAGCAGGTAGTCCGTGAGGTCCTCGGCCATCTTCTTGGTGAGGGTCGTCACGAGCACCCGTTCCGAGGCCTCTGAGCGTCGGCGGATCTCCTCCATCAGGTCGTCGATCTGGCCACGGCTGTGGCGGACGACCACCTCCGGGTCCACGAGGCCGGTGGGGCGGATGATCTGTTGGGCGATCGTGCTCGACTCGCGTCGCTCGTATGCCCCGGGCGTCGCCGAGATGAACACGCGCTGCCCGATCCGGTCGATGAACTCGTCGAAGCGCAGCGGCCGGTTGTCCTTGGCCGACGGGAGCCGAAACCCGTGCTCGACCAGCACGTTCTTGCGGGACCGGTCGCCCTCGTACATGCCGCCGATCTGGGGGACCGTGACGTGCGACTCGTCGATGAGCACGACGAAGTCGTCCGGGAAGTAGTCGAGCAGCGTGTACGGCGGCTCGCCCTCCTTGCGCCCGTCGAAGTGGCGCGAGTAATTCTCGATGCCGTTGCAGAACCCGACCTCGCGGATCATCTCCAGGTCGTACTCGGTGCGCATCCGCAGGCGCTGCGCTTCGAGCAGCTTGTTGGCAGCCTCCAGCTCCTGGAGGTTCTCGCGCAGCTCGTCCTCGATGGTGCGGACCGCCCGTGCGAGGGTTTCCGCCGACGAGACGTAGTGGGATGCGGGGAAGATCGCGTACTGGTCGATCGGCCCGGTGACCTCGCCCGTGAGCGTGTCGACCCGGCTGATGCGGTCGACGTCGTCGCCGAAGAACTCGACCCGGACGGCCTTTTCGGCGTCAGCCGGAAAGATCTCGAGCGTGTCGCCGCGGACCCGGAAGGTTCCCCGCACGAGGTTCATGTCGTTGCGGGCATACTGCAGGTCGACGAGCTTGCGCATCGAGGTTTCGAGCCCGGCCTCCTCTCCCGACCGCAGCCACAGCACGTGGTCCTCGTACTCGTCGGGTGCGCCCAGGCCATAGATGCACGAGACGCTGGCCACGACGACCACGTCGCGCCGCGACAGCAGCGCCATCGTGGAACGGTGACGAAGCCGGTCGATCTCGTCGTTGATCGACGAATCCTTCTCGATGTACGTGTCCGACGAGGGGATGTAGGCCTCAGGCTGGTAGTAGTCGTAGTAGCTGACGAAGTACTCGACGGCGTTGTCGGGCAGGAATTCTCGGAACTCGTTGGCCAGCTGGGCACCCAGCGTCTTGTTGGGCGCGATCACCAGCGCGGGCCGCTGGACCCGCTCGAGGACCTTGGCGGCCGTGAAGGTCTTGCCGGTCCCGGTGGCCCCGAGCAGGGTGACGGCCTTTTCCCCGGCCTCGATCGCGCGAACGATCGTCTCGATGGCCTCCGGCTGGTCACCGGAGGGCTCGAAGTCGCTGACGACGCGGAAGTCACCCATTGCCGGATCGAGGCTACTGAGGGGGTGCGACACCGTGGGCGGCGTGGCCGGGCCGGCGGACGATCAGCTCGGGGTGCCGTCAAACCACCAGCGTTCGATGATCGTGCCCAGGTCCGCGTCGTGCTCACGAGCCAGGTCGAGCACGGCGTCGTCGGTCAGCTCGGCCAGCGCGTGGCCGGCGACCAGCTCGGCGAGGAACGCGACGACCGCGGCACGGCCCAACGCCTCCTCGGCTTCGACGAATGCCAGCGGCGCCCGCCCGTACACGAGCGCCCCGTAGGCGGCGGCGCTGGCAAAGTCCGCAAGGGCCTGGGCGGGAGGGTCGGACCGCAACCCGTCAGCCAGCGCCTCGTCGTACCGGTTCCGCATGCCAGCAGCCAGGTCGGAGGCCGCCGCCTCTCCGTACTGCTCGGCGAAGAAGAGGATGCTCAGGTATTGGGCGATGGCCTCGTCGACGACCGGATCGGTCAGGCTGCTGTTGCCAACCAGCGCGTGGAACCACTGGTGGGCAACCTCGTGGGCAATCACGTAGCTCCCGAATGCCCTGTCGTGCGACCGCCACAGGTCGTCGCGGAGGATGAACATCCCCGGATACTCCATGCCCGCAGCTCCGCGGCTCAGCGGCGCACCGGCGATGTCCGTCTGACTCCAGGCAAGATCGCCAAACAGCTCCGTGTAGAACTCGAGCGCTGCGACCGTCTCGGCGAGCACGGCCTCGACGTCGGCCTCCGACACGTCCGGCCGGTACACGGCCCGTACGCGGTGCCCCGCGGCCAGGGACTCCGCCACCAGAGCATCGTCGATCACCAGCATGCCGACATCCCGGAGTCCTGCGCCGACAACGCGGGTGCAGTTGTCAACGGCGACCTTGCACGGGCCCTCCAGGCCCCCCGTGACGAGGACGCCGGGGTGCACGACCTCGAGCGACCAGATGGCTGCGGGAAACGACCCGAGGTCGCCGGTCGGCTGGACCGCGCCTTCGTCGTGGGTGAGCAGCGGCAGCCAGTGGGACAGCACGGACACGTGCTGATCCCGTGAGAGCAACCCGTAGCCGATCGGCCCGTCGCCACGCAGCGTGTCCGCATCCACGAGCGAGTATCGGAACGACAGTCGCAGCATCAGTGGGTCCCCGGCCGGGCGCTCGCGACCCAGGTCGATGCGCAGCAGCGCGGCGACCGGGTCCATCGTCAGCGTGGCGGGCTCGCCGTCGACGGCTCCGGTGATGAACGGCGGATCGACGCCCAATGCGCCGGCGGCCGGCAGGAAGCGGAGGACGACGACATCCGTTGCCCGTGCGAGCCGCAGGACGAGGACCTGGTCAGCCGCCAGGAGGCGACGTTCCGGTCCCATGGTGACGTTTGCGACGTAGACCGGCAGCTCCCGGGCTCGCGGCCAGTCGCCGACCAAGCCGTGCTCGGCCGTTGCGCCGTTGGCGACCGCAAGCACGGTCGCGGCGTCGTGGGCAGCAGTTGCCGTGGGCGACGCGAGGATCTCGGGGCCGGGCGGCGGGCTCGGACTCGCCATCGGGGTGGGAGTACCCCCATTGGTCGCTGGCGTGGGGGGTGCCAGGGATTCGCCCGACGGAGCGTCCCGTGCGACCAGGGTCACAAGGGCGGTCACGATGATGCCGACGGCAACGAACCCCAGGAGTCGACCCCGACGAGGCTCCTGGTCGATGGTCACCGGGTCAAGGCCGCCCACACCTGGTCCACCTGTTCCATGAGCTGCTCCAGTGTCCCATTGTTGTCCAGGACGAAGGTTGCTGCCGCCCGCCGCTGCTCGTCGGTTGCCTGGGCGCGCATCCTGGATGCCGCGTCCGCGGGGTCGATGTCGCGGCCGGCGGCGAGCCGCGCGAGCCGCACGTCCTCGTCGGCGACCACGACAACCAAGGTCTCGTAGTCGTGGGCCTGCCCGTTCTCGATCAGCAGCGGGTGCTCGATGACGACCACGTGGTCCTCGCCGTCAACGTGCTCCCGTCCGGCGATCTCGGCAACCCGAGCCAGGATCCGCTCGCCGATCCGCGGGTGCGTGATGGCTTCGAGATCACGACGGGCCGTCTCGTCGGCGAAGACGACGGCGGCAAGCGCAGGCCGGTCGAGGCGACCGTCCTCGTCGAGGATCCCTGCACCGAACCGGTCGACGATCTCGTCGAGCGCAGGCTCGCTGGTTTCGACGACGTCGCGGGCGACCTGGTCGGCGTCGATGACGGTGGCGCCGTGCTCGGCGAGCAGCTGGCCGACGGTGCTCTTGCCGGACCCGATCCCGCCGGTCAGGCCAACGAGCCGCATCAGCCCTCGGTGGCCTCGTCGTCAGCGTCGTCAGCGTCGTCGGCGTCGTCGGCGTCGTCGGCGTCGTCGGCGTCGTCGGGGTCGTCGGCGTCGTCGCTCGACGTGGCCTCCTCGACCTCCGGCGCCTCGGCAACGGGCTCGTCGGCTGGCTCGTCCTCGACCGGCGCCGGTTCGTCAACCGCTTCGTCAACGTCGCCTCCCAAGGCCACGGGAGCCACGGCCTCGGGAGCCTCGGCGCCGGTCTCCTCGTCGACGGCAGCGCCCTCCTCGTCGACGGCGGAGGGCTCCCCTTCGACGGCGGAGGGCTCCGGTGCGGCTGGCTCGTCCTCGGAGACGGGGGCCTCCTCGGTGACCAGGCCGGCGGCGGCCAGTGCACCCGCCATCGTCCCGTTGTCACTGCTCTCGTCGTCCGAGCTCGAGTAGGCGGTCTCCGCGGTCGGAGCCTCCTCGCCCTCGTCCGACGCGCCAACGCCGGGCAGGGCCTGCTTGAGCGACAGGCTGATCCGCCGGCGGACGGTGTCGATGTCGATCACCTTGACGTCGACCTTGTCGCCGACATTGACGACGGCCTCCGGCACCTCGATGTGCTTGTCGGACAGTTCCGAGATGTGCACGAGCCCCTCGATGCCCTCGGCGACCTTGACGAAGGCCCCGAACGGGACGAGCTTGGTGACCTCGCCGATTGCAATGGCGCCGACGCCCGCCTCCCGGGCGAACACGTGCCACGGGTCCTCCTGCGTCGACTTGAGCGACAGGGACACCCGCTCCCGTTCCAGGTCGACCTCGAGCACCTCGACCTCGACCTCGTCCCCGACCTCGACGACCTCCGAGGGATGGTCGATGTGGTGCCAGGACAGCTCCGAGACGTGCACGAGGCCATCGACGCCGCCAAGGTCCACGAACGCGCCGAAGTTGACGATCGAGCTGACGACGCCCTTGCGGACCTCGCCCTTCTGAAGAGACTGGAGGAAATCGGTCCGGAATTCGGACTGGGTCTCCTCGAGGAACTTGCGCCGGGACAGGACGACGTTGTTGCGGTTCTTGTCCAGCTCGATGATCTTGCACTCGAGGGTCTGGCCGACGAACGGTGTGAGGTCACGGACGCGGCGCATCTCGACAAGCGAAGCGGGCAGGAAGCCCCGCAGGCCGATGTCGAGGATGAGCCCGCCCTTGACGACCTCGATGACCGAGCCCTGGACGGTCTTGTCCTCGTTGTAGATCCGCTCGATCGTCCCCCACGCGCGCTCGTACTGCGCGCGCTTCTTGGACAGGACGATGCGCCCGAGCTCGTCCTCCCGGTCCAGGACGAGCGCCTCGACAATGTCGCCCACCTGGACGACCTCGTTGGGGTCGATGTCGACCTTGATCGACAGCTCGCGCGAGGGGATGACGCCCTCGGACTTCCACCCGATGTCGAGCAGCACCTCGTCGGGATCGACCTTGACCACGACCCCTTCGACGACGTGCCCGACATCCATCGACTTCATGGTTTCGTCGAGGGCCGCTTCGAAGGCGTCGTCGTCGATGTCCTGCTCGACGATCTCCTCGCCGGTGGCAGTCAGGGTTGCGCCGGGGTCGGCGAGCACGATCGGGTCGAGTGGCGACGCGTCGGCGGGCGGAGCGTTGGGCGTGGACGGGGTGGGAAGGTCAGCGTCGGTCATTGGGGTCGGGTTTCGTGATGGAGGATGGACGGTGGACTGGTGGCTCGGGCGCAGGCGACCACGCGCAGCTGCGAGAGATCCCGGGAGGCCCGAAACGGCAATGCTACCTGCTTGTATGGGCTGCCTCCTGCACTCGCATGGTGGTTTCCGTTGTCCTTCCGTTGGCTTCGTCGCCGCCCACGGCCGGTCGTGCTGGACCCAGCGGACCCGGCCAATGTCCCGCGGCCCGTTCCCGACGACCTGCCCAGGGATTCGCTGTTCTCCCAGCCGCTGCGCGTCACCCGGGTCACGGTGCGCGATCCCGAGCCGGTCGGCGACGAATGGCGGGTGGCGTTTGTCGTGTTCCTGCGTGACGCCGAGGGCCGAACGTGCCCCGACATCGCCGTGGATGCGACGATCCGAGGCCCCCACCGAACGGCCTCCGGGCAGGCCACGACCGACCTGATGGGCCGGGCAACGTTCCGGATGGTCGGCCCGGCAGGCACCTACGAGCTCGCCGTGGACGACGTCGCGGCCGGTGCCCTGTCATGGGACCCACAGAACAGCGGGGCAGAGGCGACCATCGCCTGACCGTCATCGCCTGACCGTCATCGGCGGGCGGTTCCGTAGACGAGGCCCCAGATCACCACGAACACGACCACGAACAGCCACCAGCAGGGAAACGAGGGCGTCCAGTCGGTGAACTGGTGCAGCACGTTGCAGGCGACCGCGCTGATGCCCGTCTCCGGACTCTCGACATCCTCGCCGAGGCGCCCCAGGAACCAGGTTGCCCCGACCAGGACACCCGCGGACACGCCAAGGGCGATCAGGGCATCAACGACGGGGCTCTTGCCCACGGGGTGGTCCTGGCCGGCTCAGTGCTTCTGGGCGTCGAACCAAGTGTCCCCGACTGCGACGTCCACGTCGAGGGACGTCTTCAGGTCGGCGACACCGGCCATGGCCGTCACGACCAGCTCGCGCAGGGCATCGGTGTCCTGCGCCGCGACCTCGAGCACGATCTCGTCGTGCACCTGGAGGAGCAGCTGAGCCCGCAGCTCGCTGGCCTCGAGCGCCTGGTGGACCCGGATCATCGCCAGCTTGATGATGTCGGCGGCAGCCCCCTGGATCGGTGCGTTGAGGGCCATGCGCTCGGCCATTCCGCGCCGGTTTCGGTTGTCCGACCGCAGGTCCGGCAGGTAGCGCCGGCGACCGAAGATCGTGGTCGTGTAGCCATCACGGGTGGCGGCCTCGACCGCGGCGCCGAGGAACGTCCGGATGCCGGGAAACCGCTCGAGGTACGCGTCGACGATCTGCTGGGCCTCGTCCGGTGGGATCCCCAGCTGCTGACCGAGCCCGAAGGACGTCAGCCCATACGCAAGCCCGTAGTTGACCGCCTTCGCGCGGTCGCGCAGCGTTCCGTCGACGTCCTCGACGTCGAGGTCGAAGACGAGCGCGGCCGTGGTCGCATGGATGTCCTCTCCCGAGGCGAAGGCGGCCAGGAGGTTCTCGTCCTCGGACAGGTGCGCCATGATCCGCAGCTCGATCTGCGAGTAGTCGGCGACCAGCAGCAGGTCGTAGCCGTCGCCGGGAACGAACGCCCGTCGGATCTCCCGGCCCTCGGCGCGGCGCACCGGGATGTTCTGCAGGTTCGGGTTCGAGCTGGACAGCCGCCCAGTGGCTGCGATGGTCTGGCTGAAGGTGGTGTGGACGCGGCCGGTGACGTCGTCGATCAGCGGTGGCAAAGCGTCGATGTAGGTGGTCAGCAGCTTGCTGGTCTCCCGCCAGTCCATGATCGCCGGGATGATCGGGTGCGCGTCGGCCATCCCCTGGAGCGCGGTCGCGTCGGTCGTCCAACCCGTCTTGATCCGCCGGGTCCTCGGCAGCCCCAGCTCGTCGAAGAGCACGGCCTGGAGCTGGGGACCCGATCCAATGTTGAAGGCGTGGCCGGCGTGGCCGTGGATCTCGGCCTCGAGCTCGGTCACGCGCGTCGCGAGGCGATCGCGGATGTCAGCGAGGACGTGCCGGTCGACGGCGATCCCGTTTGCCTCCATGCGGGCGAGGACCGGGACGAGCGGGAGCTCGATGGTGCGCAGCAGCTCGACCTGGCCGCGCTCGGTGAGCTGCTCTGACAGCTGGGCGCCGAGGTCAAGGGTCGCGGCTGCCCGCAGCGCCCGCCCCTCCCACGGGTCGTCCTCGACGTCCAGGGCGAGCTGGCCGGCATCGTCGTCGGTCCCCGCCGGCTCGACGGACCGGTTCAGGTACTGGAGGCTGATCCGGTCGAGGTCGAACGTCCGCTGCTCCGGGTTGAGCAGGTAGGCGGACAGCTCGACATCGTTGACGCCAGCCGCCACCTGCCAGCCCTCGGTCCGCGCGACGTGGTGAAGCTGCTTGGCATCGTGGGTGACGACGGGGCGCTCCTCGTCGCCGAGCAGCTTGCCGATGGCGGCGCGGTCGGACTCGGTGGCCTCCGCCCATCGCAACGAAACAGGATCAGAGCCCGCGGCCGCGAGCCCGATCGCGTCGAGGCGCAGGTGGGGGACCCGGTCGGAGGTGTCCAGCACGATCGCGACGGCGCCGGCGGCCGTGTCGAGCCAGGCCGCGAGCTCGTCGGGATCCAGTCGCCCGGGCGTGCCCTCGATCGAGGGAGCCTGGGCCTCCTGCTGTTCGCCGAGAACATCCTCGACGAACCGGTCGTAGAGGGCGCGGAACTCAAGTGGCCCGAAGACCTCCCGGATCGCCGACGTGTCGAACGTGCCAATCGCGAGGCGGTCGAGATCCACGTCGATGTCGACGTCACGTCTGAGGGTCATGACCCTGCGGTTGGTGAACACCTGCTCGCGGTGCTCGGCGAGCATCGCCGGGACCTTCTTCCCAGTGATCTCACCAAGGTGGTCGTAGACGCCGGCGACGTCGCCGAACTGGTTGACGAGCTTGGCGGCGGTCTTGTCGCCGACGCCGGGCACGCCGGGCAGGTTGTCCGAGTTGTCGCCGCGCAGCGCGGCCACGTCGACGTACCTGGCAGGCGGAACCCCGTAGCGCTCCTCGACGGCCGCGGGGTCCATCTCGGCCATCTCGGTGATGCCGCGCAGCGTGTAGAGGACCGTGACGTGGTCATCGACGATCTGCATGGCGTCGCGGTCACCCGTCACCACGAAGACGTGGTAGCCGGCGTCGACTGCCCGCGCGGCCACCGTGGCCAACACGTCGTCGGCCTCGACCCCCTCGACCTCGAACACCGGGATCTGCATGGCGGCAAGGACCTGCTTGGCCAGGTCGACCTGGGGCCGGAACTCGTCCGGCGGGCTCGACCGGTTCGCCTTGTAGTCGGGAAACGCCTCCATGCGGGCGACGTCTCGGCCCTTGTCGAACGCGACAGCCATGGCCTCGGGTTGCCGTTCGGACAGGATGCGGATCAGCATCGACGTGAAGCCGTAGACCGAGTTGGTCAGCTGGCCCGTCTGGGTCCGCAAGGTGTCCGGAAGGGCGAAGAAGGCGCGATACGCGAGGCTGTGCCCGTCCATCAGGATGAGCGAGGGACGATCAGCCACGGGAAGGAACCTGCCTGCGGGTGCGTTCGCAGGATCCTACGTGGGCCGTGGTTCCCTCACGGGCTGCCCCGTCCCGTCGCAAGAGGAGTGAGAGGTGGAAGGCGCGCACGTCATAGACGTTGCCGAGCAGGACTTCGAGACCGAGGTGTTGCGACGGTCAGCCGAGACGCCCGTGGTCGTCGACTTCTGGGCGGAATGGTGCGGCCCGTGCCGCACGCTCGGGCCAATGCTCGAGCAGGCCGCCGCCGCACGCAACGGTGACGTGATCCTCGCGAAGGTGGACGTTGACCAGAACCCCGGCCTGGCCCAGGCCTTCCGCGTCCAGGGCATCCCGGCCGTCAAGGCCTTCAAGGACGGCCGCGTCGTCGACCAGTTCACTGGTGCCATCCCGCCGCCCCAGGTCGAGGCGTTCTTCGATCGTCTCGTGCCCACCGAGGCGGACCGGGTCACGAAGGCAGCAGCTGCCGCGCGCGATGGCGGGAACGTGGACAACGCGCGCGCCGGCTTCGCCCAGGCGCTCGAGCTCGACCCGAACCACAAGGAAGCCGCGCTCGGTTTGGCTGACCTGCTTGTCGAGGAGGATCCCGAACGAGCCATCGAGCTGGTGGCACTCCATCGGCCCGACCCGGCGGCCGAGGCGCTTGCCGCGCGTGCCGGGTTGGCGGCTGCCGGTGTGGGTGACCTCGATGAGGCCTCGCGCCGGGCCGAGGCAGACCCGCACGGCGAGCCGGCCGTGGCCTATGGGCAGGCGCTGGCCGCCGCCGGGTTCAACGAGGAGGCGTGCCTGGTGCTGCTGCACGTGATCGAGTCGGGCTCCGACCACGCCGAGTCCGCCCGCGAGGCGCTCGTCGCGCTGTTCACGGCGCTGGGGCCCGAGCACGAGGTCGTGATCCGTTTCCGACCCAAGCTGGCCGCCGCTCTGTTCTGACGTTTCGGGCGGGCCATCACGCCGCACCACGGGCCTGGCGGCCGGATGCCGTCCGAATCGATTCGCCGAACAATGTTCTCATACCATTCTCGGAATCACGTTCGGATCTGCTCGCATGCCCGACACCGTCCACCACGCGATCCGCGATGCGCTTCGGCGTTCGCGCCAGCGCTACACGCACGGGCGCCAGGCTCTCGTCGAGCTGCTGGTGACGCTGGGCAGGCCGGTGACGATCCCGGACCTGGTCGAGGCCGGCGCACAACAGTCCCAGTCGTCGCTGTACCGAAACCTGTCGGTGCTGGAACAGTGCGGCGTGGTGCGACGGCTGCCGTCGACTGACGAGTCGGGCCGCTACGAGCTCGCCGAGGAGCTGACCGAGCACCACCACCACCTCGTGTGCACGTCGTGTGGGCGGGTGGACGACGTGGTCCTGCCGTCTCGCGTCGAGGCGTCGCTGGACCGTGCGGCCAACACTGCGGGGCACGAGCACGGCTATGCGCTCGCGTCCCACCGGCTCGAGCTGGTTGGCGTGTGCCCCACCTGCCGATGAGCAGCACTCCATTCAGGCGGTGGCGACCTGGCGGCGGGCCCAGGCGTCCACGACGCCGCGACCGCTCAGAACGACGAAGAACTCGATCACGGCCGTGATCGCCACCGACGCCGATGCCGGCGTGTCTGCGTAGAAGCTCGCCAGCAGCCCGCCGATGACCGCGAGCCATCCAAGGGCGACGGCCATCGCCATCATGGCCGGGACCCGACGGGCCAACAACGACGCGGCCGCGGGCGGCGCGACGAGAAACGCGAACACGAGCAGGGTCCCGACGGCCCGGAACGACGCAACGATCGCCAGGCCCACGAGCGCCAGCATGACGGCGTGCGTGGCGCGCGGGTGGAAGCCGAGGACGTCGGCCTTCTCGCGGCTGAACGTCAGGACGAGAAACGGCCGGTGCAGGAACGCCGTGACCGCGACGACGAGCACCGTCACGCCCGCGGTCGTCATGACGTCGCCGGCGGAGACGCCGATCGCGTCACCGAAGAGGATCGCGGTGAGGTCACCGGCGTACGCGCCGCGCAACGAGATGATGATGACCCCGAGCGCGAGCATGCCCACGAAGAGCAGGCCGATGCCGACGTCCTGCGGCAGGCGCGAGCGCCGACCCACCAGGTCGATCCCGCCGAGCATGAGCAGCGCCGCGACCGTCGCGCCGACTCCGAGGTTGATCTCGAGCAGGAACGCGAGCGCGATCCCCGGGATCACCCCATGCGCCAGGGCGTCGCCAAGGAAGGTCAGGCCACGCAGGACGACCCATGTCCCGACCACCGACGTGCTGACCACGGTCAACAGCCCCGCCAGCAACGCCCGCTGCATGAAGGCGTTGTCGACGAACGGGTCGATCAGGGCGTCCACGGCGCCTCCCGTGTCCTCACGTGGCCGTGCAGGATGACAGGGCATCCGCGACAGCGCGCGCATTCGTGCTGACCATGCCCTCGTACGTGTCGGCTCCCGACCCGGGCTCCCCCACCGACCCCGTGTAGAGGGACACGACCTCGACGTCGCCGACCTCGTCCGCGAGTGCCTCGGCGAGCCGGGTGGACTCCGTGGTCTCGGCGAAGATCGCCGGGACACCCGCCTGTCGGATCTGGGCAACGAGCGCCGCGAAATCGGAGGCGCTGGGCTCGGCCGCCGTGGAGGTGCCCGGGATCACCGTGCCGATGACCTCGAAGCCATAGCGGGCGGCGAAGTACTCGAGCGAGTCGTGGTTGGTGACCAGCAGGCGGCAGTCCTCCGGCACGCCGGCGAGCGTCTCCTCGACCGCGGCGTGGGTCGCCGAGATGCTGGCAGCGAGCTGCTCCCCCCGCTCCGTCCATGCACGGTCGTTGATGAGGTCGTCGATGGCGGCCAAGCGCTCCGCGAGCACCGCCATGGCATCAGCGACGCGCACCGGATCCAGCCAGACGTGCGGGTCCTCGGGGCCGTGGTCGTCCTCGGGAGCACCCTCCTCCTCGCCGGACTCATCTGCGTGGTCGTCGTCGCCAAGCACGATCGGATCGAGCAGCGGGGCAAGCTCGAGGACCTCGATGCCCTCGGACGACGCCTGGTCGAGCAGCTCGATGAGACCTTCCTCGAGGCCCAGGCCGTTTGCGACGACGAGATCGGCGGCCAGCAGGGACGCGGCCTGCCGTGCGGAGGGCGCGAATCCATGCGGATCCTGACCCGGTTGCAGGAGCACCTCGACCGTCGCGTCCTCCCCCACGAGGCGCTGGACCAGGTCGCCCCAGATGGTTGTCGTCACCACGATCGACGGGCGCCCGTCACGCGTCACGTTGGGCCCGGTCCCGGTGCAGGCCGCGAGGCCCAGCGCCAGGGCAGCAAGTCCGAGAGCCACGACGGTGTGCCTCATGATGGACATCCCAACCTCCGTGCATCACGAAGTCCGAAGCGTAGTAGAATAGGAACCGTTCTCGCAATCGGAACTGAAATGGGTGTGGCGGCCATCGTGACAGGATGCCGTTCGTACGCTGCGCGCGTGCCTGTGGACACCCGCACCGCTCTGGACATTGCCGTCGCTGCCGACGACCTCGTCCTCGCCTTCGGTGACCACGTCGCCATCCAGTCGGCGACATTCACCCTCCCGCGCGGCAGGGTCTCGGCCATCATCGGCCCCAACGGCTCGGGCAAGACCACGCTGCTCAGGGCGATCAGCGGGACCCTCGAGCCGCGGTCGGGGTCGCTCGAGGTTCTCGGCCAGCCGGCTGTGCGGCGAGCTCGCGACGTGGCCCACGTCATGCAGGCCACCAAGGTGAACGAGACGATGCCGCTGACCGTTGCCGAAGTCGTCCGGATGGGCCGGTTTCCGGCCCGCGGTGCCCTCGCCCGCCTCCAGGAGTCGGATCACGAGGCCGTCGCGGAGGCGCTGGAGCGCATGGACATCGCCGACCTGGCTCGGGTCCAGCTCCGGGACCTGTCCGGGGGCCAGCAACAACGGGTGTTCGTCGCACAGGGGCTGGCACAGCAGGCCGAGCTCCTGCTGCTCGACGAGCCCATCACCGGCCTGGACCTCACCTCGCAGCAACGGATCGAGCAGGCGCTGGCCGATGAGACCGCCGCGGGCCACACCGTGATCGCGACGACGCACGACGTGCGAGCGGCTGGACGCGCCGACCACGTCCTGCTGCTCGCGACCCACGTGGTCGCCAGCGGACCGCCCGATGACGTTCTGACCGAGGAACACCTCGGCCACGCGTACGGCGGCCCGGCGTTCCGCACTCCCGACGGCTCGCTGGTCATCACCGACCCGCACGTGCACGGAACCCAGATCACCGGCCATGAGGACCACGCCTGATCCCCGACCGGGACGGCCGTCGGCGTCCCCACGCCTCTGCTTGACTCGGGTCGCATGAGCCTGGATCCCAAGCCCGTGCACGAGTCGATGGTCGAGTTCGCCCGGGTGATGACGGTCCTCGACGCCAACACGCTCGGCAACGCGCACGGCGGCGTGATCATGCGTGAGGTCGACAACGCCGGCGGCGCGGCCGCCTCGCGGCACAGCGGCGGCGTCGCGGTCACCGCGGCGATCGACGAGCTGTCGTTTCGTGCCCCGGTCCACATCGGCAACGTGCTGATCGTCAAGGCCGCCGTCAACGCCGTCGGCCGGACATCCATGGAAGTGGGAGTCCGGGTCGAGGCCGAGAGCTGGGACGGCAAGGAACGCCGGCACACCACGACGGCCTACCTGACATTCGTCGCGCTCGACGAGGAAGGGTGTCCGCGGGAGGTGCCCGAGCTGATCCTCGAGACCGAGGAGGAGCAGCGCCGTCACGCACAGGCGATGATCCGCCGCCAGATCCGTCGCGAGCGGATCGAGCGCCTGGGCTCGTGGCGTCCAGAGCGTGAGCTCCCGCGCGACCGGTTCGGCAGCCCATGAGAGCCGTCATCTGTGCCGACCTCGAGGGCATCGCCGGGGTCGATGACTTCGAGTCGTGCTTCCCGTCGTGGCGGCGCCGCTACCGCGTGGCCCAGGAGCTCATGGAGGGCGAGGTGAACGCCGTCCTGGCTGGCCTGCGGGACGCGGGCGTCGACGACGTCGTCGTCACGGACTGGCACTTCGCGGGCACCAATCTCCGGCGCGAGCGAATCGACGCGCCGGTTCGCGGCCTGTGGGTGCGTGGCAGGCCGACGATGTCCGCGCATTCCGACGACGGCACCGAGATCTACGGCGACGTCGACCTGGCCATCTTCGTCGGCATGCATGGTGCGGCTGGCTCCGATGCGTTCATGGCGCACACGTTCTGGCAGGGGTTGGCGTGCGAGGTCGACGGCGTCGCCGTCAACGAGGCGTACCTGTGGGCGACGATGGTCGGCGCTGCCGGGGCAACTGTCGGGCTCGTCGCCGGCGAGGCAGCCGTGGCCCGGGAGTGCGAGGTGCTGCTGCCGGACGTGCCGGTCGCGATCGTCAAGGAGACGATTGACCGGGATCGCGCCGCCACCTCCCGCCCGGTCGAGGACATCCGCGAACAACTGCGCCAGGCGGCGCACGACGCGGTCGGACATTCGGGGATGCCAGAGGAACCGGCGCTCGGTCGCGAGGTCCGGGTGACCTTCCAGGATCCAGCCTGGGCCCGGCGTGCCGCCGGCCGCCAGCTCGGCGAACTGGACGGGGCGCGGACGATCGCCACGATCCTCGAGCATCCGGACGGCCTGATCCCGCTGCTCGCGCGCTGCACCCTGGCGATGCCGGGTGGCGTCGAGACACGGGCGTACACGCGCGCAGCGCCCGCCCCCGAGTACGGACGGGTGCCGGACTGGCTGCGACGCGGCGTCACGGGGTGCATCCACGGGATCGGCTGGCCGCTGATGCGCAGGGGTGTGCGGGACACGCAGCGGATGGACCAGGCGGTCTATCCCCCGCCGCCCGGGGCCACACGGAACTGAGCCGGTCGCTACAGCACCTTCGAGAGGAACAGGCGCGTCCTCGGCTCCCGCGGGCTGTCGATCACCTGATCCGGCGGGCCCTCCTCGACGATCAGGCCGTCGTCCATGAACACCACGCGATCGGCGACCTCGCGGGCGAAGCCCATCTCGTGGGTCACGACCATCATCGTCATGCCGTCCTTGGCGAGCGACCGCATGACCGCGAGCACGTCGCCGACCAGCTCGGGGTCGAGCGCGGAGGTCGGCTCGTCGAACAGCATCATGTCCGGATCCATCGACAACGCCCGTGCGATCGCGGCGCGCTGCTGCTGGCCGCCGGACAGCTCCCCCGGCGTGCCCGTGATCTTGTCGAGCAACCCGACCCGCTGGAGGTTGTCCTTGGCGACGCGAACGGCCTGGTTGTGGTCGCGGCCGAGCACGATCTCTTGGGCAATCGTCAGGTTCTTGAGCACCGACAGGTGTGGGAACAGGTTGAAGGACTGGAACACCATGCCGATCCGTCGCCGGACGTTGTCGACGTCGGCGTCAGGGTGGGTGATGTCGATCCCCTCGACCAGGACCTGACCGGATGTCGGCTGCTCCAACAGGTTGATGCAGCGCAGCAACGTCGACTTGCCCGAACCCGACGGGCCGATCACGCACACCACCTCGCCGATCTCGATCCGGAAGTCAATGCCGCGCAGGACTTCCAGGTCGCCGAAGGACTTGTGGAGCCCCTTGACCTCGATGGCGTGCCCGGTCGGCGGCGTCGGTCGGCTCACCGCACCACCTTGGTGCGGCGCTCCAGCCAGGCCACCAGCTGCGTCAACGGGATCGTGATCACGAGGTACATCGCGGCGATCACCGTGAAGGGCGTTGAGTTGAACGTGTCCGAGGCGATGTCACGACCAAAGGAGTAGAGCTCCTTCTCGAAGAAGGCGAAGCCGATCAGGAACAGGAGGGCGGTGTCCTTGATGAGCAGCACGATCTCGTTGGTCAGGGGCGGGACCACGATCCGGATGGCCTGCGGAAGGATGATCCTCGTCATCGCCTGCGGCCCGCTCATCCCGAGCGAGCGGGCCGCCTCGGTCTGGCCCCTGGGAACGGCCTCGATGCCTGCGCGGATGGTCTCGGCCATGTAGGCGGCGCTCACGACCGCCAATGCAATCGAGCCCGTCCCGGCAGTGCCGAAGGGGAATCGCCATCCAAACGCGATCGGGATGCCAAACGCGAAGACCGAAAGGGTGACCAGGGCGGGCAATCCACGCAGCAACTCGATGTAGGCAGTTGCGATCCAGCGATATGGGGCGACCGGTGACAGTTTCATCAGCGCCAGCGCAAGCGCAATCACGAACCCGATGGCGAAGGCCAGCAGCGTGTACCGGATGGTGTTCCACGTTGCTCGCGTCACCACCTCTGGAAACATGTCCCTGGCGATGTCGAGCTGGAAGAAGGCACGTTGAACCTTGGGCCAGTCCGCCAGCAGCAACACGGCGACAATTGCGGCGACGAGAACCGCATACAGGACGCCGCGGAACAGGCGGCGTCGTTGACGGGGGGTCATGTCTCCGGCTCCTGATCACGACCACGAACGGGACACTCAACCACAAAAGGGGGACCCGACCGGGTCCCCCTCCTGGTGTGGCGAGGGCTCAGCCATCCGTACCGAAGTACTTGTCGTAGATCTCGTCGTAGGTGCCGTCGGCGCGCACGGCCTCGAGGGCGTCGTTGATCGCTGACAGCAGGTCGTCGCCACGGTCCTGCTTGACGGCAAAGCCGTACTGCTCCCCCGTCGGGAACGTGGCCGAGACCTCGACGGTGTCGTCCTGTTGGGCGCGCTCGGCGTTGACGGGCAGATCCTGGATGATGGCGACGATGTCACCGGCCTCGAGCGCCTGGAACAGCTCGGGTGCGCCGGGGAACTCGCGCACGGTCACGTCGTCACCGACGTTGTCCTCGGCGTATTCCTGGCCGGTCGTGTCGGCCTGCACGCCGACGCTCTGGCCCCCCAACTCATCGAGGCTCGCGAAGGGATTGTCGGACTTGACGAGCATCGACTGGTCCGCGTCGAAGTACGGGTCGGTGAAGTCGATGTTCTCCTCGCGTTCCGCGTTGATGGTCATGGCCGAGGCGGCGAGGTCGCAGGTGTCGGACTCGAGGGCCTGGCCGTTCTGGATCGGGTCGAAGGCCTGCACCGTGACTGCGATGGTCAGGTCCAGTTCCTGTGCGACCGCGTCCACCAGCTCGATGTCGAAGCCCGTGTAGCCCGAGGGCGAGTCGGCGTCCTCGAACTCGAACGGGGCGTACGGGATGTCCGAGCAGATCAGCAGGACGCCGTCCGTGAGCGTCGTGAACGACGCGTCGGTGCCGGGACCGCCGTCATCACCGCAGGCAACGCCGACGAGGGCGAGCGCGAGGCCGGCGGCGGCCAGGCGCAGGGGCTTGATGACGAACACGGGGGCTCCTTGGGGTGTTCGGGGTCGAACGAAACCTACTACGAGCGTCGGAGCCGGCCGAAGGGATCGAAACCGGCGCGTGCGCCAGACGCCCCGTCAGAAGACCACGCCGTCAGCCGTCGAGGCGGGCGATGATGGCCTCGGCGACCTCGCGCATCGTCTGGCGGCGCTCCATGGCCTGCTTCTGGATGAAGCGGAACGCCTCGGCCTCGCCCATCTTCTCGTGGTCCTGGAGCAGGCCCTTGGCCCGCTCGACGATCTTGCGGGCATCCAAGCGGTCCTGGAGGTCGTCGACCGTGTCCTCGAGGCCGGCCATGTCCTGGAAGCGTCCGGCGGCGATCTCGACGGCCGGCAGCAGGTCCTGCTTCTGGAACGGCTTGACGAGGTAGGCCATGGCGCCGGCGCGGCGGGCCTTCTCGACCAGGTCGCGTTGGCTGAAGGCGGTGAGGATGAGGATCGCCGCCAGCCGCTCATCGGCGATCTTCTCGGCGGCCTCGATGCCGTCCATGACGGGCATCTTGACGTCGAGGATGACCAGGTCGGGTCGCAGCTCCCGCGTCAGCTGGACGGCGGAGGCGCCGTCGGCGACCTCGGCGACGACCTCGAAGCCCTCCTCGACGAGCATCTCCTTGAGGTCGAGGCGGATCAGTGCCTCGTCCTCGGCGATGAGGACACGCTTCAGCGAATCGGACGCTGCTCCCGCGGCCGGGTTCAGGTCGGTCACCTCGTCTCCTCCATCTCGATCAGCTCGTCCAACAGGGCGTCACGGTCGGCCTCGAGCCGTGCGGCGCGCTCGCGGGCTTCGCGCAAAGCCTGCTCGTGACGGTCCAGGTTCGTTGCGGCCTCCTGCCACTCACGGTCTGCCAGGGGCGTCTCGGCCACCAGGCGACGGGTCTCGGCGTCATCGGTGACGCCGGCGAGGAACGCCACCTGTTCGACCAGCACGCGCTCCTCCGAGCGAACCCGCTTCAGCTCGCCCTGGATGCGTGCCAGCCGCTCGCGCAGTCTCGCGGACCTGGTGATCGCAGCCACCTCGAACCCCCGGTCTCGTCATTCATCCGGGTGCTGGACGCGTCACAGCGCCCGAGGCCTTGCCGGGGGCGGCACGATACTGCACGAATCCGGATTGCCGCGAAAGGCCGCAGCGAGCGGTGCCCCCGGTGGGATTCGAACCCACACGGCCGCAAGGCCACGCAATTTTGAGTCGCGCGTGTCTCCCAGTTCCACCACAGGGGCGTCAGGGAAAGGGTAAGCCACCGCGACCTCGCGACCCCTTCATGCAAACCACGGCCGCGAACGACGACCACCTTGGTACTGTCGCGCGGGCGCCCGGGGTGAGCCGTCCGGCGCACAGCCTCGACCCCGGTGAATGCCCTTCCATGAAGCGAACCCCCCAGGTGTTGGCCTCGCTCGTCCTGGCCGCCGTGATCGCCGCTGCCTGCACGAACGGCGACCAAGGCGGCAACGACCCGACCGGGGCCGTGGCAACCTCCAGCGCCAGCCCCTCTCCGAGCCCGACGCCCCCGAGTCCGCAGGAGCTCCGCGCGGCTGAGCTGGAGGCCCGCCGCGAGGCCTTCCCCATCATCCGGGGCCTGTACTCGACCATGCACTCGTTCTGGGGCGAGAAGTGGGATCACCTGGTGAAGCTCGTCGACACCACCGAGTTGAACGCACTGGTCGTCGACGTCCGCGAGGAGCCCGGCAACGTGGCCTGGGAAATGGAGGTCGAGGGCCACACGCCCCCCGTTCCCGGCGCCGGTTGGGATTCTCCCGCGGAGGGGCTCCAGCAGCTCCTCGACGCCGGCGGGTACGCGATCGCTCGGATCGTCTGCATGAAGGACTCGTGGCTCGCTGAGCAGCGACCTGATCTCACGATCGACAACCGCGCGACCGGCGGGCCCCTGAAGGGCCGCGATGGCTGGACCTGGCTGGACCCGTGGGCGATGGATGTCTGGGAGTACTGCGGCGCGGTCGGAGCGGAGGCGATCCGCGCTGGCTTCGACGAGGTCCAGTTCGACTACGTCCGCTTTCCCAACGGCGGCGATGCCGACGTCAGCAAGCTCCGTTTCGGCCATGCCCCCGAAGGAACGCCGCAGGCGCGAGTGCAGGACCCCACGGCCATATGGCGCGGGCTGAACCGGGCGGCCGAGATGGTCCGCGCCGAGGGTGGCTACGTGTCTGCCGACCTGTTCGGCCTGACCCTCTACAACTACGAGTGGAACGTCGACGGCACGGGCCAGCTGTGGGAAGAGCTGGCCATGGTCATGGACGCGCTGTCGCCGATGGTCTACCCGAGCCACTACGGCGTCGGGAACTTCGGGCTGCTGCCCCACCCGGTCCAGCACCCCTACGAGACCATCCAGGGGGCAATGGAGGAGGCTCGGGTCCGATCGGAGGGGTTGCGGGCGACCATTCGCCCGTGGCTCGAGGACTTCGGCTCGCCCTGGATGGGGTCACTGTCACCGCCCCACTCCCCTGGCCGCGTCCGCGAGCAGATCCAGGCGGTCTACGACAAGGGCATCGAGTCGTGGCTGCTCTGGAACGCCACCAACCGGTTCTCCGAAGAGGTCTTCGAGGCGGAGCTGGTCCCGCGGGCCAAGGAGTGGGTTCCGGACCCCGAACAGATCCCGGGCGCCGGGCCAAACACCGGCTGGAGGATCCACCAGCTCCCCGTGGGCCCCGACGGCCGCGTGGTCACCGAGCTCTCCGAGGCCCCCACCGAATCACCGTCGCCGACCAGCGGGCCGACGCCGTGAACCGCTGGATCGCCTTGCTCGCAGCAACCGGCGTCCTGGGAACGGCCTGCACGTCCACGCCGGCAGCCGAGCCCACCACCTCGCCGACGTCGACACCGTCGACGACGTCCTCGCCGAGCCCTGGGCCGACCACGGCCGCCACGGAACCGACGGACACGCAGCTGCGCGACCTGGGCGTCAACGAGCTCGGGAGGGTGTTCGTCTCCGAGTGGCACGAGATCCAGGACACCGACGCGACCTACAAGACGTCGATGGACACCTTCCGGCAGCAGCTCGAGGACCTGTACAACCGCGACTACCGACCCATCTCGGCCCAGGAGTTCATCGATGGGACCTTCTCCATCCCGGCCGGGACGTCGCCGGTGCTGCTGACGTTCGACGACTCCTACATGGAGCACCTGTTCTTCGACGAGGACGGCAACCCGGACCCGGACTCGGTGGTCGGGATCCTCGAGGAGATGGAGCGGGCGGACCCGACCTGGCGGGCCCGCGCCGTGTTCGCATGGTTCTGGCCCTACCCGTTCCGACTGACGGAGCCGGACCGGATCGCCCAGGCCTTCACGTACCTGATCGACAAGGGCTTCGACATCTCGAACCACTCGCTCGAGCACGAGAGCCTCCGCGACATGTCGGCTGCGCAGGTCCGCGAGAATCTCGCGACCACCGAGAAGCGCGTGGCTGACCTGCTCGGGCGCGATCACGTCGAGGTCTCGACGCTCACGCTCCCCTTTGGGATGTGGCCGCAGGATCGGGAGGCCGTCATCAGCGGGGAGTTCGACGGTTACGCCTACGAACACCACCTGGTGTTCGAGGTCGGCTGGATGCCGACGCGCTCGCCCCACCACGTCGACTACGACCCGCACTCGATCCTGCGCGTCGCCGCCCACGAACCGTGGGGCGAGGACGGCGACTGGTGGGACTGGCTCGACTGGATGGACGAGGAACCCGGCCGCCGGTTCATCTCCGACGGTGACCCGACGACGGTGACCTACCCGTCGGACTGGGCGGAGTTCGCCAGCCCCCGCGACGGCCAGGACGTCCGGACCTACACCCCCTGAGCCTGCGCGGCGATCAGGCGTCGACGATCATCTCCAGGACGCGCGCGACCTCGCTGGCTGCGACTCCCATCGTGGCGTCGCCGACGGTGAGCTCAACGACCTGCCAATCGGGGTGGTCCGTCGGCCACGTACGCCGCCAGGTCCAGGTCTCCTCGTCGCGGGCGAGCGTGTGCATCCGATCGGCGAGCGCCTCCGAGTCTCCCTGCAGCAGCAGGTGCATCATCGAGGCGTGCGGCGGATCCGGGACCACGCGCACGCGGTCGACCCCGCCCACCGCCGCGGCGATGTCGAGTGCGTGCCGGCGATAGTCCGCCATCCGCGGCAAGCGGTGCTCGAGCACCGACCGGGCCGAGGCCGCCAGCGGCCACAGGCCGTACAGCGTCCCGCCATGTCGGCGACGCCAGACACGCGCCTGGTCGATGACGGAACGCCGGCCGGCGAGGCAGGAGCCCGCGAGACCTCCCAGGTCCTTGTAGAACGACACGTAGATCGTGTCGAAGAGCCCGGCGATGTCGGCAAGGCTCCGGCCCCAGGCCGGTGGACACTGCCACAGTCGCGCCCCGTCGAGGTGGAGCGGGATGGCGCGCTCGCGGGCCCAGTCGACCTGCGTGACGAGCTCGTCCCATTCGGGCAGCTGGCCGCCGATCTCGCGCTGCGGCAGCTCGAGCAGCAGGGCCGCGAGCGGTTCGACGAGCGTCTCCAGGTCCGCGAGCGTGATCAGGCGCTGCCGATCCCCGACCGGCCGTCCGATCAGCCCGTGCAGGTGCTCGAACGCGCCCTCCTCGTGCTCCGCGACGTGACACGTCGGATGGAAGGCGACCGTCCTGTGGCCGCGTGCGTCCGCGTGGATTCGCAGGGCCGCCTGCTGCGCCATCGTGCCACTGACGAAGAAGCAGGCCGCTTCCGTGCCGAGCAGCTCGGCAACCTCGGACTCGAGCTCGGCAACGATGCCGCCGTCGCCGTACTCGTCAGCCACCATGTCGCCGGAAAGCTCCGCCAGCAGGTCCGCGGGCTCGCGGCGACCGTGCCCGTGCAGGAACGTCGTGCACTGGGCGCTGAGCTTGTCGGCCTCGGCCCGGTCCATCAGCGCTGACACCCCGTACGCAGGTCGGCGACCAGCTCGCGGACACGATCCGGGGCCGAGGTCGCAGGACCGTCGGCCACCGCGTTCACGGCCGCCGACCCGACGATCACCCCGTCCGCGTAGCCGGCCACGGCACGCGCGTCGTCAGCCGTCTTGACGCCGATGCCGACGGCAACCGGCAGGTCCGTGTGCTCCCGGACGCGGCCAACCAGGACACGCGTGTCGTCCTGGGCAACGTCCTTGACGCCGGTGACCCCGAGCAGGCCGGCGGCGTAGACGAACCCGGTGGCCACGCTGCTGATGGCCTCGAGCCGCTCGTCGGTCGACACCGACGATGCGAGGAACACGGTGGCGAGGCCGTGCTGGCGGGCCGCCGCCACCCACGGGTCGGCCTCGTCGGCGGGCAGGTCGGGCAGGATCACGCCGTCGAGACCGGCGTTCGCGCAGTCCGCGGCGAAGGCCCCGTACCCGCGAACGTCGGCGATCGTCACATAGGTCATTGGCAGGCAGGGCACCTCGACCTGCGCCGTGAGCTTGCGGCAGACGTCGAAGTCGTCGTCGACGCTGAACCCCTGGTCGAGCGCGACCTGGTTGGCCGCCTGGATCGTGGGGCCGTCCATCATCGGATCGCTGAACGGGAAGCCGACCTCGAGCACGTCGGCCCCGGCTTCGGCCGCCGCCGCCAGGCAGGCCAGTGACGTGTCCAGGTCGGGAAACCCGGCCGGCAGGTAGATCACGAGCCCCGCCCGGCCCTCGGCGTTGGCGACGCGGAAGGCGGCCGTGACGCGATCGGCCGTCATGAGTCGGCCGGTTCCAGTGCCGGGCCCGACCCGATGCCGTCGGACATGCCCAGCTGGGTCATGATCCTGACGACCTCGTCGACGTCCTTGTCACCGCGCCCGCTCAGGGTGATCACGACCCGTGCACCCGGCTCGAGCAGCTCGGTGCCGTGCTCCAGCAGCCAGCCGATCGCGTGCGACGGTTCGAGCGCCGGGATGATGCCCTCCAGCTCGGCCAGGCGGCGGAATCCGTGCAGCGCCTCGACGTCGGTCGCAGACACATACGTGGCGCGCCCGATCTCGGCCAGGTGGGCGTGCTCGGGGCCGACGCCCGGATAGTCGAGGCCGGCCGAGATCGAGTGAGCGGGCAGGACCTGCCCATCATCGTCGACGAGCGCGATCGAGCGGGCCCCGTGGAGGATCGCGTTGCGGCCCTTGCCGATGGTCGCCGCGGTCCGGTCGGTGTCGACGCCGTCACCGGCGGCCTCGACGCCGATGAGGGCGACCTCGGGAACGTCGATCCACTCGGCGAACGTGCCGATGGCATTGGAGCCGCCGCCAACGCACGCCATCACGGCGTCGGGGACTCCGCCTGCCTGGTCGGCGAACTGGGCCTTGGTCTCGATCGAGATGACCCGCTGGAGCTCCTTGACCATGGTCGGGAACGGGTGGGGTCCCATCGCCGAGCCGATCAGGTAGTGGGTCGTGTCGACGTTGGTCACCCAGTCGCGCAGCGCCTCGTTGATGGCGTCCTTGAGCGTCTGCGTGCCCGAGGTCACGGGCACGACCTCGGCGCCGAGCAGCTGCATGCGGACGACGTTGAGCCGTTGGCGTCGACAGTCCTCGGCGCCCATGTAGACGGTGCACTCGAGCCCGAACAGGGCGGCGGCGGTCGCGGTCGCGACGCCGTGCTGGCCCGCACCGGTTTCGGCGATCACGCGTGGCTTGCCCATCCGCCTGGCCAGCAGGGCCTGGCCGACCACGTTGTTGAGCTTGTGCGCGCCCGTGTGCGCAAGGTCTTCGCGCTTGAGCCAGACATCGAACCCCGCGGCCTCGGAGAGCCGGGCAGCGGCGTACAGCGGCGTGGGCCGGCCGCCGTAGTTGCGGAGCAACCCGGCCAGCTCGTCCTGGAACTCGTCGTCCTTGGCGGCGTGCTCCCAGGCATCCACGAGCTCCGCGAGCGCGAGCGACAGGGCTTCGGGGACGAACTGCCCCCCGAACTGCCCGAAATAGCCTGCTCGCGGCTCGCTCATGCGGCGCCTTTCACCCTGCGAGGTCGGCCTGCGGCCACCAGCGCGGCGACCGCCTGGATGGGCGTGGCCGAGGTCACGAGGCTCTCCCCCACCAGCACGGCGTCGGCGCCGTCGGCGGCGGCCGCGACCACGTCCTCGGGTCCCCGGATGCCGGACTCGGCCACCGCGACGACGTTGTCGGGGATGGATGGTCGCAGCCTGGCGAACGCGTCGCGGTCGAGCTCGAAGGTGCGCAGGTCTCGCGCGTTGACGCCGACGATGGTCGGGGCCACGGATCGAGCGAGATCGAGCTCGGCCTCGTCATGGACCTCGATCAGGGTGTCGAGGCCTGCCACCTCGGCGACGGCATGGAGGTTGGCCAGCTCGTCCTGCGACAGGGCCGCGACGATCAGCAGGACCGCGCTGGCGCCGGCATCGGCGGCCTGCCACACCTGGTACTCGTCGACGACGAAGTCCTTTCGAAGGACAGGCGGGCCGGCGGCTGCGGCGGCGCGGAGATCGTCAAGCGTGCCCTTGAAGCGCTCCGGCTCTGTCAGCACCGAGATGGCCGCTGCTCCCCCGGTCGCGTAGGCGCGGGCAAGCGCCCCCGCGTCGAGGTCGATGGCCAGGTCGCCCATGGAGGGAGATGCCCGCTTGATCTCGGCGATCACCTGGACCCCCGGGGCCGCCAGGGCGTCCCGCAGCGACCGTGGCGTCGTGGTGCGTTGGTCGACCCGAGCACGGATGTCGGCCAACGGCTCAGCCGCTCGCTCCGACGCCACCCGGTCACGGGTGGATGCCAGCAGCTCATCGAGGAAGACCGTCATCGGCGCCGAGGGTAGGCCCACGGCCGGTCAGGGATCGGCCCGCAGCCCGGCGACGTCAGCCTCGGCCAGGGAGCGGACAAACGCGAGCACCAGGTCTCCGGCTCGCTGGAGATCCACGACGTCGAGATGCTCGTGCGTGTCGGCTGCCGTGTGGTACCGGCCGTCGTCGTAGGTCCACAGGAACGCGGCCGGCACGCGCCGTCGCGCGAAGGGACCGTGGTCGCTGATGTCGCCGCGCGCCTCGAGGTGGAAGCCCTCGAGCCCTTGGTCCTCTGCGACCGCGTCGAGCCGGTCAGCGAGCGTTTGGGGGCCGGCGTCGTACCAGCAGATGCACGTCGCGGGCCCGTTGCCGACCATGTCGACGATGAACGCGGCGATCACGTGCTGCACGTGCCGGTCGGCGTACGCGTCGCTTCCGAGGTGGTGCACCCGAGGCTCGGTTGGCTGGTACTCCTCGGCGCCGAAGCCGACCAGGACGACCGGGATGGGCAGGTCCCTCGTCAGGGCCTCGGCGATGGCCACCAGGACGCCGATGCCCGACCCGTTGTCGTTGGCTCCGGGCGACTGGTTGCGCGTGTCGAGGTGCCCGCCGATCACCACGTGCGGCGCGTCGACGTCCGCAGGGTCGCGAACCGCGATGACGTTGGCCGTCGTGCCGCCTTGCGGCAACTCCAACGATTCCTCGAAAACCGTCCAGCCGGCCGCTTCCCAAACATCGGCCAGCCAGGCGCGAGCCACCGGGTCACCGGGCGTACCGGCGTCGCGGGGTCCCATCCCGGCGAGCTCGGTCGCGAGCGCCAGTGCCCGGCCGGCATCGAAGGCCCCCGGTACCCCCACGGTTGGCGACGGTGACGGGGCCGTTGCGGTCGGCGAAGCGGTGTGCGCCGGACTCGGGTTGGTGGCGGCCGGCGTCGGGGTCGCCGTCGGCGGCGTGGAGCAGGCGGCAAGCACCGCGGCGGCCGCAACCAGCCTGCGCCTCACATCTGGTCGGCTGCGCGGACGGCTCCGAGGAGGGCACCGGCCTTGTTGCGGGTCTCCTCTTCCTCGTTCGCGGGGATCGAGTCGGCCACGATGCCGGCCCCCGCCTGGACGTGCGCGACCCCGTCCTTGAGCAGCACCGTGCGGATCGCGATGCACGTGTCGAGGTTCCCCGAGAAGTCCAGGTAGCCGACGGCGCCCGCATACGGACCGCGCCGGGTCGGTTCGAGCTCGTCGATGATCTGCATGGCCCGGACCTTGGGCGCTCCGCTGACCGTCCCGGCCGGGAACACCGCACGCAGCACGTCGACCGGCCCGAGACCCTCGCGGAGCTTGCCGGTCACCGACGAGACGATGTGCATGACATGCGAGTAGCGCTCGATGCCCATCATGTCGGACACCTTGACGGTTCCGATCTCGCACACCCGGCCAAGGTCGTTGCGGGCGAGGTCGACGAGCATGACGTGCTCGGCGCGCTCCTTGGCGTCTGCGATGAGCTCGTGCTCGAGGGCCACGTCCTCCTCGGGGGTGGTGCCCCGGGGCCGGGTTCCGGCGATCGGCCACGTCTCCACGTGCTGGCCGGAGACCTGGACGAGCGCCTCGGGGGACGACCCCACGAGCTGGTAGTCCTCGAAGTCGAAGAGGAACAGGTAGGGGCTTGGGTTGACCACCCGCAGCACCCGGTAGAGGCTCAGGGCGTCGACACTCGTCTGGAGCGCGAATCGCTGGGAGACGACGGTCTGGAACGTGTCGCCGGCGAGGATGTACTCCTTGACGCGCTCGACCATCGCCTCGTAGTCGGCCGGTGCCATGTTCGCCGGTGCGCGGGCCGACGGTGGGACGTCGGGTGGCGCCACGGGCACGCTCGGGGCGGTGGCGGCCAGGCGGGCAACGACGGCCTCGGTGTCCGCGACGGCCCGGTCGTACTGGACGGCGGGGTCGTCGCCGACGACGACGTTGGTGATGACCGTCATCGCCTGGCGCAAATGGTCGAGGGCGACGACGTGTCGGGGGAACATCATGAGCACGTCGGGGACCCCGAGGTCGTCGGTGCCCGTGTCGGGGATGTCCTCGACCTCCCGGACGACGTCGTAGCCGAGCATCCCGACGGCACCGCCGTGCAACGGCACATCGAGCACGTCGGGTGCCCGCAGCCGGTCCATGGCGGCTTCCAGGGCCGCCAGCGCTCCCTTCGAGACGTCCACGCCAGCGAGCGCCTCGCCCGTCCAGTCCACTGCACCGTGCTCACTGCGCAGCGTGGCGAACGGGTCGATGCCGACGAACGAAAACCGGCCCCAGCGCTGGCCGTGCTCGGCCGACTCGAGCAGGAAGGAGGGGCCGCTGCCCCGCAGGCGGGCATACACCGACAGCGGGGTGTCCAGGTCGGCCAACAACTCGATCCAGACCGGCACGACACCGTGGTCTGCCGCCAGTGCCATGAACTCCTCCCGCGTGGGCGAGGTGACCAACCGGGCGCTGATGGCGTCGGGATCCACGGACACGATCAGCTCGCCGACAGGTCGTCGAGCGACCGGTAGAAGCAGGTGCGCTCGCCGGTGTGGCAGGCCACGCTGTCCGGGCTCACGTCGACCTTGACGACGAGCGTGTCGCCGTCACAGTCACAGAGGATGTCGACGACGGGTTGCGTGTTGCCGGACGTGTCGCCCTTGTGCCACAGCTCCCGGCGCGAACGGGACCAGAACACCGTCTCGCGGATGTCGAGCGTCCGGGCCAGCGACTCCTCGTTCATCCAGGCCACCATGAGGATCTCGCCGCTGTCGTGCTGCTGCACCACGGCCGGGATCAGCCCCGCGTCGTCGAACCTGAGCGCGGCACGCTGGGCGTCCGTGAGAGCCATGAAAGTCACCGTCGAGAAGGGCGAACGAGCGTATCGAGGGGACCTGGGGTCACTGCCAGCCCTGCCGTCAGTAGGGTCTCGCGCCATGGTCCGCCCATCACACATTGCCGTCGTCGGCGCGCATCAGCCTGATGCTTCATTGGAGGAACTCGCCGAGGCCGTTGGTCGGCAGATCGCCCGGGCTGGTGCGGTGCTCGTCACTGGTGGCGGCACCGGCGTGATGGAGGCCGCCTCGCGCGGCGCGAAGGCCGCGGGCGGGCAGACGATCGGGATCCTGTTCGAGGGCGACCTGGACGGAGCCAACGACTTCCTCGACGTCGCCATACCAACCGGGCTGGGGCACATGCGCAACGCACTCGTCGTCCAGAACGCCGATGCCGTGATCGCTGTCGGTGGCGCCTGGGGAACGTTGAGCGAGATCGCCCTGGCACGTTGCTACTCGCGACCCGTGGTGCTGCTGGAGTCATGGCGTCTCGAGCGACCCGACGGCGACCCGGTCGACGTGCTCGTGGCCGCCGACCCGGCCGAGGCCGTTGCCCTCGCGCTGCACGGCCCCTGATGGACCCCGGCTTCGTGCACGACGTCGTGGCGTTCGTGACAGGGGCGCTGCGCTTCCCGGACCGGCGATGGTGGTCGCGACAGCTGCGGTGCAGTGCCTGCGGCGAGCGGCTCACGATGCCGTCACGGCGAACGGAGCGGTCGGTGACCGTGACCCTGCCGGACGTCCCGGTGTTCACCGTCACGATCGAGCTCGAGGCCACCAGGTGTCCCGGCTGTGGCCTCGACAATGTCCACGGGCGGCGCTCGGGCCATGTCGCCGACGCCGTGGTGCAGGCGCTCGAATCCGGGCCGATGGGTCCGGCGACGTCGCAGAGCGCCTGATCAGTGCCGGACGGTCACGCCCCGCGCGGCCATCTCGTCCTTGACCTCGCTGATCCGGAGCTCGCCGAAGTGAAAGATGCTCGCGGCCAGGACCGCGGACGCGCCGCCCTCGAGGACACCTTCCGCCATGTGCTCAGCGGTCCCGGCTCCCCCGCTGGCGATCACGGGGATCCGCACCGTCTCGGTCACGGCACGGAGCAGGTCAAGGTCGAACCCCTGCTTGGTCCCGTCCCGGTCCATGGAGGTCAGCAGGATCTCGCCTGCGCCGAGTCCTTCGACGCGACCACACCAGTCGATCCCGTCGACGCCCGTGGGGCGTCGACCGCCATGGGTCGTGATCTCCCATCCAGCCGACGGGTTGTCGCGATCGCGGCGTCGCGCATCGACGGCGCAGACGACGCTTTGGCTCCCGAAGGCGTCAGCGGCCTCCGACAGCACCTCCGGGCGCGCCACGGCGGCGGTGTTGAATGCGACCTTGTCGGCTCCGGCGCGCAGCATCGCGCGGGCATCTGCGACGGTGCGGATCCCGCCCCCGACGGCCAGCGGGATGTTGACCTGCTCCGCCGTGCGGGTGACCACATCGTGCATGATGGCGCGCCCGTCGCTCGAGGCGGTGATGTCGAGGAACACCAGCTCGTCCGCGCCCTCGCGGTCGTACGTGTCGGCCATCTCGACCGGGTCGCCGGCGTCACGGAGGTTGACGAAGTTGACGCCCTTGACGACCCGCCCCTCTGTCACGTCGAGGCACGGGATGACGCGGCAGGCGAGGCTCACGCGCATGCCTCCAGGGCCTCGGTGATCGTGAAGGCCTCCGAGTAGAGCGCCTTGCCGACGATCGTGGCGTCGACCCGCTCGTGCACATCGGCGATCGCGGCCAGGTCGTCGATGCTGGCGACTCCGCCGCTCGCGGTCACGGCCGCGGTCGTCGCGTCGGCCACCTCCCGCAACATCCCGAGGTTGGGACCCTGGAGCATCCCATCACGGTTCACGTCGGTGTAGACGAACCGGGGCACCCCCATGGCGGTGAACCGCTCGAGGGCCTCGAACAGGTCCCCGGACTCCTCGGTCCAGCCGCGGGCCTGCAGGACCCGTCCGCGAGCGTCCAGGCCGACGGCCATGACCGGCCCGACGGTGTCGAGCACCGCTTGGACAAACGATGGGTCCTTGAGCGCCATCGTCCCGAGCACAACCCGCTCGGCGCCGAAACCCAGGGCCGCCTCGACGTCGGCGACCGTCCGCACGCCCCCGGACGCCTGGACGCGGGCGCCGGTGGCCTCCACGATCGCGGCGATCAGGTGACGGTTGCGGGGCTCGCCGGTGAAGGCCGCATCGAGGTCCACGACGTGGATCCACTCGGCGCCGGCGTCGGACCACCGCAGGGCCGCCGCCACCGGGTCGGCGTCGTAGACGGTCTCGGCATCCGCCCGACCCTGGGTCAGGCGCACAGCGCGGCCGTCCTTGATGTCGACGGCGGGATACAGCGTCAGCGACATGTCCCGGCCTGGAAGATCGAGCCCTGGAGGGTACGAGGGCCCGGGAGGGCACCGAACAGCACTACCGGAGCGAGGACAGCCAGTTGGCCAGCAGGCGCAGCCCGACCGTCGAGGACTTTTCGGGGTGGAACTGGCTGCCCGTGACGCTGCCCTCCCGAACGAGGCAAGGGAAGGTCTGGTCGGCGTATGAGCAGCTGGCCAGCACGTGGCCGACGTCCGCCGGATCCGCGTAGTACGAGTGGACGAAGTAGCACCGCTGGCCGGCCACCCCGTCGAGCAGCTGGTCAGCAGCGCCGGAGTCGGTCGGCTCGACGACGTCCCAGCCCATGTGCGGCACGACGAAGCCGTCGGGCAGCCGGCGGACCGTGCCGGGCAGCAGCCCGAGGCCAGGCTCGTCGCCCTCCTCGGAGGACTCGTAGAGCAGCTGCATGCCCACGCAGATCCCGTACACGGGACGGTCCGCGACGATCCAGTCGCGCACGAGCTGCTCCAGGCCCGCTCGACGCAGGTTGACGATGCAGGTCGAGAAGTGCCCGACGCCGGGGATCACGAGCGCGTCGGACTCGCTGGCCACCCCCGGATCCGAGGTGATGAAGGCCTCGGCGCCGGCCCGCTCCAGCCCGTGCTTGGCCGACCTGACGTTGCCGGCCTCGTAGTCGAGGACCGCGACTCGTTTCACGCTCAGAGCACGCCCTTGGTGGACGGCACACCCTCACCCGTGACCGCGACGGCTCGGCGCAGCGCGACGGCCACCGCCTTGAAGACCGACTCGTGGACGTGGTGGGTGTTGTCGCCGGCGAGGTTGCGCACGTGGAGCGTGATCCGGGCATTCGCGACGAGCGCCTCGAAGAAGTGCTTGACGAGGGTCGTCTCGAAGGTGCCGACGACCTCGACCGGGGTGTCGACCTCCCACACCAGGTACGGGCGGCCCGACAGGTCGATCGCAACCGACGTGATGGCCTCGTCGATCGGGACGGTCGCGTCGCCGAACCGCTCGACGCCGGCCTTGTCGCCGAGGGCGGTGGCAAGCGCCTGGCCCAGGGCGATCCCGGTGTCCTCGACCGTGTGGTGCGCATCGATCTCGAGGTCACCCTTGGCCGTCACGGCCAGGTCGAGCCGGCCGTGCCGACCCAACTGGTCGAGCATGTGGTCGAAGAACGGAACACCGGTCTCGACGTCACTGGTACCGGTGCCGTCGAGATCGAGCGACACGGACAGGCTCGTCTCCCCGGTGGTGCGTTCGACCGTGGCCGAGCGGCTCATGCAGCCTCCTTCAGGATGCCCGCGAGGGCGTCGAGGAACGCATCGTTCTCGTCGCGGGTGCCGATGGTGACACGCAGGCACCCCTCCGTGCCAGCCGACGTCGAAAAGTCACGCACCAGCACGCCCCGAGCCAGCAGCTGGTCGAACAGCCCGTCGATGCCAGCGCGGAAGAGGATGAAGTTGGCGGCCGACGGCCAGGTGACGGCCCCGAGGTCGGCCAGGGCGGCAGCGACACGCTCGCGTTCGGCCACGATGACCGGAATGTGGTCGAGCAGCTCGTCCCGGTGCTCGAGCGCCTTGAGGCCGGCCAGCTGCTTGATCCCGTCCACGTGGTAGGGCAGGCGCACCCGTCGCAGGTCCTCGATCACCCAGTCGTGCCCCAGCAGGTAGCCCAGCCGCAGGCCGGCAAGTCGAAGGGCCTTGCTGAACGTCCGGACCACGACCAGCCGTGGCAGCCGGTCCAGCAGCGTGACGGCCGAGTCGCCCCCGAACTCGACGTAGGCCTCGTCGACGACGACGAGGCCCGGCGTCGCCTCGTGGAGGGCCTCGACGGCCTCGAGTGCCACCGGGATGCCGGTCGGGTTGTTGGGGCTGGCGACGCACACGATGTCGGGCTGCTCGGCGCCAGCGGACTGGGTCGCGTGGGCGACCGTGAGGACGAAGTCGTCGGGCAGCTCGTGCTCGATGACCGGCGTGCCCGACACGCGAGCGATGAGCGGGTGCGCCGAGTAGCCGGGGCGGAAGAGCAGCAACCTGCGACCGGGGCCGCCGTAGGCCTGGAAGAGCTGGAGCAGGATCTCGTTGGAACCGTTGGCCGCCCAGACGCTGCTGGCCGGCAGGCCGAATCCTTCGGCGAGCGCCTCGCGAAGCGCCGTCGCCCGCCGGTCGGGGTAGCGGTTGAGCTCGAGCGCCTGCATGGAGGTGGCGACGTCGGCGAGCCACGCGGCGGACGGCAGCTGCGGCGTCTCGTTGGTGTTCAGTCGAACGGGCGCGTCGACCTGTGGGGCGCCGTACGGCATCAGGTCGGCCAGGTCGTCTCGGACTGGGACGCGGTCGGCACCAAGGTCCTCGGCCGTCACGCCCCACCGCCGTCAGCGAAAGGGGCTGGCGCGCCTGGCGGCGCCTGCTCGACATGAGGGCGAGGTGCGCCTGGCGGCGCCTGCTCGACATGAGGGCGAGGTGCGCCTGGCGGCGCCTGCTCGACATGAGGGCGAGGTGCGCCTGGCGGCGCCTGCTCGACAAGGCGCACGTCGACGGCGCGAGCGTGCGCCGGCAGGTCCTCGGCAGCGGCAAGCGTCCGGACGGCTCCGGCCAGGCCGGCCAGCCCGTCCCGGTCGTACTCCACCCAGTTCACGGCCACCAGGTAGGACGCCGTCGTCAGGCCGCCCGTGAACCGCGCGGTGCCGGAGGTGGGCAGGGTGTGGTTGGGGCCGGCCGCATAGTCGCCGAGCGACACTGGCGACTGGCTCCCGATGAACGTCGTCCCCGCGAAGCGCACTCGTTCGGCGACGGCCCGGGCGTCCCGACACTGGATCTCGAGGTGCTCGGCGGCGAACTGCTCGGCAACGGCGACCGCCTGGTCGATGTCGGAGACGATGGCCACGGTCCCCTGCCCGGCCAGCGCGGCTTCGACGCGCTCTCGGTGGCGCGTGGCGGTGACCTCCTCGTCCAGGCGCTGCTCGAGCTCGTCGATCGCCTCGGGAGCGGTCGTGATGAGGAAGACCGTCGCCAGCTCGTCGTGCTCGGCCTGGGCGACCAGGTCGGCGGCAAGGATCCGAGGGTCGGCGGTGTCGTCGGCGATGATCGCGATCTCGGTCGGGCCCGCGACCGCGTCGATGCCGCACAGGCCCGCCGCCGCGACGCGTTGCTTTGCAAGGGCCACGAACCGGTTGCCCGGTCCGACGACCTTGTCGCACCGGGGGACGGACTCGGTCCCGAAGGCCATCGCGGCGATCGCCTGTGCGCCGCCGACCTGCACCACGCGATCGACGCCGGCCAGGTGTGCCGCAGCAAGGATGGTCGTGTTGGGCGTGCCGTCACCGCCGCTCGGCGGGGTGCACAGGACGACCTCGTCGACACCGGCGACGCGGGCGGGGACGACCGTCATCAGCACGGTCGATGGATAGGCAGCCTTGCCACCGGGGACATAGACGCCGACCCGCTGCACCGGCCGGTACCACTGGCCCATCCGGGCCCCTTCGGCGCCCGACGACCAGTCCGCCGGTCGCGCCTGCTCGTGGAAGGCGCGCACCTGGGCCGCGGCTTGCTCCAGGGCGGCACGAACGTCCGGCTCGAGGCTGGCCCAGGCATCCTCCAGGGCGGCCGGGTCGACGATGAGGCCATCGAGGGCCACGCCGTCGAAGCGCTCGGTCAGTTCGCGAAGCGCGTCGTCGCCACGCTCGCGGACGGCGTCAATCGTGCGGTCGACGACCTCGGCGGCCTCGTCCAGGGCCTCGCGTGGACGCGGCAGCAGGGCGCGGACGTCATCGTTCGCGCCGCGCAGGTCGAGAACGCGGAGTCGGGGCATGGTGCAGGGGCGTCGGGAAGGACGGGAGGGTACGGGGGTCAGCCGGCCTGCCGGACCGTGCCCGCCACGCGCCGCGGACGGGCGATCGGCAGGCTGAGCGTGAAGACGGACCCAGATGCGACGTCGGACTCCAGGGCCACGTTCCCACCCATGGCCTCGGCAAGGGCTCGCGAGATCGCGAGCCCCAGACCGGGACCCTGCGTACGGTGCAGGTGATCGCCCAGACGCCCGAAACGCTCGAAGATCCGCTCGTGCTCCCAGGGGGGAATCCCCGGACCCTTGTCGACCACGCGGACGAGCGCCCGGTCAGCATCGGTGGCGAACGTGACCGTCACGGGCCCTTCCGTGTGCTTGAGGGCGTTCGACACGAGCGCTCGGATGATCCGGATGACCGCCCGCCGGTCCCCGACCCCGTTGACGGAGCCGAAGCCCTCGACGGTGACCCGCCCAGTGCCGGTGCGTTCGAGGGCGAGCGCGGCGTCCGTGGCGTCACGCAGGTCGAGCACCGCTCCCTCGAGCGGGGCGGCATCGTTGTCGATCTCGGCGACGGCCAGCAAGTCCGCCACGAGGTTCTCGAGCCGGTCGACCTGCTTGCCCATGCCCTCGACCATCTGGACGACGAGGTGGGGCTCGATCGCCTCGCTGCGGGCCCGGAGCGTCTGGACGAAACCCTTCAACGGGGTCAGGGGAGTCCGCAGCTCGTGTGAGATCGTGGCGATGAAGTCGGCCTTGAGGACGTCCACCTCGTACTCGGCCGTGACGTCGCGGGCGACCAGCACCACCCCACGCCGGGCCCCGTCGGTTCGTCGCACCACAGCGATGTTGCAGGAAACCCACCGCCAGGATCCGTCTGACCGCAGGAGCTGGAGCCTCACCCGATCGGCGCCGCGGCTGCCGCCGGCGGCCGGATCGTCCTCGGCGACCGGGCTGCGATCGGCCAGCACGTGGGAGATGACGTGTTCGCCCTTCGGCAGCAGCTCCGTTCCGGTGGCGTCACGAAGCCGCAGGACCGTGTACCAGCTGTGGCCGATGGCGTCGCTCGCCGTCACTCCGGTCAGCCGCTCCATGCCGGGGTTCCAGGTTTCGATCCGGCCCTGGCTGCTCAGGTTCGCGATGCCGTCGGTGGCGGATCGCAGCACGTCGGCCAGGCGGGTCGACTCCTCCTCCCAGCGGGCTCGCTCCGCGTCGACCTTCCGGAACAGTTCGACCGTCCGGACGGCCGCCGCCGCCTCGTTGGCGATGCTGCCCAGCCATTCGGCGTCGGCGTCGGTCCATCTCCCGGCCCCCCGCTTGTCGTGCACGAGCACGGCCCCGATCGTCCGACCCGAGTGGACCAACGGCGCCGCCAGGACCGAAGCGTGCCCTTCCGGCACGAGCCACGGGTCGGTCGAACGATCTCCACGCAGGGCGATCACCCGCCACGTCGCCTCCGTGACGGCCTCGGGGACCTCCTTGACGCGGGTGCGCTCCAGCCGGTCGCCCACCACCGAGACCCGCAGATGCTGATTGCCGCGCTGGTTGGGCTGCTCGAGGTAGAGGGCCGCGCTGCGGCCATTGAAGACCGTCGTCAAGCGAGTGAGGAACGTGCCCATCTGGTCCCGGTCGACGCTGACGTCGAGCAGCACGCTGGACAGGTCGTGGTGGCCGCTCGCGCGCTCGTGGGTCCCCCGGGCGGCGGTCCAGCCCTGGATCGCCATGAACAGGCCGACGATCAGCGTTCCACCGAGCAGCGTCACGATCGGGTCGCGCCGGGCAAGGTCACCCAGGACCAGCCCATAGACGCCGTTGGCGCCGGCGGCCACAGCGGACAGCTGGGAGACGTCGCGCCAGGTCTCGACGAACCGGCCCGGTCCGTGGCGTCGGGTCAGCTCGGTCACGAGCAGCACGCCGAGGGACTCGACGATGATGACCACCGCCAGGACGGCGAGCACGGTCGTCGGGTGGACGACCGACCCCGCCGGGCGGATCGCGTCGAACACGAGCGCCCCAACGGCGCCGAGGAGCGCGCCGCGTCCGGCCCCGAAGGCGACCCGCTCGACGTCGCGGGTGACCAGCAGCAACCCTGCAAGCGTCACCCCCGGCAGTGCGAACGCGGCCACGCCCGCTGGCAGGGCCAGCAGCATGGCAAGGAACACGCTCGTTTCGAGGTGCACGGGACGGCCGCTCGGGTCAAGACGAGCGGGCACCCAGACGGCCACGCCTCCGATCAGCGCGAGGACCGCGAGCACGGGCCACTCGACGCCCGCGAAGGGCAGCCGCTGCGTGGCGAACGCGAGCAGGGCAGCGCCAGCGATGGCCACGCCGACCACGTACCCACGGACCGAACGATCCACGCGTTGCCTTCACGACGACCAGGCCGGCGGTGGCCGACCTCTCGACACCAGTGTGGCGGACCCAGGTGGTCACGAACGGTGCATTTCCGCGCGCCGGACAGCACCAGGTCGAGCGTCCAGACGGCCGGGGTGGAGGGCCCACACGGGCTGGCCCGGCAGGTGGGTGGCGTGGGTATCCACGGGTTCCGGCCCGTCCGGCACCGCGCCGAAACGGGTCGGTCAGGTGGCCGGCGCGCGCCCGACGGGTGACTCGTCGTCACCGAACGTCCTGGTGCGCGCGTCCCTGACCGCGTCCGGGCCGAACGTCGCCTTCAGCTCGGCGAACAGCCCGGGTCGACGGACCACCCGGTACTCGTCCCCGAGCAGCATGCGCCGACGCCGCCCGTTGGCGTCCGTCACCTCGACGGCGACCGGAGCAGCGCCTCGGTGGGCAGTGAGGGCGGCCCTGAGCCGCTCGACGGCCTCCGTGGTCAGCTGGCCGTAGCCGAACGACACCACCACGGGCTCGCCGCGGGCCTCGGAGAGGTCCGGGACGGCAACCTGGTTGACCTTGACGCTGATGGCTTCGTCACGAACCTCGAGCCTGCCGGTCACGACGATGACCTCGTGCTCGACGATTGCCGGACTCGCCTTCTGGTAGGTGCTCGGCCAGAAGACCACGTCCACGCCCCCGGTGAGATCCTCCAGGGTGGCCGTCGCGTACGTGTCCCCCTTGCGCGTGAACTTCTTCTGCACGCCCGTCAGCACGCCCCCAACCGAGACGGTGGCGCCGGACGCGAGCTCTCGCAGGTCGGCGACCTCGTGGCTGACCAGCCCGTCGAGCGCCTGCTCGACCCCGAACAGCGGATGGTCCGAGACGTACAGGCCCAGCATCTCCTGCTCGAGCGCGAGCAGCTGGGACTTGTCGAACTCGACATCGGGGATCGACCGCGCCGCGTTGTCCAGGTCGAGGCCCGGGTCGGAGACGTCGCCGCTGTCGAACAGGCTGAACTGGCCGGCCGCCTCGGCCTTCTTGCGCGACAGGGCGGCATCTACGATCGGCTCGAAGCTGTCGAGGACGCCGCGCCGGGTGTGGCCGAGGCTGGCGAACGCCCCGGCCTTCGCGAGGGCCTCGACCACGCGCTTGTTGAGGGCGGTCGCGTCGACCTTGTCGCAGAAGTCCGGAAACGACTCGAAGGCCCCGTTGGTCCGGCGGGCCGTGACGATGGCCTCGACCACCCCGTCTCCGACCCCGCGTACCGCCGACAGGCCGAAGCGGATCTCGTCGCCGACCGCCGTAAAGTCCCGATTGGAGGCGTTCACGTCGGGTGGGAGCACCGGGATGCCCTGGCGCCGGCACTCGTTGAGGTAGATCGGCTTGGTGTCCTTGTTGTTCTTGACGCTGGTCAGCAGCGCGGCCATGAACTCGACCGGGTAGTGCGCCTTGAGCCAGGCGGTCTGGTAGCTGATGACCCCGTAGGCGCAGGTGTGGGACTTGTTGAACCCGTACTCGGCGAACTTCTCGATGTGCCGCCACAGCTCGTCGACTCGCGCCTTTGGCAGGCCCCGTGCCACTGCACCGTCGACGAAGGACTGTCGCTGTGCAGCCATGACGCTGGCCTGCTTCTTGCCCATGGCCTTCCGCAGCGAGTCCGCCTGCCCCATCGTGTAGCCGGCCAGGTCCACGGCGATGCGCATGACCTGCTCCTGGTAGACGATCACGCCGTACGTGTCCGCCAGGATCGGCCCGAGCTCGGGCAGCAGGTAGCTGACGTCGGCGCGACCGTGCTTGCGCTCGCAGTACTCGACGTGCATCTGCTGGCCGAGCGGCCCCGGACGAAACAGGGCCAGCAGGGCCATGATGTCGTCAAAGGAGTCGGGTTGCATCAGCCGCACCAACGACTGGATGCCCGACGAGTCCAACTGGAAGATCCCGAGCGTGTCGCCCCGCTGGAGCAGCTCGTAGGGAGCGGGATCGTCGAGGTCACCGAGCAGCCTGGGGTCGGACATGTCGATGTTGATGTCGCGGTTGTCGTGGATCTGCTGCTCGGCATCCGAGATGACGGTCAGGTTCCGCAGGCCCAGGAAGTCCATCTTGAGCAGCCCGAGCGCCTCGGCGGCGTTCATCTCGTACTGGGTGACGACCTCACCGCGGCTCGTCCTCATGAGCGGGATGGTCTCGACGAGCGGCTTGGCGCTGATCAACACGGCGGCGGCGTGGATCCCGTGCTGGCGTTTGAGACCCTCCAGCTTCTCGGCCAGGTCGAGGACCTGTCGGAAGGTGCCGTCCTTCTTGGCGTCGCGAAGCTCGACGCTCTGCTCGTAGGCCTCGTTGAGGGGCGCCTCCCTTCCCTGGACGGGCGGCGGCATCATCTTGCACAGCTCATCGCCGATGTCGAACGGGTTGCGCCCGAGCCGGTCGGGCCCCAGGACGCGCGCGGCGTCCCGGATCGCCGACTTCGCCTTGATCGTCGCAAAGGTGACGATCTGTGCGACCTTGTCGTTGCCGTAGCGCTCCGCTGCGTACGCGATCATCTCGCCCCGCCGCCGGTCGTCGAAGTCCATGTCGATGTCCGGCATGGAGATCCGGTCGGGGTTGAGGAACCGTTCGAAGATCAGGCCGAAGCGGATCGGGTCGACCTCGGTGATCCCCGTGCAGTACGCGACGGCGGACCCCCCCGCGGACCCGCGGCCGGGCCCCACGCGAATGCCCACCTCCCGGGCGTGCTCGCACAGGTCGGCCACGATGAGGAAGTAGGCCGGAAAGCCCATCTGCTCGATCACGCCGAGCTCGTAGTCGAGCCGCTCGCGGACGGCCGTCGGCACTGGCGTGCCGTAGCGGCGGGCCGCGCCTTCGAACACCTTCTGCCGCAGGAAGGCGGCCTCGTCCATCCCGGGCGGGCACGGGAAGGCGGGCAGCAGGTCCTGCCCGAACTCCAGTTTGACGTTGCAGCGCTCGGCGATGTCGACGGTGGCGCGCAGCGCATCCGGCGCAATCGTCCCGAACTGCTGCCACATCTCGGCGCGGGTCCGGACGTGGTAGCCCGCGTCGCCGTTGAACCGAAACCGGTTCTCGTCGTCGAGCTGGGCCTGGGTCTGCACGCACAGCAGCGCATCGTGGGCGGCGGCGTCGGAGGCCCGGGTGTAGTGGCTGTCGTTGGTGATCACGGTGCCCAGGCCCAGGTCACCGGCCATCCGTTCAAGGGCCGTCCAGACCTTCCGCTGGTCCGGGATCCCGTGGTCCATCAGCTCGACGAAGAATCGGTCGGGGCCGAGGATGTCCCGAAAGTCGGCCAGCGACTGCTTGGCCGCCGCCTCGTCGTCGATGCAGATGGCGGTGGCCGCCTCGCCGGAAAGACAACCAGACAGCGCGATCAGGCCCTCGGAGCACTCGGCGAGCAGCTCCTTGTCGATCCTTGCGTGCTTGCCCCAGAGCCCCTCGGTGTACGAGCGCGTCGAGAGCTCGACGAGATTGCGGTAGCCGGTGTCATCGGCAGCAAGCGTCGTCAGGTGGTAGTAGCGACTGGTCCCATCGACGGCCATCTGCTGGTCCCGTCGGGACCCGTGCGCCAGGTACATCTCGCAGCCGAGGATGGGGTTGAGACCCGCGGCCAGAACGCGATCGTGGAACTCGACCAGGCCGAACAACACGCCATGGTCAGTGATGGCAACCGCCCTTTGCCCATCCTCCGCGGCGACCTCGACAAGGTCGTCGATCCGCGTCGCCCCGTCGAGCATGGAGTACTCGGAGTGGACGTGGAGGTGGACGAAGTCCTGCCCCCCGCGAGGTGCGCCTGGCGGCGCCTGCTCGACTCCCCCGCGAGGTGCGCCTGGCGGCGCCTGCTCGACTCCCCCGCGAGGTGCGCCTGACGGCGCCTGCTCGACACCGGCCCCGCTTGTGGCCATCGATGCCTCCCCGGCGGTGCTCGAACGTCCCGGCCACACCACGTGTCGACCGGCGAGCGCAGTGGCTGGGGAAGGAGAACCACACGCGTGGGATTCACGCTAGCAGCGCCCTGGGACACCGCCGCTCAGCCGCAGCGGTCGCGTCGGACCGGTCAGGTCCGACCGAAGGTCACGACATCATCGTCGGTGGGCAACAGGCCCCAGAACCCGGAGTCCTCGACGCTGGTCTCGCCCGGTGCGACGTCGACGAGCCGAATCGACGGCTGTTGGGACAACGCCCGAAGCGCACCTGCGGAACCCTCGACCACCACGGCGAAGACGATCGCAGGATCTTCGTCGAGCACGTCGAGCATCGCCTGCATCTCGACCACCCGGTCGGCGTAGTCCCGGGCGAACTGCGGGTCGGTGACGTTGCCGTCGTCGAGCAGCGCCTGGGCGCTGTCCCGTTCCTCCCGGGCCATGTCCCGGACGGCACCGACGACGCCCTCGATGGTCGCCAGGATGGTCCTCTCCACCTCGCTGGACAGCGGCCGTGCGGCCGCCTGCGGGTTGATGAACTGGATGTGGAGGGGTGCAAGTCCGTCCAGCAGGGTGGTGATCGTTGCAGCGTCGAGCGGTTCGTCGAACGAGACGACCGCAACGCGGACGGCGTCGGACGGCAGGCGCTCGAGGGCCTGCTCTCGCTCACGGATGTACGCGTCGACGTCGGTGCCCTGGAGCGGACCGACGTTGGCCGCCTCGCCCCCGGCGAGCGTGCCGCCTCCGCCGGTCGGGGCACCGCCGAGCTGGGTGATCTCCTGGACACCGTCACCGCGCAGCTCCGCGAACCGGGCCAGGTGGATCGAGGTGCCCGACAGCAACAGCACCGCCACCAGCAGCCCGACTGGGCCCGTGTGACGCAGTGCGAACCCGGCGGGGCGACCGTCACGGAATCCCTCGTCGAAGTCGACCATCGCGCGGGACGCCTGGTCGAGCCGTGCCGCGGCACGGTGCGCCAGGCGTTGGAGCCGGGGCACGACCCAGCTGTCCAGCGTCGCGAGCCGTTCGCCCAGGACCTCGTCGAGGATCTCGAGTCGCTCGGCGAGGCTCGGATCGGGCGTGTCCGACAGCGAGCCCGGATCGTCTGGTGGGTCGCGGTGCCCCGGTTGCACGGGGTGCAGCACGAGGGTTCCTGCGTGAGATGGTGCGTCGCGGCGAGGCTACAGCCGTTCCACGAGGTCGCCCGGCGGAACGCCCAGTCGATCGAGCACCGCTGCAAGGTCGGCAGGGAGCGGCTCCGCGAACGCCATCGGCTCGCCGGTGACGGGGTGCCGAAAGCCCAGCCGTGCCGCGTGCAGGAACATCCGATCGAGCCCGAGCGACCGGCCGAGTGGCCCGCCGCCGTAGCGGGCGTCGCCCGCCACCGGGTGCCCTGCCGTCGAGGCGTGCACGCGGATCTGGTGGGTCCGGCCGGTCTCGAGACGGCACGCCAGCAGCGCCGCACGGGGGGAGTCGATGGTCTCGAGTCGTTCCCAGGTCGTGACGGCCGGCTTGCCGCCCGGAATGATCGCGAAGCGGGTCCGGTCGGTTGGTGACCGACCGATCGGGCCGTCGACGCGGGCGCGCTGGGGCGGATGGCCAGCAACGAGCGCGAGGTACGTGCGCTCGACGGATCGAGATGCGAGCTGCTCGACGAGCCCGGCGTACCCGGCCTCGCTGCAGCCGACCAGCAGCAGGCCGGACGTGTCACGATCGAGGCGGTGCACGATGCCGGGTCGGGACGGATCCGAGCCAACCGCCGGGAACCCATGCGCGCGCAGCGCGTCAACGAGTGTGTCTCGGTGGTGCGCGGCACCCGGATGGACGACCAGGCCCGCGGGCTTCGCGATCACGGCCACGTCGTCGTCGCGGTACCGAACGGGCGGCAACGGCGGCGGTGCGACATCCACGTCGACCGGGTCGAGGATCTCGATGGGCTCACCCTCGGCACACTCGTGGCTCTTGGGCGCGCGCATGCCGTCCACCAGCACCAGGCCGTCGGCGATGCGGCGGCCCACGGCCGATCGGGACAGGTCGGTGCGGCGTGCGACCACGACGTCGAGACGGTCACCCGCCTCGGTGCGACCGACCACGAAGCGCATCGTGTCAGCTGCTGGGCCGAGATCGCCAGAGCGACCAGAGGAGCAGCATGAAGCCGATCGTGATGGCCGTGTCCGCGACGTTGAACCGCGGCCATGATCCCCAGGCAACGAAGTCGACGACGTGCCCGTGCAGGAACCCCGGGTCGCCGGGATCCCCGTCGCGAAAGACGCGGTCCAGACCGTTGCCGAGGGCACCCGCCACCAACAGTCCGAAGCCGGCCGCCTCCCCCAGGTAGGTCGCCTCCGGCAGGCCCCGCACGAACAGCACGACGACGACCACCGTCACGAGCGGGAAGACCCACCATGGCAAGGGGACGCTGAAGGCGCCTCCCTCGTTGCGGGTCAGCATCCATCCGATGTCGTCACCCAGCAGCGGCCGGTACACGCCCTGGTCCAGGACCCGCAGGGCGAGCTCCTTGGTCGCCTGGTCGGCCACGATGAACGCCGCAGCGACGATCGCCGCGACCTGGACGATGAGCGCCTGCGACGGCTCGAGCGGGACCGCGCCGCGCGACGGCATGGCGCCGCCTCCGGCGGAGGACGGTGCGGACGTCACCGACCGGCCTCGTCCAGCTGCTTGCACGAAACGCACAGGAGGGCGTAGGGCAACGCCGCCAGGCGGGCGCGTTCCACCTGCTTGCCGCACCGGCTGCACGTCCCATAGGAGCCCTCGTCGATGCGGGCCAGCGCGGCATCGATCTGGTCGCGCATGCCACGGGCGTGTCGAGCCAGGCTCTGCGCGCGTTCACGCTCGATGTTCGCGCTGCCGCTGTCGGCCGGGTCGTCGTCGAAACCGCCGTCACGCCAGTTCTTGACGTCCGCCTCGGCATCGAGCTCGTCGATCTGCGCCACCAGCTCGGCCCGCTCCGCCTCGAGCGCATCGCGCGCCTTGGCGAGAGCGGCCTTCGTGAGCTTCCTCGGGGGCGTGGCCATCGCGCGGACGCTATCAGCCCGGTGTGGCCCCTTCTCGAAGCATGGACGCGCACGGAACGGCACGATCCGGCTCGTACCCTCCGGTCCCCCGACTGCCCAGCGAGGCGCCCCGTGACCAACTGGCCGGCCCCGGAGCCGCGCCCCTCGTTTCCTCGGATCGAGCAGGACATGCTCGATCGGTGGCGCGAGCTCGACGTCTTCGCCCGCAGCCTTCAGCAGCGAGCCGACGCACCGCTGTGGAACTTCTACGAGGGGCCCCCGACCGCCAACGGGCTGCCCGGCACTCACCACGTCGAGTCGCGCACGTTCAAGGACGTGTTCCCTCGGTACCGGACGATGAAGGGCAACCGGGTGCCACGCAAGGGCGGGTGGGACTGCCACGGCCTGCCGGTCGAGATCGAGATCGAAAAGGAGCTGGGGCTCGACAGCAAGGCGGACATCGAGGCCTTCGGCATCGAGGAGTTCAACCGCCGCTGCCGCGAATCGGTCACCCGCTACGTCGACGCGTGGGAGAAGCTGACCGAGCGGATCGGGTTCTGGGTCGACCTCGACAACGCCTACTGGACCATGGACGCCACCTACGTCGACTCCCTGTGGTGGGCGCTCAAGACCCTGTGGGATCGCGACCTGATCTTCGAGGACTTCCGGTCCACGCCGTACTGCGCCCGTTGCGGAACGGGCCTGTCCGACGCCGAGGTCGCGCTCGGATACGAGACGATCGTGGACCCGACGGTGACAGTCCGCCTGCCACTGACCGGTGGCCCGTGGGGCGGCAAGGGCGACCTGCTGATCTGGACCACGACCCCGTGGACGCTGCCGGCCAACCTCGCGGTCGCGGTCGGAGACGACATCCGCTACGCGCTTGTCGACCACCCCGACGGTCCGGTCGTCGTCGCCGAAGACCTGGTGGCCACGGTCCTCGGAGACGATGCGGCCGTCCTCGAATCGGTACCCGGACCCGAGTTGGTCGGCTCGACGTACACGCCCATCTTCGACTTCGTCGAGTTCGAGGGTGATGCCTGGCGCGTCGTGCTCGGTGATCACGTCACGACGACCGACGGCACGGGCCTGGTGCACATCGCCCCAGCGTTCGGCGCCGAGGACCGCGAGGTCGGCAGGAACAACGGCCTGCCGTTCGTCAACCCGGTTGGGCTCGACGGCACGTTCACGACCGGGCCCTGGCAGGGCCAGTGGGTCAAGGATGCCGACCCCGCGATCACGGCCGCGATCAACGAGACGGGGAGGCTGTTCGCGACGGACACGTACGAACACACGTACCCGTTCTGCTGGCGGTGCAAGCGCCCGCTGATCTACTACGCGAAACCGTCCTGGTACATCCGCACGACGGCCAGGCGCGACGACCTGCTGCGGGTCAACGACTCGATCGACTGGCACCCCGACCACATCAAGCACGGGCGCTTCGGCAACTGGCTCGAGAACAACGTTGACTGGGCGTTGTCGCGCGACCGCTACTGGGGAACGCCACTGCCGTTCTGGCGGTGTGAGGATGGGCACGTCACCGTGGTGGGCTCCCGGGCCGAGCTGGGCGAAAAGGCCGGGCGGGACGTCAGCGACGTGGATCCCCACCGGCCGTACGTGGACGAGATCACGCTCTCCTGCGACGAGTGCGGACGGACGGCCACCCGCATCCCCGACGTCGCCGACGCCTGGTTTGACTCGGGCGCCATGCCGTTTGCCCAGTTCGGTCACCCATGGCAGAACACCGAGGAGTTCGAGTCGGCGTTTCCCGCGCACTTCATCTGCGAGGCCATCGACCAGACCAGGGGGTGGTTCTACACGCTGCTGGCCGAGGCGACCTTGCTCTTTGAGACCACCTCCTACGAGACCGTCCTGTGCCTGGGCCACATCGTGGACGAGGACGGCCAGAAGATGTCCAAGTCCAAGGGCAACATCCTCGACCCGTGGGAGCTGATCGAGCACCACGGCGCCGACGCGCTGCGCTGGCTCATGCTCGCCGAGGGCAACCCCTGGATCAACCGAAGGGTTGGCCACCAGCTGCTCGAGGACGTCGTCCGGCAGTTCCTCCTGACGCTGTGGAACACGCACGTCTTCCTGCTCACCTACGCGCGAATCGACGGCTGGGATCCATCGTCGGACGTCCCCGCCGTCGCCGCACGATCCGTGATGGACCGGTGGGTCCTTGCTGAGCTCGCCGACGTCGTCGCGACCGTCGACGCGGCCCTCGACGGCTACGACGTCTCGACGGCCACGCGGCGCATCACCTCGTTTGTCGACGACCTGTCCAACTGGTACGTGCGGCGTTGTCGCCGGCGCTTCTGGAAGGCGGCGGCCGACGATCCCGGCGACAAGGCAGCTGCCCACGCGACCCTGCACACCTGCCTCGTGACGTTGTCGGGCCTGCTCGCACCATTCGTCCCGTTCGTCTCGGACCGCCTGTGGCAGGACCTGGTCGTGGCCTCGGATCCCGACGCTGCGCCGTCCGTGCACCTGGCCGACTTCCCGACCGCCGATGCCGCATGGCACGACGAGAACCTGCGGCAAGCCATGTCGTCCGCGCGACAGCTCGTCGAGCTCGGCCGACAGGCGCGAAATGACTCGGGGGTGCGCGTGCGCCAGCCGTTGGCCCGTGCGCTCGTGACCGTTCGCGATCCCAGCGACGACCTGCGGGCCTTGCTGGTCGACGTCGCCGAGGAGCTGAACGTGAAGTCCGTCGAGCTGGCCGACCGGGCCATCGACCTGGTCGAGCTGTCGCTGCGTCCGAACTTTCGGGCGCTCGGCCCCACGTTCAAGGACGAGGCACCCGCAGTCGCGGGGGCCATCAAGGACGCCGACCACGACACCGCCCATCGAGTGGCCGCCGAGCTCGGCCGCGGGACGGCGACGATCACGGTCGGTGACAAACAGGTCACCGTGACCCTGGACATGGTCGAGCTCGTCGAGACTGCGCGTCCCGGTTGGGAGGTTGCCACCCAGGCCGGTTTTTCCTTCGCCCTCGACACGACCCTGACGCGCGACCTCGAGATCGAGGGTGTCGCTCGTGAGCTCGTTCGAGCCGTCAACGACCTGCGCAAGACCGCCGACCTCCAACTGGACGACCGCATCGCCCTGCACGTGGCCATCCAACCCGCGGCGCTCTCCGACGAGCTGGCCGCGGCCGGCTGGCTCGAGCATCTTGCCCGGGAGACCCTCGCGAACGAGACGATGGAGGCGCTCGACGGCCACGTCGACCGCACCGTGGAAAACGTGGACCTTGCGGGCCACGGTGTCGCAACGATCGGACTCCGGCGACTCTGACCCGATGGTTGACCGGCGGTCCCTTCGTCGCCACTCGGACAGCGGAATGGAAAACGCCGGGCACTCGGCCCGGCGTTTTCCCTGTTCCGACGGCGATCAGCCGAGGGAGTCCTTGATCTTCGTGGCGGCAGTCGGGCCGACGCCCTCGACGGCGGACAGCTCGTCGACGGATGCGGCCCGGATGGCCTCGATGCTCCTGAACCTCTTGAGCAGGGCGTCCTGCTTGGCGGCACCCACACCCTGGATGGCCGCGAGCGTGGCCCTGGCAGCGGCGCCGGAGGTGCGACCACCCGCGGCCTTCTTGGTCGCGGCCTTCTTGGTCGCCGCTTTCTTGGTCGCGGCCTTCTTGGTCGCGGCCTTCTTGGTCGCGGCCTTCTTGGTCGCGGCCTTCTTGGTCGCCGCCTTCTTGGTCGCCGCCTTCTTGGTCGCCGCCTTCTTGGTCGCCGCCTTCTTGGTCGCCGCCTTCTTGCGGGTCGCCTTCTTGCGGGTCGCCTTCTTGCGGGTCGCCTTCTTGCGGGTCGGCCGTCGTGCCGCCGACGGCGCAGCCGCTGCTGCGGGCGCAGCGGCGACCGGCTTGATGATTTCGACCTCGGCGTCGGCGATCACGGCCTCGACGTCATCACGCCGGTCGGCTGCCTCGCGGGCCGACGTTCTCGCGATCACCTCGGTGGCTGGTTCGGACGCGGCGCCGACGGTCGCGAGCTGTGCCGGGGCTGGCTTCGGGCCGGCGGCGCCCGGGCCGTAGGCCGACGGCGGCACAGGCTCCGGAGTGGTGCGGCGCCGTTGCATCACCCCGAGTGCGAGCGTCGCAATCGACAGGACACAGGCACCAATCGACACCCAGATGAGCGTGAGTCCTTCACTGAAAAAACCGGCCAGCAGAGTCACGGCGGCGATGATCACCAGGATCAGGCTGAGAACGATCACGTGGGCACCAGTTCCGTTGTGCGATGGGTGCCGCAGGGTAGTCCCTCATGCGGCCCCGACCGCGAATCGCCGGTCACAGGAATTCTGCTGGCCGGTTGCTGCTCAGACGCGCGAGTCCGGGGCACGCCGGGCGTCGGCCAGGGCGATGCGGGATTCCTCGTACTGGACCTCCACCCGCTCCAGTGATGCTCGCAGGCCCGCGATCGTGCGGTCGCGGTCGGCCACTTCGTCGGCAATACGTGCGAGCAGCTCGTCCACTGTCCGGATGTCGTAGCCCCGGAAGGCAAGCGGCAGCACCGCGTTGATGATCGCGTCCTCGTCGAGGGGGCCGTCGTTGTTGTTCATGTTCGAGAGTGATTCATTCAGCAGAAGAGCGCCTGGAGGATGATCAACGCGAAGAACAGGATGATGATCGAGAGGTCCAGCGCGAGGCTTCCGAGTCTCACGGGCGGCAAAGCTCGGCGAATCGGCGCGACCACCGGTTCCACCAGGCGCGCCGCGCCGCGCTGGATGCCGCGCAGCTCCTCCGGCGGCGCCGGGACCCAGGAAAAAATGACATGCACGAACACGACGAGCATGTAGGCGAGCAGCAGCCAGCAGATGATGCCCGTCACGAACTGAACCCGCCCCCGATGGGATACCCCTCGGCCGCGAGCCGTTCCCGTTCGATCGCGGGAATCTCGACGTCCAACGGCTTGACGAGAAACGCGCGGGGGGTCACCCGGGTGACGCGCCCGCGCAACGCATAGGTCATCCCGGACAGGAAATCGACGACGCGACGCGCGGTCACGGCATCGAGCCGCGACGTGTCGAACACCACGGGCTGGCCTGCTTGGTAGCGCCGGCCAACGCCCTCCACGTCATCGAAGTGCTCCAGCATCGCGAGGCCGACGTGGACCTGCGACACGCCCTTCATCGCCCGCACATGCGGTGCCCCCGGCTCAGGCACGTACAGGGGTGTCACGTTCTCGTCGCCGTCCACGCCGGCAGCTGCGACGTCGACCGGCTCCTTCCCGAAGCGCTCCGGGAGCTCCTCTGTCTCCTCGGGCTCGTCGACGAGCCCGAGGTAGACCATCGCTCGTTGCCACACGCTCATGCTGCGTCCTGCTGGGTAGGCGGGGTTGGCCGCGGCCCGAAGATGGCGGTCCCGGGTCGAACGATCGTGGCACCCTCTTCGACCGCGGACTCGAGGTCATGGCTCATGCCCATGCTGAGCTCGGTCACGAAGGGCCAGCGTTCCCGCAACTCGTCGCGCGCAGCCCGCAGGAGCTGGAACGACTCCCGCGGCTCGCCGTCGATCGGAGGAATGGTCATCAGGCCCGTCACCCGTGTACCCGGCAGCCCAGAAGCGTAGGCCACCAGCGACTCGACCTCGTCGATGGGAACGCCTCCTCTCCCCGGCCGGTCGGTCAGGTCCACCTGGACGAGCACGTCCTGGACGACGCCGGCTTGTTGCGCCAACCGGTCGAGGGTGTCGGCGAGCAGGGCACGGTCGAGGCTGTGCACGAGGTGAGCGCGCCCCACAACGTCGCGGGCCTTGCGTCGCTGCAGCTGCCCGACGAAGTGCCACCGCGCCTGCGGGTGTGCAGCACGCCGGCGCACGAACGGGCCGACGCGGTTTTCACCGAGGTCCGTGACGCCGGCGGCAATCGCGGCCGCCACGAGCCGGTCGGGCTGCTCCTTGCTGACGGCCACGATCGTG
>Ga0302046_10000175_pt1 | contig 69045 bp, 46 predicted proteins | sample RVTome_11_FD_200261 | JGI IMG/M metagenome (GOLD analysis project Ga0302046, IMG submission 200261) | Soil microbial communities from uranium-contaminated site in the Upper Colorado River Basin, Wyoming, United States - RVT147D111 (version 2) ... | reverse complement strand
GTGCGCATGGCCCGCACCGATGGGCCGGTCGTCTATGCGACCCCTTCGGGGTCGTAACGAATCGGGGGGCGCATTCGTGTACAGGGGCGTTGCCCCTGCCTACTTGCTTTCAGCCCTTCGGGCTGGGCGTCAGCGTGTCCTTCAGCCGTCAGCGTGTCCTTCAGCCCGGAGGGCTGAGCGTCAGCGTGTCCTTCAGCCCGGAGGGCTGGCCGTCAGCGTGTCCTTCAGCCCGCAGGGCTGAGCGTCAGTAGCCGGTGGCCAGCGCAGCGCCGCCACCGGGTGCGGTGGCGTCGTTATTGTTCAACGACCCCGCAGGGGTCGAATGATGTCGGCGCGCGCAGACCAACATCGTCGCGCCGCCGTGCGCATGGCCCGCACCGATGGGCCGGTCGTCCATGCGACCCCTTCGGGGTCGTAACGAATCGGGGGGCGCATTCGTGTACAGGGGCGTTGCCCCTGCCTATTGACTTTCAGCCCTTCGGGCTGGTGTGTTGGCGAGGTGGTTCTTCATACAGGGGCGTTGCCCCTGCCTACTTGCTTTCAGCCCTTCGGGCTGGAGAGTCGCAGCGTGTCCTTCAGCCCGGAGGGCTGAGCGTCAGCGTGTCCTTCAGCCGTTAGCGTGTCCGTCAGCCCGGAGGGCTGAGCGTCAGTAGCCGGTGGCCAGCGCAGCGCCGCCACCGGTCGCGGGGTCATCCTCTCTATCCAACGACCCCGAAGGGGTCGAATCATGTTGCCCCCGTCACGGCCGGCGGCGCGGAACGACGAACTCGCGGCGGACACAAAATGCGGTTGGCGATCGGTCGCGGCTCTGAAAAATCACCATACGCTGGGCAGGTACCGGGCTTGGGCGCGGGCGGTTCTTCAAGACCGCGCGGTTTCGCAATTGAACACGACGAGCGATCGCCGTCATGGGATCGTTGAATCGCGCCCGGAGGGACTCGAACCCCCAACCCTCTGATCCGAAGTCAGATGCTCTATCCAATTGAGCTACAGGCGCTGGTTGCCGTAAAGGACCGATGCCGTAGAGGTTAGCATCGGCTGCGGCGGTTCGCAATCACCCTCGGGTTGCATGACGCGATAGCCGTACGCCGCACGGAGCGCGAACGCGACGCACAAGATGCTATCGTTCGATATTGAACGTGGGAATCACGTCCACTCCGCGAACATCTCGCCGACCAGCTCCATCGGCAGGCCGACGATGTTGGTGAAGCTGCCCTCGTAATGCTCCAGGAAGCGGTCGCCGTGATCCTGAATGCCGTACGCCCCCGCCTTGCCCATCCAGTGGCCCGTGTCGAGATACCCCTCCAGTTCCTCCGCGGGGATGCGCCGCATCGTGATCCGGCTGACCGCGTGGCGCATCTCGCGCTGGTCGGTCTCCGGGTGCAATAACGTCACGGCGGTGATCACCGAGTGTGTCGTGCCCGCCAGCCGCGTCAGGATGCGCCGCGCGTCCTGTCGATCGACCGGCTTGCCGAAGATGTCGCCGTTGAGGACCGAGATGGTGTCGGCCCCCAGGATGGTCGCCTTCGGATTGTGGTTCGCGATGCTGCGGGCCTTGAAATAGGCGAGCGACTCGGCATGCCGCGGGGCCTCGACGTGCGGATGAAACTCGTCGGGCTCGGCCCACGGCGGCACGACGACCTCGAACCGGTAGCCCGCCTCGCGCAGCAATTCCGCACGGCGGGGACTGCCCGAGGCGAGAATCAGCGGTTCCGGTTGCCGCGGCACGAGAGTCGTCCTCTGATGAGGTCGAGAGGGAAGATGCGAGCCATATTCTTAACTGCCCGGCGGCCGTCTGTAAAGGAGGCATTCGTCCATGCGCGGAGGCGATCCGGGGCGACGATTCCGGCCGGCCGTCGTATTCTGGAGGGCGTGAACGCCGATCCCCATCGCGCCGCCGCCGCGCCCTCCGCCCTCGCATCCCCTGCCGGTCCGACATCGCGCGGCGGCGTCGTCGCCGCGGCGTTGCTCCTCGCCGTCTACGCCGCGGGCTTGTCCCGCGACATCAACGAACCGTGGAACGGCCTGCACGATTGGAACGGCGCGTTCTACTCCCAGCTCTCGCGGAACTTCCTCCGCTATCCCTGGTCGGCCCACCACGGGCTGCCGCTGGTGGCCGTCGGCGAAGTCGCCCCGCCGCGGCAACGATCGATCTACCCCACGCACCCCCCCGGCCTCGTGTGGATACTGGCCATCCCATTCGCACTCGTCGGCGAGTCGGAGTGGATCGCCCGCGCAACGGCCATCGCCGCGTCGCTCCTGGCGATGGCGCTGCTGATGGCCGCCGTCGCACGGTCGCGCGGATGGCCGCTGGCGCTGCTGACCGGATTCGCGTACGCGATCCTGCCTATGACCGTGTATTACGGCCGCATGGTCAATCACGAACCGTACTGCCTGGCGCTGATGCTCGCGGGCGCCGCGGCGTGGGATTCGCTGCTGCGCTCCGGCGGCCGCAGCATTCCCGCACTGGGCACTGTGTCAAAGCTTGTGGAACCGGCTAATAGGCGGTTCGCACCGGCCATTGGCCGGTGCCACAATGGTATTTTCACGACGCATACTGGCGTCTTGAGATGGAGCTTGGCCGCCTGGGCCGCGGCGACGGTCGCCTGCATCTGGATCGATTGGCCGGGCGTGATATTCGCGGCGCTGTGCGGCGTCGACGCCCTGCGACGCTATCGCAACGGGCAACTTCGCGGCGTGCAGCCGGTGGCGGCTTTCGCCGGGGTCGGAATTGCCGCCGTGGGGCTGCTTGCTTACCTCGTCTATGCGGGCATGGGCGGGCGATGGGGCGATCTGTGGGCGGTCTTCACCGCGCGCAGCGGCGCAGAAGCTCCGCAGGGCGCCGCCACAGGATGGCAGCAGACCGCCGAAAACCTGACGATCCCGGTCGCGGCCTTAATCCTGCTCGGCGCAATCGCGTGCCTGTGCGAAGGATGGCGCCGACGGTTATCGCGGCCCGCCGATCGCGACACAGTCACCGCATCACAACCCAAGTGGAACCGCAGAAGGAATCATCCTGTGTGGCACTGGCTAATAGCCAGTGCCGGACCGGCTATTATTAGCCGGTCCCACACGTGTGACGAGCGACCCCATCGGATGAATCATCTTTCCGCCCAAACTAGCTTATGGATCGTGCACGCCACCGGCATGATTTGGATCGCCGTGTTCTGGCGGCAATATCGAATCCACGGCTACTGGGCGTTTTACCTCGGGCCCGCCGCCGCCCTGTTATGCGCCATCGGCCTTCAGCAGGTTCGCACGGCACTGAGCGGACGGCGCCGCGGCCTCGGTCGATTCGCCCTCGTCGCCGTTTTGGCGCTGCTCCTCGTATTCGCGGCGCCCGGCGCAGCGGATCTGTTCGACCGCGCGCAGGTCCCGATTGAATGGATCGACGCATGGAAAGCGGCGCGGCTGGCACCCAACGCGTCGTTGGAACAGTTCATGCCGCCGAATCCGATCCAGGACGAACGATGGGGCCGGACAGTTTTTCGCAACATCGTGCCGCCGCAACTGGCCTATTATCTCGACCGGTTGCCCGCCAGTGATTGGGGGGAGCATTCCGATCCCGATCACTGAACCGGACCTGCCGTGGCGTCGTCGGCGAGCCGCGCCGATTCCACCCCGCCGCCAACTTGCCGCAACCCATTCTCCCATCGATACTAACGGCCTGTCATTGCCGTTCCGGCGACCGCCCGACCCTTGCCGAGACGCCCCAGGGTCCCCGTTGACGACGCGGGCCAAGGCCTTATACTGACGGGTCTTAGCTTTCTGGCTGGCGCGGCCTCGGATGGAATTTCGCCGGCGCGCGGGCCGACGCGAAAGCTTGCGGACGCGCGGTTTTCCAGCAGCGTCGCTGCTGTAGCTCAGTTGGTAGAGCGCGTCCTTGGTAAGGACGAGGTCACGGGTTCAAGTCCCGTCAGCAGCTTTTTCACGCCGCAGGGCGCGAAGACAGTTGACCGGATCAGGCGGCGCCGACGCGTCGTTTTGTGCTTCCTGCGATCCCCGCGGTGATGTCGGGCCCCTATGGGCGGCGCGATCCGGAGATCCCGGCGTCTGACTACCAACGAAACGAGCGGGAACGGACCACGGCCCGTCGTCCACCCGGCCGGTTGAGGAATCGACGGGCGGGACATGGTGAAAGTGGTTTGTCTTGTCAGAGGCCGGATTGAGAATACGAAAGAAACGTTGCACAGAGCGAAGATGAGCTAGGACTCGGAGGAATCGCTGGAATGGCCAAGGAAAAATTTGAGCGAACGAAACCGCACGTGAACGTCGGCACCATCGGCCACGTCGACCACGGGAAGACCACTTTGACGGCAGCGATCACCGCGGTCCAGTCCGGCAAGGGCCTGGCCAAGTTCAAGGCCTACGACGAAGTCGCCAAGGCCTCTGAGAAGGACGGCCGCCGCGACCCGACGAAAATCCTCACCATCGCCACGGCCCACGTCGAATACGAGACCGAAAAGCGCCATTACGCCCACGTGGACTGCCCCGGCCACGCCGACTACGTCAAGAACATGATCACCGGCGCAGCCCAGATGGACGGCGCGATCCTCGTCGTCAGCGCCGCTGACGGCCCGATGCCCCAAACGCGAGAGCACGTCCTCCTGGCCCGCCAGGTCAACGTGCCGGCCCTCGTCGTCTTCCTCAACAAAATCGACCTCCTCGACGACCCCGAATTGCTCGAGCTGGTCGAGTTGGAGATTCGCGAGCTGCTCAGCAAATACGACTTCCCGGGCGACGACGTACCGATCATCCGCGGCCAGGCCAATGCGGCGCTAACCAATCCCAAGGACGGAAAAGCGACCGCCTGCATCCAGCAGCTTCTCGACGCCCTCGATGCTTCGATTCCCGAGCCGACGCGCGAGGCCGACAAGCCCTTCCTGATGCCGGTCGAGGACGTCTTCAGCATCAAGGGCCGCGGCACGGTCGGCACCGGCCGCATCGAGCGCGGCATCATCAAGGTCGGTGAGGAAATCGAAATCATCGGTCTCAACAAGGAAACGCGCAGGACCACCGTCACCGGCGTCGAAATGTTCAACAAGACCCTCGACGAGGGTCAGGCCGGCGACAACGTCGGACTGCTCCTCCGCGGCGTGGAAAAGACCGAACTGGAACGCGGCCAGGTCCTCGCCAAGCCCGGCTCCATCACGCCGCATACCAAGTTCGAGGCCGAGGTCTATGTGCTGACCAAGGAAGAAGGCGGCCGACACACCCCCTTCTTCAATAACTACCGGCCGCAGCTCTACGTGCGGACAACCGACGTGACCGGCAGTCTCAAGCTGCTCGGCGGCGCCGAGATGTGCATGCCGGGCGACAACGTGACCCTGGAGGTCGAGTTGATTGCCCCCGTGGCCCTGGAAGAGGGCGTGCGATTTGCCGTTCGTGAAGGCGGGCGTACCGTCGGCTCCGGCGTCGTGACCAAGGTCATTGCCTAAGGGATGGGACGAAGCGTCGTCGCGGCCGGCGCGTCGGCCCCGATGGACAAATCCGGATGCCCGTAGACGGGCGGCAGGACGATCATGGCCAAGGCAAGTAAACGAGAATATGTCTGGCTGGAGTGTACCGAGTCGGGCGACCTGAACTATCGCACGACGATCAACGTCCAGCAGGGCGTGCCGGAGAAGCTCAAGGCAGGCCTGAAAAAATACTGTCCCCGGCTGCGCCGGCACACGCTCCATAAGATCAAGCGGAAGTGACCGCCGCGGGTTGCCGGGCGAATCGCCCCGCGGCGCCCGCTTTTTAGGAGCGTAGCTCAACTGGCAGAGCACCGGTTTCCAAAACCGGCGGTTGGGGGTTCGAGTCCCTCCGCTCCTGATTCTTCGATAAGAATCGATTCGCGCGGCGGGTCAATCGTCGAATCGCCGTTGGAGAGCCACATGGCCAAACGTCGAGGCAAGACATCCGGCAATGCCGAGCGGTCCGCCGGTGCAACCGCCCTGGCCGATGCGGACCCCGCCGGCGCTTCGGCCGCGAGCAACGAACGAAAGGACGCACGCGACGTGGAACCTCAACGCGCATTAGCCGGCGGGGGAAGCGCGCCCCCGGCCCAGCGCGGATTCGGCGGCGGCGGCGAAGGCCGCGGCTTCTTCAACATCTACAAGCCCGGACAGGGCTACTACACGCGCCTCTGGTCAGGCGTGGCCGCCGGCACGATGGTCTGCTGGTTCGCCGCGTTCCTGTACGACAAGCTCGGCGTCGTCGGCGGCGATCCGACGACGACCCAGATCATTCAGGTCGGTGCGGCGGTCGCGACCGTGCTCGGGTTCGGCGTCCTGTTCTACTGGCTCCTGGCGCTGAATCGATCGATCGGCGACTTTCTCATCGCCACCGAAGGCGAGATGAAAAAGGTCAACTGGACGAGCCGCCAGGAAATCCTCGGCTCCACCCGGGTCGTCGTCTTTGTCGTGATCGTCCTGTCGATTCTGCTGTTCATCGTGGATATCTTCTTCATGCTGTTCTTTAATTCCATTGGCGTACTCAAGGTCGGCGGCCTGCTCGAGTCGCTGACGGGAATCTTCTGATATGGCCGCCGATGAATCGGAACCGACAACCGTTATGACCGATGCCGACCTGACACAGGACGACGGCCCGGTCGAACCGGCCGCGGAAGAGTCGACGCCGCAGGAGGCCGTTGCCGATCAGGCCGCCGGCGCGGGAGCCGCCGCCGCAACGGCCGACGAACCGCGCCGGCCCGACACCCTGGAGTCCTTCTCCGCCGAGCCGTCGAACCCCAGGATGCGGTGGTACGTCCTGCGCGTCGCCAGCAACTGCGAGGACCGCGTCCGCGAGGCCCTGTCGCGCAAGGTCAAGATCGAGCAGCTCGAGGAGCGGATCGGCCGCATCCTCGTTCCCACGCAGCGCGAAAAACGCATGCGCGGCAAGGTCGCCCGCGTCTACGATCGCAAGCTCTACCCCGGCTACGTCTTCGTCGAGATGGCCACCGAGGAAGACGGCACCATCCCCGAAGACGTGTGGTTCATGGTCCGCGAGACGATGAGCGTCGGCGATTTCATCGGCTCCGACGGAAAGCCCACGGCCATGAAGCCCCACGACGTCGAGAAGATGCTCGCCGTCGTCGAGAAATCCGCCGAGCAGCCGACCCTCGCCGGCATGGCGGGCATGAAGAAGGGCGACGCGATCAAGGTCAAAGAAGGCCCGTTCGAGAATTTCGAGGGCGAAATCGACGAGGTCTTCCCCGACAAGGGTCAGGTCCGCGTCATCGTGACCATCTTCGGCCGGTCCACGCCCATCGAGTTGGAATACTGGCAGATCGAGTTGGCCTAGCGGCACCCGGCGCCCGTCGTTTTTACCCGCGGCGCCGTTGAAGATTTTTGGAAGGATAGGCACCCGTGGCGAAGAAAAAGAAAACTCCCAAAGCGGTATTCAAGGTTCAGGGGCCCGGCGGACAGGCGACGCCCGCGCCGCCGATCGGTCCTGCCTGCGGTCAGTACGGCGTCAATCCCGGCCAGTTCGTCCAGCAGTTCAACGACCGCACCAAGGCGCTGAACGGCATGCCGGTGACCGCGGTGGTCAGCGTCTATGCAGACCGCACCTTCGACTTCATCGTCAAGAGCCCGCCGGCCGCCGCCCTGCTCAAGGACGCCGCCAAGATCGCCAAGGGCAGCGGCGTGCCCAACAAGGAAAAGGTCGGCAAGGTCTCGATGGCCCAGATCGACGAGATCTGCAAGACCAAGATGGCCGACCTCAACTGCTTCGGCATCGAAGGCGCCCGCAAGATCATCATGGGCACCGCCCGCAACATGGGCATCGAAGTCGAGGGCTGAAACGCTTCCCGTGTCAGTCGGTTGCCCGAGCCGTCCCGATGAACATCGGGATCAGAGAGCGGGTTCGGTCGTTGCACGCGGTTGGTAATCCACGAAATCAGTCATTGACTTGGCAACCGCTGTATTGGCTTTCAATTTCGACTCACGCAGGGCGGCGCGCCACGATCCCCGACAGATGGAAATCACGACGAAAGCCGATTCACGCCACGTCGAGCACGAGATACGACACGTCGTCGGCGTGCGAAAGGCCGCCGGGCACGTTGTCGAGCATGCGACGCAATCTCTCGGCCAGCTCGTCCGGCGGCGCGGCGATCAACGCGTTCATGCCGCCGCAAAGCGTGGGCAATTGCGGAATCGGCGGGCGGTGCGCGATCAGCACCGATTCGAGGCCGTCGCTATAAAGCAGCATCCGCTGACCCGAATGCAGCGTGACCGACTCGGTAGTGAACGACTGGCCGGGACTTAGCCCCAGCAGACTGCCCTCTCCGTGCAATTCCCGGCGCAAGCCGTCGGCTTCGATCAGCATCGGCGGCGGATGTCCGGCCACGGCGTAATCCAGCCGCAGGGTCCGGGCATTGATGATGCCGTAGCAGCCGGTGATGAATTGCGAGTCCGGAAGCTGCTGGGCCGCCAACTGATCGCTGAGATGCGCCAGCACCTCCCCCGGAGGCACGAGCTCATCACCGCCGCTGCCAAGGCGCTTAGGGCGGATCGCATGCTTGAGGTACATCGTCAGCAGACCGGCGGCAACGCCGTGACCGATCGCGTCGGCAAGATAAAACCCGACGTGGTCGTCGTCCAGTCGGAAGACGTCGAAGATGTCGCCGCTGACCCAGGTGCAGGGCCGGAAAAACGTCGAGAACCGCACCGGCCCCATCCGCGGCAGTTCCCGTGGCAGGAAGTCCTGCTGCAATCGCGAGGCCAGTTGCAGCTCGCGGTCCAGCATGTTGAAGTGCCGGTGCAGACTGCGATGCAGCTTCTGCATGCCGCTGATGTTCTTCTCGTGGTCCACCATCAGCGGCCGGCATTGCCCCACGGCCGCCGCCGCCCCGAGGATCGCCTCGCACCCCGCATCGGGCCTCAACTGCACGACGCACGGCCTGACGCCACCGGGCGGATTCCGCAAAGGCGTCAGCAAAACCACTCCCAGCGCAAAGTCCGGCGCCCGATCCAGCAGCGACTCGACGGCACGGTCGAGGGGAAGGCGATCCGCCGGGAGATTGCAAATGACCAGATCGAACCGACCCGCCGCCTCCATCGCCAACAGGTCCCCTATTGCCACCTGTCTGGCGGTCACGCCCCGCGCCATCCCCGAAAACGCCGAAACGAGGCGTCGGTTATCGTCCTCCTCGCCGCAGATGGCGAGGCGATACCGGTCGCGCTCGGTTTCCGCCGACGAGCCAGACAAGGGGCCCGGCCATTCGGCAACCGTCTGCGAGGTCGTCAGTTGCGGCATTTCTCCCCCCGTGCCCGCGGACCCGGCGCGCTGGGATCGCGCCGGCCCTTCGATTCGTCGGACCGATCGACGTGTCGGTTAAGAACTGCGATGCAGGACCGATAGCCGCCGGTCGGACCCGATTCGTCGGGCGGCCTCGCGGAAAGTGGATGTCAGTCGAAGAACTCCGATGGGATCACGACGTGATCACCCTCGCGAATGCCCCACCGGTCGAATTGCCCCCCCTTGACTTCCAAGGCGAAACGGGCGGGCTCGATCGACGGATAACCCGACTCGTCCAGCGGCTCCATGGTATAGGTCTTGACGATGGTTCCGTCGGAGCGGATGTAGGCGATGTCCAGCGGGATGATGGTGTTGCGCATCCAGAAGCTTTGGGCGCGGTCCGCGTCGAAGTCGAACAACATGCCCTGGTCGTCGGCGAGCTCGTCGTCGCGGATGTTCATCAGGCCCAACTGCTGCTGCTCGTAGCTCTCGGCGACCAACGCCTGATACGCGGTTCGCCCCTCGATGACGATCTTTACCGTTCGCAGCTTCGACAAATCGTTTCGCGGCGCGGCCCCCCGGGGCACGTCGCATGCAGCCACGATCAGCGGCAAGGCGAACATGAGCCGACTCCATCGCAGCCCCCGAACCGTCTTGCGATCATTCATGGCGCACCGCCCTCGGGGCCCCGCGCCGTTGCGGTCAGCGGTTCGACCGTCACGACGAAATCCTCCGGCTCCTCGATGTCGAACCACGAGCCGGCCGGCGCCTCGTTCACGTCGATCTTCTTGAAATCGACCTCGATTCGGTTGCCGTCCCGGACGCGCTCGGTCACGATGCGGACCGGCAGTTCCAACCGGCGATCGACGAAGATCTCGACCCGCGAATACCGCGCCGCCAATTCCGTATTCGGCCGGGGCACGCACTTGAGATGATCCGAACCCGGCGGATCGCCGACATCCAGTTTTTCCAGCCGAACGTCGAACTCGCGGAGAATGTCGTTGCGCCGCTGACCGAACGGCAGGGGAAAAGGCCCCTCGCCAATCTTGAAGGGATCGATGTGCTCGCCTTCGCGCGCGATCTGACGCCGGATAATACTCCGCGATCGGTCGTTGCGCTCGACCAGCCACCGGCCGTCGAACACGAAATACTCGCCTGTCGCGCGAGCCACCCCGTCGGCGATCAGTTGATCGAAATGCACGTAGAATTTCGCATTCGGCTCGCCGCGGGCAAACCGCAGCACGCCCTTCTTGGTCTGCGCCGACTCGAAGGGCTCGACCGTGACGTACTGGTAAACGAGATCGGCCTTGAGACCCTTGATGGCTTCGCCCTTGACTTCCAGCCGGTCCAGAATGGCGTCTACCTTCACATCGCCGGACGACACCGGCTGGGCGACTGTTGACGGGGATTGTCCGGTTGGGCTTGTCCGCTGATCGTCGCCGCAGGCCAGCGCGCAGGCGCCGATCGCCAGATGGGCGGCGACGAAAATTGTTCCTGCGGCCGCAATCGTCATTTCGCGGGCATCTCCGGCGCGAGGCGCGATGACGCGCTCATCATATACATCATAGCGTATCGACCGCCAAGGCCGCCGGAGCCCACCCTTCCGCCAACGCGACTTACGCCGTCGTGCCGAGGCCCAGAATCCCCAGCAGGTCCGGCAGATGCGAGATGCAATAATCGGCCTCATCGGCCCATTCCGGACGCGGAAGCAACGGCTCCAGGTAAAGGACCGTTCGGCTCCCGGCGGCCCGCCCGCAGAGAATGTCGAAATGAAAATCGCCGACGACCCAGGCGTCCTCGCCGCGGCCGCCGAGCGCTTCGCAGATGTCGTGTACCGGACCGGGGTCGGGTTTGATGCGGCCGTCCTCGCGCGTGCGGACGACGTCAAACGTCAGCCGATGGCGCTCGAGGAACTGGCGCACGGAATCGCGTGAATTACGCGTCATCAGCGCGATGGGCCAGCGGTGTCTGCGCAGGGCGGCCACGACCTCGTCGGCGCCGGGTTGAAGGTCGCTCGTTGCCGCCGCGCTGGCTTCGTGGCGGTGCAGGATGGCCTCGGCGCGGCGCCGCGCCGCCGGCGGCATCCGCTCCATTGCCTCGAGCAAGGGTTCGTCGAGATCGCCGATCTCCTCACGGATGCCGTCGAAGTCCAGTTGTCGGCGGGTCAGCGTGCCGTCCATGTCGAAGATCACTATCGGCATGGGGACCAAGCTCCGAACCCGGACCACGGAAAATGCCGAGCCCGGCCCTTGATGATGGAATCGGCCGGCGCAGGATCAGCCGGGCCGTCGACGCAATCCCGTCACGGGCACCACCGCCGGTGTACTGGAGAAAATCCTACTTGGCCTTGACCGCCGCGCGGGGCGCCGCGGTCCGTCGCGCCGCGCCCCCGCCGTTGTCCAGACCCGCGCCGTCGCCCCGCCGCCTGGTCACGGCCGGGCGGGTGATCTTGTGCGCCGCCTGCGTCTCGGAATAGTCGACGACTTCCTCGTGGTTCAACCCCGCCTCGCGCGCCGCGGCGCTGACGTTGGCCTTGGTCACCGTCCGCCCGGTCTTGGGGAGAACGACCCAGACGGCCCCGCGCGGCCGCACGCGATCGAACAGGTCCTCGATCTGGCGCAATTCCGACGACCGCTCGACGCCGAGCATCACGAAGTCGCACCGCGCCGAGGCGCGAGACACGACCCGGGCGTTCCTGGACTGAATCGAATCGACGAGATCCGGATCGTCGAGGTTCATGATGCGCACCGATTGCCCGTCCTTGACGCCGAGTTTTTCGGCGAGGGACTGGGGGTGCAGGATATAGGCGATCCAGTTATCCGCGGCCCGCTGGCTGGACAACTCGATGATCACCGGGTGGCCATGAAAGCCGAAACGCACGTTGAGATCTTCCAGATACGGCTCGCTCATCTCGCTGATGCGAAAGCGGAACTTGGTGGGGCCGGAGAAATCGATGTGGTCCCCTTCCATGCGGACCTTGCCATCGTAATGATCACGTCCAACGGTCAGTTTGCAGGCCGATTCCATTGCCATCGTGTCCAATCCCTTCGTTTCATTCGGCGCGGACTCGTGCGTTGGCTTCGCAACAGGAAATCACCTGGACATGCAACGGCTGGGACGGCTCAGCCCTCCCGCCGGTTGTGTACGTCATTCCCTCGTGCCGCGCCGCACGAGGTCAAAAGCCCAGCTTGCAAAGCCGTTTGCCGCGCCGCCATCGCGATTCGGCAAACCCATGCGGGGCAAGCGCCCCGGCCATCGGCGCTGCCTTCATCGCCGGCCGCCGGACACATTCGCCCCGAATGAAGGGGGGATTATAGCACGAAATCGAATCCGCCGAAACCCCTCTGGCGCGATGGAAAACGCATCCCGCTTGGACGATTGACGTCGAATGAAAAACCGCGCCTCCCAGCGCCGCCGGCTCGGCGACCACGTCGGGCAGACCGACGTTGTCGACCGCCGCCGCGCCGAGAAACGAATCACAGGCGCCGAAACGACGCGGTCATTCCGATTCGCCGCCCAGCTTGGCGATGATGCTCAGGTCTTCGAGCGTCGTGATGTCGCCCTCAACGCTGCCCTTCGTCGCCAGCTCCTTTAATAATCGACGCATGATCTTTCCGCTGCGCGTCTTGGGCAGCGCGTCGGCAAAGCGAACGTCCTTCGGCCGGGCAATCGCGCCGAGATTCGTCGCCACGTGCTTCTTGAGCTCGTCTTTCAGGCCATCGCTCGGGGCGGCGCCGCCCTTGAGCGTCACGAAGGCGGCAATCGCCTCGCCTGTGATTTCATCGGGATAACCCACCACGGCGGCCTCCGCCACCTGGGCGTGTGACACCAGCGCCGACTCGACCTCGGCCGTGCCCAATCGGTGCCCCGAAACCTTGATCACGTCGTCAACGCGGCCGGTAATCCAGAAATACCCGTCCGCATCGCGGCGGGCCCCGTCCCCCGTGAAATACACCCCCGGAATCTCCGACCAGTATTGCTTGCGATAACGCGCCTCGTCGCCGTAAATGCCGCGCAGCATGCCCGGCCACGGCTTGCGGATCACGAGCAGCCCGCCCTCGTTCGCCGCTACCGGCTTGCCCGTGCGGTCGACGACGGCGGCGTCGATCCCGTAGAACGGCCGGGTCGCCGATCCGGGCTTGGTCGGCGTGGCGCCGGGCAGCGGGGTGATGAGCACGCCGCCGGTCTCAGTCTGCCACCAGGTGTCGACAATGGGGCACCGGCCGCCGCCGATGTGCTCGTGGTACCAGCTCCACGCCGCTGGATTGATCGGTTCTCCGACCGTGCCGAGCAGCTTGAGTTTCGACAGGTCGTGTTTCTTCGGCCATTCCGCGCCCTGTTTCATGAACGCTCGGATGGCCGTCGGCGCGGTGTAGAATTTCGTCACGCCGTGGCGCTCGCAGATCGACCAGAACCGGTCCCATCCCGGATGATTCGGCGCCCCCTCGTACATCAACGACGTCACGCCGTTTTGCAGCGGTCCGTAGACGATGTAGCTGTGACCCGTGATCCAGCCGATGTCGGCGGTGCACCAGTACACGTCATCGGGCTTCAAGTCGAAGATCAACCTGGCGGTGTACGCCGTGTGGACCATGTACCCGGCCGTTGTGTGCAGGATTCCCTTTGGCTTGCCCGTGCTGCCGCTCGTATAGAGCAGAAACAACATGTGCTCGGCGTCCACCGGCTCCGCCGGGCATTCGTCGCTCTGCCCGGCCAGCAGGTCGTCCGCCCAGACGTCGCGCCCCGCCGTCATGGCGACGTCGTTGCCGCAGCGCTGGATCACGATGACCGTCTTGACGAGGTCGGTGAATTTGCACGCCTCGTCCACGTTGGCCTTCAGGGGCACCACGCTGCCGCGCCGCCAGCCGCCGTCGGCGGTGATGATCACGCTGGATTCGGCGTCCTGAACGCGGTCGGCGATGGCCTGCGCCGAAAAGCCCCCGAAGATCACCGAATGGGGCGCGCCGATCCGGGCGCAGGCCAGCATGGCGACCGCCAGCTCCGGGATCATCGGCATATAAATCGTCACCCGGTCGCCCTTCTTGACGCCGCGGGCCTTCAACGCGTTGGCGAATCGCGACACGTCCGACAGCAACTGCCGGTACGAAATGCGGCGAACGTCGCGGGGCTTTCCGCCGTCATCGACCGGTTCGCCTTCCCAGAGAATCGCCGTGTGCTCTCCCCGGCCGCGCTCGATCTGCAAGTCGAGGCAGCCGTAGCTGGCATTGGTCGTCGATCCGACGAACCACCTGGCCTGCGGCTCGTTCCATTCCAGCACGCGGTCCCATTTCCTGAAAAAATGACAATCGGCCGCAACCTCGCCCCAGAACCCGTCGGGATCGTCGATCGAGCGGCGGTACGTCGTCTCGTAGTCGTCCAGCGAACGCACGTGGGCCCCGGCCGAAAACCCGGCAGGCGGCGGATACAACTCGACCGGCAAGGCCGAGGCGACCGATGGTGTCTGCGTCATGATGAGGGTCCTCCGGTCACAGTAGGGATTGTGAAAAGGATGGCCGAACTTGGCGGGCCACGAAACGTATATCCTAGATTCACCGGCTCGCGGCGGCAATCGCCGCCCGGGGCCGACCGGCGGACGGCCTCCCCGCCCGGCCACCACGGCCCACGGGCGGAAGAATACCGTGGCCATTCGACACCAATCACGTTAGCATCGCGCTCTACATGGGCACTGCGCAGGAAACAAAGGATTATTTCCGCTATTGCCCCGGCGAGGCGCAGATCAAGATATCCAACGCCATCTGCCGCGGCCGGCGCCAGGCGCACTTCCCCCGCTGCCCCGGCTGCCAGTTCAACGACGACGAGAAATCCGGGGCGGCCGCGCCGCAGTCCGCGTGCGTCGATCGCCCCAGCGGCGAGATCGAATCGATGTTTCGATCCTGCGACATCGTCGGCGCCGTGCCCTCACCCCTATCCGAGGACGTCGCCTGGCGCATCGGCCACGCCACGGGCCAGTTCCTGCACGGCCGACTTCGCGGGCTCGACCGCGCTGATCCCAACATCCGCACCATGATCGTCGGCCGCGACATGCGGCCCCATAGCAAACTGCTCAGCGACGCCCTGGCCGACGGCATCCGATCGACCGGCCTGGATGTCACCGACATCGGCGAGGTCGACGTGGCCCTGGTCTATTACGTCGTTCATCAGTTCGGCGCCTGCGGAGGCGTGATGGTCACCGGCGGCCCCTATGCCGCCGATCGCGGCGGATTCAAGATCTGCGGGACGCGGGCGCTTCCGATCGGAACGGCCACGGGGCTGGCCAGCATTCGCGACATCGCCGGGCGCGTGCCGCGCCATCGCAGCGGCGCGACGTCGAAGGTCACTCGCCGCGACATGACCCGTGTCTACCGCCAGTTCATTCGACGGTTCACGCATACCCCTCGACCCGCCGAGAAGCCCGTTTCGCTCGTCGCCGATGCGATGGGCGGCGTCGCCGGAAGGTGGATTCCCCGCTTGTTCGCCGCGCGTTGCGGAATGGACATTCACCCGCTGCACTTCGAGCCCAATTGTCTGGGGCGCACGCGGCCCGATCCTGCGTCCCCGCGGCAGCAGACTGTCTTGCGCCGCGCCGTTCGCGCCCGCAGGGCGAGTTTCGGCATCGGGTTCGACGGCGACGCCGACCGCTGCACGATCCTCGACGAGCGCGGCGGCCTCGTTCCGCCCGACCGCGTCGCGGCCCTGTTGGCCCGGCGGTTCATCGAGCGCGAACCCGGCGCCGCCATCGTGTTTGATCTGCGCTTTTCCAACGCCGCATTCGAAGAAGTCCTGCGTGCCGGCGGGAGCGTCTTTCGAGAGCGCGTCGGCTCGGCGCATATCAAGAAAACGATGACCGACCGCCACGCCGTCTTCGGCGCCGACCTCGATGGGCGGTATTTCTATCGCGACAACGCCTTCAGCGAATCGGCCATGTTGACGATGGTCCACGTCGCCAATCTGCTCCGCGAAACCGGCCGCACGCTGAGTGATCTGGTCCGGCCGCTGAACCGCTATCGCACCTCCGACGAGGTCCGCCTGCCCAGCGACGACGCCGATCGGGCCATTCGCCGGCTGGTCTCGGCCCACCAGGGCGCCGAGATCGAGGAGATCGACGGCGTCACCGTTCGCTACGACGACTGGTGGCTGCACGCCCGGCCCGACGACGTGGGGAATCTCAGCGTCGTGGTCGAGGCCCGCACGCGCAAGCTCGTCGATCAACACCTCGCCGACCTCGAGCACTTCCTCACCGGCATCGACGCCCCGCAGGACGCCCCGGTCGGCGCGGCTTGACGCGCGATCGTCCAAGACCATGTCGTTCACATGCCTTGGCACCTTGGATAGGGGTAGTACGGGCACCTCGCCCGTCGTTCCTGACCAGTTCGTTCACATGCGTCGACAACTTGGGTAGCAGTGGTACGGGCGTCTCGCCCTTCTCGAAACGAGGGTCTGCCCGGCGATGACTCGCCCGGCGGCTCTATCCCCGCGCCGAGCAGCGCCCGATCAAACGCCGCGCCGCATTCATTGCACCGGGGCGCCTCCTGCCCGCGAAGGTCGTAGCCACATTGAATGCAGACGGCAGCGCGGCAGCGGTATCACCCGAACCGGCCGCGTTCGCGAGGGGCGCCGGTGCGGATCAGATTGAGCTGGTAGTTGCCGATGTAGCCGCGGGACTGGAAGTGCTCGAACAACTGCTCGACCGCCGTGAAAACGCGCGTCGCCGTCTCGGTGATGAACGGCGACGGCTCCTTCTTCGGCCGCCAGATGACGTACACTTCCTTCGTGCCCTCGAAGGCGTGCTGCAGCTCGCGCTCCACGCCGCTCGACAGCCCCGGAATCCCGCCCCGCAGTTCGGGCACGTAGCTGACGATCATGTCGGCCTGGTCGATGAGCTTGAAGTCCCGCGCGTAAATCTGGCTGTCGATGTCCGGGGCCACGTCGGTCACTTCGCGGGCGTCGAACACGACGGGTCGCCCGTGGACCTCGAGCGTGATCGTCTTTTCGCCGCGCTTCGTCGCCTCGGCGGCCTCGAAGAGCATGCGCTTTTCGTCCAGGTCGCCGGGGTCGAAGCAGATGAAATGCTCAGCCAGCGCCGCTCGGAAACCGTCGATCTCCGCCAGCACCTCGGGCATATCCATGACGTGCGACATGGGGAAGCTGGGGTAGATCCGCTTCTTGCCCTTCGAGAACATCAGCCGCACGAGCGATTCCGCCGTCGACGCCTCGGCCCCGCGGGCCAGGACGTAATACCGACCGTGGCCGGCGATGGCGTGCGACAGAATCTCGGTGGCCAGTATCTCCTCCTCGCGCCAGACCATGATGTCCTTGAGCGTATGGACGATGTCGTGCTCGCGGGCCAGTCGCTCGTGAACCGCGTCGAGGTTGTCCACGAGCGTCACATACAGGTCCGCGTTGAACTCGGCCATGTGATCGAAATCGAACGCCTCGAACAGTCCGTGCTTCCAGCGGAAGGTGGCGTGGGTGTTGATGATGACGTTGTCGGTCTTGTCGGCGATGCGCAGGATGTCGCGAAAAACGGCGCGGCGAAGCGTATTGAGCCGGCTGCGCGGCAGATCGAGAATCCGGCCGGGCACGATGTCCGGGGCCTCGGCATACATCATGTCGCCGACGTTGCACAGATGGACCTGGTGGCTTTTCTCCTCCGCGATCCGTACGACCTGCTGCAGAAATTCCTTCTTGTCCACGCCGACCTGGCCGGTGACGACAACGCGGACGCCCTGGTGCGCGGGTCGAGTAAACAACGTCGATGGGCTGGCCATGGGTGCGCTCCGTTCGGCTGATATCCCATAAGGATAGCGAATCGAAGCAGTTGCGGCAAAAAAATACGAAGCCGGTCAAGCGCGACGGGTAGCATCGGCGTCTCGCCGGTGCGACCCGCAACTTGCGGCGGGCTACCAGTCCAGCGGCCCGCGCCAGGTTCTCCCCAGCTCTTCGATGGATATCTCGCCCGCCGCCGAGCCGTCGCGCGCCGACAGGCGGAGCATCGGCGTCGCAGCGCCTGACGAATCGTCAACACGGGCGACGCGCGTCGAATGTACATCACCGGAAGCGCGCCCGGCAAAGTCGTCGCGCCGGTCCGGCTCGACCTCCACGAGATACGCCGCCGGAAACGGGTGGAAAAAGTAATCGCCCACTTCAATACCCAGCGCCGACGGGTTCGCGACGATCTCCGCGCCGAGATTCCCGCCGATGCACATCTCCGCCAGCGCCACCAGCAGTCCGCCGTCGCTGACGTCGTGGACGGCGGTGACGATCCCGTCGCGGATCAGTTCCGCAACGAAACGATGCGTGCGCTCGGCGATCCGGGCGTCGAACCGCGGCAGAGGCCCGTCACCATTGCCGTTCCACGTCGACGGCCGACCGATGAGATAAACGTCGCCGCCCGGGCTTTTCAGATCGGCCGTGACCGTTCGGTTCACGTCTTCGACGATGGAAATGGCGGAGATCAGCAGGGTGTACGGAATGGCGAGCCGATCGCCCGGCATCGGTGGCCCGCCGCGGGCGGCGAGGATGTCACGGACCATCGCCGCATCGTCGGCCGCCAGCGCGAATTCGTTGTTAAGCGAGTCCTTTCCGCTGATAAACGGCACGCCGTACGCCTTCGCCACGTCGTAACACGCCTGACAGGTCCGCACGAGGGCCCCCATGCTGTCGGGCCGATCGACGCGCGGCCAGCAGAAGTTGTCGAGGATCGCCGTGGCGCCCGGATCGCCGCCGACGGCCACGACGTTGCGCAGCGCCTCGTCGATCGCCGCGACCGCCATCCAATAGGGATCGACGTCGCCAAGGTCCGGCGCCAGGCCGCAGCCGATCGCCACGCCGCGATGCGAACCCAGTCGCGGGCGCACCACCGCCGCATCCGACGGCCCGCCGCCGCGGCCGGTCAGCGGCTTGACCGCCGCGCCGCTCTGCACCTCGTGGTCGTATTGATGAATGATCCAGTGCTTGGAGGCGACGATCGGGTCGGACAATCGGCGCTGAAGCTCAGGCAGGTTGTCGGAGTCCCGCCCGTGGACGGCGGATTTCGGAGCGATCGGGGGACCTTGCCATTCGGCTTGTCGCCGCGTCTTGGGGACGCCGTTGTGGAGAAAGGCCAGATCGATATCGCCGACGACGTGCCCCTCGTAGCGCAGCACCAACCGGCCGTTGTCGGTGAATCGCCCAATGACCGTGGCCTCGACGTCTTCCAGCCCGGCGACCGCCGTCAGATCACCCAGGTCGCCCGCCGGCACCGCGAGGACCATCCGCTCCTGCGACTCGGAGATCCAAATCTCGTCGTATCGCAGCCCCTCGTATTTCAGCGGCACCTTATCGAGGTCCACCGCCGCCCCGGTGTGCTGCGCCATCTCGCCCACCGCCGACGACAGCCCGCCCGCCCCGCAATCGGTGATCGCCGAGAAGAGGCATTGCCGCGCTCCGTCCGGCCCGGCGAACTCTCGGGCCCGCAGGACGGCGTCGTGAACTTTTTTTTCCTCGATCGCGTTGCCGATCTGCACGGCATGGGCGAATTCGTCCTCGTGCGTCCTGGTTAGCTCGGCGCTGGAGAACGTCGCGCCGTGGATGCCGTCGCGGCCGGTTCGCCCTCCCATGACGACGATCAGGTCCCCCGGGCGTGCCGCTTTTCGCAGGCGATTCCGCGGCAGCAGACCGACGCACCCGCAGAAAACCAGGGGATTGCCCAGATATCGCGAATCGAAGTGCACGGCCCCGTTGACCGTCGGAATCCCCATCCGATTGCCGTAGTCGCGCACGCCCGACACGACCCCCTTGAGGATGTTCCGCGGGTGAATGATTCCACGGGGCACGGCGTTGACCGGCCAATCCGGCGGCGCGACGCAGAACACGTCCGTGTTGGCGACCGGTTTGGCGCCGAGGCCGCAGCCGAGCACGTCGCGGATCACCCCGCCCACGCCGGTGGCCGCTCCGCCATAGGGCTCGATCGCCGACGGATGATTGTGCGTCTCGACCTTGAAGGCGATGCCGTAGTCGTCGTCGAATCCGATGACGCCGGCGTTATCGACGAAAACCGACAGGCACTGCGGTCCCCGCCCCTCGGCGGCCAGTTCCTTCGTTGCGCGGACGATCGTGTCCTTCAGCAGGTTGTCGAACGCCAGCTCGATGGTTTCGGCCCCATCCTCCGCCGCGACACCCAGAAGCGACGGCATGGACAGCCCCCGATAGTCCACCGCGCTCTTGAGCGTCTTGTGAACGCAATGCTCCGACCAGGTCTGGGCGATCGTCTCCAGCTCCAGGTCCGTCGGGTCGCGATCCAGCTTCCGATAGTGCCCCTGAATCGCCTTCATCTCCGCCGGCGAGAGAAACAGATGGCCCGACGCGCTGAGCGAATCGAGCTCGGCATCCGTCAGACCGCGGAGCGCCACGCGACGCAGTTGGAAGACGTACCTGCGTGGGGCCGGAGCCGACGCCGGCGACCGGCCGCCCACGACGATCACTTCAATGCACGGATTTCCCATCAGCCGGCAGGCCCGGGCCAGATCGGCATCGCTCGGCGCCGGCTCAACTTCATATCGCCTGGCAGTCTGCACGCCGGCGGATTCAATACCCATGTCCGCCAGCGCCAGTCGCGCCGTCTGGGCCACCGGGTCCATCACGCCGGGCTTCAAATAGATTTCCACCGCCAGGCCGGAACCGACCTCGCCGATCGCCTCGCCGGGGCCGATGATCGTCGCGGCTTCGGCGACCGGGTCGCAAAACAGCTCGCGCGCCATGCGATCGACGAGGCGGCGCTCGCCCTCCGCGGCGCCGTCGGCGAGCTGGATGTCGAAGATTCGAGCCGAGTGGACCGCCGTGACCCCCGATATCCCGAAATCCGCCAGGAGCCGGCAAGTCCGCCGACCGGCCGGGTCGGGCAGGCCTCGCCTGGGGCTGACTTGGATTCTCCAGAGTCCCAAAATGTTCCCGCCGGGCCTGGGCAGCGCGAATGAGCTGTGTTAACGTTATGTAAATAATTGACTTACGTCGCAGGACCGACTAGCATGATCGACCCCAGCTTACTGATTGCCAATTAGGGCGTCAATTCCCTCTTGTCGATGACTAGGAGGGGCACTACGCTGTACCCCTAGTGGTCGGCCTGCCGGGTCGTTCGACCTGCAAGGCCGGGTCAATGGAATCGGGCTCGTTTCGGCCCTCGCGCGGGAGACCGAATGCGCCGGCGACACCACGGTCGTCGGAAATGCCCGGTGTGTCGGGAGCAGCCGCCGGTAAAGATCAGACAGCTCGAGAACTGAGCGTGCCCGTAGGCGGATCGCTGATGGGCAACCATGGCGGACTCGCATCAAAGGATTTCGATGAGCAATACGACGAACGGTTCCGCCGATCAGGGCGGGAGCTATCTGGAATTCGAGCGGCCCCTGGCCAAAATAGAGAAACAAATTGAGGAAATGGACGCCCTGTCCGCGGCGACGGGCCGGGACTATTCGGCCACGATCCGTACGGTGCGAGCTGAACTGACTACTGCCCGGCGAAAGCTCTACTCCGGGTTGACCCCATGGGAAACGGTGCAGGTCGCCCGGCACCCAAGGCGTCCCCTCACGCCGGACTATCTGGCGATGATGGTCCGCGACTTCTGCGAATTGCACGGCGACAAGAATTTTCGCGACGATCGCGCCGTCCTGAGCGGATTCGGCCGCATCGGTCCGCACAAGTGCATGTTCATCGGCCACAACAAGGGCAAGGACACCAAGGAACGCCTCGCCAACTGCTTCGGCATGGCCCACCCCGAGGGCTATCGCAAGGCCCTGGCCAAGATGAAGCTGGCCGAGAAATTCGGCGTCCCGGTCATCTGCCTGATCGACACGGCCGGCGCCTATCCGGGCATCGGCGCTGAAGAGCGGGGCATCGCCCACGCCATCGCCGTGAACCTGATGGAAATGGCCCGGCTGCGCGTCCCGATCGTCTGCGTGGTGATCGGCGAGGGCGGTTCCGGCGGGGCGCTGGGCATCGGCGTCGGCGATCGCGTCGCGATTCTCGAGCATGCATATTACTCGGTCATTTCTCCCGAGGGCTGCGCCGCGATTCTGTGGAAGTCCGCCGAACACGCCAAGACGGCGGCCACCGCCCTGAAGTTCACCTCCAGGGAACTGAAAAAGCTCAATCTCATCGACGAGATCATCAAGGAGCCCCTCGGCGGCGCCCATCGCGATCCGACCGCTACCGCCGCCAGCGTCGAGAAATATCTCGTGGACACCATTCGCGAGCTGGGCCGCGTCAAGATCGACACCCTGCTGAAACGCCGCTACAAGCGGATTCGCGAACTCGGCGCCTTCTTCACCGAACAGACCGTCACCGCATCGGCCCCAAAGGTCCGCACGCGCGACCGGGCGCCGACGCCGCGAAGGGCCGCCGCGAAGTCCGCCGCCACCGTCCCGGCGATCGCCGGTTAGGCGGCCCACGCACCACCGATCAACGCCCGCCCGCGACCGGGCGCCCATTCGGCATGACGCCGCTCATGCGGCTAACATACCGTCTATCTGACGCAATCTCGGTGCGGCACATGGCGGAAACCGAACTGGATCATCGACTTTCAACGATGCGCGACATCGTTCGCCGGCTGGGCCGCGTGGCGGTCGCCTATAGCGGCGGCGTCGATTCGGCCTTCGTCCTCAAAGTCTGCGTCGATACGCTCGGTGCGTCGAACGTCCTGGCCGTCACCGGCCGAAGCCCCAGTCTGGCCGCGGCGGAATTAGTCGCGGCCCGCGACCTCGCGGCGACCCTCGGCGCCGTCCACGTCGAAGTCGATACCGACGAGTTCAACGACCCCAACTACATCTCGAATCCGACCAACCGCTGTTACTACTGCAAGACCGAGCTTTATACGCGAATGGCGCCGCTCCTCGTCGAACGGGGGATGACCGCCGTCGTCAATGGAACCAACGCCGACGATCTGGCCGACTATCGCCCCGGTCTGGCTGCCGCCGGCGAACATGCGGTGCGCTCCCCCTGCGCCGAGGCGGGTTTGACCAAGAGTGATATTCGCGCCTTGTCAGCCCGATGGGGCCTGCCGACGCACGACAAGCCCGCCAGCCCCTGCCTGTCCAGCCGCGTGCAGTATGGCGAGACGATCACGCCGGACAAGCTTCGCATGATCGAGCGGGCCGAGGCCCTGCTCCGCGAACTGGGCTTTCGCCAGTGCCGCGTGCGGCACCACGACAAGCTGGCCCGGATCGAGGTGCCCGCCGGCGAGATCGAACGCCTCGCCGAAAAGACGATTCGCGAGCGGATCGACGCGGCGTTCCGCGAACTGGGCTATCAGTACGTGACGCTCGACCTCCGCGGCTTCCGCAGCGGCAGCATGAACGAAGTGATCGCCTTCGGCCGTCGCCAGGCGCCGGCCGAATGAGATGTTGCAATGCAGGGCCGATTCGGCGCGACGGAACCGCGCCCGGCAGGATTCGAACCTGCGACCGTCGGATTAGAAATCCGATGCTCTATCCGGCTGAGCTACGGGCGCCAGCATATGACTCTAGCCGCTCGCCGGTCGATTGAAAACGTCATCGGTCGATTCCGGATCAACCGCGATCGACAACAACGCACCGACCGCCCCATGCTTCGCCCATCGGTCGACATACATGGCCCGCCCATCGCCGCGGCGCGAATGCTCGCTTTGCTCTACCTCCCGGCCATGGCAATCGCCACGTAGTCCGCCACGTCGGCGCCGTCCGGTGAACCGTCGGCGTTCAGGTCGGACATGCAGCCGTCGATCGGCGTGAAGTCCGCACCGAGCAGCACGGAGACGAAGACCGACAGCTCCGGCAACGGGCGAACGCCCTGGTCGCCGAGATACGCCTGCTCGAAGACTCGCCAGTCGTCGCAGTCCACGTCGGCGTCGCCCTCCATGTCCGCCGGCTGACACCCCTCTGCGTAGACGACCGTGCCCGGACCCGGACCGGCGCCGGTGTAGCAGGCGGCGAACATCTCGAGGTCGTCGTCGTCGATGTCGCCGTCGGCGTCGAGATCGCCGAATCCGCCGTGGTTCACCGTCAGCACCTGATTCACCGGGACCGCCTGCAACAGGTTCTGCGACCCGTCGGGCCAATCGATGGTCACGACGTCCGCCTGCACTGCGCCGCCAAGACCGAAGAACGCCTCGGCCGGTTCCTGCCCGAGATAGCTGGTGCCCGCGGTAATCAGGCGCATCCGCGTCACGCCGCCGGCGCTGGCGCGAACGACGGCGCCGATCGCACGATGGTTCGGACCGTTCATCCGCGGCTTGATCACGAGGTAGTTGTTATCCGTCGCTTCCGGGCCCGGTTGGTTTTCCAGCAGACGCAGTAACGTCGGATTGGCGACGTTGGATTGACACGCCTGCATCAGGTCCAGGTCGCCGTCGCGCTCCATGTCGAACGCGATCAGGCACGAGCCGTAATAGGTATCGTTGAATTGCACCGCCTCGGACGCGTCGCTAAACCCGCCGCCCGGCCCGTTATTGAGGAAAAGCTTGGACGGGTCCTGCAAATACGCCGCCCCGCTGCGCCAGCCGTTGGTCGCGGCGATGTCGAGCCAACCGTCGTTGTCGCAATCGAACATCGTCGTCCCCCATCCGAATCCGCCGTCGTCGACGTCAATCCCCGACAGCGTGGCGACTTCCAAAAAACTCAACGCGGAGGCGACCGATTCATTGAGCAGCAATATATTGTATTCCGGCAGCAAGGTAATCGGATCGACGTTGTAAATATTCGTGACGTACACGTCGAAGTCGCCGTCATTGTCGTAATCGCCGATGGTCATGCCCATGTCGTTCATGCTGTTGTCGGCGCCGGCCGCCGGCGCGACGTCGACGAACGTGCCGTCCTTCTGGTTGATCCACAGCCGATTGGGCGCGAAATCCACGGCGGCGCAGACGTCCAGCCAGCCGTCCCCATTGAAGTCGGCCATCATCGGTTGGTGCGAGAACGGGCAACCCCCGTTGACCTGGCACGCGTAACCGATGCCCGACGACGCGCTGATATCCGTGAAGGTGCCATCGGCATTGTTCAGGAAAACGTGCGATGGCCCGTTCCACACGGTCGCAACGAGATCGAGATGGCGATCCTGATTGATGTCGCCGGCGCACATGCCGCCGCGATGGTGGTCGCCCGGGTTCACCGGCGGAATCGCCAGCCCGGCCGCGACGGTCACGTCCGCGAAGACCCCCGTCGTGGTTTGCCGATAAAGGCGATAGGCGCTCGCGGCCCCGGTCACGTCGTTGGCGACCAGCAGATCGAGATCGCCGTCGCCGTCATAATCGAGCCACAGCGCGCAACGGTTCCGCCAGATCGAGGCGAGGCCCGCCGCGGACGCGACTTCTTCAAAGTGGCCGTCGCCGAGATTGTGATACAGTTGATCGGGTACGCCCGCCTCGGTCGGGACAAAGACGTCCACAAAACCGTCGTCGTCGTAATCCGCCGCGGCGATCCCGGCGCCCATTCCTTCCGACATGTCGTACGGACCCATGCCGTGGGCCGCTCCCACCTCGACGAACGTGACCTGACCGAGGGTCGGCGCCGCCGCGGCCAGCCACAGCAGCGGCGACGCGCGGGCGAACCGCCCGTCGATGCGGACCCCTGTTCGCATCCGAATTCCCACTTCCCACCCGTTCGGCGCGGCCGACGACGCAAGACGTGCAAAATGCCGGTCGCCGATCGTGTCGTCATTCAAAGCGGGCGACGCGACTCGAACGCGCAACATTCAGCTTGGAAGGCTGATGCTCTACCATTGAGCTACGCCCGCGACGGCGCTGCACGAGGCCGTGTCGCCACCGACCCCCGAGTCCCTCCGTCCGCACCGGCGAACGGGACGGTTCGCCCGACGCGTCCGCCGCGTCCGGCCCCATGATCCCGGGATTACTCTATGCCGCAGCCCCGCCGCTGGCAATTCGGCGACTTCCCCGGCAATCGCCCATCGCGCCGCGATCCCGTCGCGCTATGCACGCCGCGCCCCCTTAACTATGATCCCCGGCGCGAACGAACCGGCAATGGCAAGCGAGGAATTGATGAACGTATTGGTCGTCGGCGGCGGCGGACGCGAACATGCCCTGTGCTGGAAGCTGGCGCAATCGCCGGGCTGCGACCGCGTCTATTGCGCCCCGGGCAACGCTGGCATCGAGGCCGTCGCCGAAATCGCCCCCATGGACGTCAACGACTTCAGCGCCCTCATCGAGTTCGCCCGGCAAAGGCAAATCGGGCTGACCGTCGTCGGACCGGAAGATCCGCTGTGCGGCGGGATCGTCGACCGCTTTGCCGCGGCCGATTTGCGCGTCTTCGGCCCCACAGCCGCCGCCGCCCGCCTCGAAGGCGACAAGGCCTATGCCAAGAAGCTCATGCGCGAAGCGGGCATCCCGACGGCCGAGGCGCGGATCTTCGGCCCGACCGCCCACGAGCTGACCGCGGCGCGGCACGGCGGAAAGGATCGCGACGAATCCGCCATGGCAAGGTTGCAGAGCGGGTTCGACATGGCCCGCGACTATGTCGCCACCCGCGATGAAGGCCTCGTCGTCAAGGCGGCGGGGCTCGCCAGGGGCAAGGGCGTGTTCGTCCATGCCGATCCGAGCGATGCAATCCGCACGATCGAGGCCCTGATGGTCGAGCGCCGCCTGGGCGACGCCGGCGCCACCGTCGTCGTCGAGGCCCTGCTGAGCGGCCACGAAGTCAGCGTCTTGGCGCTCGTCGACGGACGAAACATCTACCTCCTCGAGGCCGCCACCGACCACAAGCGGCTCGGCGAGGCCGATACCGGCCCGAACACCGGCGGCATGGGCGCCTATAGCCCCACCACGACCCTGACCGATGCCGACATCAACGTCATCAAACGCGACGTCTTCGTGCCCATCATCGATGCCCTGCGCCGCGACGGCGTCGAATACCGCGGCGTCCTTTACGCCGGACTCATGCTCACGGCGGGCGGACCGAAAGTGCTCGAATTCAACTGCCGCTTCGGCGACCCCGAAGCCCAGCCGATCCTGATGCGCTGGGAGTCGGACCTCCTCGAGGCCCTGAACGCGACCGTCGACGGACGACTGGACCGGCTGGACATCCGATGGGACCGCCGTGCCGCCGTCTGCGTCGTCCTGGCCGCGAAGGGCTACCCCGACGACTACCCGAAGGGAATGGTCATCGAAGGTCTCGACGAAGCCGTCGCCATGCAGCGCGTGCAGGTCTTTCACAGCGGAACCGCCAGGCGCGACGGGAACATCGTCACCGCCGGCGGACGCGTGCTCGGCGTGACCGCCCTGGCGGATACGCTGGCGTCGGCGCGCCAGCGCGCCTACGCCGCCGCCCACTGTATCCAATTCGACGGTCTGTACCTGCGCGGCGACATCGCCCGCGAGGAATCGAATCGATGAGTCACGCCAACGACGCCACGGAGGGTGCATCCTGACCGGCCAACTCGATCAACGCACGCGGCCGCCCGAGTCCTCCGCTCGCCCCGGAGCCGACTCCTTCGCCGATCGGCGCGTCGTCGTCATGGGGCTCGGCCGTTTCGGCGGCGGCCTCGGGGCGGCCCGCTGGCTGGCCGCCGGCGGCGCACGCGTGACCGTCACCGATCTCGGCGATGAATCGAAGCTTGCCGACAGCGTGGCCGCGTTGCGCGGACTGCCGATCACCTGGCGGCTCGGCGGCCACGACCCGCGCGACCTGGACGACTGCGATTGGCTCGTCGTCAGTCCCGCCGTCGACAAGAATCGCAGCGAATTCTTTCAGGCCGCCCGCCAACGCGGCATCCCGTGGACCAGCGAGATGAACCTCTTCCTTCAGCGTTGCCCGGGACGGATCGTCGGCGTGACGGGATCGGTGGGTAAAAGCACGACGACGGCCATGATCGCCGCGATTCTCGCATCCGCCACGTCGGCGGCGGATTGGCCGCTCGGCCGCGCGTGGCTCGGGGGCAACATCGGAAAATCGCTTCTCGACGATCTGCCCGCCATCCAGCCAAACGACATCATCGTTCTGGAGCTGTCCAGCTTTCAGCTCGAGGATGCCGCCGCCGTCCGCCGCAGCCCGCAGATCGCGCTGATCACGAACCTTCGCGAGAATCACCTCGACCGGCACGGCGACATGGCCGCCTACGCCGATGCCAAGTCAAACATCTTCCGCTTTCAAAGCGCCGACCATTGGGCCGTCCTGCCGCTAGACGAAGACCTGTCGCTGCTGCCGCCCGGCGCGATTCGCTGCGACAACCGGCTGCTATTCGGCGTCGATGAACGCGGGCGGCTCGTGCGGCGATGGGCGCCTCGCGCGGACCGACGCCACGAACCCCTCGACGTCAAGCTCCTGCTGCCCGGCGCGCATCATCTCCGCAACGCCGCCGCCGCCGCCGCCGTGGCCGGCATCCTGGGGGTGGATGATGACGTCACCCGCCGATCCCTCGAAGCATTCGAGGGTCTGCCGCACCGTTTGCAATTCGTCGCCGAGCGCGACGGCGTTCGCTACTACAACGACTCCAAGGCCACCACCCCGGACGCGGCCATCACCTCGCTTCGGGCCTTCGATGCCCCGGTCGTCATGATCGTCGGCGGCTCGGACAAGGGCACGCGCTTCGACGCGCTCGGCGCGGAGATCGCCCGACGCGCGAAAGCGGCGATCTGCATCGGCGACACGCGCGAAAAGATTCGCGCAGCGATCGCCGCGGCGGCCACTGACCCGTCGGCCCCCATCGTGGAAACCGCGGCCGACTTTGCCTTCGCCATGCAGCGCGCCGCCGCCCTGGCCGCCTCCGGCGACGTCGTCCTGCTCTCCCCCGCCTGCGCGAGCTACGACTGGTTCAGGGATTACGAGCACCGCGGCGAGGAATTCGCCCGGTTGGCGATCACGCGATAGCATTCCGCGTTGCCCGATTGGCAACACGCAGGCCCGCGGCGTTCCTGACTCACGGCCCGGTCCCGACGACCGGCAGCACGCGAAACGAGCTGTGGCACGCATTGCAGGTCGAAATGATGTCCGCCCATTTCGCGTCCAGCGATTCCTGCCGCGCTTCTTCGGCAAGCAGGGCGAACGCCTCCGCCTCGACGCGCAGCCGCCTGGCGTACTCGTGGAACAGGCGCCGATCCTCGTCCGCCATGCGGACCCCTTCGATCGCCGCCGGGATCGCCGTCGCATCCGCCGCCAGGGCCTCCGCGCTCCGTGCCAGTTCGCGCGATCGACGCTCCCGCAGCGCCGCCCGATCCATTTCCTGCGGAAGCCGCTGGACAGCCAGCGACGTCAGATCGGCCATGATGGCCCGCAGCCGCTCCTCGCGAACCGCATGGCGGGCGGGCGGCCCCATCGACTCGGCGGCGCCCTCGAATCTCGGGTATTCCTGACGACATGACGCGGCGGCGGCGAGCAACGACACGCAGACGACCCTTGCAAGCATCGATACTGTGAGGACCGCCCAGGCGTCTTGAGACATGATGGCACCCGCTGATCGTCGCCCCGCCCCCGCCCCGGCCCTACCCCCCACGCCGGTGGCGCCGGTCGGCCAACGTCGACGTGCGACGAAGCCCGACGGCGACGCCCATCACCGTGCAAGTCACTCGCCAACGCACTTGCAATTCCGCCGGAGACGATATTACCCGCGCGGCGCGTGCCGGACCACTTATGGCACACGGGTTGCTCTTCTCGTACCGCGGACAGTGCCGGCCGTGACAACCACATCCATGACTGCCGCAGGAAGACCGACGGCGGAATTTCGCGCACCGGCCTGCGGAATCCTCCGCTATGGCAAGCGGCGCCCGCCGTCTTCGCTGGTCTGCCTGGCGTTGGCCCTCTGGCTGGCTATCGGGGCAGCGCCCGGCGCCGCGCGGGCCCAGCAGTCTGAGGAACCGGCAGCGCCGACTCCGGCGTCGCCGCCGTCGCGGTACGAGCCCCTGGCCCTGGACTGCCCCTACGCCACCGGCGACTGGCTCGGCCTTCGGACCGCCCTGGAAGATCGCGGCGTCGCGATGCAGTTTTACTACAACGACACCGCCCAGTGGGTCGTCAAGGGCGGCCGAACGACCGGCAGCCATCACGGGGCCACGATCGACGGGCTCGTCTCGATCGACTTCGGAAAGCTCGAACTTGTGCCCGGAGGGTCGATGCTCGTTCACGTCCGACGCCAATGGGGAACAGGCGTCAATGGTTTTACGGGGGACCTGTGGCAGGTCGCGGACGACTTGGACGGCGATGAATCGCTGCACGTCGACCAGCTCTGGTACGAGCAGCGCCTCCTGTCCGACGCGATGGCGCTGCGCGTCGGGTTTCTCGACTTCCAGACCATCGTCGACGGCAATCGATACGCCAACAGCGAGGACAAGCAATTCTTGAACCAGGCCCTGGACAACAACCCGCTCCTGCCGCTGAACATCGGACTGGGGGCAGAACTGACCCTTCGACCGACGGATTGGTTTTCGGTGATCTCCGGCGTCGGGGACGCCAACGCCGTCCTCTTTGAACCCGGATTTTCAACGGCTTTCAAGGGCCCCGCGCAATTCGTAGGGTTCCTCGAGCCGACGTTTCACCTCTCGCTGCCGAATCCTCGGGGCGCGGCGCCGCTTGCCGGCAATTACCGATTCGGCATGGTCTTCGATCCCCGCTCGCGCACCGTCTTTGCCCGGCCCGGGACCGATCCGGCCCTGGTCGAAACGCGCGGAAGCGACTACGGCTTCTATCTCAGCTTCGATCAACAGATCTACCGCGAAAGCGACGCCGACGATCAGGGCTTGGGATTCTTCGCCCGCTACGGCTACCGCCATGGCGACATCAACCAGGTCCAGAATTTCTGGTCGGCCGGCCTGTCATATGAAGGCCTCATTCCCTCGCGCGACCGGGACTCACTCGGGGCGGCGGTGTATCAGTCGATTCCATCTCGGCAGCTCAACGACCGCGTCAACCGATGGGCCGAGGCCGAGACCGGCCTGGAAGTCTTCTACGCCCTCGCCGTGACCCGGTGGCTCGTCGTCACGCCGGACTTTCAGTACATCTCCAGCCCAGGCATCGATTCGAGTCAAGACGACGTGATCGTCCTCGGATGCCGCACGCGAATCAGCTTCTGACCGCTGCCTCACCGGGGGTTCTTCGGCCGCGTCAACCACCAGCAGGCCAGGCCGACGAGTGCCAGAATCGCGACGAACCCCAACGCAACCGGCGTGCGAACCCACAGGTCCTGGGCGATGATCAACGGAACGCCGTTCACGTCACGATCCTCACGGGCTGCACGGCTTTCGAAACACCCGGCCCGTGCCATCCGCGCCGACATGATATCCGCCGCCGCTCACGCAACAAGCGCCGCGCCGATCCAGGAAACGACTACGACTGCATCTCCTCGAGAAATGACAACGGATTATTCGCCCACTTCTCCGCCTCCAGGGGCGTGATGGTCCCCGCCCGCGCCAGCCGCGCCAGCGACCGTTCCAAGGTCGTCATCCGCTCCTCGGGCACGTCCTTGGTCCTCGTCTGCATCTGCGAATATATCTGCTCGACCTTGCGCAGCCGGATCAGGTTGGAGACCGAATAGCTGTTGTTGAGAATCTCCATGGCCACCACCCGCCCATCGCCCGACGCCCTCGGGATCAGCTTCTGCGAGATGATCACGCCCAGGCCCAGCGAAAGCTGGCTCGCCACTTCGTCCTGCTGGTTGGACGGGAACATGTCCAGAACCCGCGTCACGGTCCCGCGGGCGTCGCGCGTGTGCAGGGTCGAGAACACCAGGTGCCCGGTCTCCGCGGCCGTCAGCGTCCACGTTGCCGATTCGCGATCGCGCATCTCGCCGACGAAGATCACGTCCGGGTCTTCGCGCAGGCAATCGCGCAGGCCGCGCTCGTAACTGGGAACGTCCCGGCCGACCTCGCGCTGCGAGACGATCGCCGTCTTGCTCAACATGCGGTATTCGACGGGGTCTTCCAGCGTGATGATCCGGCAGGCCCGTGTCTGCGAGATGCGGTCGATCAGCGAGGCGATCGTCGTCGATTTACCCGCCCCGGTGATGCCCGTGACCAGCACCAGCCCGAATTGTCGGCCGACGATGTCGCGCCAGGCGTTATTGGGAAACCCGATCTCCTCGACCGGCGGCGGTGTCGATTCCAGCGAGCGAATGGCGATCGACAGCCCCTGGTTGTCGTGAAACACGTTGAGGCGGAATTGCAGCTTCTCGGTAACGCACGAGCTGTCCACCGACCGGTTCTCACGCAGCCGACGGAACTCCTCATCGGTCAGCAAACTATGCACCAGCGCCTCGACGGCCGCTCCATCCAGCGCCGCCCCCTTCATGCGCTGAAGCGCCCCGTCCACGCGATAGACCGGCGGACAGCCGACCTTGATGTGCAGGTCGGACACGCGCAGCTTGCCCATCTGCGAGAAATACTCCATCAGATCGCGCATGGACAGCTTGCGACTCTCGCTGGCCGCGTAGACTTTCTCATCGAGCTTGGGATGCATTTCCATCGACATCGTCCTCTGTCGGGGTCGAACCCCGGCGGGATGCTCAACCGCTGACCTCGACGCGCTCCTGTTCGTAACAGGCGGGGCAAAGCTTGCGGCCCGACGCCAGATAATGCACGCCCGCCCCCACGACCTGGCATCCGTCGCACACGCCGGGGCCCGTCGGCGGCATCGGCTGCCCGTCCGGTCCGAATCGGCCCCGATGCAGCTCCGACCACCCTCGCCGCTGCGCCGCCCGAAACCGAAACACATTCAGCAGCGTCCACGTGCCCACGATCAGCAGGGCCGCGATCGCCGCGCACAGCAACAGCCCGATGAGCAGGCGGATGTTCAGCGCGAACATGCCTAGCCGATCCATCGCTGGGGCGTCTCCTCGGTGGGAAGCTGGCGGGCACTTGTATCTTATCGCCGCGGTCGACGTCGGCCAAATCGCCCGGACGAAGTTCCTCCCGCGGGCCTGCGAGCCGGGCGACGCTTCGGCGTGCCAGGGGGCAAGGTCCCATGAACTGTCGCGAAAGACTACCCGATGGATTCGCCTTACCAGATTCGAGTGACGGCTCCCGGTTTCCCGACGCGCAAACTCGCGCCTGACGGCTTGTTCGGTCGGATCTCCTGCGGCGTAGAGGTCGAAGCTCCGCTTCGCCACGCAGGGGCGTTGAAGCTCTGCTTCGATCCCAGAGGACATCGAAGCTCCGCTTCGACACCGAGCGATCTCCGCTCGCCCTACCGACGACGTGCCCTGGCCGTCACTGAAGCTTGACCAGCACCCTTTTGTCCGCCCCCGCTTTTCCACGCCGAATACGGCGCTTAAGATGCTGGTAACGCGCCTGACCCGACGCGCTGTCGATGGAAGTCGGGCCGGCTGCGCATCGGGAGAGGTGGCCGAGCGGCTGAAGGCGGCGGTCTTGAAAACCGCTGTACCGAAAGGTACCGGGGGTTCGAATCCCTCCCTCTCCGGTCGATTCGACAGCGAAATCAGAAGCTCTTGCAGTTCCTTGATTTGCAGGACCTTCTCGATTATTGACCCCCCGACTGCCCTCAAACTGCCCTCAAAATCGGAAGCGACATTGCCTGTCGTTTCCGATTTTTTACTGTTCAATGCGCCCGCGTCTCGATTGATGCGTGTTCCATTTCCGCCGGCGAGAGCGACCATCGCTTGCTGGCTGTCGTCGTCGTGCAAGTGGTAATACAAGTCGAGCATGTCGGATGACGAGTGGCCAAGCCAAGCGAGTGCCTTTCGATGGGCGACGCCGTGGTTGGCACACAAGCTCGCGAAGTGATGGCGGAACGAATGCAGTTTGAACGCCTTGGCGTTCTCGAACTTGCACGTCTCGCACAAGTCCTTGAGCCGCTTGAGGAGCGTTAGCTCGGCGATGGCGGCGAAAACCCGCCCGGACTTTTTCGGTGAGCCGAGCACGTCGGCAATCCGCGGGTGAACCGGGACGAATCGCTCGTCCTTGTCCGTCGTTGTGCCGGCGGAGCCGCCTCGACGAACATGGATCATCGTCGGCGTGTCTTCGTGGATTCGGAGGTCCTCCCACCGAAGCTGCTCGACTTCGCCGATGCGGAGGCCGGCGTAACCGATCAATGCGAATGCTGCCTTGCGGTTCGGAGCCAACGTGCCGCCTGCTCTGAAAGAGCGTGCCGACAACGCCGCGTATTGGGTTCCCGGCATGACCGTCTCCAAGCTCGTGGAGATTGCCTTGGAGAAGGAAATCCGGCGGCTCGAAAAGGAGTATAATGACGGCCAACCGTTCGCAGATCGCGGGCAGTTTCGGTTTGGGCGGCCGCGAGTGAAAAGAGACTAGAGTCGCGAGTAACATTTGATGCTGCCACTGTGATCATCAACGCGGTCGGGAAAGCGGCTACTATGAGTTGTGAACGCTCGGTTGAAAACGATCACGATGGCAAGTTCCTCGCTTGGTCTCGATATTTATTCTGGTGCGACCTCCACCGTCGCAGGATCGATCGGTACGATGACAAGACTGAGGATGGGCGATCTGATCCCGAAAAAAAGTGGCACTCTTTTGCGCTCCTTGCTCAATGGTATGCAAGCCTCTGGGTCGTCGTCGAAGGATGGCGTACTCTCTCCGAATCCGATCTCATAATCGATGATCTCCTCACGACCTGTCCCCGTTTCTGCGATCTGCTTAAACGGTTTCGCCACGGCATCTATCACTACCAGCCGAACCTTTTTGATGCCCGGTTCATAGACTTGTTGCGAGAATCTCATGTCACCTACATCTGGGCTTATTTGCTGCACGGCGAATTCCTGCGGTTCCTCTGGCACTGGATTCACCGATTTCCTTATGAGGAAGTCCAAGAAGAACTTCGCGAAACCGTGGTTGGCATAATTGGCTGGCTGCCAGACGATCTCTTGCAGGAAAAAGTGCGGGAGTCGAGCGTCTTGTGTGACCGGACTCTGCGCATGCTCGCAAACTCGGAGGACCGAGATACTCGGGCTGCGATTGAATTGAGGGAGGCGTGCGAACACGCCGTGTTCGTTTCGCATGAGTGCCAAGCGGAGCTTGCCAAGTGGCACGAAGGGCTTCTTTCCTTCGTGCGGTCCCAAGGGGCGAGAAAAGAATGACGGTATTTGGCAGGGGACTCGTGGTATTGGGTATCACGATGCGAACACGGTTGTCCGGTTGGGTAGCATCCGTGAACGGGCAAAAGCGAAAATCGTTCGCTCGTGTGCTTACATGTACGAAACTGCCCTCAGACTTCCCTCAAAACGCATCACGGGACGGTAAAAAAACGTGGAGGAACAGGATATCGCCAAGACGAGCGAAGTCGTTGTCGCTTCGCAAGTTCGATGATAAAGTGAGCATTCGGAAGAGGTTGGCGAATCGAGCAAGATCGAATCCCTCCCTCTCCGTGCCGGCCTTCGCCAGCAAAAACGCAGGCGCGCGGTTCAGTGTCCAGAGCGCGGGAGTCAGGCGGCGCGAAAAAGCCGGCGCGCTGTCACCGCGACGGCCCGTTCGCCAAGGGGAATTCACCCGCCGTCGCCGTGTTGAGGTTGACCGCTCATTCCCGCCGATCGTCGGAGCGGGTCATGATGTCGATAGGGTGCAACCTCGTCTCATAACCGCGGAATATTTCCCGCCGGCGTCCACAATCCCATCGTGAAGTACCCGCGCCACTTTTTCTTGCCGATTTGAAGAAATTGGGGGATTCGTGCATGCCGAATGAGGACGCCATGGCCAGAAAGTCGCTCCATTTCCGCCAACGGGCCGCTTCGATCGCCTGTTTGGCCATTGCCGCGGGATGCAACCCGACGCCTCCGACCCGACTCGTCGATCCGACGAATCCGAACGTCGTCGTCCAGCCGCGGTTTCTGAAGGCGGGCAGATACGATGGGACGATCCCCATCGACGGGCTCGATCGCACCTACATACTTCGAATACCGCCCCATCACGACGGCACGACGCCGCTGCCGCTGGTCTTCATGCTGCACGGCGGCTTTGGCAGCGCGGAAAACGCTGCCACACACTACGGCTGGCAGGAGTCCGCCGACGCGAACGGGTTCTACGCCGTCTTCCCCGACGGCCTGGGCACGATCCCGACCTGGAACGCGACGCACTGCTGCGGCTATGCCCTCAACAACGGAATCGACGACGTCGGCTTCATTCGCGTCCTCGTTCAGGCGCTCGGCGGCGTCGTTCCGCTCGACGGCCAGCGCATCTACGCGGCGGGCATGTCGAACGGCGCCATGCTCTGCCATCGCCTCGCCGCGGAGGCGTCGGATATCTTTGCCGCCGTGGCGCCGGTCGCCGGTTCGCTGGGCGGACAGATTGATCAGAGCGCTCCGGTCGTCGTTCCGCCCGCGCCGACGGGACCCGTCTCCGTCATCATTTTTCACGGAACGGAGGACGAGAACGTCCTGTTCGACGGCGGACCGTCCCTTTCACCGGTGGCCGCCGGCCGCATCGATCTGGCAGTGTCGGACGCCGTGCAATTCTGGGTTGCGGCGGATCAAGCCGAGGCGACCCCGGCCGTCGAATCCCTCGCGGGCGGCGACGTGATGAAATCCTCCTACGCCGCCGGCGGAACGGTTGCCGAAGTTGTCCTGTACGCCGTCGCCGAACAGGGACACGCCTGGCCCGGCGGATTGCAGCCGTTTCCCGGCGCCGATCCGCCCAGCACGGCCATCTCCGCCACCGAGACGATCTGGCAGTTCTTCGCTTCGCACCCCAAGCCCTGACGGACATCAGCGCCTCGGCATCCTCCGGATCACGGGGCCACGGATGCAAACCTCGCCTCAGCCCCGCCGGTTTCATCGCGGCGCAGCTCATTTCATCGCCCCGTTGCCGCCGGCCGCCGAACCGCCTTGCACGGTTGCCGAGCGTCGACTATCTAGGAATCCAATGGAAGAACTACTCATGCCTTCGAAGGCGAGTCGGCTCATGCAGAAAAACGACCCCGCGCGGCGGCTCATCCGATACCTGTCGAGCATTCAGTTCGGCGTGAGGATCCTCGTCCTCATTCTGTTGTACGCCTGCCTCGCCTCGGCACTGCCGCAGCTCCGCGGCGCCGTGGAAATGACGGAAATGCAGATTTTCCGCCACTGGGTCTTCGCCGTGTTGGTCGGCGTCTTCTGTTTCTCCCTCGTGCTGGCCACGATCATGCGAATTCCCACGAGCATCGTGAACGCCGGCGTCTGGACCGTCCACCTCGGCCTGCTTCTTTTGGCCGGCGGCGCCGCCCTTTACTTCGCCACCAAGATCGAGGGCGACGCCCTGCTCATTTCACACAGCATCCAAATCGTTGGCACCGCCGGCGGCCAACCGCGCCCCATCGCATCGTTGCTCGCCGAGCCCGGCGAATCGTGGTCGACCGTCATGCCCGCCTTCGGTGGAAGCATCGATCTGCAGGTGACCGACGTGACCCGCGATGCGTCCGGCATTCCCGAGCGCGCCCGGATTACGGCGACTGTCGGCCAGGCAACTAGGCAACTGAACGTCACCGTCGACGACGACGCGCCGCTCGTCGACGACCGCCTCGTCGCGCGCCTCGCGCCGTCCGAGCCGGTCACGACCTTCTTCGACCGCGACGTCGCGGCGCTGTATGTAAGCAAAGTCGGCGATGCGACGCCCACCGTGCTCCCGATCGACACGCTGCCGCACTATCGCGAGCGTTACGTCGCCGGCGATGAAAAGATCGCAGACGCCGTCGGTCGCGCGGTCCCGTCAAACCGCACCCGGCCCGAAGTCGAATTCTGGGGGATCAGGATTCCGACGACCTGGTTCGAGGCGTGGCGCATGCCGATCGACGTCCCTTCGGACGACCTGCCCTTCGACGTCCGCGTGACCGGCTACCTTCCTTATATCTCCCGGATGGAGTCCGCATTCGTCGAGTCCGCGGAGGGCCCGCTGAACCCCGCGGCGGCGATCCGGCTGTCCGTCGCGTCGTCTAACATCGACGAGTCGCTCTTCGCGCTGGAGCCGGCCCGATCGATGATGCGCCAGGGCGTCCCGGTCGAGTTCCGCTGGTTGGAAGACGACGCCGCGATGCAGGACCATCTCCAACCGCTCGCCGGCCCGCACGAGCTTCGCATCGAAGTGAAGGACCCGCCCGTCCGCAGGACGGTCGCCATCGCCCCCGGTCAGGAAATCGCCGTCGACGGCACGCCCTATGTGCTGAAGATTCGCGAGTTGCAACCGACCTGGCCGCTGATGACCCCCGGCTTCGAGGGCGCGTCGAGTCCGATGGCGTCGGTGGACGTGACGGCCGGCGACCTTTCGTACAACCGCACGGTGATCCAGCGCTTCCCCGAGCTGTCGCAGGACATCGACGAATCCGGCGTCCGCCATCGCGAGGGCCCCTACGATCCGAATCTCCTCTTGAAATACCGTACGTCGAGTTCCGGCTGGGTATCGCTGGTCGCCGGTCCGGGTCGCACACCGCGGCTGGCCGTCTTCGACGCGACCGGACAGGTCGACGTCCAACCCCTCGAGGTCGGCAGCCCGCGCCGCGCCGTCGTGCTGGGTACGCCGCTGGAAGTCTCCGTCACGTCGTACAAGGAACGCAGCGAACTGGTCTCCGTGCCCATCGTTGAGCCGGTCAGCCGCCGCCGACCGATCGTCGATCCCTGGCAGATGTCCGCGATCCGCCTGGAGTTCACGCCGAAGTCCGGCGGCGATGCCCCGACGATGACTCGATGGTGCCGGTTCAGCAAGTACTCCCACGTCGAAACGCAGCCAATTCGTGTCGCGCTGACCGGCGGCGGCGGCGAATTTGAAATCATCTTCTCGCGCCTCCAGCGCCCGCTGGATGCGACGCTGATCCCGCACAAGCTGAGCGTGACGTTCCTTCCCGGCCGGCAAAGCGTCGAGTCGTGGCGCAGCGACTTTCTCGTCGCGACGGACGATGATGAGCCGGTTGCCGCCTCCGTGCAGACCAATGAAACGCACGCCGTCGGCCGCTGGACACTTTTTCAGAGCGGCGCCGCCCCGGACCACTGGAGTTTCACCATTCTCGGCGTCGGCAACCGCCGCGGCATCGTCGCCATGGTCATTGGCTGCGTGTTGATCACGCTGGGCAGTCTCTTCGCGTTCTACGTCAAGCCCATCCTCATCCGCCGCGGGCAGGCGGCGCTGTTGGCGATGGCGAACCTCGACGGCGCGCCCGCCGGCGCGATCGGAAAAAGTCCGGACATCTCGCTGATCGGACAGGGAGCGCACTGATGATTCGCTCGCCAGGCACCGACTCGAATCCTGTGGAACCGGCTAATAGCCGGTTCGCACCGGCCATTGCACCGGCCATTGGCCGGTGCCACATTGATACTGACGCAGCGCCTTTTGGCGTTTTGCTACGGCGCCTGGCGTGCTGTGCAACGCTAGGTTACTCGTTACGCCATTGCGGGCCGCGTCTGGCGCAGATCATCGCCGTCGCCGCCATGCTTGCGCTGCCGCTCGCCGCCTGCGCCGACGACCCCCTCATTGCCTCCGAAAAAGCCGCCGGCATCGACGCGCGGATCGACTGGTCGCACGGCCGGCTCATCGCCGTGCAGGACGGCGGCCGCTACAAAACCCTCGACTCCTTCGCCCGCGAGTCGATGTCCGAGATGACCGGCGACGAGCACCTGCCCGGCCTCTCGCCGATGGCCTCCCTTTTCGAGTGGCTCTTCAACCGACCCGCCTACGCCGACGAGCCGCTGATCGTCATCAAGGCCAAGGGCGTCCGCGTCCACCTCTCGGCGCACATGCCCGCGGGCGTGCGCGACCGCATCCAGGAAACCGGCAGGATGACGCCGCGCGAGCTGGACGACCCGACCGTTCAAAACCGGATTCGCGAGCTCGAGCCGATGGCCCCTATGGTCACGGCCATGCGCCGCGTGCGCAACGCCGAGGTCGTCGCCAGGGCCCTCGAGCGGCTGATGAACATCGTCCCCACGCCGGTCGGCTCGAAGGACGCCCCGTGGCACACGATCGACGATCTCCGCGCCAATCTCCCCGCCGAACTGCAAGCCGCCGGCACCTTCGGCGGCGCGATGGCCGTCGACCCCGGCGCGACGGGACCGATCCCCGGTCTGAGCGAGCAGCAGGCGGTCACGGTACTGGCCCGCTGGGCCGGCCTCTGGAAGGGCTGGCGCGAGGCGGACGCCGAGAAGGTTCAGGCGAATCTCGACGGGCTGGCTGCAGCGCTGCCGACGCTGGCCGCCGAGGGCGTCTATCCCGCCGAGCCGCAGCGGGCCGCCGAGGCGTCGTACTACGCCTGGGGCAAGTTCACCTGGGGCTACTGGTTCTACCTGCTCGGCCTGATCGTCGCGATTCCCGCGCTGGTAACGCATTGGCGCGCCTTCTGGGCGGTCTCGATGCTGTTTCTCGTCGTCGCCATGGCCGTGCACGCCGTCGGCATCGGCCTGCGCTGGTACATCCTCGGGCGCATCCCCGTCGCCAACATGTTCGAGGCCATCGTCGGCTCGGCATGGATCGGCATCGCCGTCGCGCTGGCGCTCGAGTGCCGCTACAAGACGCGCATCGCACTCATCGCCGCCAACGCCACCGGCTTCCTCGCCCTCGTCCTCGCGGGCTACGTCGTCCCCGGCGGCGGCACCCTGACCGCCATCATGGGCATCCTCGACGACGTCATGCTCCGCATCCACACCGTCCTGATCATCGCCTCGTACGCACTGATCTTTCTCGCGTCGGTCATCGCCGTCATCTACCTCTTCGGGTACTACTTCCACAAAAGCGCCCTGCGCTCCGCCGAGTTCTCCGCCGTCTGCGGCGCGTTCGGGTTTGTCCTCTTCCTGCTCTGCGGCTGGGTGTTCGAGCCGGTCCTCGGCATGTCCGGCGAATGGGTCAAGTCCGAGGCCCACGCCAAGGCGTTTTCGCTCGTCGCCGTCGCCGCGGCCGTCGGCCTGGCCGCCGTGGCCCGCAGCGACGTCGCTTCGCGGATGATCGCCGTCCTCGTCGGGGCGTTTCTGATTTCGCTGACGCTCGCCATCGGCAGCCACGGTTTCGCCAACGGCATGGCCTGGATCATGATCGCCGTCGGCGCCGCGTGGTCGATCGGCAATCTCGCCGGCTATTACGCGAACGAGCCCGTGCCGGTCGCCGCCGCCGCGCGACAGCGATCCGTATCGCTCGCGCTGGCCGGCGGCGGTTCGATGGCGCACGGCCTTTCGATGAGCGGCGGCGCGACGGGCGGCGGCCCTGTCGGCGGCGGTTGGAACGGCGACAAGCCCCTCCTGGCCGGCGGCCTGCCCGAAGACGTGGCCAATCGCGAGTTGCCCGCCTGGCTGCGGCACACCGACTGGTGCCACCTGATCATATTGAACATGGTCTTCGTGATGCTCTTCGTCGGCACGATCCTCGGGGCGGTCTGGGCCGACTATTCCTGGGGCCGCCCCTGGGGCTGGGACCCGAAGGAAGTCTTCGCCCTGAACACCTGGATCATCTACGTCATCCTGATCCACGTGCGTTTCGTCACGGTCAACCGCGGCCTGTGGACCGCCTGGCTCTCGGTCGCCGGGTGTTTGATGATGGCCTTCAACTGGTGCTTCGTGAACTTCTACATCGTGGGGCTGCACAGCTACGCGTAGGTCGGGTCATCGACCCGACTCTTTGGTCGCAAATGGGATCAACGAATCGCGGATGCCCGCATTGACACAAATCGATCCTCGCCACAATTACGGATTGCATTGATGAAGCGACGGCCATCCGTAGGTCGGGTCATCGACCCGACTTTTCTTGCTCCGCCCGCAACGATCCGCATATGATCTCGCCTTATGCCGCAGTACATTCGTGCGTTTGCGCCCGGCTGCACTTTCTTCTTTACGCTCGTCACCTACCGCCGCCGACCGCTATTCCGTTCGTCAACCGCCCGACGAATCCTCCGCGAGGCCATCGCGGAAACCCGCCGCCGTCGCCCGTTCACGATTGACGCCTTCGTTCTCCTTCCCGATCACCTGCACACACTGTGGGCCCTTCCCGACGGCGACGGAGACTTTTCGACTCGCTGGCGCAAGATCAAGGAGGCGTTCACCCGCGGATACCTTGCCGTCGGCGGTCGCGAGGCGCGCGTCACCTCGGGCCAAGCGGCCAAGGCCCAGCGCGGCGTGTGGCAACAACGGTTCTGGGAACACACGATTCGCGACGAAGTCGATTTCGAGCGGCACGTCGATTACATCCATTTCAACCCGGTCAAGCACGGCCTTGTTGAGTGCCCGCACGCATGGCCCTGGTCGACGTTTCGACAATGGGTGGCCAAAGGCGTATATGATTGGAATTGGTGTTGTGCCTGCAACCTCCGCCGCCCTCGCTTGCCCAACTTCGCCCGGATTCCCGGAGGCGCCGGCGAATGAAGGGTGTTCTCGCGAATTGTCGGGTCGATGACCCGACAATTCTACCCCGGCTGGCGTGGCTGGCAGAGATTCCAATTGATTCTGCTTGGCGCCAGCCTGAACGCCTACGAGGAACGACGAAGATGTGGGTAACAGCAAGGCGCCAGCCCGTGGCGACGCTCCGTTGCCCCGTCGGGGCTGAAAAGATGAAGCGATCTGGTTGGTCTGGCGATTTCACGGTTTCGATCCGTTTGACTTAGCGCTGTAGTGTTAGGAAACCTGGGCCACCCTTCCCCTTGGCCCCTTGACTCGTTGGCCCCTGCTTCAATACGTAAAGTTCACGTGATCCACCCCGTGGCAGACAAGCGTGCAGCTTCCGCTGAAGCGGCCGGTGTCGGTGAACTGCCGGCGGCCCCCGACGATGGTCACGTCGAAGTTGATCAGATGGTTGTGCTGGCCGCTGCTGCCGGAAACGCCGTGGGGCGCGTGGCAAGCGCTGCAAGGCGTCTGGCTGTTGACGACGTGGACCCGGTGAAACGGAAAACTCTCGTCCCCCAGGATCGACGTGCGGTCGTGGCACTGATAGCAAAGGGCGTACGCCTGCGCCGACTCGATCGAAAAATCCGCCGTCTCGTAATTGGCGTTGAGCAAGAATGCAAAACGCGAGCCGTGCGGACCGTTCGGCCCCAGGCCGCCCAGTTCGCGGGCATCCGGGTTGTTGTGGCAGTCCTGGCACGACAGAAAGCTTCGCGTCCGCTGCGCCGGAACCAGACTCGGCACGTCGGCGCCGCCGCGCCCCGGAAACACCACCGGATGCGCCGACGCCGCCGTCGGCAACAGCTCGCGGCGCACGTTTCCCAGATTGTCGCGCTGTCGAATGATCCGCCCGCGGATCGGGACCGGGTTGTCGGCGTGGCACTTGAAGCAGACCTCGTAATAGTACCGCGCACGGTCGCGCGGCAGGCCGGATGCCGACACGCCGGAGACGTATTGCATCCCCGGCGGAACGCCCTGGTCGTCGAAGCCGCGGCGAACGCTGGCGGCGATATTCGCCCGCGCCGCGTGCGGGTTGTGGCAATCGACGCAGTCCACGTGCGGCCGCATCGTGAGCGGCTCCTCCGCGGCGTCGTGCAGATTCAGCAAGCGGTTGACCCGGTGGCCGCTTCGCTGGTTGAGCAGCCCGGAAACGTCTCGTCCGGTGACGCCGCTGTGACAATCGATGCACAGGTCGAAAGAGCGCTGCCGCAGAAGCCGCTCGCGATGCGGCGCGTTGTGAGAGACGTGGCAGGTGGCGCAGGCGGCGTCGTGCATGTTCGGGAACGGCAACTGACCGCCGGCGGTGATGGTTCCGGGAACGAACTTGCCCGACAGGGCGTGGGAACTGGTGGCCCAGCCGTCCATGCGGTGACACGTGTTGCACAGGGCGCCCTGCCGCTCGGTGATGCGCAGGAAGTTGCCCAGCTGGTTGTTGTGCGGATCGTGACAGGCCGTGCACTCCAATTCGCCGCGACGGCCGAGCTTGACGCGCTCGCTGACCAGATCGGGCGAGCGAAGCTGCCGGTCGCGATTCGACAACTGCCGGTCGAATCGAAAGCCGATCGGGTGGTCGTCGGACAGGTCGTTCGTCAGGTTGCTCGGTCCGGTGGGCATGAACGGCTGGTTCAGCAGGATGGGATCGGTCTCGGGGCGGCTCAGCACCAGGCCCATCGCGATGCTGCCGTCGTGGCAGGATAGACACATCTTGCTCGGGCCGCCCGGTTGATCGATGCGGGCATCCATCGTGCTGCTGTCATAAATACGGTAAAAAGTCCGCGGATTGTGCCGGTTCCACAGCGGCGCCTGGGGGCTGGCGTTGTGCGGCGCGTGGCAAAAGATACAGACTTGCTCCTCGTGCAGGGCGCGAACCGTGCCACGGCCGGACGTCGAGAGGTTATGCGGCGAAAGGACGACGCTTTCGTCGGCGGCGGCCAATCGGACCGCGGCCGCAACGGCGCAGGCGGTGACGGCCATCATTGCCCGACGGCGAATCGGCGGTCCATTCCTCCACGCAGCGGGTCGCATCACGATTCGGCCTCCGGCAGATACTGAAACACTTGCAGGCGGCGATTGTACGAGTCCGCCACCCAGATTCGATCCCGACCGTCGATGAACAGGCCCGACGGCAAATAGAACTGGCCCGGCGCGCGGCCTTCTTCCCCCCAGGCCATCAGCAGTTGGCCCGATGCGTCGAATACCTGGATGTTCTCGAATTGACTGTCCAGCACGTAGATGTGCGAGGCCCGGTCGACCGCGACGTCGCGCGGCAGGGCGAAATCGCCCGCCCCGTTGCCCTTCTGCCCGAAGGCGGCGACGGCCTCGCCCCCCGGTGACAATCGCTGCACGCGAAAATTCATCGAGTCGGCGACGATCACGCCAAGGCGATGGTCGAAGGTGATCCCCGCGGGAAAGTTGAACTCCCCGGGCCCTTCGCCGCGCCGCCCGACGCGGCGAACTTCGCGTCCCTGGCGATCGAAGACGACGCAGGCATGCTGCGCCGAATCGACGACCCAGAGCTCCCCGGAGACGTCGTCAAGCGCCACGGCGCAGGGGCGCTCGAGCGATCCAGCGCCGATGGTTTCCACGAGTCGGCCGTCGGGTGCGAAAACCTGGACGACCTTCCCCATGCTGTCGGCGACGGCGATGCGGTCCGCGATCAACGCCAGGTCCGCCGGCCATTGCAGGGCGCGGCTCGGTCCGCGGCCGATCGTCTGAAACTCGCGCGTCTGAAGATCCATGACGTAGACGGCCTGTCCCTGCCCGTCGGCGACGAAGACGCGATCGCCGGCGACGGCGATGCTCGTCGGCGTGGAGAATCCAACCTTCGGCGTCGGCCCCGCCAGCAGCGCCTGGAGCACGCCGAACGGCTCGGGCCTGCCCAGGTCCTCCTCGCCGGCCAGCGCCCCGACATAGCGCACGCGCGGCGCATCCGGCGGCGCGGGCCAGACGATCGGGGGCATGATCTCCCGGAAGATCGGCCGGAGCGGCTGCTCGCATCCGATCAGCAGGGCCGCGCAGGAAATTCCGCACCACGCTTTCATCCGCCGGGCCCCCCGATGATGCGTATGTCGCGCCGCACCTTGAGCCACAGGGCGAGCGAATTGTCCGTCGACGAGGGCAGGTCGAGCATGTCGTATTCCGCCTCGACGAGGATCGTAAACTGCCCGATGCGATAGGAAACGTCCGTCGTCAGGTCGACGCCCTGGGTCTCGCCGAAGAGCGAGTCGTTCTGAAAGCGAAACAGGGCCGCGGAGTTGGATTCGAGATTCTGCGCGAGCGTATAGCGGTGGTTCAGCCCGAGATCGACGAGGGACACGTAGCGGACTTCCAATGCACGTTGTCCCTCGAATCGAAAATATGACGCGGCGCCGCGGGAATTGAGTTGATGCCGGTCATTCTGAAACAGCGTCACGTCGCCGGTCAGGTGCATCGCCTGGTACGGATCGATGGAATCGTCGTTGAATTCATACTCGCCCGTCACCGACCAGGCGGGTCGGCGATAGATGGCGCCCACGCGGTGGCGGTTGACGTTGCGATCGTGACCGATCGGAAAGGGCTGCTCGTCGATGCGTTCGTCCTGCCAGTTCAGAGCGTAGTACGGGATCAGGCCGTTCTCGAAATCCTGCTGGATGCGCATGTCGATGCGGTCGCGGGCGATGGTCAGGTCTTCGAAGGCCGCGTACGCGTAGCTGACCCGTACCGTCTCGCGATCGACGATCAGGCCCGTCGGAAGCCGCTTGAGGGCGTGGAATTCGCCGGTGCGAATGACGAGATAATCGCGCCCCTCGAGATAGATGCGCACGCCGGTCGCGGAGCGGACGATGATCGAGAAGCGATCGATGTTGCGCTGCGCCAGATAGGTCGGCAGGGGATCGCGAAGGGTGACCGACTCGTCGAGGACGATTCCCTGTTGCCGGCCGTCGTCGTATCGGGTTTGGGAGTGGGTGTAGGCGAGGTTGCCGGAGAACAGCCCGAGATCGTTTTCTTTCGTCACGGCGAAATTCAAGAGCCCGCCCCATTCCTGAACATCCGCATCGGACTTCGCGTCCTGCTGGAGCCCGTAAAAGCCCAGGGTACTGGTCAGGAGGTCGTCCCACTGGTGGGTGATGTCCCAGTCTCCGCGGTGGGTCGCCACTTCGAGCTCGCCGTATCGTTGTTCGAGGGCCCCGAAGCGATAATCCGTCCACAGCGAGTCGGTGTGCTGTAGGCGGAGCCGGGGCGCAAATTCGTAAGTGTCACGGGCCAGGTCGCCGCTCTCGTCCTCCAGACGAAGCAGGGTCTCCAGCCGGCTGCGTTTCTCGGGGCCGAAGTTGATGACGTCGATCAGCGAAAGATAATTCCGCGTCGTGTCGAATCGGGTCTCGGTTCCGCTGTATCGATCGCTGCGGCGCTCGTACTCATACTCGAGCGAGAGAGCGTGATCATCGGTCGGCTGCCACGTCAATTCGTAACGCAGCGTGTCCTCGCCCTGTTCCTCCTGGTCCTGAAGATAGCGAGAGCCGCTGTCAAGCGTGTCGAAGAGATGGTCGTAGGTCAGGCGCATCGGCAACTTCGGGTCATTGTAGAAAAGGCCGGCGCCGTAGCGTTCGCGGGTCCGATCGAGCGTCGGCAGGAACGGGCGGGGGATGCGATCGTCGAGCTGCGACGCGTAACCGGTCGCCGACACCTTGCCCGCCGGAAAGGCCTGAAGTCGAAGATCGTATTCAAAGATCGCGCCCGACGGCGACGTCCCCTCGTCGAATTGAAACCCCGGCGCGCTCTCGTCGAAGCGATCCTGGGCCAGTCCGCCGCGGATCATCGCGTCATAGAGCAGAACCCGCTCGCCGAGGATGTTCCCATCGGCGCTCAAACTGAGCGTCTCCTCGAAACGGCTCTGCCGGTTGTCCTGATCGAATCGCGGCCTCCGCTGGCCGGCGGCGTCGGTCCGGACGGTTCGACGCTGGTATTCGGCCTCGAAGTCCAGGCCGATCGATAAATTGTCGACGGTGATCACCGGCGGCCGCGATCGGGCCGCATCTTCCGGCGACGCGGCCTCGTCGAGCGACATCGGACCGGTCTGATCCGCGACGCTGGCCATATTGGGCAACGCGCAAGAGGCCGCCATAATGGCCAGATGGTACCGGATCCTCATGCGCCAATATCGATGAAACGGCGACGATTCTCGTAATCCGCTCGCATTTTCCGCCTCGCGACCGGGCCTGTCCAGAAGCGGCGCCATGGTCGCCGACCGGCCGGGTGACACAACCATGATTCGGTGATTTTGAGTCGATGCGCACTTGCACGTCCCTTGCCAGCGTTCCAGCCGCAGGCGCTTAACAAGCCGATTTTCGGCGGATATATTGCCGATCGCATGGAGTCTCCCCAACCGCACCCGCAGGCCGCCACCGCGCGGCGCGCCGCCTGGATCGTCTTGATCACGTCGGCCGCCGTTGCATCGCTCCTCGGTCCGGCCTGCTCGCGGCACCTGGCGGAAGATCAACAGGACGCCGCGATCCGGGACGAATCCGCCCCATCCAAGCTCGGGGCCGTCGAAGACGTCCAGGACCTACTGGCGATGGGCCTGATCGGCAGCGCGCACGATTTCCGCCGGGCCGACGGTGAGCCGATGGACCTCTGCACGCCCTGCCACACGCCGCACGTGGCCCTCCATCGGGCGTCATGGCGGGATCACGGCGGACCGGTTCACGACTCGATCCGCCCCTATCACGCCGATGGCGTCGAACTCGACGACAGTTCGCTCCTGTGCCTGAGCTGTCACGACGGCGTCTTCGCCAGCGACGTGTTCAGCTTCGCACACGCCATCACCCCCGGCCGGCAGCTCGCGGGCAGTTGGATCGGCCCGGGAAGTCTGACGAGCCATCCGGTCGGCGTTCGCTATCCGCATTCAGAAGGGCGCTACCATCCCGCCTCGATCGTGACCGCCGACGAACGAATCAAGCTGCCGGGCGGGCGCGTGCAGTGCATCTCCTGTCACGACCCGCACAATACGCGTCGCATGGGCGGCATGCTGGTCAGTTCGAATGAGGGAAGCCGGCTGTGCCTGGCGTGCCACGACTTGTAGCGCGAGCCGCCGTCCGGCGAGGCCGTCGCCCATGGACGCGGGGCGTTCGCATCGGCGCCGCCGGATGCGCGCTGGCGCTGATTCTCTGGCTGGTGGGCGCATGTCTCGGCGACCTCCGCGGCCCCGGCGATCGCGATCGGTACGTCACCTACCCGCCGGCGCCTGACCCTCCCCGCGTCGTGGCGCTGGGCAACCTGCGCAGCGGCGCCCCGCCCGGCGACGCCAGCGTCAGGATCTCGGTATTCCTCTTCGGCGAGGCGCCGCCTTCGCTCTTGAATCTCGTTCGCCCGCTGGACGTCGCCCTTTATCTTCGCGGACTGGCGGTCTGCGACACGGCCCTCGGCGCGGTGATGCGCTGGCAGGACGAATCGACCGAACTGGATTCCATGCCGCTTTCGCCGGCCCCCGCACAGCCGGTCGCGGCGCGGATGGCGCCGAACGGCGACCTGTTGATCGCCGACGTGAAGGACGCCGCCGTACATCGCTACGGTCAGGACGGTGCGCGACATCTGTCCTATCGCCTCGGGGCGGATCGGTTTCGACCGGCTGACGCGCTGGTCGTGGAAGACCACGTCTGGGTGACCAATGTCGTCGCTCACCGGATCGAGATATTTGACGCCCAGAGCGGATCGCACCTGAGATCGATCGGTCGTCGTGGCGGCGGACCCGGCCAGTTCGGCGCGCCGCTCGGCATGGCCCCGACGCCGGACGCCAACGTGTGCGTCGTCGACATGCTCAATGCCCGGATTCAGGTGCTCGATGCCGAGGGACAATCCGTGCGGATCATCGGCGGGCCGGGCGATTCGCCCGGGCATTTCGGACGGCCGAAGGACGTTGTGGTCGGGCCGGACGGCACCGTTTTCGTCACCGACGCGGCCAGCCAGCGGGTGCACGCGTTTGATGCGACCGGAAACTTCGTGCTGGCTTTCGGACAGCAAACCGGCGCGACCGGCGGCCTCCGCGTTCCGGGCGGCATCGCGATCACGACGCGGTGCCCGGTCGAAGCGCCCGACATCCCCGAAGGATTCGTCGTCCAATACTACGTCCTGGTCGCGGAGCAACTGTTGCGCCCGGGAATTCGCGTCTATGCATGGGGCAGCACGGCGGACTCGGGGCCGGCGTCGATCGCATCGGCGGGCGGCCGGCGCGTCGACGGACGCCGAGCCACGGTCGCCAATCCGCATTGGGCGCCTGCGCGCTGCGGCGCCTGTCACCCGGGAGACAGGCCGTTCGTCGTGCCGGCGCCCGCGAAGACCGACGAGCTGTGCATGTCCTGCCACGACGGCGTCAAAGCGCGATCCGAGGCCCATCCGATCGGACGGCTCGCGGCTCACGACGACATCGGCGCTCCGCCGGGGTGGCCGCTGGTCAACGGCCGTCTGGGCTGTTTGACCTGCCACGACATTCGGCGACATTGCGACGAAGACTCCCGGCGGCCGGCGACCAACTCCTCGATGCTGCGCGCTTTTGATTCGCGCGACCCGATGCATGTTTGCACCCAGTGTCATCAGGCGACCGACCAGTGGCGCACCAGCCCCCATCGCCATCTCGATGCCTCCGGGATAGCGATCGATTCGGCCTGCCGCTTCTGTCACGTCAAGGTTCCGCCGATCCCGTCGGACGGATTGCGCCGCGGCCGGCCCATGCTCCACGCGGACGGTTCGCGATTGTGTCTGACCTGTCACGCTCCGCACTGGGACGTGGCGCCGCTGGGTCACATCGATCGGCCGGCGTCGCAGCGGACCCGCCGCGCGATGGCGGCGCGGCGAATTCTCCTGGCGGATGGCGACGGCGCTGCACCGGACGGAGCGCAAGAAGCCCTGGCGGCCGATTCGGTGTTTCCCCTCTGGGATGGCCGCGTCACCTGCTATTCATGTCACAACCCGCATCAGGCGGGGCTGTTTCCCGACGGCTCGGCCCTCGGATGCGCGTCGGCGCTGGCCATCGACGAAAAGTCCGCGCTCCGCCTACCGAGCACGCAGCTTTGCATCGGGTGCCATCCGAAATAAGGGTCCGTCAAGAAACGAGAGTAACTGGCGTCGTGGCGTCCATGCGAGCGTGACGCCCGCACTTCTCAGTTGCCGAACGGCTGGTGGACGCCGATGGCGATCTCGCTGGCGCGATCCACGTCGAACGACAGATTCGGCAGGGACTCGTCGTTGTGGCACCGAAGGCAGACGAAATCGACCGTCAGGGCCGCGCGCCCGTCTGAATCGCTGACGACGCCCGTTCCGTCCGGGGTGAAAAAGGACGACGTGTCGATCGGCTCCGTCGTGATGCGAAAAACGTGCGACCGCGTGTCGCCGACGCGGGCCAGCGGACCGACGACCGCCGCCGACGCCGCGGATGCCTGGCGCACGGCGTACGGCATGTGGCAGCTCTCGCAGGTGAGCACTTCGGTGTAGCCGTCGGATGGCCGGGTAAACGTCTTGCCGCCGTGCAAGGCCATGTTCATGTCGCCGTGGCAGGCGGTGCATTCGTTGCGGATCGCCTCGGTCCGATCGTCATAGACCGAACGATGCGGATCGTGGCAGAAAGTGCAGGCGAACTGGGAGTGCCCGCCGCTGGCCTTCAGTTCCGCCCATTGTGACAGGGGCCGGATGAACCCGTCGGCGGCGGGGATGGTCCCGTCCGGAGTGCCGGCGGGGCCGCCGTGGCATCGCCGACACGTCTGCTCCCCCGGCGAATCGACGAACAGGTTCCGCGCCGCCGGGTTGGGGGCGTGGAGCGAGCCGGGACCGTGGCAGGACTCGCACTGTGCGCCCGGCTCGATCCATGTGCCGCGAATGCCGGGGCGATTCTCCTGCGACAGAGGCATCATCGGGTCCTGTTCCATCGGTCCGGTCGTGCGCCGCCGCAGGGCGTCGAATTCAAACGGCTGGGCCGGCTCGCCCGGCCCGAAGGGCACGAACTCCGCCGGTGATCCATTAACCGCGTTGGCGAGATTCCACTGTGTCGGACCTCCCGTCGCTCCGGTGGTCAGGATGAATCCGTCGGTATTGAGAAACAGCGCGCCTTTCGCATAGCCGCCCACGACGTACGACACGTCCCCCCACGTCGTCGACGGCGGCGGGTCGGCAGCGCCGGCGCCGACGGCCTCCGGAGGGAATGCAGGCGGCTCGCCCAGAACGGCCGTCAGGGCGTTGGCGTGACCGTGGAGGCGGTTGATCTCGAACAAACCGGGATGGCACGCGGCGCAGGCGCGCGAAGTAATGTAATCGGCGCCCCCGTTGGAAAAATCGGTCGTGTTGTTGTATATGCCCGTCGGAAACGGATCGACGCCGGCCGGCAGGCAGTTGAGCCCGGCGAGACAGCCGACGCCCATGGAGACGACCGTGACCCGCGCGCAGCGGCGACGCCATTCGAGCAGATCGCCGGACGAAGGAGCGAATCGCATATCCTGAGTATGCCTCTGCGGAGGATCGGTCGTCGCCGCGGCGGCGACGAACCGTCAGTCTATCGCATGGCTCGGCGAGGCGTCGGCATACCCGCTCCGGCGACCCGATCGAACGAACAACGGCCCCCGCACATCACGAGCTTGCGCGGGGGCCGTCCGGAGCGAGGAAGAATTCAGATTCCTTCATCATCCAGCAGGTCTTCGGCCTCATCGAGGAGGGCGTCAACGTATGCCGGATTGTGGGTGCCGAAGCTCCCATCGTTCATCGTGTAGTAATAAAGGAACCGGACCTTCTTGACGTTGTCGGTGATCGCTGCCTGGCCGGCCGTATCCGGACCGCCGTTGGATGAGTATTCCCAGCCGGCCGCTCCGCCCAGGCCGACGTCGAGACGTGACTTGATGGCGGCAAGCCGCGCCGTGACCAGGTTCTTCAAGTTGGCCGCCAGCGACTGGGCATTGGCGGCGCTGGGGTGGCATCCCGAATCGACGCAACCTTCAAAGTTGGGGGTGAACAGGTGGCCGCTGATCGCCGGGGCCTCTTCGCTCTCGAAATCCTTGCGGTACATGTGGCAGGTGGCGCATTGTTCCCGAATGAGCCGGTGCGTCGTGCTGCGGCTGAGCACGAGCGGGTCTTCGTCCTCGGGCATCGGCATCTCGCCGATATAGACGTTCGACTGGATGCTGTGGTGCGGCGGGCGGCTCGTCGTCCGCCAGGTTTCGCCGCGGCTGCGGTGGCACTGGCCGCAGAGATTGAACCGCTCGAAATTCGTCGCGGCCTCGATGGTGTTGGTCGGAACCGGGTCCATCACCTCGGGGAACCGCAACTGATAGTCGCGACCTTCCTCGGCGAAGGGGGCGTTGAACGTACGCTCGTGCGGCTTGTGGCAGATGACGCAGACGATCGCGTTCTGATCGCCTCGGGCAACGCCCATCAGCAGGTCGTCTTCAACAGTCTCGCCTTCGATGAAGGCCAGGTATCGAAAGTCGCCGGAGTGGCAGGTGCCGCAGCGATTCAGCGATTCGCCCATGGTAAAGTCCTCGGCCACATGTTCGGTAACCTGGGCGTGGGCGGACATCTGCCACTGGTCGAAATTCGGTTGGTGCTCGCCGGTGTGGCATCGTCCGCAGAGTTCCGCGGAGATGTCCTTCGGCGGCCGAAGCGACTCGTCGGCCACGTTCATGACGTGGTCGCGGCCCGGGCCGTGGCAGTCCTCGCAGCCCACGTTGGCCAGGGCGTTGGTCGTGGCCCGGTCCACGAATCCGCCCTCCTCGCCGTAGCCGACCGTGTGACAGGGAAGGCATTCCGAATTCGTGCCCTGCCCGATTGCCTCCAGCGTGGCGAGTGCGTTGCCGTGCAACGTTTCGCTCCACATCTCGTGGACCCGCGCGTGACACTGTGCACAGCGCTCCGAGCCGACATATTTGCCGGTGACGCCGGAATCGCCGATCTGCGGCGGCAGTGCCTGGTCACAGGGGCCCATGAAATTCCCGCCTGCCATGCAGACCAGGCCCACCAGCCCCACGGTCACCGCCAGGACCCGATTCGACCGAAATCTTCGATTCTGGCCACTCGTTGCCATGACTTGTTCTCCTCGCCCGGCAATCTGTTTGACAAGACGGACCAAGTTGATTCTCGCTTCGCCCTTGCGAAGTTTCAACTCCTCATATCGGCGTTTGAATCCTCCAAGACTCCCTCTGGGCCCCTATTGTCCAATCCGGGGCTCAACGCGAATGACATGCAATCGACATGCCGGAGCCGCTCGCCGGCGTGCCGGATAATCGGCCCAAAATCCGCCATCGCGGGCCGTTTTCCGGCGTTGCCGGGGAATCGCGGAAAATTCCGCACCCGAATTGCGGAAATTCCCTCAATACGCGCCGCGAAAAGATTTCGCGAATGTGCCTGTGAAATCGCAGTGTCATCCCCGTGGCGGTGTCCCGGCCAACGCGGACCGCGCACGGGGGCAAACCTTGTCCGCGACGCAACCCGGCGGACCGAGCGGCCCCGCGGTGCTTGCGTCGCGGCCGCTGGGCGTCGAAATTGAGCCCCAGGCGCAGATGTTGAATGGACGCCTTGCCCGATTTGATGAGTGAGATCGCACACAAAATTCGCCGTCGATTGGCTCGACAAAGATTCTCGTTCCACAACGCGAGTTCCGCGGTGTCGCGCTCCCGGCGTCCGTACGTCCTCGTGAACCAACTGATCCGGATCGCCGTGCTGTCGCTGGCGCCGCTCGCCCCGGTCATGGCCGACGATCCCGACAATTGCCTTCTCTGTCACCAATACCGCGGACTGTCGCGCTTCGACGAGGCAACGGGCCGGGCGCACCTGTTTTTCGTCGATCCGGAATATTCCGCCGGCTACCGCGGGCCCCATGCCCGGCTGGCCTGCACCGACTGCCACCGGCGCGAGGAAGTCGCCGTGATCCCGCACGCCGCGGTGACGCCGGTCGATTGTCTTCGGCAATGCCATCTGTCGAGCCAAACGGGAATCGCCCGCGACTTTAGCCACGAAAACGTCGCGGCCATGCTCGACACGTCGGTGCACAAGAGCGAGGCCCTGGCGGGATTGGAGTTTCAGCGCGGCCCGCTCCTGGAGCCGGATCAGTCGCGATGTCTCTACTGCCACGACGAGCCGCTGTTTCGCGATCCGGCCGTGGCGATCCCGCGCTTCAAGGACCACCAGGGACATGTCTTCGATCGCTGCGACGTCTGCCATTCGCAGGCGATCTCGATCGACATCGAATACTACGTGCGCCACATCGCGTCGCGGTTCGCGCCCGCGCGGGACACGCTCGAACAGGCCCAGGTCTGCGCCGTCTGCCACAGCGACCCGGTCGTCTTGGCCGATCGTGCATTGCCCAATTCCGTAGCCAGCTTCGGACGAAGCTTCCACGGAAAGGCGGCGCTATTGGGCGATTCATCCACCGCGAGCTGTCTGTCCTGCCATGTGCGCGCCGGCGACAACGCCCACTTGATGCGCGGGGCGGATCATCCCGACTCTTCCATCAACCCGGTGAACCTCGCCGATACCTGCCGCAGCGCGACCTGCCATCCGGGCGCCGACCCGGCCATCGCCGACACCGCCGTTCACCTCGATCTGCCGGCAGCGCACGGCACCCTCGAATACGCCCTGGCGGCGATGTTCATCCTCCTGACCTTGCTGACCTTCGGGCCGTCGTGCCTGCTTGTCCTGCTGGATCTCATTCAGATCGTCGTCGGGCGTTCGGCGGCCGGCGAAGCGCGGGTCCACCACCTGGCGCGGCGGGTGCTCGACCACCCGCGCGGTCGCCGGCGGCTGGTCCGCTTCTCCGTTGCCCAGCGGATTCAACACTGGATCCTGGCGATCCTGTTCACCCTGCTGGTGGCCACCGGGTTTCCGTTGAAGTTCGCCGACCACGGCTGGGCCCGTACGGTCGTCGGCTGGTTCGGCGGCCTGGGCACGGCGAGGATCGTCCACCACTGGGCGGGCATCGCCCTGGTCGTCGGTTTCTCGGCCCATCTGTTCGCCGTACTTCGCACCTTCGTTCGAACCGCCAGGCGTTCGGGAGGCGGCGCGGAGGATTACAGGCGCACCTGGCTGGCGATGCCGATGTGGATCACGCCGACGGACGTCCGCAAGACTTTTGAACTACTGGCGTATCTCCTGTTCCTGCGCAAGGACCGGCCGTCGTTCGGGCGCTTCAGCCCCACGGAGAAATTCGAGTATCTCGGCGTATTCTGGGGGACCGTCCTGCTGGGCGTGACGGGGCTATTGCTCTGGGGCGAGCAGATCGCCTCGCACCTGATCTCCGGCAGGGCGCTGAACCTGGCGACGATCGCCCACACCTACGAGGCGTTCCTCGCGGTCATTCACGTCGGCATCCTGCACATCTTCAACGTGGTCCTGGCGCCGCGCGTCTTCCCCCTGTCGGCGGCGACCCTCACCGGCCGCACGCCCGTCGACAAGCTGGTGGAGGAGCACGGCGAGTTGATCGAAGACGTCGCCCGGGACCTGGGGATCGACGAAGGGGACCCGGCTCATGGTTGAGCGCATGACAAAAAGCAAGCTGCAACGCGTGGGCGTGTATCTGCGGGCCGCCCTGCGGTTGGCAGGACGCGCGGCGGCCATGGCGATTCCCCGCGGTTACGCAATCGCGCTGTTCGTCCTGATCACGTGGACCACGTGGATGGCGGTTCGATATCTCGTGACCTCGCTCGCCAGCGCCGATACGGCGCCGACGCAGATCACGAATCTGCCCACGCGACTGGATCGCGCGGCCCTGGGAGCGGAGCGTTCGGCATTCGACGCGCTGGACGCCGCCGAGCATCCGCGCTCACCCCTGGCCCATTATCACCGGCTCGACAACTGGATTCGCCCCGATCCCTTCAACGACTGCACGCGCAGCGGCTGCCATGGCCCGCTTCCACATTCCAGGAGCCAGGACGTCCGCGCGTTTCTGAATATGCACGCGACGAGCATTCACTGCGGCGTATGCCACTTCAACAGCGAGCATCGACCCCGCAAGCTCGTCTGGTACGACCAGACGACCGGCCGACCCGGCGAGCCGCCCGCCATCCTCCGGGCGCAGGAACTCGTCACCGGCCCGGACGCGCCGGCGCGCTGGAAGAAGGCGGATGCAAGCGATCAACGTGAACTCGTCCGCCTGATCCGTCTGGCCGCCAGGGACGGCGGGGGATTGCGTTCGCTGGATCAGCTCGCCGACCACCTGGAGGCGTACCGGGTCGGCAGCCGCGGATTCGAGCAGGTGCTCGCCGAGGCGCCGGCGATCCTGCGGCGCCATTGCCGCGGGGAATACGGCGCGAAGCTCGCCATGGTCGCGCAGGATGGAAGCGGCCCGCAGCGCGGGCACCCGCGCACGAACCGGGCGGTCAGCGAGTGGCTGGCGAATCAGGATACGACGGACGCAGAACTGCGGGCGCGCTTGCTGAATGCCGTGCATCCCCTTCGTCGCGAACAGGCGCTGAATTGCACCGACTGCCATGCCGCCCGGGATTCGCTCGTCGATTTCGCCGCGATGGGATACCCGCGGGAAGGGATCGAGCGATTCGTCGCGCCGACGCTCTTTCGCATGATCGAGCACATCCACGCCGGTCGCCCGTTCAATCTGCCGGGGGTGCTCGAGGACGACACGGCGAAGCCACCGGGCACTCGTCCGTGATCAAGTAGGTCGGGTCATTGACCCGACATTTTCTTGATATGCCGCCGAATTGTCGGGTCGATGACCCGACCTACTAATCGGAAGCCGTGCCGGCGAGGATGCCGTCGAGATCGCGCTGGCTGTTGGCCAGTAGTTGAAGGGCGTAGTTCTTGTTGTGAATGCCGTTGCCCGATTTGACGAAGGCGAGATTGGCGCGGGCGCGGTCGAGCCGTTCGACGATGTCGGGCGAAACCGCTTCGCCGCGGCTCTTTCGCGCCTCAAAGTAGGCGTCCGCTCGAGCGATCGAGGTCTCGAGCTCGTCCACCGACGATTGGATCTCTCCGACCCATTGATCGAAAAGTTGTCGATAATCATCGCCGTGACAGGCGACGCAGGTGTCCTGCGTGGCGGCGATGACCGGGGCGCCGCCGACGTCCGTGTCCTGCAGGATGTGGCAGGCGCGGCAATTGAGGCGCGAGCCGAACATGGCGTTGGGCATCGCCCGATCCACGCCGTGGCCGCCGGTGCCCATGAGCAGCTCGACCTGTTCGTGGTGGTGATTGGGGTGGCAATGGCGGCAGTCCGACAGGACCGGCTGTAGGAATCCGGCGCTCGTGCCGACGAGCTGCGGATCGATCAGCTCGTGTCGGATCGTTCGATGACAGTCGAAGCACTTGGCCCGCTGTCCGGCGACGTGCACGCGGTGATATTCCTCGACGGTCCCGACATCGCGGGCGGCGAATTGCTCCATGTACCGGCTCTGATCGTGACAGCCCGTGCAATCCCGCTCGGTGACGCTCGTATCGCCCTGAATCACGTCCAGGTGGCAACTGGCGCAATCGATCCCGCGGTCGATGATGTCCTGATGATCCATGAGACTGGCCGGGGAATCCGCCGGGGTGACCGGGGGCAGACTGTGGATGGCGATCTTTCGCGACGGCGGCTCATGGCACCGAAGGCATTCGCCCGTCTCGCGGTTGAAATGCTGATTGGTGAAATGGCAGACGAAGCAGGTCTGAGTGTCCACGACGAAGTGCTTGCCGCCGGACGCGTCAAAGGTGTGGCAGGCGGCGCAATTGACGTTGGCCAACTGCGCCAGTCGCAGGCGCATGTGTACCAGTCGCTGCCACTCGAACGCGTCGTCGCGCAGATCACTCGTCGCCGCCCGATTCACAACGCCCTCGAGTTCCGCCTGGCGGACATCGGCCGGGGCCACCGATCGCGCCGCCTTCTCGAGGTCCGCGTACTCATCCGACGCGACGCGCGAGCGCAATCGAGCGGTCAACGCCTCGATCGCCGCGTCCGTCTCCGCCAGCCGATCGGTCACCTCCAGGTGTTTGGCGTGAACGAAGCCGACCGTCGGCCTGCGTTCGATTTCGGTCTCGTAGCTGGCGATCGAGCGGGTCTCCCTGCGCCATTCGCCGATCAACAGGGTCTTATCCAGGTGCTCGCCGTCGCCGTGGCAGCCGGAGCGCAGGCAACTGGCGTCGTCGACGTGGGCCCGCGGACGGCTCGTGCCCGAGCGGCCGCTGAAATAGCTGGCGAGCTGGGAGAGCCCCTTGAATTTCGCCATCAGCGTGTGTTGCTGGCCGGGGGCGTAATGGCACTCGACGCACCAGGTGTCGAGCTTCTTGCCGTGGATGTCGACGGCCCAGGACTCGTAATAGGGGTCCATGATGTGGCAGGTGCCGCAGAAGTCCGGCCGGGAGGTGTAATACTCGGCGCTGCCGACCGTGATGGCCGAGATCACCAGGAAGGCCGCCACGCCGATGCCGATGATGCGAGGCCACGACCGCCTTCTTGTGAAGCGCTCGACCATCGGCGACGGATCGCCGGCGGATTTGGATGAATCACCTTGATCCCTGGCCGTCGGATCGGGCATCGTGCGCCTCCAAGTCTCAACTCTTCGCATCGCGCCCCGTGCGAGGCGGCGCATTGTACCGGGACACGCGGCGCGGCCAATCGCGACGCGGCGGTCCGTCACTTGCCTCCCATCCGGGGAACGCAGTACATGTCGAATTCGATCGACCATCCCGCAACGTGCACGGTCGTCTCCGAAAGATGGCCGAGCACGCCGAAGAACAGCGCCAGGGCGACGGCGACGTAACCCAGCCGAACCGCCCATCGCCGACGGCTCGGATGTCGACCCGGACCTCGTTCGATGAAGGGCCAGAGGAATAGCAACACGAAGGGCACGCCGGACACCAGGATGCCTGCGAACTTGCCCCAGGGACCCGAGAAATATTTCAGAAGCTGATAAGTCGGAAGGAAATACCATTCCGGCTTGATGCCTTCCGGCGTCTCCAGGGGATCGGCGGGCTCGCCGATCTCCCACGGGCTCAAGATCGACAAGGTGAGCAATATGCCGAACAAAACCATGGCCACGCATGCTTCCTTGGCCATGTGAACCGGCCAGAACGGCACGCCGCGCTCGGGCGGATACGGCTTTTCCGCCCCGACGTCCTCGAGCGTGGCCAGATTGTGAACCCGCATGAGCACCAGATGGGCCACGAGCAGGCCGACGAGCACCCAGGGCAGGATCGTGACGTGGATCAGAAAGAAGCGCGACAAAGTCTCCTGCCCGACCGTGGGCCCGCCCAGCAGGATTTCCTTGAGCGCTTCACCGACGAAGGGCACGGCGCCGACGACTTCGGTGCCCACGGTCGTCGCCCAATAGGAGAGCTGATTCCAGGGGAGCAGATACCCCGTGAAGCCGAACAGCATGGTGACGATGAAGATGATGACGCCCAGGACCCAGGTGATTTCCCGCGGCCGTTTGAACGACGCCATGAAATAGGTCCGCGTCATGTGAAAGATGACCGCCATCATCATCAACGTCGCGCCCCAGGCGTGAAGCTGCCGGATCAGCCAGCCGAAGGGCACGTCGCCGGTGATGTACTTGATGGACTCGTGCGCCTCTTTCAACGTCGGGCGGTAATAAAGTAGCAGCAGGATTCCTGTGACGAACTGGCTGACGAACGTCAGGAGGGCGAGACTCCCGAAGACGTGCATCCAACCGGTATGCGGCGGCAGGCGCTTGTATAACTGCTTCTTGCAGAAGGCGTAAACGACGTTGAAGCGCAAACGATCATCGAGAAAGTCCTTCGTTCGTCGCTTCAGGTCCAATGCCATTCTCGGTCATACCCTTGTGCGCCGGCCTCAGCCCTCCAGCGGCTGAGTGACGATGACCTGTCCCTGGGCGACCATCACGCCGTATTCCGGCAATCCCCGCGGCGGCGGGCCCGAAACCACCTGACCCGCCGCGTCGAACGCCGCCGCGTGACAGGGACACTTCAACTCGCGATCCGCCGCGTCCCAATGAACGATGCACCCCAGATGCGTGCAGACCGCCGAGAAGGCCCGGTATCCCTTGTCGGTGCGAATCACCGCAACGGGCTTTCCCCGCACCGACACTTTGCGCGCGGTCCAGACCTCCCAGTCTCCGTCGCTGCCGGCAGCGACGCGTTCGCCGCCGCCGCCCTGCTTGCGGGCGGGTAGCACATAAGTCACGGCCGGCCACATCAGGCCGATCAACGTCACCGCTCCCATGACCGACAGAACGGCGTCCAGCAGGCGACGCCGAGTGGCCATCGCCGAGGACGGCGGCTGGGCGGCCGAGCCGTCGGGCCCGACGACGTATGCGTGCTTCAGCGAAAGGTATTTGCGATACATGAAGAAGCTGAAGATGGCCGCGAATCCCCAGGCCGGAATCAGAAAGGCGCTGCGCCGGCCCAGGGCGGATTCCTTTTCGTCGAGGCCCGCGTGAATCTCATTGCAGATTCCCAGGACTTTCTCGGCGCGTTTCTTGACCTCTGCGCGATCGAGCGTGTGTACGAACGCGTTGATGGCCATGGCTTCAGTCTTGGCGTCCTCGCGCAGCATCGCCTCGTCGCGCAGCAGCATCACGCCGCGAGAGAGGCGGTCCACGCGAGCGGCGGCCCGGGCGTACGCGTATTGAACGTCGCGCAGCAGCCGGGCGAGTTCCCGACCCGTGGACTGCGCCGCTTCGTCGCTGCCGGCGAAGAAGGCGGCGTGAGGGTCCGTTCGCTGTTGGCCGTGGCAGTTCGAGCAGACGGTCTCCAACTGGATCGCCCCGCTGACCGCGTGCATGTCTTCCGCGAAACGAGAGGGCAGTGCGTCGGCGTCCCTGCCCAGCTCGTCTTCGATCCGTTGATAGGTCGCCTCCACGACCTCGATCGCCGGCGACGCCTCGTGAATCTCATGGTTGGCACGATGCCCTCCCGGCGCGTGGCAGCCGATGCAGCGGGCCATGACCGGCACGCGCCCGTGCACGCTGGTCAGGAAATACTCCTCGATCTGCTTGTGACACTGGCCGCAGACGTGGCCGACTTCCAGGTAGCCCGGGGGGGCCGCCGCGTGATTGCCGTGACACGTGGCGCAGTTCGGCGAACCGGAATCGCCGCGTTCCACGACGTTGCGGCCGTGGATGCTCGCGCGGTATTGGTCAACGACGTTGGATGAGAGGTTGAACGCCGACATCAGGGCGGGATTGGCATGGCAACGGCCGCAGGTGTCGGCGACGTTTCGAAAATACGTTCTGCTGTTGGGATTATCGCTGGGCAGAATGTCGTGGACCCCGTGGCAATCGATGCACACCGCCACTCGCTCGTCACCGATCGTCTTGAGCGTCTTGCCGTGCCCGCTGACCCAGTAGCTCGACAACTGATCGGTCGGCAGCCCGTACGGGTTCATGCGCTCGACGTCTGCATGGCAGGTGCCGCAACGCTCGGGCACCTGGGCCCTCGTCGCCTTGCCCCGATACTCGGCCCCGTGATCGAACGTGGCCGGCCTCGTCGCGGTATGGACCTCGCCGGCCTGGCCGAAGCCGAAGCGCCGCCACTGGTCGGCATCGAGTTCGTAGGAAATCGCGCCGCCGTGGCAATCCTGGCATCGCAGCGCGTCGCGATGGACGGACGACTGGAATTGATCGGCCTGTTCCCGGTGGCACTCCGTGCAGCGCACCGTCCGCGGCTGGGCCTCCACAACATGGACGATCAGCAACGAACACATCGCGGCGATCGCCGGCGGAACGATGGACGCGGCTTGTAGCCCCGATCGCTGGATGATGGACTGATTCTGCATGAGCCGACCGCGAGATTCGTTGCAGTGGGCGGGCCGCGCGACGGGCGCTCCGCGCAGATTCTAATAATCCCGAGCCATCGAGCAACGGGGCGCCTGCCATCGAATCCGGGATGTCGCCGATACGATTAGACGAGCCCTGTCGCGCCCCTATAATGGAAAACCGATGAAACGCTTGGTCGGCGGTGCGACGGCCTGGTTCCCGCAGGGCGATTCCCGGAATCGAATGACGCGGCAGCGCGACATCGGCGCGGGCATCGGCCTTTCTCCATACGCCCCGATCGGAATCGCCGGCATCGTGCTCCTGGCGGCCACCGTCTCCGGGGCCAACGATCACCTTTTCACGGCCACCCCCATCAAGGAGCTTCATTGGCATCCGATTGCGCCCATGCGCATGCCCACTGACGTCGCCACCGCCCCGGACGGGTCGGTATTCGTCGCCGACGGCGTGAACGACAGGATCCTGCGGTTCGCTCCGGCGGGCGAACCCGCCGAGGAGATTCGGTCCGTCGAGGGGCTCGACCTGTCACGTCCGACCGGCGTGTCGGTGGACCCGCTCGGGCGGCTGTGGATCGCCGACTCCGGCCACGCGAGGGTCATCGCGCGGTCGCCCGATGGACGGCTGGTCCGGGTCATCGAGGTCGAGTCCGACGGCAAGCACGCGGCGGATCTGACGGACGTGGCGGTCGCCGGCGACGGCGCCGTCGCGTGGCTCGTCGACAACGACAACCACCGCGTCATCCGGCATGAACTCGAGTCGGGCCGTCAGCAGCATGTCGGCGGGGAGGGCGAGTCGGTCGGTCAATTGAACTACCCCTTTTTGATAGCCACGGGCGCGGGCCAATCCGTCCTCGTGACCGATGTCATCAACGGCCGCGTCGCTCGGTTCACCGAAACCGGCAAACCACGGAGCGCCATCTCCGCCTACGGCGTCGAGCCCGGCCAGGCCTATCGCCCCAAGGGAGTCGCCTGTGATGCGGATGGCAACGTCTGGCTTTCGGACGGCACCATCGGCGTGATCCAGGTCTTCGATGCGGACGGCGGATTCCTCGACGTGCTCCGCGGCCCGGACGGCGACGCCGTTCATTTTGACTCCCCCATGGGAATCGCCTTCGACGCCTCGGGCGACCTCTATGTCACCGAGCTATTGGCGGATCGCGTGCAAAAGCTGCGAATCACGCGGACCGACCCGATTCGTGATGCTGCGGCGCGCCAACCGCAGAAAATCACGGGCCAACAGGCGCGGGGATGCACGGTTTGCCATTACGAATGGATGGAGCCGTTTCCGAAGGGCCTGGGCACGTTGATCGCCAGGGTCCCGCCGGGCTCGGATCAGGCGCCGACCGTCAGCCGCAGCGAAATGTGCCTCTCGTGTCACGACGGCTCGGTCATGGATTCGCGCCGCCGCGTGTGGCAGGAGCACGGCCACCAGACCGGCACGACGCCGCCTCCCTCGATGCGCGTGCCGCCCCATTTGCCGCTGTCCGACGGCCAGATTTCCTGCCGGACCTGTCATTCCGCCCACGCTTCCGGACAATTCTCCGCCGATTTTCGCACTGCCGTATTCCTGAGGGTGCAAAACTCCGCCTCGGAATTATGCATCGGCTGCCACCAGGACAAGACCCGCGGGCCCGAGTTCGGCACCCACCCGGTCGGCGGGATGCCCTGGGCGATCCCTCGGGCGCTCGTCGACGCCGGCGCCCGGATCGGCCCGAATCCGCGTGAACTGACCTGCCAGGTGTGCCACACGCCCCACGGCGCGCGCGAAGAGCACCTGCTCGTCATGGGCACGTCATCCAACGAGCTCTGCACGACCTGCCACGACCAGATGCGCCCCGGGATGTTCCGCGACGACAGTCATACCGAGCATCCGCTTCGCCCCATCGTCAGCCCCGAGCAGGCGGCGGTCGTCGAGAAGTTGGGAACGAAGCTCGGACCGAATCAGCAGCTCATCTGCCTGTCGTGCCACAAGCTGCACCACGGGCAAAGCGGGCGGTTCATGCTCGCCGACGACTTGACCGATGGCCGGTTCTGCCTCAGTTGCCATGCCGGCAAGGCGTCGGTCCTCGACACCAGCCACGACCTGCGAACGAACTTTCCCGAGGAGAAAAACCGCCTGGGGATGACCGCTTCGTCTGGAGGGCCGTGCAGCGCCTGCCACATGTTCCATCGCTACGCCCGAGCGCCGGAGCCGAGCGACATCGACCCCGGCGGCAAGTGCATTACCTGTCATCAGCCGGATCGTTGTGCCTCTGCCAAGGCGCTCGGCAGCGCCAACCACCCCGGGGCCCGCTGCGTCGATTGCCACGATCCGCACAGCGAGAATCATCCACCCTACCTGGTCGATTCCACCGGGGCGCTGTGCGCGCGTTGCCACCAGGCCCAGACCGCGCTGGCCGGCGGGCCTCACGACTACCGCCAGGCGATCGCGGCATGGCCTGACGCCGCCCGCCAACGCAAGGATGAGTGTCTCGCCTGCCACCGTCCGCATGGATCCCAGGAGACGGGGTTGTTTCAATTCGCCGGCGCCACGGGAGGGGCCGATGCCGGCTGCCGCGTGTGCCATGCATCCCACCGTTGGGACGTCGTCGGCGGCAGCGCCGCGTTGCACCCGCGCGAGACTCCGCCGGACATGCCGCACGGCGACTTGCCCCTGGTGGCCGGCGGCGATGGCGAACCGGCGTCGATCGGCTGCAAGACCTGTCACGACCCGCACGCCGACTTCGCCGCGAACCCGTCCATGCTTCGGCTGGGCGGTGACGCCCCGTTGAACTCTCTGTGCGCCACTTGTCACGTCGAGACGCGCACTTTGGCGCTGACGGGACACGGGTCGATTGGCTTGTCCTCGGCGGGGTTGGATGCCCGCACCTGCGGACCCTGCCACGTCGTCCACGGCAGCACCGAGGACGTGCAGCCCGATCTCCTCTGGTCATCTCGACTGGCCGCACCGAACGCCGGGGGCGCCGCCGATGTGGCAGGCGCCGCCGAGGGCGCCGACGCGTACTGCCGCGATTGCCATCGTCCCGGTGGCGCCGGACCCGTGCCCAGAGTGGCCACGCATCCGCAGGTCGTCATGAACGCGGTGGCCGCGGCCGAGTCGAATGGGTCGCTGCCGTTGTTCGACGAGCGCGGCGTGCGGAGCCCCACGGGCTCGATTACCTGCCGCACCTGCCACCTGCCGCACGGCAGAACGATGGCCGAGGGGGAAATGGAATTTCTGTCGGGCGTCTCGCCGAAACGGCGTCGCGCCGCCCGCTTGCTGCTGCGGCCGTTTGAGCCGCCGAATATCTGCACGACCTGCCACGGCGCCGACGCCCTGCGGCGATTCCTGTATTTTCACGATCGGCAGGGGAGAATCGAACCGACCATGGCGATACGCGCGGACGACGCCGGCGACTAGAATGCTCCGCCGCAGCGATACAGCGCGGAAAGGGATGGGCAGCAAATCATGAGAAGTCGCTATTTCGCAGGTTTCATCATCGTTCTTGCCTTCGTCGGCCTGGGTCATCTCCCGGGCTGCAAGTCGGAAGAGGCGTCGACGAACAAGGCCGACGCCGCGAAAACGACATCCGAAGCGCAGGCCTCCGATTCCGACGTGGAAGACCTCCGCGAATTCCTCGAGAAGGACTCGACGGCCAGCGGTTCGGAGGGTCTGCCCCCCGGCCATCCGCCGATCTCCGGATCGATGCCGCCTGTTGCCGGCGTCGCGCCGACCCTGCCGGACGACCATCCCCCCATCGGCGCGGCGGCCCCGTCGCGCGATGTCGATCTTCATTTTGAAGTCGCGGATTCGTGGCGGGCCGAGCAGGCGACCAGTCCGATGCGCCTGGCCCAATACAGGATTCCGCGCAGCGGCGACGACACCCAGGACGGAGAGCTGATCGTTTTCCAATTCGGGCCAAACGACGGCGGACCCGTCAATAACAACATCGACCGCTGGGAAGCCATGTTCACGACGCCGCAGGGGCTTCCGGCCACCGATTCGGCGACCGAGGTACGCAACATCGGCGGCCTGAGGGTCACGACCCTGGACGTGGCCGGTCATTACAACGATCCGATGCGGGCCCGCAGCGGTGGCACGCCGATTGCAGGGGAAGCACGATTGCTGGCGGCGATCGTCGAGACCCCGAAGGGCCGGTACTTCTTCAAGGCCATCGGCCCCCGGGCCACGATCAACGTCAACGAAACGGCCTTCGAGAACCTGGTCGCTTCGCTTCGCCTCAAGCCGTAGCGATTCTCCGGCGGCGCGGACTGAATTCCAGCGATCGTCGCCACGTCGCGCCTGCCGCGAAGGAGGTCTGCCATGTCGGTCCCGACGACAAAACCAATTCCGAACAAGGCAATTGTCAGTCCGCCGTATCGGGGCCCCGAGTTGTTGCGCAGCCCAATGTATAACAAGGGCGCCGCGTTCACCGCCGCCGAGCGCGAGGCGCTGGGGCTCCGCGGACTGCTGCCGCCGGCGGAGCTGACGATCGAACAACAGGTCGAGCTGGAGCTGGAACACGTCCGAACCAAGGGCGATGCCCTGGAGCAGTTCATCGGCTTGCAGGCCCTGCGCGACCGCAACGAGACGTTGTTCTTTCGCGTCCTGATGGAGAACATGCCCGAGTTGCTGCCGATCGTCTACACGCCCACCGTCGGCAGCGCCTGCCAGCGATACAGCCACATTTTTCGCCAGGGCCGCGGCGTCTGGATTTCGCCCGACGACATCCGCCGCATTCCCCATCTGCTGCGCAACGTGCCCGACCGCGACGTTCGCCTCATTGTCGTCACCGACAACGAGCGCATCCTGGGCCTCGGCGATCAGGGCGCCGGCGGAATGGGCATCCCGGTCGGAAAAATCGCCCTTTACATCGCCGCCGCGGGCATTCACCCTTCCCATTGTCTGCCGATCAGTCTGGACGTCGGCACCGACAACGCAGACCTGCTTGACGATCCCTGCTACATCGGCCACCGCCAGCGGCGCCTGCGCGGAGCGCCCTACGACGAGTTCATCGAGGCCTTCGTCGAGGCGGCCAAGGAGGTCTTTCCCCGCGCGATGATCCAATGGGAGGACTTCGGACATCATACCGCCTTCGATATTCTCGATCGTTATCGACGCCGAGTCCCCAGCTTCAATGACGACATCCAGGGAACGGCGGCCGTCGCCCTGGCCGGAATGATGGCCGCCATGCAGATCACGGGGGGCAAGCTCAGCGAGCAGCGCGTCGTCTACGCCGGCGGCGGTAACGCCGGCATCGGCATTGCCCGGCTGGTGCGGGCCGCGATGATCGCCGACGGCGCCGACGTGCGGCGCGCCGCCGCGTCGCAGGCCCTGGCCGACTCGCGCGGGCTCATCTACGAAGGTCGGGCGCTGGACGATCCCCACAAAAAGGAATTCGCGCTGCCCCCCGAGGTTCTCAACCGCATGGGCCTCAGGCCGCAGGGAACGATCTCGCTCCTGGATACCATCAGGGCCCTTCGCCCCACGATCCTCGTCGGCGTCACGGCCCGGCCGGGCATCCTCACCGAGGAGATGATTCGCCAGATGGCGCGGCACGTCGACCGCCCCTTGATCATGCCGCTGTCCAATCCGACCTCGAAGGTCGAGTGCACGCCGGCCGAGGCCCTCGAATGGACCGACGGCCGTGCCCTGGTGGCGACCGGCAGCCCGTTCGATCCCATCGAGCACAACGGTCGCCGGCACGTGTTCGGCCAGGGAAACAACGCCTTCGTCTTCCCCGGCATCGGACTGGGCAGCATCGTCGGCGAGGTGACCGAAGTCAGCGACGAAATCTTCATGACCGCGGCCCGGACCCTGGCGGCGTCGATCACGCCGGATCGGCTCGAAGCCGGCGCGCTGTATCCCGACCCGTCGCGCATGCGCGAGGTCAGCCGCCGCATCGCGATCGCCGTCGTCCGCGAGGCGAAGACCGAGCGCGTCGGACGCAGTTTGCACGACGAAGACATCGAAAAGGCCGTCGACGAATTCATGTGGTATCCCGACTATCCGCAGTACACGGCCGGTCCCTAACCAAAGATATTCAAGATCGGGCTTGGTCCTCAATACCCTGTCATCGCGATATACGTATAGGGATTCACGACCGGCAGGCCGAGTTCTTGAAGTTTGGCGACCATCGCTGAAAACTTCTGATCGGCGGGCAGTGACGGATTCGCGCCCTGGGTGATATCGCAACTCCACTCCCAGAACGCATCCCACGCCGCGTCGTCGTCGGGGAGCATCGGCGTCCCGCCGGTCGTCTCATCGCCGCCGCCGGTGGATTCCTGTGGCGCCGGCGACTCGCCGGTCGTTCCCTCACTGCCGCTCATCGCCGATGACTCACCCCCGCCGCCGCCGCCCTGGGCTTGCTGGCTCTGGCATTCGTCGGGGATGCCGTTGCTGTCGGCGTCCTCGCTGATCTGCGCGGCAATGTCGCAGCCGTCGGGGATGCCGTTGGTGTTGCAATCGTCGCACGCCGGATCGCTTTCGCACGACGCGATGTCGCACTCGTCGGGAGTCCCGTTCGTGTTGCAGTCCAAACTGCCGAAGCCCGGCGGCAGGGCGATGTCGCACTCGTCGGGGTATCCGTTGCCGTTGCAATCGGCGCTGACGAACTCGTCGCCATCCGGATCGGTCGGATCGACGTCGCAGTCATCCGGCACGCCGTTGGAGTTGCAATCGAACTCGCACTCGTCGGGAATCCCGCTCGCGTTGCAATCGGCGCTGACGAGACCATTGCCGTCGGGGTCGCTCGGATCGACATCGCAGGCGTCGTTGACGCCGTTGCCGTTGCAGTCGCTCTCGCACTCGTCCGGCCGGCCATTGGTATTGCAGTCGATGCTGGTGTGCTGGGCGATGTCCCAGTCATCCGGCGTGCCGTTGCCGTTGCAGTCGGCTTCGCACTCGTCGGGAATGC
>Ga0302046_10000174_pt1 | contig 69051 bp, 64 predicted proteins | sample RVTome_11_FD_200261 | JGI IMG/M metagenome (GOLD analysis project Ga0302046, IMG submission 200261) | Soil microbial communities from uranium-contaminated site in the Upper Colorado River Basin, Wyoming, United States - RVT147D111 (version 2) ... | reverse complement strand
CCGGCGACCTGCTCACAGACTGAGGTCAGAGGGCTGAGGTCAGAGGGCTGAGGTCAGAGGGCTGAGGTCAGAGGTCAGAGGTCAGAGGTCAGAGGTCAGAGGTCAGAGGGCTGAGGTCAGAGGGGGGTGGTGGCGGCCAGCTCGTGCCGCGCGGGTTGGCCAGACGCCAGGTGCGAGTGCATGACCGCGATCTCTGAGGCGGTCCACGAGGCCTCCGGGAGCCGTTCGGCCAGCCACGCGACGTCGCGCCGGCTGACGCCACGTCGGCCTCGCCGGGCGAACGTCAGGTGCGGCCGGAAGCGCTGGTCGTGGTGGGTCAGTCCGCCCGCCATCAGCGCCGCCCGGACCGCCTCGGCCCGCGCGGGCAGGGCTCCGGCGGGGTGGGAGGCAACCCCCGCCCAGAGCACGCCGGGCCCGAACCGCCCGGCGTCGGCAACGTGCAACTCGAGTGGCCCGCGGGCCGTCGGCGCGAGCAGGTCGGCGATCCGGGCAGCCGGCACCGTGATGTCACCGAGGAACGCGAGCGTCACGTGCCAGTGCTCGGAACGGGACCAGCGGAGGCCCTCCACCGGGTCCGTGACGACGGCCGCCAGGGCCGTGCGAACCTCGCCGGGGATCGTGATGGCGACGAAGGTGCGCACGGCGTCTCGAAGGTCAGGTGTTCCGGTCGGCGTTGGCGATGATCGCCAATTGGGGCCAGTCGGCCAAGCCCGCAGCCTGGCGGTCGTCGTGGACCCGCCAGGCGTGGGGGTCGGCAATCGCTCCGCCGGCCGGCCCGGCCAGGCGGCACACTTCTCGCCGCACCGCCCAGCCCCCGCCACGTGCAAGGACCCGGATGACCGCAGACGGCCCTGCCGCGGCGCAGGCCATGTGCCCGAGCTGCGGCACCTGGAACCCGTGGCCGCCGACCGGTGAGTGCTCCACCTGCCGGGCCCCCCTGGCCGGCCCGCTCGTCGGGTCGATCTGGGACATCGACCGGCAGGCCAACGACCTCCAGCAGCGCCGACGGGCGCTCGTCAGCCAGTTGCGGGCCGAGATGGCCGAGGCGGCCCCGGCGCCGTCGGCCCCGGCGCCGGTGTCCCAGCTGCCGCCTCCCACGACGCCACCGTCAACTCCCACGGCACACACGGCGCCCGCGACCGGCCTGCCGCCGCCCCCTCCGCGAGCCGCCACCGGCATCACCGGACCGCGGGCCCAGACGGTCCTCGGCCTGGCAGGGGTCGGCCTGCTCGCCCTCGCGGCCATCGCGTTCGCGGCCGTGACGTGGCGAACCCTGGGGCCCGGCGTCCGCGTCCTGATCCTGGCGGCGGCCACCGTGGGAGCCTCCGTGATCGCGGTCAGCCTCACGGCACGTGGCCTTCGGTCGACCGGCGGTGCGCTCGCCGGCCTGGCAACGCTGCTGTCCTTCGTGACGCTGCTGTCCGCCGAGCGCCTCGAGCTGCTGGGCGACCTGGGGGCGTTGTCCGGTGCGACGCTGGGCTCGGTGGCTGCTGCCGTGACGTCCTGGGTCCTCTCGGGGCGCTGGCGCCTCGAATCGGGCCCCGGTGTCCGCATCCGCGGGATGGAGACGACCGCCCAGGTCGCCTGGGGGTTCGCCGTGACGTTCGGCGTGGGCTGGGCGCTGGACCGGGTCACGAACGCCGGGGACTGGCTGCCGCCGATCGCGATCGTTGCAGCGGCGCTCGTCTGGCTGGCGGTGCCCGTGCTCGGACGCAGCATCGTCGGGGACCTGTTCGCGTCGCTGTGGGTGCTCGTCGCGTCCGTGGCAGCGCCAATCGTCATCGCCGAAGGTGACGGGGAGGCGGTTGCCGCCGTTGCCGCCGTTGCCGCGGGCGCCGTCGCGGCGGCCACCTGGTTCGGGTTGGCCCGCAACCGGGAGCTCATGCCGCTGGGCTGGTTCCTCACCGTCAGCACCACCAGCGGCCTGCTGGTCGGGGTCGTCCTGCGGTTGGTGCCCGATGACCATCCGCAGCTCACGTACGCGGCCGTCCTCGCCGCATTCCTGATGCTCGTTGTCGTCCAGGCCGCCGGCGGGCGAAGCCCCATCCCGGCCGGGTGGAGCCAGCGCGGCCCCGCCATCGGCGGCCTGTGGCCGGCGGTGCTTCCGGCGATGTCATGGGCGCTCGTGGACCTCGGCGCGGCGGTGACCGGGCTGCTCGTGCAGGCGGCCCGGCCCTGGCGGCCGACCGAGCTGGTTGGCGACGTCGCGCCCGGGGGACGCCACGATGCCGTCGTCGTCCTGGGTGCTGTGGCCGTCCTGATGATCATCCTGGTCACCATCTGGGAGCAGCACACCCGCCGGCTGACGACGGTTTCCCTGCTGCTGCTCGCCGTCGCGGCGCCGGCTGCGCTCTGGCACGTCGAAGCAAGGTCCGAGGTGGTCTGGCTCGCCGCCATGCTGCCGACGGCAGGGGTGGCGGTGCTCGCTGCAGGCCTGCGTGACTGGCTGCCGAACACGCCGGACCGGGCCGTGCTCGTGCCGATCGCCGCCATCAGCGGGTTCGTCTCGATCGGCTGGATCGCCGGCACGCGACCCGGGACGTTGGTCGGCGGGGCGGTCGCGTTCGTGCTTGCCGGGGCGCTCCGGTTCGGCCCGGGGGGGTTGCGTCGCGGAGCGGCCGGGGTCGCCACCGACGTACTGCTCGTCACGATCGGGTCGTGGTCGGTGGCCGTCGTCGGGGCGAGCGCGTCCGACCTGCTTGCGCTCGACCCGATCGTCATCGGGATCGTGGCATCGCTGGGCGCGACGCTCGGCGCCTGGGCCCTTCAGCCACGGATCGATGTCGATGCCGCCTGGGTGATCGTGGTCGGGCTCGCCCAGCTCGTGACCGTCGGGGTGGCCCTCGCGGCAGAGGAACCGTTGGCTGCCTCGTCGGCGGGTTTCGCGGCCGCGCTGGCCATGTTCGTCCTGGGCATGCGCGCGGCCGACGTCACCACGGCTCCGGCGACCTGGGCGGCGATGGTCCACGCGACCCTCGCCAACGGGATCCTGTTGGCCGACCGGGGGGTCGAGGTCGTCGAGGCCTACACGGCCGTACCGGCCGCCCTGCTGCTGGCACTCGGCACCGTCCGACTCGCCCGCGACCCTGCTGCGCGATCCGTGCCGACGTTGCTGCCCGGGTTGCTGGTGTTCCTCGTTCCGACGGTCCTGGTGCTCATGGGTGACGTCTCGCACACCGGTCGTGCCCTGTGGCTGGCTGGGGGATCAACGGCGCTGCTTGTCGCCGGCGTCCGTATGCGGCTTTCCGCGCCCGTGATCGCCGGGGCGATCGGCGCGGGCGGCGTTGTCCTGACCCAGTTCCCGGTCGTGGCGTCGGTCGTGCCGCGGTGGCTGGTCTTTGCGGTCCTCGGCCTGGCGCTCGTCGTGATCAGCGCAACCTACGAGGCGCGGCTGCGGGACGTGCGCCGCATCCGCGACCAGGTGCAGTCCTACCGCTGATTCAGCTGGCTTCCTCGATCACCTCGAGGATGTCGTCGCCGTAGCGCTCCAGCTTGGTCGGGCCGATGCCCGGGCACGGCGCAAGCTCGCGCAGCGAACCAGGGAGCCGTGACGCGATGACCTCCAGGTGGGCATCGTGGAGGATCACGTAGGGCGGGACACCGTCGGCCTTCGCACGCTCGCGCCGCCAGTGCTTGAGCGCGTCGAGCACATGGCTCGACGAGCCACCGTTGACCAGTGGCATGGCGGCCCGGGCGGCCGGAAGCGGCTGCCGCCGAACAAGCCGGGCCACGCGGCCGTCGACGATCACCGGATCGCCCCAGGCCAGCACGATCTCGACGCCGGCGCCGGTCGTGGCGACCAGCTGGTGGCCGGCCTCGGTCAGCACCGCCTCCACGCCTCCGGGCAGGATCACCGCCACCCCGGATTCGGCCACCACGTCGTTGCCTGCCCAGCTGGGTTCCCTGCGCACCAGCTCGGTCACCCGCTGGCCGGGCTGCGGGCCAGTCGTGGTTGCACGCTCGTGCAGCTCGGCGAGGAAGGGCGAGGCAGCGCCGGTCGTGGCGACCACGTCGACCGTCTGTTGGCAGCGGGTGATGGCGACGTGGAAGATCCTCCGCTCCTCCTCGATGTCGTCGGCCAGCCGGTGCGGAAACAGCCCCTCGTTGGCGCCGAAGACGATCACGTGGGGCCACTCCGTCCCCTTGACCCGGTGGACCGTGGACAGCACGACGCCGTGATCGTCACCCGGCTGGCGCAGCGACTCCACAAGCCACGACCGGAACTGGCGTGGATCGGGCTCGTGGTGCGCCAGCTGGGCCAGGGCGTCGAGGTCGTCGGTGTGGCTGGATCCCTCCGGCCGTGTCCGCGACGAGTCGAGGTCGCTCATCGCCTGGCCGAGCCCGACCTCGTCGCGGATGATTCGCAGCAGCGTCGCGGTGTCCGCGCCGGCGTTGGCCGCCGCGGCCAACCGTTCGAGGTCGTCGAGGTAGCCGGCGAACCGCTCGGCGTGGGGTCCCTCGAGGCTGGCCGTCAGCTGCCCGAGCCCGGACACGGACAACGTCGCGCGCCCCTTGAGGAACGGCTCGACGGCCCGCTTGACGCGTCGGCTCGGCCGGTTGAGCGTGTCGAGGACGTGTTCGCGACGGATCCGGTCAGGTTCGGTCGCCAGGCGCAGGTACGCCAACGCGGTGCGAATGCCAGTACGGCCGACGACGGTGGCGTCGAGCGGGCAGGTTCTTGGCAGCCCGGCCTCGCCGAGGGCGACCTGCATCGGCAGCAGCTGGCTGTTGACCCGCGCGAGCACGGCGATGTCACGTGGCGCTGCACCTCCGTCAACGAACGCGCGGACGATCGTCACCCCGCGGGTCGCCAGCACGGGGACGCCGACCTGGTGAACCCGCAGGGCATCGGCACGCGCGCTGCCCACGTCACGGCCGGTGCGGATCGTCTTGTCCAGCCGGCGTCGGTTGTGCGAGAGCAGGACGTCGGCGGCCTCGACCACGACCGGAGGGCAGCGGTAGTTGACCTCGAGTGCGTGGGAGCCCGCACCGGGGAACAACCGCCCGAAGTCGATGAGGTGGTCAGGGGACGCGCCCGCGTACGAGTAGATGACCTGGTCGTCGTCGCCGACGCCGAAGACCTGGAGCAACGGGCCGGCAGCAAGGCGCAACAGGAGCACGAAGGCGGGCGTGAGGTCCTGGAACTCGTCGACCAGCAGGTGGGTGCAGCGGCGCTGGACGGTTGCGCGGATGTCGGGCCGGGTCAGCAGGACCTCGATCGCGTGGTGGACCTGCTCGTCGAAGTCGAGGACGTGCCGACGTGACAGCTCCGCCCGGAACGCCGTGAACACCTCGGCCAATCCGTCGACATCGCCGCGTTCGAGCTCGACGGCGCTCGGGTCGCGCAGGGCGAGCCGGACCTCGCTCAGGGCCTCCAACCACGGCTGGAACGGGTCCTGGTTGGGGACGCGCCCGACCTTGACCAGCCGATCAAGAATGGAGCGCACGTCGGTTTCCTCGATCAGCTCGCGACGTTCCTCGAGCGAGCAGGTCCACCAGGCAAGCGAATGGATCGTGCGGACGTTGGCCGCAGGCAGGTCGGTCAGTCGTGCCCGCATCTCGTCGGCGGCCCGGCGGTTGTAGGCCACGGCCGTGACGAGCTCGGGCTCGATCCCGCGGTCTGAAAGCAGGTGGCGGAGCCTGGCCGTGAGCACGCGGGTCTTGCCGGATCCGGCGGGTGCGATGACCCTCGCGGCACCGCCGGGGTGGCGGACGGCCCGCAGCTGGTCTGTGGCCAGCTGGTCATGGGGCGCCCGATCGGCGGCGAGGGTGGCGCGGCCGAGTGCGATGGATTCCCGGTGGAGGATCGGCAGGCCGAGTGGTTCGCGGGGTCCGCCGTCGCACCAGGCGTCGGTCCCGTCGGGCAGGCGCACGTCGGCCAGGCCCGAGGGGCCCGCCCCGAGCCGTCGTTCGGCGAGCACGCCGTGCCACCAGGTCGGGCTGCCGGATCGAAGGTCCCAGTTGTTGGCCCAGACCAGCGCGTGGAGCCGCTCACGGTCGAGCGTCGTGTCCGCGCCGAGCTCGTGGACGGCCGACGTGACGATCTCGGGGGCCCGCAGCTTCTCTGCTTCGACGGCCAGCTCGACCACGACCGGCTCGCGCCGCGCCCAGTGGTGGTGCAGGACGGTGGCCAGGGGCCCGGGCCGCTCCAGGGCGGCGTCGTCGACGACGTATCGCGGTGCGTCGGACAGGGCCGTCGGCGTGTCGGCGCCCGGGGAGATCACGGCACCGCGCCCGAGCTCGACGGGACCAGGAAAGCGCGCAGCAGGCGAGGTCGTCACCGGCCGGACGGTACGCGGCACGTGCGACGTTGTATCCGGCCCTGGTCAGCCGTCGATCCGGTCGGCCGCCTGCTGGCGATCACCCGGCTGGTTGCGCAGCCACTCGAGCAGCTCGTCGGTGAGGAACCGGTAGACCCGGTTGCCGGGCAGCAAGTGGGCCGGTACCTCGCCCTCGCGCGCCATCGCCCGCATCTTGTCGATGTTGACGCCGAGCAGCTCGGCGGCGCCAGCCGTGTCGAGCACGGGGGGCCAATCTCGGGCACGGGGCACGCGGCGGTCCTGGGCGTGGCAGGAGGCAAACGTAACGAGCGGCCGTTGCGGGCGCGGGCAGGCCGTCGTCGGCCTGTGGAGCATCGGGCATCGCCCTACTGTCGGCGACTCTCGAGCCGGGAGCGTCAACGAGTGCGTGCCGTGCGGTGCCTGCGGTCGACCGTCGCCGCCATGGCCGTGGCCGGCGTCGCGGTCGCGTGCAGCGGCGCCCCGTCGCCGGCGACCGAGACCGCCGTGCCCGCAACGTCACCATCGACCCTCGACCCTTCCGGACCCACCCCACCACCCAACCCCTCCGCTGACGCCACGACGCCGTCGCCGTCCCCGGCGACCTTCCTTGGGCCTGACACGATGCCCTCACTGCACCCTTCCGTGGACGACTACCCGCAGGGCCGCGCCACGTTGCAGCTCGCCGACGGCGTCACCTGGGACATTCCGATCCTGATCGCCGCCACCGAGGACGACCGGAGCCACGGACTGATGGAGGTGCCGGACGTGCCGTCCGCCACGGGCATGGCGTTCATCTTCGAACAGGACCTGTCATGCTGCTTTTGGATGAAGGGCACCGAGACTGACCTCGACATCGCCTGGTTCTCGGGGGACGGCACGGTCGTCGGCATGACCACCATGACGGTCTGCCGCACCGAGAACTGCCCCCTGTATCGGCCGCTGACGGACACGACCTACCGGCATGCCCTCGAGGTCCGGGCCGGGTGGCTGGCCGAGATCGGCCTGGCCATCGGTGATCGGATCGAACTTGTCGACGTCAGCGGCCTCCGGCCCGTGCCGTCCTGACGGGTGTGAGCGTCCAGACGGCCGAAGACCTGCCCGGCCCGATGGGATGAGATTCCTGCCGGACAGCCGTCCGGGTCTTCCCTGACTCGCCCGCATGGCCCATACTCACTCTGGAGCCGGACGAAGGTCGCGGGTGCAGCCCGTCGCCATCCTTGACCTGGTCACGTACGTGACCTTTGTCGTGGCTGGAATCGCTGCATTTCGCATCTGGTGGCGCCGGCGGCAGTCCCCGGCCGCCCGATGGCTGCTGGCGACCTTCGTGGTCATCGACCTCGTCATCGTCTCCACCGTCGGCCTCCCCGAAGACGCCGAGCTGCCTCGCCTCCTCACCCTGTTCATCCTCACCGCACTCCTCGCCTTTCCCTGGTGCCTGTTCCGCTTCGCGGACGCGCTGACCGGCACCCGCCGCATCCAGGTCCGTCTCGTCACGACCGTGACCGCCATCGTGGTGGCGTGGGGCCTTGTCCTGCCCGACTTCCCCGAGAGCGGGGAGGCGCTGGACGGGGTGTTCGTCGCCTACCTGTTCGCCCTGCTCGGCTCCTGGGCGCTCGGCACGGGCCTGTCGGCCTGGCGGCTGTTTCGCGCCGGCAAGGGACAGCCGGGGGTCATCCGCAACCGGATGCGGCTGCTGGGCGCGGGGTCGCTGCTGCTGACGCTCACGCTGCTGGTCTCGTCCTTCGATGTCGACTCGTCGGCAGCCGCCGACACGGTGACCACGATCGACATTGTCGCCGGGGTGATCACCCTGATGGCCGCCTGGGCCTTCCTCGCGGGCTTTGCGCCTCCGAGCCTCCTGCGGGCCTGGTGGCGGCGTGACGAGGACCTTGCGCTGCACCGGGCATCAACCCAGTTGATGACTGCCGAGTCGCCGACGGAGGTGGCCTCCATCGTCCTGCCGCCGTTCGGTCGCCTCGTCGGCGCCGACGCCTTGGTGCTCGTCCACGGCGATTCCGAGCTCGGCTCGGTCGGGTCGCCCGAGGCGCTCGATGCGGGTCCCGTGTGGCGGCGGCTCGAGATCTCGAGCCCACAGGGTGGCCTGGGCGTGCGCGCCGTGATGTCGGCCACGGCGCCCCTGCTCGGACAGGAGGAGCTGAAGGTCGCCGAGCGGCTGCTGGTGATCGCCAGCCTTGCCGTGGACCGGGCCCAGCGCGCCCGCGACCTGGCGGTTGCGAACGAGGAACTCGAATCGTTCGTCTACTCCGCCTCCCACGACCTGAAGAACCCGCTGATCGCCATGCTCGGCTACATCGACCTGCTCAAGAACTTCCACCCCTTTGAGCCCGGCAGCGACCCGGAGATGTTCCTCCAGCGGATCGACGCAAACGGGTGGTTCATGTCGTCGCTCATCGACGACCTGCTCGAGTTGAGCCGCGTGGGGCGCGTGGATCAGCACCCCGAGCCCGTCGAGATGGCCGATGCGGTGTCCGAGTCGCGCCTGGACGTCATCGCCGAGTTCCCGACGCTGCGGGTCACGGTGGACTCAGCGCTGCCAATCATTCGGATGAGCCCCACTCGGGCACGACAGCTGGTCACCAACATCCTGTCGAACGCTGGCCGTCACGCGGGCGAGAACGCCGAGGTCGTGATCAGCGTCGAGGGCGGCGGGCACGACGCGCTGCGCGTCGTGTTCCACGACGACGGCCCGGGCATCGACCCGAGCCACGCCGAGCGCATCTTCCGTCCCTTCGAGCGGCTGGAGAGCGGAACAGGGGAGGGCAACGGCATTGGCCTGGCCATCTGCCGCAAGATCGCCCAGTCCCTGGGCGGCAGCATGTTCCTCGAGCCCTCCGAGGCCGGCGCACGGTTCGTCGTCACGTTCCCATCTGAGCTGGTCCTTGGCCGCAGCCAGTCCAACGCGCCCGGTACGCCCAACGAAGTCGGCCATCCACCAGGCGCGGACGACCACCACGCCGAGGAAGCCCGGGACCCGGACCCCGTGACCACGCACGCAACGAGCTCCTCATGACTCCCATCCGCCAACGCGTCCGGGTCCTCGTCGCCGAGGACAACGACGACCACCGGTTCTTCATCGTCCGAGCGCTCAGCGACGCCGGCGGCGTGCACCTGGAGATCGAGACAGTGGTCGACGGCGACGAGGTCCTCGATTACCTGTACCGGCGCGGCCAGTACGCCGACCGCGAGCGCCCGCACATGATCCTGCTGGACCTCAAGATGCCCCGGCGCGGCGGCCTCGAAGTCCTGGAGGTCATCAAGAACGACCCCGAGCTCCGCACGATCCCGGTGTCCATCCTGACCTCGTCGGATCGACCCGAGGACGTCGAGAGCGCCTACGGGCTGGGCACCAACTCCTACCTGCTCAAGCGTCCCGACCCGGAGGGGCTCCGGCGCGAGCTGGCCACGGTCTCCGACTACTGGACCGACTCGGCGGTGCTGCCCGAGCCGCCCGCCTGAAGCTGCCCCCCGCACCGCGCGTAGGCTGACGCCGGGACGCGGAGGGCGAACCATGGAGCGCTGGCAGATCATCGTCGGGCTGTTCTTCGTCCTGCTGCCGATCGTGCTGATGCTCGACTACTGGGGCGACGAGCGGCTGACGTTTCGCGGACGGCCGATATCCCGCCCGTGGCGCCGCCAGGTGACCCATCCTGACCGTGACGAGGACCACCACGACTGACGGGGTGAGGCCACGATCGACGCGGCCCGCAGTGGCCGCCTCTCCTCGCTCAAGGATCTGAGTGCCTGACACTCATGCTTTTTGAGTCCCAGACGATAATGCAGCTTGCGTCGCCGTTCGGTGTTCGTACCCTTTCCCCTTGGAACACGTCGTTGCGCACCGAAGGAGCACGAAATGGCCAAAGCCGTGGGAATCGACCTGGGGACCACCAACTCCGTCGTGTCAACCATGGAAGGCGGGGAGCCCACGGTCATCGTGAACGCCGAGGGTGCCCGCACGACCCCGTCGGTGGTGGCCTTCAAGTCCGGCGAGGTCCTGGTCGGCGAGGTCGCCAAGCGGCAGGCCATCACCAACCCCGCGCACACCGTCCGGTCCGTCAAGCGCCACATGGGCACCGACTGGACGATCGACGTTGACGGCAGGACCTACACCGCCCAGGAGATCAGCGCCCGGATCCTCATGAAGCTCAAGCGGGACGCCGAGGAGTACCTGGGCGACGAGGTCACCGACGCCGTGATCACGGTCCCCGCCTACTTCGACGACGCCCAGCGGCAGGCCACCAAGGAGGCGGGCGAGATCGCCGGGCTCACCGTCAAGCGCCTCGTCGCCGAGCCCACGGCGGCCGCCCTGGCCTACGGGCTCGACAAGGAGGAGGACCAGACCGTCCTCGTCTTCGACCTCGGCGGCGGGACCTTCGACGTCTCGATCCTGGAGATCTCCGAGGGCGTGTTCGAGGTCAAGGCCACGTCGGGTGACAGCCACCTCGGCGGTGACGACTGGGACCAGGCGCTGATCGACTGGATGGTCAAGACCGTCAAGTCCAACCACGGGGTCGACCTGGCCAACGATGCGATGGCCCTCCAGCGGCTCAAGGAGGAGGCCGAGAAGGCCAAGATCTCGCTGTCCCAGGCATCCGAGACCACCATCAACCTGCCGTTCCTGTCGGCCACCGACGCCGGACCCCTGCACTTCACCGAGAACCTGTCACGGTCGAAGTTCAACGAGCTGACCGACCACCTGATCGACCGGCTCCGGGGCCCGTTCAACCAGGCCATCAAGGACTCCGGCCTGGGCGTCACGGCCATCGACCACGTCATCCTGGTCGGCGGCTCGACCCGCATCCCCGCCGTCAAGGACCTCGTCAAGGAGCTCACGGGCGGCAAGGACCCGCACCAGGGCGTCAACCCCGACGAGGTCGTCGCCGTCGGTGCGGCGTTGCAGGCCGGCGTGCTGTCCGGGGACGTCAAGGACGTCCTGCTGCTCGACGTGACGCCCCTGACCCTGGGCATCGAGACCAAGGGTGGCGTCATGACGGCCATGATCGACAAGAACACGACGATCCCGGCCAAGAAGTCGGAGGTCTTCACGACCGCCGCTGACAACCAACCGTCCGTCGAGGTCGTCGTCCTCCAGGGCGAGCGGCCGATGGCATCCGACAACAAGTCGCTCGGCCGGTTCACGTTGACCGACATCCCGCCGGCGCCGCGAGGCATGCCGCAGATCGAGGTCACGTTCGACATCGACGCCAACGGCATCGTCCACGTCACGGCCAAGGATCTCGGCACCGCCAAGGAACAGTCCATGACCGTGACCGGCGGGACCTCGCTGGCGAAGGACGACATCGAGCGGATGATCAAGGACGCCGAGGCCCACGCCAACGAGGACGCCTCCCGCCGCGAGGCCGCCGACGTTCGCAACCAGGCCGACTCGCTGGTGTATGGCGCGGAGAAGTCGCTGCGCGACCACGGCGACAAGGTCGACGACGCAACCAAGGCATCGCTCGAGGAAGCGATCGGCGACCTCAAGAAGGCCGTCGACGCCGACGACCAGGCGGCAATCAAGGAGAAGATGGAGGCGCTCGGAGCCCAGTCCCAGAAGCTGGCCGAGGTGATCTACGAGGCCTCCGGCGCCGACACCGCCACCGGCGCGCCGGCAGGTGACACCCACAACGTCGAGGACGCCGAGATCATCGACGCCGAGGTCGTCGACGAGGGCGACGACCAGGAGGCCTCGGCGTGAGCTTGCGACACCGCGACCCAGAACAGCTCAACCGCACCAGACCTGTCGACGGATCGTCCGTCGCAGTGACCCAACCCTCTGGAAGGAGGGACACGTGATGACCACCACACTCCGTCGTTTCGACCCGTTCCGAGACGTTGCCACGATGCAGGACGAGATCGACCGGGCATTCCGCTCGGCGTTCGGCACGCCGTCGGGTGCCGCCACGGCCGGTGCCTGGAGCCCCGCCCTGGACGTCGAGGAGACCGAGGACGCCTTCACCCTGCACGTGGAGCTGCCCGGTGTCGCGCCCGACGACGTCACCGTCTCGCTCGAGGAGAACGTCCTGACGATCGAGGGCGAGCGTTCGTTCCACGACGACCGGGAGGCAGTCGGGCAGCCGCCGCACGGCGGACCCCGCAGGGAGGACGGCTTCCGCCGGATCGAGCGCCGTTTCGGCCGCTTCCACCGCAGCGTGCGACTGCCGGACCGGGTCGACGCCGACGCCGTCAAGGCGTCCGCCAAGGACGGGTTGCTGACGATCGTGGTGCCGAAGGCCGAGGAGGCCAAGCCGCGTCGCATCGCCATCCAGTCCGCGTGACCCCTTGGGTGCGGGCCCCGGCGCTCCGCCGCATGGGCCCGCACCCGCCCCGACCTGATCGAGCACACCGATGACCGACGCAACGCGCCACCCCGGGCAGACGCAGGACGAGGCCGTCGGCGACGTGCCTGTCGAGGCTGCTGGCGAGGAGCTGCTCGATCCCGATTCCCACCAGGAGGCGCCGGACTGGGAGCTGCTGGCCGCCGACGACATCCGTTCACGCGGCGAGCTGCTGGCCGAGCTGACCGAGGCCGAGGCACGCCGCGACGAGTACCTCGACGGTCTCCAACGCGCCCGCGCCGAGTTCGCCAACTTCCGCAAGCGGACGCTGAAGGAGGGCGCGCTGGTGCGCAACCACGGCCAGGCTGACATCGTGGCGCGGCTGCTGGACGTGCTCGACGACTTCGACCGGACGATGGATGCCATCGACGGTGCCGACCAGGGGCTGGTGACGGGGGTGGGGCTGGTGCGCGACAAGCTGGCGAAGACGCTGGCGGACGTGGGATTGGAGCGCATCGACCAGGTCGGTGTCGTCTTCGACCCGAACCAGCACGAGGCGGTCCAACGGCGCGGCGCGGACGAACCCCCCGGCGAGCCGACGGTCGCCGAGATCTTCCGGACCGGCTACCGGTTCGGCGACCGCGTGCTGCGGCCGGCCATGGTCATCGTCGAGCAGTGACTCCGAACGCCTGGAAGGAGTTGACGCGTGGCGCAGCGTGAGTGGTTGGAGAAGGACTACTACGCCGTGCTTGGTGTTGCCCAGGACGCGTCCTCCGAGGAGATCAAGAAGGCCTACAAGAAGCTCGCGCGGACCTACCACCCCGACGCCAACCCGGGCGATGCCGACGCCGAGAAGCGCTTCAAGGAGGTCGGCGAGGCCTACGGGGTCGTCGGCAACGACCAGGCCCGTGCCGAGTACGACCAGCTGCGCCGGCTGGGAGCGGGCGGCTTCGGTGGCTTCGGCCCCGGGTCCGGGGGCGGTTTCGGGGACTTCGAGGACCTGCTGTCGGCCGTGCTGGGGGGAGCCGGCGGCTTCTCGGGCGGCGGGGGCGGCTTCGGGCCTCGCACGGCACGGCCGACCAAGGGGAGGGACCTGGCCACCGACGTCCACCTGTCGTTCGAGGATGCACTGGCAGGCGTGCGGACAACCCTGCGGGTCCGAGGCCCTGGCCCGTGCGAAACCTGCCACGGCAGCGGCGCCGCGCCGGGCTCGTCCCCGGTCACGTGCGCGCAGTGTGGGGGCCGCGGCCAGGTCGCGGTCGACCAGGGCCCGTTCAGCTTCGCGCAACCGTGCCCGACGTGCGGTGGTCGCGGGCAGACGATCCCGAACCCGTGCGGGACCTGCAAGGGCACTGGCAGCACGATCCGTGAGCGCGAGCTGTCGCTGCGGATCCCGGCCGGGATCAAGGAAGGCGCGGTCATCCGTGCGCCGCGACGGGGCGGACCCGGCCAGCACGGCGGACCACCCGGTGACGTGCTCGTGACCGTGCACGTCGACCGCCACCCACTCTTCGGGCGCAAGGGCAACAACCTGACGATCGAGGTCCCCGTCACGTTCACCGAGGCGGCACTCGGCACCAAGCTCACCGTCCCGCTGCCGGAGGGTGGCACGACCACGATCCGGATCCCGTCCGGCACCAGCTCCGGACGGACCCTCCGTGTGCGTGGAAAGGGCGTCGCCGGGAAGGGCGACCTGCTCGTCACCGTTGTGGTGGACGTGCCCCACAAGCTGACCAAGGAGCAGAAGAAGTTGTTGCAGAAGCTCGGGGACCTCGACGACACGTCCGTTCGCGACCACCGGCTCGGTGTCGCCGCACCGACGGAGGAGGTGGCGTGATGACCACGACGATGGCCGACACCGTGGCCTCCGACGGCGTCGACGAGATCGACGTGGACCGCCCGATCTTCGGCCGGGACGCCTGGGATGAGGACGTCGAGTACGACGACCCGGTCTACGTGATCTCGGTCGCTTCGGAGCTCGCCGACATGCATCCGCAGACCCTCCGTGGCTACGAGCGCAAGGGGCTGGTCAACCCGTCCCGGACGTCCGGCAACACCCGGCGGTACTCGCGCCGCGACATCGACCGGCTCCGGTTCATCCAGCACCTGACCCAGGAGGAGGGACTCAACCTCGCCGGCGTCAAGGTGGTCCTCGAGATGGGCGAGAAGCTCGAGAACGCTCGCGGGCGCGTGGTGGAGCTCGAGGACATGGTCCGCACGCTCGCCGACCGCATCGACGAGTCGGGCACCGCGCAGGGCCGGTTCCAGATCGTCAAGGCCCCCACGCGCGAGATGGAGGTGCACCCGCGCCTGCGGCGCCGACCCGCGCGTCCGGGCGAACGGGCCACGCCCGTGCGTCCACCGGCCCACAACGCCAGCTGATCACAGGACGCCGATGGACCCGGAGCGACTGACCCGCAAGGCGCAGCAGGCCGTCGCCGATGCCATCGACCTGGCCCGCACGCGCCACCACACCGAGGTCGGCACGGCCCACCTGCTGGCGACCCTGCTCGGCCAGGCCGAGGGCGTCGTGCTCCCATTGGTCCAGCGGCTGGGTGTCACGCCGGCGTCGCTGCGCAGCGGCGTCAACGAGATGCTCGATCAGGCCAACGCGGCGTACGGGTCGACCAGCGAGCCGCGGCTGTCGAACACGCTGCACAAGGTGCTGGACGCCGCCGAGGCCGAGGCGCGGGCGCTCACCGACGACTACACGTCGACCGAGCACCTGCTGCTCGCCCTGGCCACCTCGTCCGACCCGGTCGGCAAGCTGCTCGCCGACGCCGGCGTGACCCGTCCGGCCATCCTCGACGCCCTCAAGCAGGTTCGCGGGGCCCAGCGCGTCACGACCCAGGACCCCGAGGGCACCTACGACGCACTGGCGAAGTACTCGATCGACCTGACCCAGCGTGCCCGCGACGGCCGGCTCGACCCGGTCATCGGTCGCGACACCGAGATCCGTCGGGTCATCCGCGTGCTCGTCCGGCGCACCAAGAACAACCCGGTCCTGATCGGCGACCCGGGCGTCGGCAAGACCGCGATCGTCGAGGGCCTCGCCCGCCGCATCGTCGAAAAGGACGTCCCGGCGCTGCTCGAGGACAAGCGGGTGGTGCAGCTGGACCTGTCGGCCATGGTGGCCGGTGCCAAGTACCGCGGTGAGTTCGAGGAGCGGCTCAAGGCGGTCCTCAAGGAGATCGAGACCTCCGAGGGCCAGATCATCACGTTCATCGACGAGCTGCACACGATGGTGGGAGCGGGCGCGGCCGAGGGGGCCATGGACGCGGCCAACATCCTCAAGCCGATGCTGGCGCGTGGCGAGCTTCGCATGATCGGCGCGACGACGCTCGACGAGTACCGGCGCATCGAGAAGGACGCGGCCCTGGAGCGCCGGTTCCAGCCGATCCACGTCGGGGAGCCGTCGGCGGCAGACACCATCGGGATCCTCCGCGGACTCAAGGAGCGCTACGAGGTCCATCACGGCGTGCGGATCACCGACGACGCGATCATCGCCGCCGCGACGCTGTCGGACCGCTACCTGACCGAGCGGTTCCTGCCGGACAAGGCCATCGACCTGCTCGACGAGTCGGCCGCACGGCTGCGGATCTCGATCGACTCGATGCCACCCGAGATCGACGAGGTCCACCGGCGGGTCCGCCAGCTCGAGATCGAGCGCGTGTCGCTGGCCAAGGAGGAGTCCTCGTCCGCGCAGGCGCGGCTGGCCGAGCTCGACCGTGACCTGGCCGAGCTCAACGAGCAGCTCACGGCCCTGACGGCCCGCTGGCACGACGAGAAGGCCGCCATCGAGCAGGTCCAGCAGGCCAAGGAGGAGCTGGAGCGCGCCCGCGAGGAAGCGCACCACGCCGAACGCGACGGCGACCTGGAACGGGCCGCCGAGCTGCGCTACGGCCGCAGCGTCGAGCTGGAGGCCGCGCTGGCCGAGGCCCAGGAGCGCATCGACGCGCTGCGCGCCGAGGGGGAGTCGCTCCTGGAGGAGGAGGTCACCGCGACCGAGATCGCCGAGGTCGTCGCCGCCTGGACCGGCATCCCGGTCAGCCGGCTGGTCGAGTCGGAGGCGATGAAGCTGGTGCGACTCGAGGACCACCTGCACCAGCGGGTCATCGGCCAGGACGAGGCCGTCGAGGCCGTCGCCAACGCGGTGCGGCGCAGCCGGTCTGGGATCGCCGACCCCGATCGGCCGCTGGGCTCGTTCCTGTTCCTCGGTCCCACCGGCGTCGGCAAGACCGAGCTGGCCCGGGCGCTCGCGGAGTTCCTGTTCGACGACGAGCGGGCGCTGCTGCGCATCGACATGGGCGAGTACCAGGAGAAGCACACGGTCGCCCGGCTCATCGGCGCCCCGCCCGGCTACGTCGGCTACGACGAGGGTGGCCAGCTGACCGAGGCCGTCCGCCGGCGGCCGTACGCGGTCGTGCTGCTCGACGAGGTCGACAAGGCCCACCCGGACGTGTTCAACGTGCTGCTCCAGGTGCTCGACGACGGCCGGCTGACCGACGGGCACGGGCGGACCGTCGACTTCCGCAACGTGGTCGTGCTGATGACCAGCAACCTCGGGTCGCAGCACATCCTCGACGAGTCCCTCGACCGCGACGCGATCCGCGAGCGGGTGATGGCCGACGTCAAGGCGCACTTTCGGCCCGAGTTCCTCAACCGCGTGGACGAGACGGTGATCTTCGACCGGCTGACGCGCGACCAGCTGTCCGCCATCGTCGACATCCAGCTGGACCGGGTCCGGCGACGGATGGCCGATCGCGACCTGAGGTTGGAGGTCTCCGACGACGCGCTGGCGTGGCTGGCCAACCGCGGGTTCGACCCGGTCTATGGCGCCCGGCCGCTCAAGCGGGTGATCCGCCGTCACGTCGAGGATGCCTTGGCCAAGGGCCTGCTGGCCGGCGAGATCACGGACGGGCAGACCGTCACGGTGGGCGTCACGGACGGCGAGCTCACGCTGTCGGCTGCTGGCTGACGAGGTCGCCGAGACTCAGGCCGTCAGATTGAGCACGGCCTTCGCGACGTCGCCCCAGGAGTGGGCGCGGGCGCGGCGGCCGGCAGATGCTCCCAGCTCGGCGGCCGTGGCGGGGTCCGTCAGCAGGTCGCGGAGGGCACTGGCCAGCGCGTCGTGGTCGTTCGGATCGACGAGCCGACCGTCGATCCGGTCGGAGATGGTTGCGGTGAACCCCTCGGTCTTCGTGGCCACGACCGGCGTGCCGAACTGCGCTGCGACCTGGGCCTCGAAGACGTCGTCGCCGGCCAGCGCGGCCGTCACGAGGACATCGGCGTGGCGGACGTGCGCGACGACCGTCTGCCACGCCGCGGTCGGGACGAGATGCACGCGGCCCTCGAGCCCCAGCTCCCCGGCCCGCTGCATGACCGGGATGTCCTCGGGCCCCGTGCCAACCAGGACCAGGTGGGTGTCCGGCGGCTGGACGAGCATGGCGTCGACAAGCGCGCACGGCTGACGACGGCGAACGAGCGGCCCGACCGAAACGATCCTGCGTCCGGCCAGGGAAGGCAGCGGGCGGGCGGCTGACCGGAACATGCCGGCGACGGGCAGCGGCGGCGGCGGCAGGACCACGGTGCGATCCTTGCCCGCACGGCCGACCGCCTCGGCCAGCCGGTCGGTCGTGACGATGACCAGGTCGGCGCGACGCAACAGGGCCTGCTCGATCGTGCCGGCGACCAGCCGGTCGGCCAGGCTCGGGCGGCGGCCGGTCCGCAGCCCGTGGGCCGCCAGGTCGCCGACGTGGACAACGAGTCGCTTGGGCGCGAGCGCCAGCGCCAAGCCGACGAGGGCCTGCGCACCGGGACCGCCGAGGTGGACGTGCACGGTGTCGGCGCCGACGGCCGGCCCGGTGCTGGCCATGGCGGCCGCGGCGGCCGGGAGCGGCAGCCGCAGCCGGCGGCGTCGGCTCCACGGCAGCAGGAACATCGGCCCCACCAGCCGGAAGTTCGTCCTCGGCGCGCTCACGTCTGGACGCCGGGGGGTGTCGGTCACGACCACCTGGTTGGCGCCGGCCCGCCCCAGGGCGCCGAGGAGCGCCCGCGCTCGCATCGCCGGGACGGCGTGGCGTGGGCGGTAGCTGGCCTGGTCGCGTGGCGGGGCATCGGCCAAGCCACCCCCGACGTGCAGCAGGCGGGTCTGCACGTCGGGGGTGGCCGGCGTCGTGGTGATCCCAGCGGACCAGTCGGTGTCGAGGTCGGCCCAAGCCGGCAGAACGCTCGTCGGGCCGGTGGCCGTGTACTCCGGTGCAGTCAACGGACGTCCGATGCCTCGGGTCGCGCCGGCGGCGGATCTGACAAGACCGTACGTTCGAGCCGTGACCGGCGAATGTGCGGCACGTTGCCATCCGGTGACGAGCGGATGCCCGGATCAGGCGCCGTTACCCGTTGCCCGGCCGCTGGCGCACGGTGTCGACGACCCGGAAGCTCACCGTGCTCATCCTGGCTTCGGTCCCACCCTCCCCCGGGATGGTCGCGACGACCCGGTAGCCGCCCGGCCCGGGAAAGACCGTGTTCACGTTGAGCGCGAAGACGGCCCGTTGGTCCGACCCTTGCGGCAGCCCAGCGGGCCGGCCGACTTCGAGCTTGCCTTCAACGTTGGCATGGACCCCTCCGTCTTCATCCTCGAGACGGACGACGAGCTGGAACGCGCGATTGGTCTGGGTCCAGGGGACCAGTACCCCAACGCCAATGCCGAGGTGGGTCACCGGTGGTCGCTTTGCGTCTGCCACCTGGCGGCGATGCTCGGTCCAGCCGCCGCCGACGATGGTCAGCTTGCCGTTGTGCGCCTCGGCATGGTCGGCCAGGAGGAGGAACTCGATTTCCGGCACGCAAGGATCCTGTGCTCTCGGGGTACCAGGAGTCATTAGAGTCCATCGGCGTGCCGCTGGCATCAAGGACTCATCGCGACCCGGTCGGTCCGGCGGCCACGACGACGACGGCGGGTGCATGGAACATGCAGATGTGGCGGTCGTCGGTGCGGGGCTCTCGGGCCTGACGGCCGCCCGGCGGCTGGCCGACGCGGGCAAGCGCGTCGTGGTCCTCGAAGCCAGGGACCGCGTCGGCGGCCGGACGCTCACGATCGACCATGGCGGCATGCGCCTGGACGTCGGCGGCCAGTGGATCGGCCCGACCCAGCACCGGCTGCATGCCATGGCCGACGAGCTCGGCCTTGTGACCTTCCCGACCCACGCGACGGGCCGCAACGTGCTCGTCAGCCGCCGTGGCCGGGCCGTCTACAAGGGCACGATCCCGCGGCTGCCCCTGCTGTCCCTCGTCCAGCTGGGCCGTTCACTGCGCTGGTTCGACCGGCACGCAGGCGGCGTCGACGCGTTCGGGACGGCCCGGACCGGCGCGGCCGAGCTCGACCGGCAGTCGATGCTCGACTGGGCCCAGCAACACAACCTGCGCCAGGACGTCATCGACGTGGTCGAGGCCGGCATGCGGGTCGTGTTCGGCGAGGACCTGCGCGACATCTCGATGCTGGCGTTCCTCCAGTACGCCCGGGCGGCGGGTGGCCTCATGCCCTTGATCGAAACCGAGAACGGTGCCCAGGACAGCCGCTTCGTCGAGGGCGCACAGACCTTCTCGCTGCGCCTCGCCGAGGCACTCGACGTCCGGCTCGAAGTCCCGGTCCGCTCGATCGACACCTCGAAGGGGGCCGTGACGGTCCGCGCCGACGGCCTCGAGGTCGGGGCAGAGGCCGTCGTCGTGGCCGTGCCCCCGAACCTCGCCGCAAAGATCAGGTTCGAACCGAAGTTGCGCGAACCACGGCGAGAGTTCCTCGATGGCCACCGGATGGGGGCCACCGTCAAGGCGTTGGCGTTCTACGACGAGCCGTTCTGGCGCGACGAGGGCCTGTCGGGCGAGGGCGTCGCCACCGCCGGCCCGATCAGCGTCGCGTTCGACAACACGTCCGCCGATGGCTCGGTTCCCGGGCTCGTCGCGTTCTCGGTCGGGTCGCCCGGGAGGCAGCTGGCGGCCATGGACGAGGCCACCCAGCAGGCCACCGTTCGGCTGGCGCTGAGCCGGCTGCTGGGTGAACGCGCCGCCAAGCCGACCGAGGTCATCATCAAGGACTGGACCGCCGAGGAGTGGACGGGCGGCTGCCCGGTCGCCAACCCGCGCCTGGCCCGCATCGGCCTTGGGCCCGACGACCCGACCCAGGCGGACGGGCCGATCCACTGGGCGGGCACGGAGACCGCCACCGAGTGGCGTGGCTATCTCGAGGGCGCCATCCAGGCCGGGGAGCGCGCTGCCCACCAGGTCCTGGCCCGATGAACCGGCCGTGACGAACGCCATCGTCGTCGGAGCCGGGCCCAACGGCTTGACCGCCGCCGCGCTGCTGGCGCGAGCCGGAGTCGAAGTCACGGTGCTGGAGGGCGCCGACGAGATCGGCGGTGGCGCCCGCTCGGGGGAGTTGACGATCCCCGGCCTCGTGCACGACCTGTGCTCGGCCGTCCATCCGTTTGGCGCCGCGTCGCCGGTGTTTCGTTCGTTGGGACTCGAGGAGCACGGCCTGGAATGGCTGCAGCCTCCGATCGCGGTTGCCCACCCGCTCGACGACGGCTCGGCCGGCGTCCTGCACCAGTCGCTGGACCGGACCATTGCGGCTCTCGGAAGCGACGGGGACACCTGGCGTCGCCTCCACGCGCGCAGCGTCCGCAACCTCGACGGGATCGTCGACGGCATCCTGCGGCCGCTGCTGCCGATGCCCCCGCACCCGATGGCCTCGGTGCCTTTCGGACTCCGGTCGCTCCAGCCAGCCAGCTGGATCGCGCGACGCTTCGACACGGCACAAGCCCGGGCCCTGTGGGCCGGGATCGCCGCGCACTCGATCTCGCCGCTCACCGCTCCCGCCACGGCGGGCGTCGGCCTCATGTTCGTCGCCATCGGCCACGTCGTCGGCTGGCCGCTGCCCAGGGGCGGGTCGCAGCAGATCGCTGATGCCCTCGCAAGCGTCGTCCGGGAGGCCGGCGGCGCGATCGAAACCGGCGTGCCCGTCACGTCGCTGTCGCAGCTGCCGGAGCACCGCCTGCTGATGCTGGACACCTCTCCCGCCGCCGCCGCCGACCTGCTCGGCCACCGCCTGCCCGACCGCGTGGAGCGCGCGTACCGGCGCTTTCGCCACGGGCCGGCCGCGTTCAAGGTCGACCTCGCCGTCGAGGGCGGCATCCCCTGGACGAACGAGGACTGCCGACGGGCCGGCACCGTCCACGTCGGCGGAACCTGGGAGCAGATCGCTGCGGCCGAGGCGGACATCGCGGCCGGACGCATCAACGATCGCCCGATCGTGCTCGTCGCGCAACCGGCGGTCGCCGATCCGGACCGGGCCGTGGGTGACGTCGTGCCGATCTGGGCATACGCCCACGTCCCGCACGGGTTCGGTGGCGACGGGACCGCGATCGTCGAGGAGTCCATCGAACGCTTCGCCCCGGGCTTCCGGGATCGGATCGTCGCCCGACACGTGATGACGCCCGCCGACCTCGAAGCACGCAACCCGAACAACATCGGGGGCGACATCGCCGGGGGAGCGACCTCGCTCTGGCAGATCGTGGCCCGTCCGCGCTTGTCCACCAACCCGTACGCGACCGGCGTCGACGGCGTGTACCTGTGTTCGTCGTCCACCCCGCCGGGAGCCGGCGTCCATGGCCTCAACGGGCTGCACGCGGCGAACCGTGCGCTGCGGTGGCTGGAGCGACACCCGTGACGGAGCCGACTGATGACCTGCCCGAGATTCCGACGCGATTCGCCACGGCCTGGGCCGTCACGGGGTTCGCGTGCGCCGTCGCGGCCCTGCTGATCCTCCCGCTGGTGGTCGGCGGCGTCGGGATGACTGCCGGCGTCATCGCCCACCTCAAGCAGTCGCGTTGGGGCATGCCCGCCGCGGTGGCCAGCGGCATCGCCCTGGTCCTTGGCAGCGCCAACGAGTTCCTGCTCCGTTCGTGACGGTGCCGACGAAGGCGCTCGTGGTCCGTGCGCCGCCCGCTTGGACGACGGGCGGCTCGACCCACGTCACTACGCTGGCCCCGCTCTCGCAACTCCAGGAACTGCACCATGACGCTCGGCTACGACGGCTCCCTGTACATCCTCGCGTTCGACCATCGTGGCTCGTTCAAGAAGAAGTTCGGGGTCGGATCCGACGCCTCCGCCGAGCAGATGCAACGGCTCCGCGACGCCAAGTCGCTGGTCTACGCCGGCTTCGAGAAGGCCGCGGCAGCGGGCGCCCCGACCGACGCGATCGGCGTGCTCGTCGACGAGGAGATGGGCGCCGATGTGGCCCGGGCCGCCGGGGAAGCGGGCTTCACGTTCGCCATGCCCGTCGAGAAGTCGGGCCAGGACGTCTTCGACTTCGAGTACGGCGATGACTTCGGCAAGCACATCGAGGCGTTCGACCCGGACTTCTCGAAGGTGCTGGTTCGGTGGAACCCGGCCGACGATGGCGAGATCCGGCAGGTCCAGGGTGAGCGGCTCAAGCGGCTTGGCGACTGGCTGCACGACAACGACCGCAAGTTCCTGTTCGAGCTGTTGGTGCCCGCCAGCGACGCCGACATGGCCAGCGTCGACGGCGACCATGACCGCTACGACACCGAGGTTCGCCCTGGCCTGACCGTCGCGTGCATCGAGCAGCTCCAGGCGGCGGGCGTCGAACCGGACATCTGGAAGATCGAGGGCCTCGACGACCGCTCCGACTGCGAGCGACTCGCCGCCACGATCCGTGCCGGCGGTCGCGACGGGGTCATCGCGGTGGTGCTCGGTCGCGGCGCCGACGACGCCAGGGTCGACCACTGGCTCGAGCAGGGGGCGCCGGTGGACGGCTATCGAGGGTTCGCGATCGGCCGCTCCATCTGGACCGCCGGAGTCGACGGCTGGGGCAGCGGCGCGATGAGCCACGACGAGGCCGCCGAGTCCATCGCCGTCAACTTCCGACGTTTCATCGACGTCTACACGGCAGCTGCTGCCTGACCACACGTCCAGGAGGAACACCAATGGCCGTCATCAAGACCATCGACCTGGTCGGCGTCTCGACCGAGTCCTGGCGCGACGCCGCCCAGAAGGCCCTCGAGGAGGCGTCCAAGACGCTCCGAGGTGTCGAGGGCTTCAACGTGCTGGACACCTCGGCCGTCGTCGACGACGGCAAGATCACCGAGTACCACACGCACGTGCGCATCAAGTTCCGGATCTCTCGCTAGGGCGCTTGCCCGACCGGATGGAAGCGTGCGTTCAGCGGACGGCCGTCGCGGCGTCACACACGGTCACTAGGTTCGAGCCGTCCCCGAAGAAGGAACCGTTCGATGGTCCAGGCGATCCCTGACGGCTATCACAGCATCACGCCGCATCTCGTGTGCACGCCGTGCAGCGAGGCGCTCGAGTTCTACAAGCGTGCATTCGGTGCCGAGCAGGTCGGCGACGTCATGACCGGCCCCGACGGGTCGGTCGGCCACGCCGAGATGCAGATCGGCGACAGCCGGTTCATGCTGGCCGACGAGTGGCCGGACGGCCCGACGAAGTCGCCCACGACGCTCGGTGGTTCGACCGCCGTGCTCTTCGTGTACACCGAGGACGTCGACAGCCTCTGGGCCCAGGCGATCGCGGCCGGGTGCGAGGAGATCTTCCCGCTCGAAACCCAGTTCTACGGGGACCGCGGCGGGCGCGTCCGCGACCCATTCGGCCACACCTGGGGCCTCGCCCAGCACGTCGAGGACGTCAGCCCCGACGAAATGGAGCGCCGCGTCGCCCAGTTCTACGAGGACAACCCAACGGCAGGCGACTGACTACAGCAGGTTGCGGCCGGCGGCCCATGCCGTGAGCTCGTGGCGGCTCGACAGCTGGAGCTTGCGGAACACGGCGCTGACGTGCGTCTCGACCGTCTTGATCGAGATGTGCAACCGGCTGCCGACCTCGCGGTAGGTGTAGCCACGCGCGATGTGGCGCAGGACCTCCTTCTCGCGCGGCGTGAGCAGGTCGAGTTCGGGGTCGGCAGCATCCGGGTTCGGCAGCTCGCCCGCGAAGGCGTCCAGCACGAACCCGGCCAGGCGCGGTGAGAAGACGGCGTCGCCGTCGTGCACCCGGCTGATGGCGTCCGCCAGCTCGTCCGGTGAGATCGTCTTCGTCACGTAGCCACGGGCCCCGGCCCGGATCACGCCGATGACGTCCTCGGCCGCGTCCGACACCGACAGGGCAAGGAACGTGACGTCCGGGTGGGTGTCATGCACTCCCTCGATCACGGCTGCGCCGCCGCCTCCCGGCATGTGCACGTCGAGCAGGACCACGTCGGGTTTTGTCTGCCGGATGGCGTCGATGGCCTCGTCAACGTCCCCGGCGTCCCCGACGAGGTTCACGCGATCGCCCAGCTCCGCACGCACTCCGGAGCGGAACAGCTTGTGGTCGTCGACGAGGAACACGCGCAGGCTGCTGGTGCCCGTCATCGTGGGATCTCCATCACGATCTCGGTGCCGTCGCCTGGTGCGGAGTGCACCTCGGCACTGCCGCCGAGACGCCGGAGCCTTCCGACGATCGAGTCGGCGATGCCGCGCGCGTCGCCGTTGACGTCCGACGGGTCGAACCCGACACCCCGGTCGCGGACATAGGCCGACAGGGCCCGGTCGGTCACCTCGACGTAGAGGGACACGTCGTCGGCCTGGGCGTGCTTGCCGACGTTCGTGAGTGCTTCGCGCACGGCGGCCACGAGCTGGCTGGTCCGTTCGTCAAGGCCGGTGTCACCGACGATGACCGTGTCGACGCGCAGGTCGTGCAGGCCCTCGATGTCGTGCGCCACCAGCTCCAGCGCCGAGCGCAGGTCGACGGCGCTTGCATCGGTCAGGTCGCGGCCCTCGTAGAGCCATGCCCGCAGCTCGCGTTCCTGGCGTCGGGCCAGCGTGGCCATCCGGCGTGGGTCGTCGCCGGCGCGCTGCATCAGGGCGAACGTCTGGAGGACGCTGTCATGGAGATGGGCGGCGATGCGCTCCCGTTCTTCGGCGCGGACGCGCTCGCGTCGCTCGGCGCCGAGATCCCGAACGACCCGCGTCAGCCACGGTCCCAGGACGATGCCAGCTGCCGCCACGGTCACGCCGATGGCGAGGCCCACGTCGCCGATCGCGCTGATGCTGACGCGGCCGAACAGGATGCCTCCGACGCCGACGATCACCAGCGCGCCCCCGACGATCCCGCGGACCCAACGCCACAGCGGCCGACCATCACCTTCCGACGCGAGGATTCCCGACCACCGCGCACGGTCCTCGGGTGACGTGCGGATCGACAGCAGCGCACTGCCAATCGCGGCGTTCGTGGCCAGCCACATGATCCCGTCGCCCGGCCACAACCCGATCCCGCGGAGCAGGACGAGCGCGGCTCCGATGAACAAGCCGGTCGCGATCGAGCGCTCGATCGTGCCCGGGCGTTCCGTGAACGGGTGGTCGACCGGCTCTTCAGCCAGCGCCCAGCCCGCCAGGTACGCGATGACGCCAAAGCCGCCCGCAAGCGCCAGGACCACGAACCCCAGACGCAGCACGGTCGCGTCGACACCGAGCCGGCTGGCAAGGCCGCCCGCCACGCCGGCGAGGACGCGGTCGTTTCGGGACCGGGCAAACCGCCACCCAGCCCGCTCGTGGGCGGTCTTCATGACGGGATGGTGGCACACGGCGTGGGCGAGCGCTGTCGGGCGCCCCCCTGGTGATTGTCAGGGTTCTCAGGGTGCCGTCAGGGGGTCCACCGATGGTGCCGGAGGTCGCCTTGCGCCATTCTCCCGGCGTGGCGGCGAGACGTGCCCGCCAAACGGAGACCTGACATGACCGACACCGACCTGAATGAGGAAGTGACCCCGGAGGTCACCCCCGCCCCACGACGTCCGCCGCTCGCACGCAGCAGCCAGGACAAGGTGATCGCGGGAGTCGCCGGCGGCGTCGCCCGCCACTTCGGGTGGGATCCACTGCTGGTCCGCATCGGCTTCGTTCTGCTCGTGTTCCTTGGCGGGGCCGGCGTGATTGCCTACGTCGCCGGCTGGGTCATGCTGCCAAGCGACACCGACGTCGAGGCACCGACCTACCAGTCAGCTGGCGACCTCCAGCACCGCGGCGCTGCCTTCTGGATCGGCATCGGGCTGCTCGCGCTGGCCTCCCTTGCGCTCCTCGGCGACACCGGCCTGCTCGACGCCGGCTTCCTCGTGGCTGTCGCGCTGGCGGCCATCGGCGTGGCCATCTGGAAGTCGAGCGATCGGCCCGCCGGCGGGCCGCCCACTTCATCGGTTGACGACCGGCTCGAGCTGTCGGCTGTGGCCGACAGCGGGTCGGCCGCCGAACGCCACGTCGCCCCGCCGGCGGGAGGCACGCAGTCGATGCCTCCACCCGCAGCGCCCGTTCCCCCAGCCGACTCGACCGCTGCTGAGCCTCCGCGTCCGAAGGGGCCTCGCTCGTACCTGGGGCGCATCACGTTCGCGCTTGCCCTGATCGCCACGGCAATCACGTTCGCGCTGGAACGTGGCGGGGCCCTCGAGCTGTCGGCAGCCCAGGTCCTCGGGGTGCCCCTGATCGTCCTTGCCGGCGGACTGCTGGTCGGCGCCTGGTGGGGACGTGCCCGCTGGCTGGTGGTGCCGTGCCTGGCAATCGCCTTCGTCCTGCCAGCAGCCGCGGTCGCCGACGAGATCGGGTTCAGCTTCCGCCACGGGATCGGCGAGGAGTTCGTCAACATGGCGAGCGCCACGGACGTCCGCGACGAGCGGTTGAGCATTGGTTCGCTGACGCTCGACCTCGACGACCTCGAGCTCGGGCGGACCGGTCGCGAGTACCAGTTCCAGACGTCCGTGGGCATCGGTGAGCTCATCATCCGGCTCCCGGACGATCCGGACATCGGCTGGCGCATCGAGGCCACCGCGCGATTTGGCGAGGTGACCGGGGACGACGGCCGTTCGAGCCACGGTCGGTCGACCTCCCGCACCTTCACCCGCGCAGCCCGCAACAACGCCGGGACCGTCGTCATCGAGGCAACGGTCGGAGCCGGCGCGATCGAAATCGTCGACTGACCAGTCACCGGACCAACAAGGAAACGCCATGCACACCCATCGAACTGACCCCATCTCCCTCGTGGCCGGCACGATCTTCCTCGTCATCGGGATCGTGGCGACCGTGGGCAGCCTCACCTGGGCCGACTTGCGCGGCGAATGGTTGGGACCGGTCCTCCTCGGCGCTGCCGGCATCGCCCTGCTGGCCACCGTCCCGTTCCGGTCGTCGGTCAGCACCGAGGCGTTCGACCCTGCCTCTCAAGCCCTGGGTGACGGCGACGACACGACTGACCACGGGGCCGATCAGGCCGCCGAGTGACCGTGTCTGCCCGTGCGCCCACGCCGGGCCACAGGTCCCGCCAGATCGGCCAAACGGCCCCCATGAGTGTTGGCCATCGGCCCTGATTGGCAGACGCCCGCCGAACGACGATGGCACCCGGTCACCAGCCATCGTGAAAGGACCGGCTCGTGGACTACCGCAAGTCCGCCTCAATCGGCGCCATCGTTCTTGGGGTGCTGCTCATTGTCGGGGGGTTCACGACGTGGACCCTCGTCCGCAGCGAGCTCGCCGCCCAGCACATCACCACCACCGACGACGCGTGCCTCGCCGGCCGCGAGGTCAAGGGCCCGTTCACGGCCTGGTGCCAGGCAGACGTCATCGACCAGCACGCGCTCGAGTCGACCGACGGCCTGACCTACGCACAGCTGGACCGTGAGGACCCGCGGCGCGCCACCGCGATGAACGCCTCGTTCCTCCGCGCGTCTCTGTACACGTCGATCGTCGCCTTCGGCCTGTCGGCAATGTCCGTCGCCATGGGCATCGTGTTCATCCTCATCGGACTCGGCATCCGGGACGTGAGCCAGGTGGTTCACCCCGAAGCGTCGAGAGCCGAACGGGTCGGCTGACCCCTCCGGCCGATCCTTTCGGCACACGTGACCGCCCGGACCCCGCTCAGCGCCGGGCGGTCACGTCATGTCGGGGGCCTCCTCGCCTCGCATGCCGACACGGGAGCTCGGGCGGCGGGACCGGCACGAAAGCCTTCAGTCGCTGCGGTAGAGTCGTGTCACGGTGCCGCCAACGGGCGGCCCGGACTTCTCCCGAGTCCTTCCATCCTGACCTCGGGGTGACTCGTGCCCGCAACCATCATCGTCGGAACCCAGTGGGGCGACGAAGGCAAGGGCAAGGCGACCGACCTGCTTGCCGACGCCACCGACCTCGTCGTGCGCTACCAGGGCGGAAACAACGCCGGCCACACCGTCATCGTTGGTGACGAGGTCTTCAAGCTCCACCTGATCCCCTCAGGGATCCTCTACCCGCACGTCACGCCCGTCATCGGGGACGGCGTGGTCGTCGACCTGTCCGTCCTCATCGAGGAGATGGACGCGCTCGTCGAACGGGGCCTGGATCCCTACAACCGGATGAAGGTCAGCGGCAACGCCCACCTGATCATGCCGTACCACCGCGAGCTCGACCAGCTCATCGAGCGGCGGCTGGGCTCCAAGAAGCTTGGGACGACCAAGCGCGGCATCGGCCCCGCGTACGCCGACAAGGCGTCGCGTGTCGGCCTGCGGTTCCAGGACCTGTTCGACACGTCCATCTTCCGGGAGAAGCTCGAGGCCGTGCTCGAGCACAAGAACGAGCTGCTCTCCAAGATCTACGGGCGTCCGGCGATGGACGCGAGCCTCATCTCCGAGGAGTACCTGGGGTACGCGGAGCGGCTGCGACCGCTGCTCGCGGACACGACCGACCTGATCCACACCTCGCTGGAGGCCGGCAAGCACATCATCCTGGAGGGCGCCCAGGGGACGCTGCTGGATCTCGACCACGGCACCTACCCGTTCGTGACCTCGTCCAACCCGGTCGCGGGCGGTGCCCTGACCGGCGCCGGGATCGGGCCGCGTCACGTCGACCGGGTCATCGGGATCATGAAGGCCTACGTGACTCGCGTGGGCACCGGCCCATTCCCGACCGAGCTGTTCGACGAAGTCGGGGAGCGGATGACGGACATCGGTGGCGAGTACGGCACGACGACCGGCCGCCGTCGCCGCGTCGGCTGGTTCGACGGTGTGCTCGCCCGCTACGCCAACCGGGTCAACGGCCTGACCGACATCTTCCTGACCAAGCTGGACGTGCTGTCCGACTTCGAGACGCTGAGGATCTGTTCGGCGTACCGGTGGGAGGGCACCGACTACCACCACTTCCCGCCGCACCAGTCGATCTTTCATCACGTCGAGCCGGTCTTCGAGGACCTGCCGGGATGGGGCAGCGACATCAGCGACGTCAAGGACTACGGCGACCTGCCCCAGGCGGCGCAGGACTACATCGACGCGCTCGAGGAGCAGGCGGGCGTGCCGATCACGTGGGTGTCCGTGGGCCCCAGGCGATCCCAGACGCTGGTTCGCCGTGACGTCCCGCTGGTCCCTGCCTAGGGCGACTCCCTTGACCGAGTGCTGCTGAGCCCCGGATGTGAGGCCGCGGAGCACACGTTCGTGCAGAGGGGTCAGATGCCGGCGGCGATGTCGGAGCGGCGGTGCACGCCCGGCCAGCTGATCCGGGCGGCGGCCTCGTAGGCCAGGTCACGGGCGTCGGCCACCGACCTCCCCCGCGCCGTGACGTTGAGAACCCTGCCCCCGTTGGTCACCAGCCGGTCGCCGTCGAGCCTGGTGCCTGCATGGAAGACCGTCACGCCGTCGATCGCATCGGCGTCCGCGACGCCGTCGATCGGCCGTCCCTTCTCGTACGCCTCGGGGTAGCCCTCGGAGGCGAGGACGACCGTGACGGCCGCCTCGTCGTTCCACGTGACGTCGACGTCCGTGATCGACCCGGTCGCTGACGCGTGCAGCAGGTCGCCGAGGTCGCTGGCCAGGCGGGGCAGGATCACCTGGGTTTCGGGATCGCCGAAGCGGGCGTTGAACTCGAGCAGCCGGGGGCCGCCTGCGGTGTCCACCAGCCCGGCGTACAGCAGGCCCCGGAACGGTGTGCCGCGTCGCGCCAACTCGGCCAGGACGGGACGGAACACGAGCGCCCGCAGGTGGTCCACGTCGCCAAGATCGAAGCCAGGTACGGGGGTGTAGGCGCCCATGCCGCCCGTGTTGAGGCCCCCGTCGCCGTCGAGCGCGCGCTTGTAGTCGTGGGCGGGAGACAGCAGCACGACGTCCGTGCCGTCGCACACGCCGAACACGGAGCGCTCGGGGCCGGCCAGGAACTCCTCGATCACGAGCGTGCTTCCCGCCGCGCCGAACCGGCCTTCGACCAGCGCATCATCGACTGCTCGGCGGGCCTCGTCGAGGTCGTCACAGATCCGCACACCCTTGCCGGCCGCCAGCCCGTCGGCCTTGACGACCCATGGGGCAACGAACCGCTCGAGCGCCTCGTGGGCGACGTCACGATCGGACGTGGCCACCCAGCCGCCCGTCGGTGCGCCCGCGGCGAGCATGATCTCCTTCGCGAACGACTTGGACCCCTCGATGGCGGCCGCGGGCGCCCGGGGGCCGAACGCGGCGATGCCCCGGCTGGTGAGCTCGTCGACGACACCGGCGACCAGCGGCGCCTCGGGGCCGACCACGACGAGATCGAAACCCAGGCGTTCGGCAAGGTCGGCGACGGCCGCCGGGTCGTCGGCGTCGACGTCATGGGTCGGCCCGATGGAGGCCAGCCCCGGGTTGCCCGGCGCGGACTCGACCCGATCGACGCTGGGCGAACCGGCCAGCCGCCAGCCCAACGCGTGCTCGCGACCACCCGAACCGATGACCAGGACCCTGCGACCCATCTGCTGCCTTGCCGCGTCGTTGCGTCCGAAGGCTAGGGAGGCGCACCTACCCTCTCGTCAGCCCTCCGGGAGAACCAGATGAGTGCGCGTGTCGGGATCGTCATGGGGTCGAAGACGGACCTGCCCGTCATGGAGAAGGCCGCGGCCGTCCTCGAGGACTTCGAGATCCCCTACACCCTCGACGTCATGTCCGCCCACCGCAACCCTGCCGAGGTGACCACCTGGGCCGCCGGCGCGCAGGAGGCCGGCTACCAGGTCCTGATCGCGGGGGCGGGCCGGGCGGCACACCTGCCGGGGGTCGTGGCGGCGCACACCGCGCTGCCGGTGATCGGGGTGCCGTGCCTGTCGGACCACCTGGGCGGTGCCGACGCGCTGTACTCGATCGTCCAGATGCCGCCCGGGATCCCGGTCGCGACCGTCGGCATCGACGCCGCCGGGAACGCCGGGATCCTTGCCGCCCAGATCATCGCCCTGACCGACGACGACGTCGCCAAGCGGCTCGCCGCATTTCGCGACGCGCAGTCGAGCCAGGGGATGGAGCACCGGTCGTGGCCGGAGTGACGCCCGCGCGTCTCCCGGGATCCGATCTCACGAACCGACGGGCTCGCACGTTCATGGAGTGGACCCCGCACCCGGGATGACCGCGTGACCCTGCCGCCCTTCGGAGCGCTCGTTGACGAGCACCGTGACCGGCTCGCACGATTCTGCGTCGCCGCGGTCGGACCGACGGATGCCTCCGACCTCGAGCACGACACGTGGTTGGCGGCCCTGCGGGCCTACCCGACGGTCGTCAGCGACCAGAACCTGGGCGGCTGGCTGGTCACGATCGCCCACCGCAAGGCCATCGACCGTTGGCGTACCGGACACCGCGAGACGGCGACCGACCAGGTCCCCGATGTCCCGGCAGCTGCCGTCGACGTGGTCGACGACGGGTTGTGGGCGGCAGTCGATCGGCTTCCCGACGGCGCCCGGTCGGCGGTCCTGCTGCGGTACGTGGCCGACCTGCCCTACGCGGACATCGGCACCGAGCTGGGCTGCTCGGAGGCTGCCGCGCGGCAACGGGTCCGAGCCGGTCTTTCCACCCTTCGCACGACCATCACCAGGGAGCAACCATGAGCCTCGAGACCGAGCTCGCCGCCACCCGCGGCCCGCTGCCCGCAGCCCCCGACGTGGGTGCCCTCGCGGCCGCCGAGGGACTGCTGGACCTGTCCGTCGCCCGCATGCACCTGCCGGTCGGCGACGTGATCCTGGCTGCCACCGACCGTGGACTGGCGGCCATCCACTACCTGACGCTGGAGGACGAGGACGCCGCCCTCGGGCATCTTGCCGCCGCGTTCGGGCCGAGGATCTTCTTCGACGACGATCCGACGGCCCGTGCCCGCCGCCAGCTCAGCGAATACTTCGAGGGGACTCGCACCACCTTCGACGTTCCGGTCGACCTCGCCACCCTGACCGGGTTCCAGCGGGACGTGCTCGACGCGTGCGCGGCAATCCCGTTCGGGGCGGTCAGCACCTACGGCGATCTTGCGGGCGACATCGGACGGCCAAGGGCCAACCGTGCGGTCGGCAACGCGCTGGGCGCGAACCCAGTGCCGATCGTGATCCCGTGCCATCGCGTCCTGCGCACCGGCGGCAACCTCGGCGGCTACACCGGCGGTGTCCAGGTCAAGGCCCGCCTGCTGGAGCACGAGGGCGTCGTGACGGCCTGATCCGTCCGGGACTACGAACCCTCCACCAGCTCGACGAGCCGGTCCAGATCGTTCCTGAAGTCCGACAGGAACTTCTTGGCGACCTGGCCGCGCATCAGGCGTGGGACCAGGCCCGACGGGTCGAACGAGACGTCCGCGCGCATCGTCGTGTCATCGCCGTTTGCCTCGAAGTGGAAGACGAAATTGGTCTTGACGGGCTTCTCGCCGGCCCACCCGTACGCGTTCGGCGGGTCCCAGACCGTGACCACCTGCGTGATGTCAAAGGAGAAGGCGAGGATCCCGGCGCTCGCGATCAGCTTGCGTCCCACCCCCGGCTCGCCCTCGGCCCGGACGGACCGGGCTGCCGAGTTCCAGTCGGCGCCGCGGTCCGGGTCGGCGACGTAGTCGAAGACGTCCTGCGGTGCCTTGCCGCGGACCGTTCGTGTCTCGTGCATCTCGTACATCGTCGCTCCGGATTCACCCGCCAGTGCCGGGAAGGCTACGGCTGCCGGGACCCGGTTGACGGCGCGCACCGGACCGTTTCTAGACTCGACCCGACGCGACCGTGGTGAGCAGGCATGACCCTCGAGGGCCTCGAGCACATCCGTTCCGGCAAGGTCCGCGATCTGTACGGGGTCGGCGACGACCTGCTGCTGCTCGTGGCCTCCGACCGCGTGTCGACCTACGACGTCGTCCATCCCACGCCGATCCCGGACAAGGGCAAGGTCCTCACGGGCGTGTCGGCCTTCTGGTTCGGCCGGACCGGCGAGATCGTCGCCAACCACCTGGTCGCCACGTCGGTGGACGACTTCCCGCCGGAGGCAAAACAGCATCGCGACGCCCTGGCCGGCCGCACGATGCTGGTCCGCCGCACCGAGATCGTCCAGTTCGAATGCGTCGTGCGCGGCTACCTCGCCGGGTCGGGCTGGAAGGAGTACCAGGCCGACCAGACCGTGTGCGGGATCGAGCTGCCCTCCGGGTTGTTGGAAGCCAGCCGCCTGCCGGAGCCCATCTTCACCCCGGCCACGAAGGCGGAGGAGGGCCACGACGTCAACGTCAGCTTCGAGGTCATGGCCGACGGGGTCGGCGGGTCGCTGGCCGCGAAGCTCCGCGACCTGTCCATCGCCCTGTACCGCCACGGCGCCGATCGGGCCAACGAGCAGGGGATCATCCTCGCGGACTCGAAGTTCGAGTTCGGGCTGCTCGACGGCGAGATCCTGCTGTGTGACGAGGTGATGACCCCCGACTCGTCGCGGTACTGGCCCGCCGACCAGTGGCGGGAGGGCACCAACCCGCCCAGCTTCGACAAGCAGTTCGTCCGGGACTTCGCCGCCGGGACCGGCTGGGACAAGACGCCGCCCGCACCAGAGCTGCCCGACGACATCGTCGCCGCGACGCGCGCCAAGTACGTCGAGGCGTACGAACGGATCACGGGCATGCCGTTCGACGACTGGCTGGAGACGTCGTGAGCCCCGCTGCTGCCGCCCCGCAGGAGGACGATCCGTTCCACGAGGCGGCGCGTGACCTTCGTCGCACCGTCGGCGCCGAATTCCGTGCTGAGCGAGAGGCGGCCGAATTCGAGGCCGACCAGCTCGCGCGCCGCCGCGCCAGCATCGCGGACGTGGCCCGGCAGGCTGCCCACCGCGGCGACGCGGTCGAGGTCCGCGTCGCTGGCCGGGCCTTCCACGGCCTGATCGCGGGCGTCGGCGAGGATCACGTGTGGCTGACGTCCGAGGTCGGCGACGTGCACCTGGTCGCGGCAGCGGTCAGCGCCTGGCGCACCCTTCCGGCCACGTCGGCGGGGGTCGACGCGACCGACCCCGGCTCGATTCGGGCGCTGCTCCGCGGCTGTGAACTGGATGGTCGCGTCGTCTCGGTCGTGCTGGCCGACGGGGTCGAGATCGATGGTGCCGTTCGAACCGTGGCCCGCGACCACGTGATCCTCGCCGACAGCCTTGGTGAGGTGCTCGTCGCGATGCCCCAGGTTGTCGCGGTGCTCGAGCGTCCTGGCCGCCGCTGACGCGGTGGCGGTCATGCCAACGTGATGGCCTTGCCGTTCGCGAGCGCGTCGACCAGGGTCGCGGCCCCCACGATCTGCGCACCGTCACGGAGGTCGGGCTCGTCGATGCCCCGCCGAGTGACGCACGACGAGCACAGCCAGATCTCGCCACCGTTGTCGACCAGCTGGCCCACGAGGTCGTCCAGGCGAGGCATCCCGTCGGCCTCGATCGTGGTCGCGTGGCCGTGGGTGCCGATCCAGACGGCGTCGACCGTGCAGACCACGGCGGCTCGGTGGCCGCTCACGGCCGCCGTCGCGGCGGCGATGAACGGGATGATGGCCCGCTCGGGCTCAGCCGCCCCGTGGCTGCACGGAAACAGCAGTCGATCCACCTCCACGTGCCGCTCCTTTGGCGTGCTCGGCGTGTCCGCCATCCGCACGCTACGAGACGAAGAAAGGGTGCGTTCCTCCTACCAACGTCGTAGAGTGCCTCGGAACGCCTCACCGGCGTACTGGCGGGAACCCCCTCGTCCGCCTGCTGCAATCGATCCTGGAGGACCCAATGCAGCCTTCACCCACACTTCGACGTCTCGCGGGCGTCGCGGCCGTGGCCCTGGCACTCGCGGCCTGCGGCGACGATGAACCCGGAACCGAGCCGACCGAAACCGAGATGACGGAGACCCCATCGGGGACCGAGTCCCCAACGCCATTCTCGCTTGGCGGCGCGCCAGGCCTGGGCGACGGCACGTTCACCATTGCGCGTGTCCTGCCCGAAACGGGCGCCCTCGGCTTCCTCGGCGCACCCATGATCGCCGGCACGGCGCTGGCGATCCAGGACATCAACGCCGCCGGCGGCCTCTTCGGCCAGGACGTCGCGTTCCTGGAGTTCGACTCTGCCACCGACCCGACCGTCGCACTCCCGAACGTGAACACCGCGTTCGCCCAGGGTGCCGACGTCCTCGTCGGCGCTGGGGCATCGTCGATCACGAAGTCGACGCTGGAGGGCCTGAGCGCTCTCGGGATCCCCAGCTGCACACCCTCGGCGACGTCCGGTGAGCTGTCGAGCCTGCGGACCGCCAGCAAGCTGTTCCGGACCGTCCCGTCCGACGAGTTCGTGGTCGGCATCATCGCCAACGAGATCGTCAACGACGGCAACGCCGAGAAGGTCGTCATCGTCGCCCGGGCGGACGCCTACGGCGACTTCATGGCCGAGCAGCTCGGTCCGGCGCTCGGGTCGGTCGGCATCGCCTCGGACGCGATCGCGACGATCAAGTACGACCCGGCGGCGACGGACCTGTCGTCCGAGGCCGGCCAGGTCGCGGCCGAGAACCCGACCGCGGTCGTCATCGTGGGCTTCGACGAGGCTGGTCCGCTGATCCGGACCCTGCTCGAGGAGCCGAACAGCCTCGACCCAACCACCTTCTACGGCGCGGACGGCGTGTTCAGCTCGCAGCTGCCAGGCCTTGCGGGCGTGTCGATCGACGGGATGAAGGTGATCGGCGCGGCCGGCTCCACCGAGTTCAACCAGCGCCTCGCGGATGCCGGCACGGCCGACTTCATCTACGGCGGCCAGGCCTACGACTGCACCATCCTGCTCGCGCTGTGGGCGGCCCTCGAGGAGACCGACGACAGCAGCCAGTGGGACGCGGCGAACCTGGCCGGCCTGACGAAGGAAGGCGAGAAGTGCACGGACTTCGCGGGTTGCCTCGCCCTGATCGAGGCGGGAACGGACATCGACTACGACGGTGCCTCCGGTGCGCTCGAGATGGCACCGGGAAACCCCGGTGGCGACAGCACGGCCGGCGAGCCGACCGTGTCGGTCTACGCCGTGGCCCAGTTCCAGGACGGCGCGCTCACGCCGGTCAGCTCGACCGAGGTCGACCTCACGTCCTGACACGTGGTGGCTTTCGCTGGAGGCCCGGGCTTCGGCCCGGGCCTTCCGTTTCGCGCACGCCGTCTCAGTCGGCCTGGGCGAGTGTCCCCAGGTACAGCGAGATGACCTTCGGGTCGTGCAGCAGCTGTTGACCCGTCCCGGTGTAGGCGTTCTGGCCCTGGTCCAGGACATAGGCCCGATGGCAGATCTGGAGGCACCGGCGGGCGTTCTGTTCGACCATCACGATGGACACGCCCGTGGCGTTGACCTGTCGAGCACGAAGAAACGTGTCGTCCTGGAGGATCGGCGACAGGCCTGCCGATGGCTCGTCGAGGAGCAGGACCCGCGGCTCCATCATCAGCGCGCGGGCCATCGCCACCATCTGGCGTTCCCCACCGGACAGACTCCCGGCGCGTACGTACGCCCGTTCGCCGAGGAGCGGAAACAGCTCGGCGACGTTGGCGAACCGATCGCGGAAGGCCTTGGGGCGCAGGTAGCTGCCCATCTCGAGGTTCTCGCGAATGGTCAGCGACGGAAAGATGTTCTGGGCCTGCGGCACGTAACCGACGCCACGCTCGACGAGGCTGTGCGCCTGGATCCCCGCGATGTCCTCTCCATCGAGCAGCACGCTGCCGGACCGCACGGGGACCAGCCCGAAGATCGCCTTGAGCAGCGTCGACTTGCCCGCACCGTTGGGGCCGATGATCCCGACGAACTCACCGTCGTGCAGCGTGAGCGAGCACCCGCGCAGGATGTCGACACCGGGCAGGTAGCCGGCGGTGACGTCGTTGGCGACGAGGATCGGCTCAGGCATCGGACGCCCCGTCGTTGTCGGCCGGCGCCACCCGGTCGCCATGACCGCCGTCAGGCGGCGCCTGGTCGCCCTGCCCGCCGTCGGGTGGCTCCTGGAACGAGGGGTCGTCGTGCTGCTCGCCCAGGTAGGCGTCGATGACGGCAGGGTTGGACGTGACGGACTGGGGCGGACCCTCGGCGATGATCGCGCCCTCAGCCATGCACACCACCCAGTCGCTGATGTTCGAGACGACATCCATGTCATGCTCGACGAAGACCACCGTCATGCCCATGCCCGGAAGTGACCTGACGTGGTCCAGCAACGACTGGGTGAGGGCCGGGTTCACGCCGGCCATGGGCTCGTCGAGCATCACCAGCGTCGGGTTGACCATCAGCGCACGCGCCATCTCCAACAGCTTGCGCTGGCCACCCGAGAGCGTGCCGGCGTACTCGTCGCGCATGTGGTCGAGCTGGAAGCGAGCCAACAATTCGTCCGCCCGCTCGACGATCTCCTGCTCCTGGTCGCGCCACAGCCATCGGAGTGGCGCCCGCCACAGCGTCTCGCCGACCTGGTCGGTCGCACCGAGCTTCATGTTCTCGAGGACCGTCAGCTTCGACAGCGCCTTGGTCAGCTGGAAGGTTCGAACCATTCCACGCTGCGCCGCCCGGTGCGGCGAGACCCCGGTCAGGTCGACGCCGTCAAAGCTCCAGGTTCCCTGGTTGGCCCGATCAAACCCGGTCATCAGGTTGAAGAAGGTCGTCTTGCCGGCGCCGTTCGGACCGATGAGTCCCGTGATGACGCCACGCTGGATCTCGAGGTGGTCGACGTCGACGGCAACGAGGCCGCCAAAGGTCCGGCGAACCTGTTCGACCCGAAGGATCGGATCCGGCTTCGGGCTGCCCGGCTCAGCCGGGATCTCGGCACGCACCGTCACGTCACTCATGGAGGAGCAGCTCCTGCTTGCGCCCCATGAGCCCTTGTGGGCGAAAGATCATGAGCAGCATGATGACGAGGCCGACCGCGCTGAGGGTGACCGCCCCGCGCCCGTTCGTGTTCGTCAGGAACGACGGCAGGAAGCCGTCATCGAGCTGGGCCAGCAGCGAGGTCGTCCCGGTGAAAAGAAACCAGAAGATCATGGCGCCAACCGCGGGCCCCCAGCGCGTTGCCGTTCCACCAAGCAGCAGCACGGCGTAGGCGAAGAACGTGTTGATCGGCTGGAAGGACAGGTCCGTCACGGAACTGTTCTGGATGGCAAGCATCACTCCGCCCAGAGAACCGATGACGCCGCCGATCACCAGGGACTGCATCTTGTACGAAAACGCGTTCTTGCCGAGGGACCGCACGGCGTCCTCGTCCTCGCGGATGGCCTTGATGACCCGTCCCCAGGGGCTGCGCATGAGCAACCAGACGCCCAACGAGACGAGGATCACGAGCGACCACGTGACGGTGAGCGACCACAGCTGCGACGATGGATAGTTCCAGGTCGGAAGGCCGATGCCCGAGCCAATGTCGAGACTGGAGGTGAACGGGTTCAGCTCGCGGAACTCGAAGGCCAGGTCCCCGTACCCAAACGGCCCGCCCTGTGGCGTGTTGGCTTCCGTCAGCGTCACGAAGTAGTCGGAGCGCACGACCAGTCGGAGGATCTCGGCTGCGGCGATCGTGACGATCGCGAAGTAGTCACCACGGAGCCGCAAGGTCGGAAAGCCCAGCAGCAGGGCGAGGACGATTCCTGCCAGCAGCCCGACGACCACTCCCGCCCACAGTGACCAGCCGAGCTCCGCCACGACGATCCCCACCCCGTAGGAGCCGACCAGCGAGAAGCCGACCTGCCCGAAGTTGGCCAGCCCCGTGTAGCCATAGTGGACGTTGAGCCCGATGGCGAGCAGCGCGAAGTAGGCGGCGGTCGGACCGAACGCCTCGCGCAGCCCGTTGCCCAGGATGACCCCGACGTCCATCAGCCGAATCGCTCCTGTCTGCCCAGGATCCCCTGCGGTCGAACCAGCAGGACCAGGATGAGGATGAGCAGGGCCCAGGCGGACTTCAGCTCACTTCGAAGCCACAGCGTCGAAAGCTCGGAGACCATGCCGACGACCAGTCCACCGACCATGGCGCCATAGGCCGTGCCCAATCCGCCGAGGATGACCGCAGCGAACATCAGCAGCAGCAGCCGAAAGCCCATCTGGTACTGGACGGCGTTTCCAAGGCCCTGGAACACGCCTCCCATGGCTGCCAGGGCGCCGCCCATCACCCACACGAAGAAGACGACCCGGGTGACGTTGATGCCCGACGACTCGGCCAGGTCACGGTTGTCAGCGATGGCGCGCATGGCCTTCCCTACCCGCGTCTTCTGGAGCATGAGCGCAACGCCGATGAGGGTGGCGATCGACAGCAGGATGATCGTCGCGTCCCGTGGGGTGGTCGTCACGATGCCGAGGTCGATGCCTCCCTGCCGCCCGATCCGGTAGGGGGCGAACTGGTTGCCGAACCACAGCAACAGGAGGTTCTGGAGGAACAGGGCCAGCCCGATGCTGATGACCAGGAACTGGAACCCGGCGACCCGGCGTCGCTGGAGGCGCCGGAAGACGCCCACGTCGAGCGCGCCGCTGAGAAACGCCCCGGCCACCATGGCCAGCGGCGTGGCGATGAGGATCGACATGTCGAAGTTCGTGTTGAGCGCCCATGCCGTGATCGCGCCGAAGGTCACCAGCTCGCCGTGCGCGAAGTTGATCAGTCCGGTCGTCCCGAAGACCAGCGACAGGCCGACCGATGCCATCGCGATGATCAGGCCCGCCCTCAGCCCGATGAGGAAGCGCTGCGGGAACTGCCCCCACAGGCTCTCGCTCTCGATCGGCGCGTTGAGGTTGAAGGTGACGCGAGTGTCGAAACCTCGGAAGCGGACGGTGATCTCGAGCGGGTTGTTGTCCGGGTTCGTGAGCGTGACACCGTCCGGGAGGGTGTCGGTCAGCAGCTCGACCTTGTAGGTACCGGTCGACGGCAGCTGCACCGTCCAGGCACCCTCGTCGTCGGTGGTTGCCCGGCCGACCTCACCGGACTCGTCGCTGACGACGATGTCGACGCCGGAGACGGGTTCCCTCTCGAAGGTGAGGACCCCACCGAAGGTCTCCTCCTGGGCCGCGGCTGGGCCTGCGAGACCCACGACCAGCAACCAGATGCCGCCGAAGAGGATGGTCACGGCACGCATGACCCTCGTGGGCACCGAACCTCCGCGCGTCGACTGCGCTTGAAGCCTAGGAACCGGCGTGCGCAGCGGGGCCGGAAGATCATCGCGATAGCCTTCGGGCCAACCCGCCCTGCGAGTTGTCCGTGGCAATCCCTGACTCGACTGCTGATCTTCTGCTGGTCATCTCGTTGTCCGCCAGTGGCCTGCTGCTCATCGTCGTCGCGTTCCTGTTCCTGCGTTTGCGAGGGCTCTCACGCACGACCAGCCAGGCGCTCGGTGGCGGGAAGGCGGACATCTTCGAGTCACTCGCTGAGCTTCGCGACGCCAACGAGGGGCTGCGCGACGACCTCGGCATCGTCCACGGCAACACCGCCCATCTTCGTGAGCTGATGCGTGACGCCACGACCAAGGTGGCGATCGTCCGCTACGACGCGTTCGAGGACATGGGCGGGGGCCTGTCGTTCTCGGCCGCCGTGCTCAACGAGCGTGGGTCGGGATTGGTGTTCTCGGCCATCAACGGCCGCCAGGAGACCCGCGCCTACGCGAAGCCGATCGTGGACGGAAAGTCGGATTTCAGCCTGTCGACCGAAGAGGTCACGGCCATCGAGCAGGCCATGAAGGGCGTGCTGACGACCGGTGCCACGCTCGACGACCCGGGCCGCCGTCGCGGTCGTCGCGCCTCCTGACGGGATCACGATGACCGTCGCCTATCTCGGTCCGGCCGGGACGTTCACGGAATCCGCGGCGACGATGATCACCGGCGGCGACGCCGACCTGGTGGCCTGCGTCGACGTGGCCGAGGTCCTCCGGCGGGTCGAGGAGGACGAGGTCGCCCAAGGCGTCGTCCCGATCGAGAACACGCTCGAAGGGTCGGTCACCGCCACGCTCGACGCGCTCGCGTTCGACACGGACCTGCTGATCGAGGGCGAGCTGGAGCTGCCGATCACCCTCGTGGCCGCCGTGAAGCCGGGGACCACCCTCGAGGATGTCACCGTGGTGGCGTCGCACCCGGTGGCGCTGGGCGCCAGCCGCCGGTGGCTGTCGGCGAACCTGCCCAACGCCGAGCACGTCCCGACCTCGTCGACGGCCCGGGCTGCCGAGGACGCCGCCAGGACGGACGGGATGGTGGCGATCGCGAACCCGCTCGCCGCTGACCGATGCGAGCTGGAGATCGTGGCCAAGGGCATCGCCGATCGGCCCAACAACACCACCCGATTCATCGTCGTCGGCAAGCAGCTCGGCAAGCCGACCGGATGGGACAAGACCTCGGTGGTCGTGTTCATCGACGCCAACAAGCCCGGTGCGCTGCTCAAGCTGCTGGAGATCTTCGCCGAGCGTGATCTGAACCTGACCAAGATCGAGTCGCGCCCCACCAAGCTGGAGCTGGGGGAGTACTGCTTCTTCCTGGACGTCGAGGGGCACGTTGCCGATGAGCGGGTCGGGGACGCGCTGGCGGCCGTGAAGCGCACCCACCGTGACATCAAGGTGCTCGGCTCGTACCGCCGGGGAGGCGCCCGCCGCACGGACGAGGCCGAGCGGATCGCCAAGGACGATGCGGCCTACCGCGACGCCGCCAACTGGCTCGCCGGCTGGCGCGCCCGCCTCGACTGAGGGGCTACGGCAGGTCGACGACGGCGAGCGACGGCTGCTCGATGCTGGCCAGCCACAGTCGGCCCTCGTGCTCGCGTACGCCCGTGACGAAGGCGTACTGCCTGCCCGGCGCCTCCAGGTAGTGCGTCACGGCGCCCGTGGCATCGAACCCGACGATCCGGCAGATCGCCGCGGGCTGCGGCTGGAGCTGCTCGGGCGTCGCCCAGGCCAACTTGCGCAGGAACGGCGCCCGTGGCAGCAGGAAGTCGAGTGCGGGGTTCCGTTCGTTCACGATCGCGGCCCACACCGTCCCGGTTGGGCCGACCGACAGGTTGTCGAACATGCCCGGAAAGCCGTCGACGAAGAACTCGGACTCGCCGGCGTGCTCGCCGCCGGTCCAGACCTTCCGGATGGAGTAGCCGCCGGTTTCGGCGACCAGGACGCTGTCCTCGCCGGGCGTCTTCACGACGCCGTTTGCGAACGCCAGCCCCCCGAGCAGCCGATCCACGGATCCGTCCGCCGACCGTGCCCACAGCGAGCCGGTCCGGGAGTGCTCGACGAAGTCCCCCCGGTACCACTCGAAGCCGAATCGGGTCGTCGACTCGCTGAAGAGGATCGTTCCGTCGCCGAGCACGTGCGCGTTGTTCGTGAAGACGAGCGGCCGCCCCTCGACCTCGGTCTGGATCGCCTCGACCGTCGCGGTGTCCGGGTCCACCCGGAACAGGCCCTCGTCGGCGACGCACGCCACCAGCCAGCCGTCGGGATGTACTTCGAGGCCGAGGATCCTCCCGTCCGAGACCGTCGCGACCCGAGCGACCTCACCGTCGTCGGAGACCCGTACCACCTCGCCGTTGCCGAGCCCCGTGAAGGTGGTCCCGTCCGGGAAGACGGCGACGTCCTCGCCGCTGTGGGGCAGCGGCATGGTGGTGACCGAGATCGCCGTCGGTTCGGGAACCGGGAAATCTGCTCCGGGCGGCTGCCAGCGCTGCGGATCGATCGGCGGCCTTGCGCTCACGGTTCCTCCCGTCAACCGACGAACGGGCGCACCCTACGCTTCTGCGGTCCACCGACCCGGCCCGAGCGATGATCGACATCCGCCTGCTCCGCGACGACCCCGACGCGGTCGTGGCCGCCCTTGGACGCCGCGGCATCGCCGAAGCCGAGGTCCGAAAGCTGGCCGGTCTCGACGAGGTGCGCCGGTCGCTCGTGCAGGCCGTCGACGAGGCCCGCGCGATCCAGAAGGAAGCGTCCAGGAGGATTGGCACTGCCCCAGACGATGAGCGCGACGCCCTCATCGAACAGGCCGCCATGCTCAAGGAGGAGGTGGCCACGCTCGAGGCCGAGCTGGCCGCCGCCGAGTCCGGCCTTTCAAGCCGGCTGGCCGTGATCCCGAATGTGCCGTCGCCCGCTGCGCCCGACGGCGAGGAAGGCGACGGCGTCGTGCTTCGCACCGTCGGAGACGCGCCCTCGTTCGAGTTCGAACCCCGTTCGCACGTCGAGCTGATGGAGGCCGCCGACGCCGTTGACCTGGAGCGTGGCGCCCGCGTGTCCGGCTCACGGTTTGCCTACTTGAAGGGTGACGGTGCGCTGCTCGAGTTCGCGCTGGTCCGCCACGCCCTCGATGTCGCGATGCGGCACGGGCACGTGCCCGTGATCCCGCCGGTGCTCGTGCGCGAGGAGGCCATGTACGCCACCGGGTTCCTCCCGACCGATGAACAGCAGATCTTCCGCACCGACGACCGCGACGACCTGTACCTGGCAGGGACCTCGGAGGTGCCGCTGGCGGCCCTGCACATGGACGAGATCCTCGACGCCAACAAGCTCCCGGTCCGCTACGCCGGCTTCTCGACGTGTTTCCGTCGCGAGGCCGGCACGTACGGCAAGGACACGGCCGGGATCTTCCGGGTCCACCAGTTCGACAAGGTCGAGCTGTTCAGCTTTGTCGACCCGGCCGACGGCGAGGCCGAGCATGAACGGATCCTCGCGATCGAGGAGGAGATCTTCACGGGCCTCGGCCTGCACTACCAGGTGGTCGACATTCCGGTCGGCGACCTCGGCGCGTCGGCGGCCAGGAAGTTCGACCTCGAAGCCTGGATCCCGAGCCACGGGAGATTCCGCGAGGTCACCAGCTGCTCGAACACGACCGACTACCAGGCGCGTCGGCTCAAGTGCCGGGTGCGTCGCGAGGGCGGGACCGACCTGGTCCACACGCTCAACGGGACGGCGGTCGCGATCGGCCGCGCGATCATCGCGATCGTCGAGACCCACCAGCGCGCGGATGGCACCGTCGCTGTCCCCGAACCCTTGGTCCCGCACCTGGGTCGCGAGGTCCTTTTCGAGCCCTGAGGCTGTCGCGCTCGTTCGGCTCCGGTCATGGCAGCGGGATGAGGCGGGGGCGCCAGGTGCGGGGCGCCGCGAAGCGCACGGCGATGGGGGAGACAAGCGCGAGTGCCAGGACATAGGTCGCCGCCAACGGGCCAAGGCGGGCGTGGGCGCCGCTGGCCACCCCCAGCTCGGCCACGACGATCGAGAACTCGCCGCGCGGCATCATCAGCAGCCCGCCGCGACGTCGCCCGCGCGGCCCGACACCGACTCGCGCCAAGCCCCATGACACGGGCCAGTACTTGCTGGCCGCCGTGACGGCGGCGAGCAGGAGCGCCGGCCCCAGCACGGCCGGGATGTCCCGTGGGTCGATCGTCAGGCTGAAGAACGTGAAGAAGAGGGCGGCGAACAGGTCACGCAGCGGTCGCAGGAGGTTCCTCGACAGCTCCTGGGCCGGACCCGAGATCGCGATGCCGACCAGGAAGGCTCCGACGGCCGCCGAGACCTGGATCCGCTCGGCCGCACCAGCCACCAGCAGTCCCAGGCCCAGGGCACCGAGGAGCATGGCCTCGGTGTGCTCGGTGTAGAGCCAGCGGCTGATTCGCTCCCCGAAGCGCAGCGCGCCGGCAAGGACCAGCGCGGTTGCCCCCAGCGCAAGTCCCAGCTGCCCGATGATCCCTACGCCGACAGACCCGGCCAGGACCACGGCCAGCAGCGGCAGCAGCGCCGCCATGACCAGGTCCTCGGCGACGAGCAGGGACAGAAGCCAGGGCGTCTCGCGGTTGGCGAGCCAGCCGAGCTCGTCGATGGCCTTGGCGACGATTCCCGAGGAGGACGCATAGGTCACACCGCCCAGGGCAAGCGCGCCGATCCAGTCGAGGTCGAGCGCGAACCCCGCGGCGATGCCGATGCCGACGTTCATAGTGACGTCGATCGCCGCAAGCGGTGCGGTGCGGCGCAGGCCCGCCACCAGCTCGTCGGCGCGGTACTCGACACCGAGCATCAGCAGCAGCAGGACGACACCGATCTCGGCGCCGATCTCGAGGAACTCGGTGGCCGTCGCCACCGGGATCAGGCCGCCCTCCCCGAACGCCAGGCCGGCCAGCATGTACAGCGGCATCGCCGAGATCCCCAGCTGCCCGGCCAGCCTCGCGACCAGCGACAGCAGCAGGATGACCAGCCCGACCTCCAGGAGGACCGAGCCGCCTTCCATCAGCCGGACAACAGGGCGGTGGCCTGCTCGACGCCATCCGGAGTCCCAAGCACGGCCAGCTGGTCACCCGCCTCAAGGACCATGTCCGGGCCGGGGTTCACGATGGGGCGGCCGTCGCGAAGGATGGCGACGATGGTCGCCCCGGTCTCGCCGCGGACGTGCAGGTCTCCAAGCGACTCGCCGGCGGCAGCGTCACCAACCTCGACCCACTCGATCGTGACCTCGTGGCCGAGCTGTTGGACACGCTCCAGGTCGCGGATGATCTGGGATCCGCCGAGCAGCTCGGCCAGCTGGCGAGCATCGGACTCATCGAGGTCGAGCACTTCGTAGCTCGCGTCCGGGTCGTCGGGGTGGCTCAGGCTCACCTGGTGGCGACCGTTGCGCCGGGCGATGACGCTCAGCCGCTTTCCATCCGCTGTCTCGAACGAGAACTGAAGGCCCACGCCCGGAAGGACCGTCTCTTCGACCTCTCGCACCATCGACTGGCTCCCCGACGGCCGCAGACCGGCACCGTAGCGAGGCGGGGGTGTCGGTGCGTTCAGCAGGTGGAGTGCAGGACTGCGCCGACCGGCCGTCCCTCGTCGATCTGTCGGTGGTAGGTCGCGATGGCCCCTGGGGTGTCCGCGACGACCAGCCGGACGCCGCATTGCTCGACGTGTTCACGAAGTTCGTCGGTGACCCCGAGTCGCCGGTGCTGTCCGCATCCGACGACGAGCGTGTCGATCCCGTGGTCGAGCAGCTCGGCCACGTCGGCGGTCTGGACGCCGGGTCGATGTCTGGTGCCGGTTTCGTTCCAGTCCCAGTTTCGACCGCCGCCCGGCCACAGCTTCGCGTCACGGAAGGTGCCGACGTCGGTGTCGATCGAGCCCCAACGAAGCTCGATAATGCGTGGTGGGGTCGACGACACGCAGTTCCCGACGACGTCCCACCATCGTGCCGAAGGTCTGGTCCTGCGTCCACCGGGTGGCTCCACCCGTCGTCGTACCCTTTCCGGCCTGGAGGGTTGCCAGAGCGGACGAATGGAACGGTCTTGAAAACCGTCGTGGGCCGACAGGTCCACCGAGGGTTCGAATCCCTCACCCTCCGCCGAGCGTCAAGGCCGAGCACCCAGTTGATCCAGGTCTTCGACGCAGCACCAGCCTGTTGATGCTGCGCTGACCGCTTCGAAGTTGGTCACGTCCGGACCGGGAGCGGCGAGGAGCTCGGCACAACGGTCGGGAACCGCTTCAGAATGTGCCTGTGGGGCCGGCCTGGTCGTCCTCGCCGGTGCCGGCGCCCGACTCGAGCAACCGTTTGAGCTCGGCGAGCTCCCCCTCCCAGCTCCGCGAGGCCTGCTTCCTGATGATGCGGAGCAGCAGCCGGCTGAACCCGGCGCCGTGCATCTCAGCGGAGAGACGAACGTCTGCGCCAGATCCGGACTCGAGAACCTGCCATGTGACTCGCGTACCCCGCAGGCCCCCGGAGACCGTCGTCTCGGTCCAGCTGCGGCTCGTTGCATCGAACGCCGTGATCTCCTCGGTGAACGCCATGCGACCCATGGGGGTCTTGCGAACCTTGTGCACCTTGGTGCCGAGTCCTGAGGGGCCCGGCGGCTCGACCGCGACCTCGAGAACGTTCGGCGCCTGCCAAGTGATCTGGTTGTCGTGGCGGCGCAAGTAGGCGAACACGTCGTCGGGCGTCCGCTCGATCGTTGTCTGTACGACGATGTCACCCATTGGCGTTCCTCACGCGCCGCTCCTTGCTCGGGACGCTCCACGTGTCCATCATGCGCCATCGCGTGGTGCACGCCCATCGACAGGACGACTCCCCTGCCTTCAGGTTCTAGGCTCGATCCATGTCTGGCGAGATCGAGCCCGTGGAGCTTGCCCGGCTCGTCGACTTCGCGGAGCGGTCACGAGTCGATGACTGGAGCCTTCGCTCCTCGGTGGTTCGCTTCGCCCAGGCAGAGCCTGAGCGCGCCGCCCGGATCCTCGAATGCGTCCGGCGCACCGACGGCGCCCTGCATGCCCACGAGCGCCTCCTTCGTACCGAGGGACCGGAGCTCTGGCGCCTGGTCACCTCGGACGGCCACGCCACCGACGAGATCCACCGCGCCGTGGTCGATCTCCTCGCCGTTGCCTCTGGGCTTGACCAGCTGGGCGAGGTGCTCGCTTCATGGGCCGCCGCATGGCCAGCGAAGCGTCCGGTCGACGACGTCGACAAGATCGTCATCGACGTCGAAGCCCATCTGGATGGCCTCGGCGTCCCAGCAGAAGCTCCGCCTCCGAGATCGGGCTTCGACAGGGGTGGACGACGTCCAGGCGCCGAGCGGTCAGTCAACGACTGACATTCGGTCAGCCGCTCGAGTCACGGACATCCCTTCGCGGCCGATCCTCGCGGCCATGACCGGCGGGGCCCCCGGCTCAGTCCGCGATCACCCAAGGTCAGACGCAAGCGGGGCGGCGTAGAGTCGACATGCACGGAGGGCAGAGAATGCTTGGTGACTATCCCATCAACGCGAACATCCCCGTCACGGACATGGCGGCGTCCAGGGACTTCTACCAGAACAAGCTCGGGCTCAAGGTCGTGAGCGAGGAGGCGGGCCGCTCCGTTTTCTTCGAGGCGGGGAATGGCACCTACCTGGAGATGTCGCTCACCCAGGGGTCGGTGGGAGCGGGACACACCGAGGCCGGTTTCACCGTCCCTGACCTCGAGCGGGTCGTCGCTGGGCTCAAGGAGCGAGGGGTCGAGTTCCAGGACGTCGACCTGGGCGAGGGCATGGCCACCGTCGACGGGGTCCTCACGATGGGGGACATGAAGGCCGCGTGGCTCGTCGACCCCGACAACAACGTCGTCGGCCTGTTCCAGCCCGCGGCTGGATAGACCGGGTGTCACCAGAAGGCACCGACTGCGATTCCCGCTCCGCGCAACCAGCGGTCTGCCAACCCCTATCGTCAGCGAGTGCGAAGGAGCAGACGATCGACGTCGTGCTGATCCACGGGGCCTACCACGGTCCGTGGTGCTGGGATCTCCTGTCCGAGGCGCTTCGCGCTCGCGGACATGGTGTTGTCTGCCCGGAGCTGCCGATCGATGACCCGTCTGCGGGAACCGCCGCCTATGCGGACGCCGTGACCCCCTCGATCGTCCACCTCGACGAGCCCGTGCTCGTCGCCCACTCGATGGCCGGGACGGTCTCGCCGCTCGTAGCCGCCGCGAGGCCCATCCGCAAGCTCGTCTTCTTGGCAGCCTTTCTCGCCAAGCCGGGAACGAGTTGCCAACAACAACGACAGAAAGAGCCTGTCGACCCTCCATACGAGCCATCAAGGGTTGAGTTCACGCCAATCGGCGAGGACCTGTGGACCGTCGGCGACGAGACGGCCACCGAGATCTTCTTCCACGACGTGCCGCCAGACCGCACGGCATGGGCACTCGCGCGGCTGCGCCCGCAGTGCTATCGGTGGATGACCGAGACCACCCCGCTGCAGGCCTGGCCGGAGGTGCCCGTCGCGGCCGTTGTCTGCACCGACGATCACGCCATCAACCCTGACTGGGTCCGGACGGCGGCCCAGGACCGACTTGGCATCGAGGCACGCGAGATCGATGGTGGCCACTCGCCCTTCTTGAGCCGCCCAGCGGAGCTGGCCGAGCTCCTCGATGGACTGTTTGCGGACGGATGACGATCGCCTTCAAGGATTTCGAGGCCGTCGAGATGCGCGTCGGGACGATCACCGACGTCGAGGAGTTCCGGCGTGCCCGCAACCCGTCGTACAAGCTGACGATCGACTTCGGCGACGGAGACGTGCGCCCCTCGAGCGCGCAGGTCACCAACCACCCGGTGGACGACCTGGTCGGGATGCAGGTGATCTGCGTCACGAACTTCGAGCCTCGCAACATCGCTGGGTTCATGAGCGAGGTGCTCGTCCTCGGTGTCCCGGGCGAAGATGGCGAGATCAGCCTGCTCACCCCGAGCCGTCGCGCCGAACTCGGCGGCCGCGTGTCCTGATCCGACGTGCTGTAGAATGGTTTCACGCCCGCTCAGGCGGGCACCTCTCGGGACAGCGTCGTCCCGGACACACGGCAGAACCGATGTGATTCTGCACGCCTGCCGTCAACCGACAAGTCCGCTCGACGTACCCGGAGGAGACGAAGTGACGCACACACCAACTCCCGTGTCGTCACGCACGCGTCACGGGCTGTATGACCCCCGCAACGAGCACGACTCCTGCGGTGTCGGCTTCGTCGTCAACGTGCACGGCGTCAAGTCCCACCAGATCGTCCGGCAGGCCCTCGGAGGGCTGTGCCAGCTCGACCACCGCGGCGCCACCGGCGCCGAGGCCAACGTCGGCGACGGCGCCGGGATCCTCATCCAGGTCCCCGACCGGTTCCTCCGGGCGGTCTGCGACTTCGACCTGCCCGAGGCGGGCACCTACGCCGTCGGATGTGCCTTCCTGCCGAAGGGCAAGCAGGACGCCGAGAAGGCAATGGAGCACATCGGCCGGATCGTCGCTGACGAGGGGCTGCGGATCGTCGGCTGGCGGGCTGTCCCCGTGGACAACTCCGGCATCGGCCGGTTCGCCCGCGACGTCGAGCCCATGTTCAAGCACGTCGTCATTGCCGCCGAGGACGGCGCCCCGCCGCTGTCCGGCATGGCCCTCGAGCGTCGGGCCTTCGTGATCCGCAAGCGGATCGAGCACGAGGTCGACTCCCCCGACGGCCAGCCGCTGTACTTCCCGTCCCTGTCGTCGCGGACCCTCATCTACAAGGGCATGCTCACCTCCGGGCAGGTCCCGCAGTTCTTCCTGGACCTCAACGACGAGCGGATCGAGACCGCGCTCGCCCTGGTGCACTCGCGATTCTCGACCAACACGTTCCCGTCGTGGCCGCTCGCCCACCCCTACCGGATGTTGGCCCACAACGGCGAGATCAACACCGTCATGGGCAACCGCAACTGGATGCGTGCCCGCGAAGGCACGCTGGCCGCGCCGGAGCTGTTCCCGGACGGTGCGCTGGAACGGGCGTTTCCGATCATGACGCCGGATGCGTCGGACACGGCCAGCTTCGACGAGTGCCTCGAGCTGCTGAACATGGGCGGCCGGTCCCTGCCGCACGCCGTTCTGATGATGATTCCGGAGGCGTGGGAGAACCACGAGTCCATGCCCGACTGGAAGCGGGACTTCTACCGCTACCACTCCTCGATCATGGAGCCGTGGGACGGCCCCGCGTCCATCGCGTTCACCGACGGCACCGTCATCGGCGCGGTGCTCGACCGCAACGGCCTGCGCCCCTCGCGCTACTGGGTCACCGAGGACGGATTGGTCATCATGGCCTCCGAGGTCGGCGTGCTTCCGATCGAGCCGTCACGCATCATCAAGAAGGGCCGGCTCGAGCCCGGGAAGATGTTCCTGGTCGACACCAGCCAGGGGCGCATCATCGACGACGAGGAGATCAAGCGGACCCTGGCCGACGCCGAGCCCTACGGCGACTGGCTTCGCGACGGGGTGCTGCACCTCGACGACCTGCCCGCCCGGGAGGTCCTGCTGCCCCAGCATTCCTCGATCGTCCAGCAGCAGCGGACGTTCGGGTACACGACCGAGGAGCTCAAGATCCTCATCTCGCCCATGGCGCGTACGGGCGGCGAGACGATCGGCTCCATGGGCACCGACACGCCGTTGGCGGTGCTGTCCGAACGCCCCCGCCTGCTGTTCGAGTACTTCAAGCAGCTGTTCGCCCAGGTCACCAACCCGCCGCTCGACGCCTACCGCGAGTCCCTGGTCACGTCGATGGCCGCCGCCGTCGGCCCCGAGGGCAACCTGCTCGAGCCCGGGCCCGAGCACTGCCACCAGATCGTGTTGCCCCGGCCCATCCTCACCAACGAGGAGCTTGCCAAGATCCTCTACGTCGACGAGGGCGGCGAGGTCTCCGGCTTCGCCAGCTTCGTCGTCGACGGCCTGTACCCGGTGGCCGAAGGCGGCGAGGGCATCCGCGCGGCCCTCGACGACATCTGCGCACAGGTGTCAGGCGCCATCGAGCGCGGCGCCAACCTGATCGTCCTTTCCGACCGTTACTCCAACGGCGAGCTGGCGCCGATCCCGTCGCTGCTGCTGACCGCAGCAGTCCACCACCACCTGATCCGCGAGCAGACCCGCACCCGTGTCGGGCTGATCGTCGAGACCGGGGAGGCCCGCGAGGTCCATCACATGGCCTGCCTCATCGGCTACGGGGCGGCGGCCATCAACCCCTACCTCGCCTTCGAGACCATCGGCGACATGATCCGCGACGGGATGCTGCCGGGCCTCGACCACGAAACGGCGGAGCAGAGCTACATCCAGGCCTGCTCCAAGGGCGTCCGCAAGATCATGTCCAAGATGGGCATCTCGACGGTCGCCTCGTACACGGGCGCGCAGGTGTTCGAGGCCATCGGGCTGTCCGACGGGCTCGTCGACCGCTACTTCGCCGGCACCATCAGCAAGATCGGCGGGATCGGCCTCGACGAGATCGCTGCCGACGTCGCCACCCGCCACGGCTTCGCCCACCTCGACAACCCCACCGAGGCCGCCCACCGTGACCTGTGGCTCGGCGGCGAGTACCAGTGGCGCCGCGAGGGCGAGCACCACCTGTTCAACCCGCAGACGGTGTTCAAGCTCCAGCATGCGACCCGCACCGGCCGCCGGGACATCTTCAAGGAGTACAGCAGGCTCGTCGACGACCAGTCCGAGCGGCTCGGAACGCTGCGTGGCCTGTTCCGGTTCAAGGACGGTGTCCGCGAGCCGATCCCGCTCGACGAGGTGGAACCGGCGTCCGAGATCGTCAAGCGCTTCTCGACCGGCGCGATGTCGTACGGGTCGATCTCCGAGGAGGCCCACACCACCCTGGCCGTCGCCATGAACCGGCTGAAGGCCAAGTCCAACACCGGCGAGGGCGGCGAGGACCCCGAGCGGCTCTACGACCCCGAGCGGCGCAGCGCCATCAAGCAGGTCGCCTCCGGCCGGTTCGGCGTGACGTCCGAGTACCTGGTCAACTCCGACGACATCCAGATCAAGATGGCCCAGGGCGCCAAGCCCGGCGAGGGCGGCCAGCTGCCCGGCCAGAAGGTGTGGCCGTGGATCGCCAGGACCCGCTACTCGACGCCGGGCGTGGGGCTGATCTCGCCGCCGCCGCACCACGACATCTACTCGATCGAGGACATCAAGCAGCTGATCCACGATCTGAAGAACGCCAGCCCCGAGGCCCGCATCCACGTCAAGCTGGTCGCCCAGAACGGCGTCGGCACGGTCGCCGCCGGTGTGGCCAAGGCCAAGTCCGACGTCGTGCTGATCTCCGGTCACGACGGTGGCACCGGCGCCTCCCCGCTGACGAGCCTCAAGCACGCGGGAGGGCCGTGGGAGCTGGGCCTTGCCGAGACCCAGCAGACCCTGATCGCCAACGGCCTGCGTGACCGGATCGTCGTCCAGACCGACGGCCAGCTCAAGACCGGCCGCGACGTGATGATCGCCGCGCTGCTCGGCGCCGAGGAGTTCGGGTTCGCGACCGCACCGCTGGTCGTGTCGGGCTGCATCATGATGCGGGTCTGCCACCTCGACACCTGCCCGGTCGGCGTGGCGACCCAGCGCAAGGAGCTGCGCGAGCGGTTTTCGGGCAAGCCCGAGTTCGTCGTCAACTTCTTCGAGTTCGTGGCCGAGGACGTCCGCGAGCTGCTCGCCGAGCTCGGTTTTCGCACGCTCGCCGAGGCCATCGGCCACGTCGAGGTCCTCGACGTCACCCGCGCGGTCGACCACTACAAGGCTGCCGGCCTGGATCTCTCCCCGATCCTCGTCGAGCCGGTCTCGCCGTGGGAGCAGGACAACTACTGCACCAAGGGCCAGGACCACGGGCTGGACAAGGCCCTCGACAACGAGCTGATCGAGCTGGCCGAGCCGGCCATCGAACGCGGCGAGAAGGTGAGGATCGAAAAGGAGATCTTCAACCACAACCGCACCGTCGGCACGATGCTCGGCAACCGGGTGACCCGCCAGTACCGGGGTCTCGGGCTGCCCGACGACACGATCGAGATCACGTTCAACGGCTCGGCCGGCCAGTCGTTCGGCGCGTTCGTCCCCAAGGGCATCACGCTGCGGCTGTTCGGCGACGCCAACGACTATGTCGCCAAGGGCCTGTCCGGCGGCCGTGTCGTCATCCGCCCGCCGCTCGACAGCCACCCCGACTTCGACCCGAGCACGTCCATCGTGGCCGGCAACGTCATCGCCTACGGCGCCACGGGCGGCGAGGTGTACCTCCGCGGCGTCGTTGGCGAGCGGTTCTGCGTGCGCAACTCTGGGGCCGTCGCGGTCGTCGAGGGCGTCGGCGACCACGGATGCGAGTACATGACCGGCGGCCGCGCCGTGATCCTCGGCCCGACCGGTCGCAATTTCGGCGCCGGCATGTCCGGCGGGATCGCCTACGTGTACGACCCGAAGAGCACGTTCTGGCAGGTCCTCAACCGCGAGCTGGTCGACCTCGACCCGCTCGAAGAGGCCGACGCCGAATGGCTGCGCGAGACCATCGGCACGCACCACGAGGAGACCGACTCGACGACGGCAGCCGCCATCCTCGGGGACTGGCACGGCCAGGTCCGTCACTTCCGCAAGGTGATGCCCAAGGACTACAAGCGCGTGCTGCTCGCGGCCCAGGAGGCCGAGCTGGAGGGCCGCGACGTGGAGGCCGCGATCATGGGCGCCGCCCACGGAGGCATCTGATGGGCGACGCGCAGGGCTTCCTCAAGATCCAACAACGGGCGCTGCCCCAGTGGCGCCCGCGCGACCAGCGGGTTCAGGACTGGCAGGAGGTCTACCAGCCGTTTGCGACCGAGACGCTCCAGGCGCAGGCCAGCCGCTGCATGGACTGCGGCATCCCGTTCTGCAACGAGGGCTGCCCGCTGGGCAACCTGATCCCGGACTGGAACGACCTGGTCTACCGCGACCACTGGAAGGCCGCGATCGACCGGTTGCACGCGACCAACAACTTTCCGGAGTTCACAGGCCGGCTGTGCCCTGCCCCGTGCGAGCAGGCCTGTGTCCTGGGGATCAACCAGCCACCCGTCACGATCAAGCAGGTCGAGGTCACGATCATCGACCGTGCCTTCGACGAGGGTTGGGTCGTCCCGCTGCCGCCTGCCGACACGACCGGCACGTCGGTCGCGGTCGTCGGGTCAGGACCGGCCGGGCTGGCCGCCGCGCAGCAGCTGACCCGTGCCGGCCATCGGACCGTCGTGTTCGAGCGTGCTGACCGCATCGGCGGACTGCTGCGCTACGGGATCCCCGAGTTCAAGATGGAGAAGCGTCACCTCGACCGGCGCCTGGAGCAGATGGAGGCCGAGGGCACCGAGTTCCGCGTGAACGCGAACGTCGGCGTGGACTTTCCCGCCACCGACCTGCTCGACCAGTTCGACGCGGTCGTCCTGGCCGGCGGGGCGACCAACTGGCGCGACCTGCCCATCCCCGGTCGCGAGCTGGACGGCATCCACCAGGCCATGGAGTACCTCCCGTGGTCGAACAAGGCGCAGGAGGGCGACCTCGGCGTCGACGAGGTGCCGATCACTGCCAGCGGCAAGAAGGTCGTGATCATCGGTGGCGGTGACACGGGCGCCGACTGTCTCGGCACGGCCACCCGGCAGGGGGCCGAAGTCATCCACCAGTTCGAGATCCTGCCGCGCCCGCCCGACGAGCGGCCCGCCGACCAGCCGTGGCCGACCTACCCGATGGTCTTCCGCACGACCTCCGCGCACGACGAGGGTGTCGAGCGCGTCTACTCGGTCAACACCGAGGAGTTCCTCGGCGACGCCGACGGCAACGTCCGGGCGCTCCGGGCACACGAGGTCGAGTTCGTCGACGGCCAGTTCAGGAAGATCGAAGGCACGGAGTTCGATCTCGAGGTCGACCTGGTCCTCCTCGCCATGGGATTCCTGGGACCGGAGACCGACGGGATGCTCGAGCAGCTCGGCGTCGACCTGACCGAGCGGACCAACGTCGCACGCGACGACGACTACGCCACGTCGGTCGACAACGTCTGGGCCTGCGGGGACATGGGGCGCGGCCAGAGCCTCATCGTCTGGGCCATCGCCGAGGGCCGGGCCTGCGCCGCCGCCGTCGACCGCCAGCTGACGGGAGACACCGCGCTCCCGGCCCCGATCCCGGCCTCTGCCGCCCCGATCCGCTGAGACCTCGTCACGTCACGTCGGCACGTTGGTCAGCGGCGTCGGCGGAAACCGGCCGCCACCAGGCCGACGAGGATCCCGGCGAACGCCACGCCTCCTCCGGTCGCGGCCAGCTCGTCGGCCGATTCCTGGTCGGCCAGGACGTCGGCGCCCGGGTTCGGTTCGGGCACCGGTGACGCGACGTCGCCCCGAGCCGCAGCGGACTCGAGGCACCAGGCGTCACGGACCTCGCGGTGCCCGGGAATCTCGGTCCCGGTCGTCAACAGGTTGGCCCAGCGGGCGGCCTCGAACTCGATGGCCTGGGTGACCGGGTCGGCCAGCGGCGTGTCCGCGGACGCGACGACGTTCTCCGCGTTGCGCCACACACGTTCGCGCCAGTAGGCGACGAGCTGTTGTGCGCCGACGTCCTCGACCGGTCCGCCGAGGTCGTCGATGGTGGTCATGAACGGGTCGTAACGGCCGCCGATCTCGGGGACGATGACGTCGTAGGCACGCGACAGGACCACGTTCATCCGGTCGTGATCGGGTTTCCGCGAGGTGCCGTCCGGCAGCCGAAGCCCGGTCGCGGCCACCACGAAGGGCATGTCGCGTTGCACGTGTGCGCTGATGGACAGAAGCATGTCGTGGCCCGCGGTCCAGTCGCCGTCGGCGTTGGCCCCGAACGCGAGCTCCCAGGCTTCCGGGACCGGTTGGCCGGCGACGTGGCTGGTCACGGCCGCGTGGTAGAGCTCGTAGAACTTCAAGGCCTCCCAGCCGATCCCGGCCGGGTCGTCGAAGAACCCCGGGTCGCCTTCGATCTGGAGTCGCGTTTCGCGGGTCAGCAGTCGGTAGACCGTCGCGAAGACGGCGCGGTGGTCGCAGCCGAAGAACTCCTCCCAGCCCGTCAGCTCCTCCTCGACGAAGCGGATGCAGGCCAGCCCGTCCGCCCCACACGTCTCGGTCCGATCCGGAGCCGGGCCGTCCGGGACGATCGGCGGGAGAAAGTCCGTGGTCGGCAGGTGCAGCGCGTCGTGGTCGGCGGCCGCCGGGGTGGCCAACGCCGTGACGATGGCGAGCCCCGCGACCATCGCGCGGACGAGTCCCCACCCCCACGTCCGTTTCACCCTCATGCCAGCAACGTAGCCGCGAGCCGGTTGCCGCCCTCCCGGTTGGTAGGTTCAGCTTTTGGTTCGTCGAGAGGATTGCCAGGTGTCCTCGACCGTCCTTCGCCGCTCCGCCGCGGCCGCGTGCATCTCGCTCGTCGCGCTCGGCACGTTCGTCGCCGCCTCGACGTCGAGCTCCATCGAGGCGGCCGGTCCGTGTCCTGCCGGCTACCGGCTCGCGGACGTGGAGCACTACCTCGAGGAGTTCCTCCAGGCCATCCCGGGACAGGTCGACGCCGAGGGCGCGACCTTCGGCTCCCGCGAGCTTCTCGACAGCCTCCCCGACAGGATCTGCCGGTCCCACAAGCACCCGGAGCCGCGCTGGGAGGTCCTGGCGGCGCGGTCCGCCAATGGCAGCTTCGGGCCCGTTGGCGACCTTGTCCAGGGGCAGTACGACCGCGCACTGGACCAGCAGGCCGTGCTCGCCGCCGAGGCGGGCCCGGTCCCCGGATCCAGCGGATCGTGGGAACCCTGGGGCGACCCGCTGCTGATCGGCGACGATCCCCGCTTTGGTGAGGTCGCCGGCCAGGGGTTCACGGATCTGTCGGGACGGGTCGACTCGTTCGACATCGATCCGGCCACCGGGCGCCTGTTCGCCGCTGTTGGCACGGGCGGCATCTGGATGTCCGAGGACCAGGGCGTCACGTGGTCGTCGATCGGCGATGCGCTCCCAAGCTGGGTGAACGGGGCGGTCGCCTGGACGTCGGCGGCTGGCGGCACGCTCGTGGTCGTCAGCGGAGAGCACACGATGGGCGGCAACGCCTACACGGGCGTCGGTGCGTTCTGGTCCAACGATCTGGGCACGACCTGGCACAAGGCCGCCGGCGTCCCGGATGGCGCGCTCGGGTTCGACGTCGCCGTCGACCACGCGATGCCCGACCTGGTGTACGTCGCGACCAGCCAGGGTCTGTTCCGCTCCGACGACGCCGGCCGCACCTTCGTCAACACCAACCTGCCGACCTCGCCCGAATGTGCGGGCGTCGTGGGCTACGACGCCTGCCAGCACGCGAACTTCGTCACGGACGTGATCGTCAAGGAACCCGGCGGTTCGACGAGCGAGGCTGGAGGGGAAGTCCTCGCGGCCGTCGGCTACCGGGCTGGGCTCGCCACCTTTGGCGACGGGACGATCCAGTCGCCCCGCAACGGGCTGTATCGCTCCGACACGGGGGAGCCGGGCACCTTCGAGTACCTCGACGTCGCCGGCGACGGGATCACGCCACTGGGTTTCACGACCGCCGAACGCGTCGGCCGGGTGGAGTTCGGCCCGGCGATCGGGCCCGAGCAGGACCACAACATCGTCTACGCGATCGTCGAGGATGCGGCGCTGTTCAACGGCGGGGTGCCGGTCATCGACGCCCCCGGCGGCCTTGACCCCGGCAACCCGAGCCCGCTGGGCAACACGACCAGCTTCAACGGCATCTACGTGTCGACCGACTTCGGTGACTCGTGGACGCGGATGGCCGACGACGTCGAGATCGCCCACAACCCACTGACGGGCTCGAGCCTCGCGCCGATCCAGGCGCTCATCGCCCCCGGCGTGCAGGCTTGGTACAACCTGTTCATCGCGCCCGATCCGACCCGCCAGGTCGGCGGTGTGCCGACGCGGCTGGTGTTCGGGCTCGAGGAGGTCTTCCAGACCCTGCTGAACACGCTGCCGCTGGATGGGACGACGACGCTCGGGCCCAGCGACTTCCTCGTCATCGGGACCTACTTCGCAGGTGACCGCTGCCTGTTCCTGGTCGAGGGCCTGCCGTTGTGTCCGACGAGCAACCCACCGACGACCACGACGACCACGCATCCGGACCAGCACGCGGCGATCTGGCTGCCCACCGATGACGGTGGCGTGACCCTCCTGGTCGGCAACGACGGGGGCGTCTTCCGCCAGACGGTGGGCGCGGGCGGCGAGCTCGACAACGCCGGCTGGGCGCCCAGCAACGACGGGTTCAACACGTTGCTGCCCTATTCGATCGCCGTCGCGGCGGACGGCACGACGTATTTCGGCCTCCAGGACAACGGGACGGCCAAGACCGAGTCGTCGGGCGAGACGTTCATGGCCTGGGTGGGCGACGGCACGTACGCGGCAGTCGATCCGGACAACCCCGACTACGCCTGGGCGTCGACGCCCAACGACGCGATGGTCGTGACCCTCGACGGCGGTGAGACGTGGCGATCGGCCGACGCCCTGACGACGAACCCACAGTTCGTCAACCCCTTCGTCATGGACCCGCTCGACAGCAACCACCTGCTGACCGCCGGCACCGAGGTGATGGAGACCCTCAACGGCCCGGACACGGCCATTCCGGTTGGCGCGACGCCGGTGACGAACGCGCTGATCTTCCTCGACCCGTGGGTGGAGGTGTTCAACCTCGGGAACAACGAGGTCACCGGTGCGCCGAACCGCATGAGCGCCATCGACCTGCGCGGCGATGCCGCCTACGTCGGGTTCTGTGGCCTGTGCGACATCATCGGCGGCCAGGACGTTGGGTTCCACAACGGGCTGGCAACCAACGTCGGCGGAGGCGCCGAGCCTCAGGCTGGCACCGGCGACGGGTGGCACTTCGCCGCCGCTCAGGGTCTTCCCAACCGCTTCATCACCTCGGTTGCGATTGACCCTGACGATCCCAAGACGGTGTACGTGACGCTGGGCGGGTACGCGAACCGCCAATGGGTACCGCCGGATTCGTTCCTCGACACCAACGACGAGCTGGGCGATGGCCACGTGTTCAAGTCCACGGATGCGGGCGAGAACTTCGTCGACATCACCGGGAGCCTGCCCGACATCCGGGCCGCCTGGATCGAGGTGCGATCCACCACCGGCCAGCTCGTGGTCGGCAACCAGCTGGGCGTCTACCTGTCCTCGGACCTCGACGGCACCGAGTGGGCACCCCTGGAAGGCCTGCCGGCGGTGCCGATCAGCATGTTCCAGTTCCACCCCGGCGACGAGGACGTCCTCTACGTCGCCACGTATGGGCGCGGCAACTGGCGCTACGCGGTCTCGGCGGACGGGGCGTCGCCCGGTGGTGACTCCGAGGAACCCACGCCGACGACGGGCGGTGGCGTCGCGGTGGCCGCACTCGTGCTGCTCGGCATCGGCGCGCTGGCGCGTCGAGGTTCCATGCGGCCCATGGGGTGACCAGCGTCGAGATTGCCGGGGTCACCGTCGAGCCCGGGACCCGCCGCAACGTGTCACCGACGGTCAGCGAGGCCTACACGGGCGACCGGACGACCTTGCCGATGACCGTTGTCAACGGGGTCGAGGATGGCCCGCGACTGTTCGTCACGGCGGCCATCCATGGTGACGAGCTGAATGGCACGGCCGCCTGCGGTCAGCTGCTGGAGCTGATCGACGCCGAAGAGATGCGTGGCGTGCTGATCGTCGTCCCGATCGCGAACGTGCTCGGCGCGCAGGTCCACTCGCGATACCTGCCGGACCGCCGCGACCTCAACCGGAGCTTTCCCGGTACCACCAGCGGGTCGATGGCCTCGCGGCTGGCCCGCTTGCTGATGGACCAGGTCGTCCGGGGATCCGACGTCGGCATTGACCTCCACACGGCCGCGAACCGCCGCACGAACGCGCCGCAGGTCCGGGTCGACATCGCCGACCGCCGGGCGACCGAGCTGGCCATGAAGTTCGGGGCACCGTTCGTGCTGCACGGGCCCCCTCGGCCGGGGTCGCTGCGGCAGGTCGCCGGGGTCGAGGGCGTGCCCGTCCTCACCTACGAGGCCGGCGAGATCCTCCGCTTCGAGGATGGCGCGATCGAGACCGCCGTGACCGGCTGCGAGCGGATCATGGCCGAGCTCGACATGATCGACGATGCGCCCGACGCAGGCGACGTCCTGTACATGGCGACGTCACGGTGGATGCGCGCCGAACGAGGCGGCCTGTTGTCGTTGCACGTCCACGCCGGTGACCGGGTCGAGGAGGGCCAGGAGCTGTGGACCACGCTGGGTGCGCTCGGCGCCGAGCGGGCGACCGTCGTGGCCCAGGACAACGGGATCGTGATCGGGGCCACCACCCTGCCGCTGGTGTCGCCCGGCGACGCGGTCGTCCACCTCGGGATGCTCGATGGCGGTGACCCGTTCGAGGACGACCCGTCCGAGGAGGAACACGGCAGCTGACCGTGTCTCGCTGCCGCGTCACCGCGCGTGTCCGAGACACGCAACGGGCCGCCGGAGCCTTGGTCGCTGACTGTGTCTCGCTGCCGCGTCATCGCGCGTGTCCGAGACACGCAACGGGTCAGCCGGAGCCCTTGGTCTTGGTCTTGTTGGGCTGGGCCTGTCGCTCGATGAAGTCGATGATCTTGCCAGCCACGTCGACGCCGGTGGCGGTCTCGATGCCCTCCAGTCCTGGCGACGAGTTGACCTCGAGGACCACCGGACCGTGGTTCGAGCGCATCAGGTCGACACCGGCGACGTTCAGGCCCATGGTCTTGGCTGCCCGGTAGGCGATCGCACGCTCCTCCGGGGTCAGCTTGACCTTGCTGGCGGTCCCGCCGCGGTGGATGTTCGAGCGGAACTCACCCTCCGGGGCCGTGCGCTGCATGGCGGCGACGACCCGACGCCCGACGACGAAGGCGCGGATGTCGCTGCCGCGCGACTCCTTGACGAACTCCTGGACGAGGATGTTGGCGTCGAGCTCGCGGAAGGCGCCGACGACCGACTCGGCAGCCTTGCGCGTCTCGGCAAGGACGACGCCCATCCCCTGCGTGCCTTCCAGCAGCTTCACGACCAGCGGGGCACCACCGACGATGTCGATGACCCCGCCGATGTCCTTGGTCGAGTGCGCGAAACCCGTGACGGGCAGGCCGATGCCGGCCCGCGACAGCAGCTGGAGGGACCGCAGCTTGTCGCGGCTGCGCGAGATGGCGACCGACTCGTTGACGGGGAAGGCGCCGGTCATCTCGAACTGCCGAAGCACCGCAGCGCCATAGAAGGTGTAGCTCGCCCCAATCCGGGGGATGATCGCGTCCCAGCCCGCCAACGTCTCGCCCTGGTAGATCACGCTCGGCCGGTGGGCCGTGATGTTCATGTAGCAGCGCAGGTAGTCGACGACCTTGACCTCGTGATCCCGTTCGCGGGCGGCCTCGACCAGTCGACGGGTCGAGTACAGCCGGGGACCGCGGGACAGGACCAGGATGCGCAATGGCGGGCTCCGCGGGGGAGAGGAAGCAGCAACGCTAACAGTCATGCCCAGCGCTCAGGGCTGGCGATCAGCGGGCAGATCCCCCGTCGGCGCGCGGGTCCACGGCACGGCGGCCGCCCAACCAGGATCGGCTCGCGTCGACCAACACGCCGCGCAGGGCTCGCCGTCCGAGCAGCATCCGAAAGCCCATCTCGTCACGACGGGTCAGCGTCACGTCGATGGTCCAGGTCCGGTCCCCGATCGTGACGGGGGTGCGAATCACCGGCCGGATCTGGCGGTGGCCGGTCGACGACGTGACGGCACGGCGGGCCACCACGGGCGCTTCGACCAGCATCGGGTCTCGCGTGGACCGCTGGAGCGGGTGGATCTCGAAGCGCGCCACCGGCACCCCGTCGACCTCGCTCTCTTCCAGGTCGAACGCGTGCAGGGCGGACGTGCGTGCTCCCGTGTCCAGCTTGACCTTGATCCGGTCGACGCCGAGGTCGGGCAGTGCCGCCCACTCGCGCCAGCCGAGCACCGGCGGCGGCAGGCGAGACGGCCGGGGCGTCACGTCGTTGCCCGTTCGTGATCCTCGACAGCCCCGTCCGGACCGGCGATCGCGTCGAACGTGCGAGTTTCCTCGTCCGGTCCTGTCGGCGACTGGCCGTGAACGGGCCAGAGCTTCTCGATCTCTGCGTTGAGCTCGGCGCCGAGGAGGATCGCGAACCCGGACACGTACAGCCACAGCAGCAGGGCCAGCGCGCTGCTCAACGGGTCGTAGGCGGCGTCGCCGGTGATCGTGCGGCCGACCCAGAACCTCAGCCCGACGCTGCCGACGATCCAGACCAGCATCGCCAGCACGGCGCCGGGCAGGTCCCGCCGCCACGGCGTCACCCAGGGTGCACCGAAGTGGTAGAGGCTCGCGATCAGGGCGGTCAGCACCACGACCGCGAGTGGCCAGTACAGGACCCGCCAGACGTCGTCGATCCCGGTGCTGAGCCCCCGGTTGGTGACGTCGTTCAGCCAGTTCTCGAGCTGGCGGCCGAAGTCCGGCCCGGCGATGAAGACCGGCACGACCGCCGTGCCGAAGACGAGCCCGCCGACCGTCAGCCCGAGCCCCCACAGGCGTTGCTGGAAACCGGTGCGCTTCTCGGGCAGGTCGTACGCGATCGAAAGGGCCGTGAGGATGACCTTGACGGCGCGGCTGGCGGCGATGAGCGTCACGATGAAGGCGATGGACAGCAGGCTGCCTCGACCTTCGACGATCAACGCCTGGACGGTCGGGCGGATGACCTCGTCGACCGTCTCGGTGGACAGGACGTTGCCGGCCAGGTCGACGATCTCACTCGCGAAGTCCTCCTGGAAGTTGGAATCGAGGAGGTCCCCGAGCATCCCGACACCGGCGAGCACGCTCAGCAACAGTGCGGGCAGCGACAGCAGCGTGAAGAAGGCGATCTCGGCGGCCAGGCCGGGCACGCGGTCCTGGATCGTGTCGTCGATCGTGCGGATCACGAGCGCGACGCCGGGCCGGATGCGGGCCGGTGCGCGCCGGATCAGCGAGACGGTCACCGGATGCACGCGCCAAGCGTAGGAGTGGCGGCCACGGCGCCCCTTCAGTCTTGGAGGAGGCCGCCCCGTGCGCGTTGAATCACTCCTTCGAACGACCGCGTCCAAAGGGATCGTCAGTGACGGCCAGGTTGCGCAGCCTGCAAACAGCGAGTGGTGTCGTGCTCGCCGGGATCCTGGTGGTGACGGGCGTCGTCGGGTCGGCGTCTGCCCAGGACGCACCGGTCATGATCGCCGACGTCTACATCGAGATGGACGACGGTGTCCGGCTGGCCGCCGACATCTGGCTGCCGCCGGGGACGCCGAGCGACGGGTCGGTCCAGGTGCCGTGCCTGGTGGAGCTGACTCCGTATCGCAAGGAGACGCGTGCCGCCGAGGGCGCCGGTTTCCTCCCGCAGGCCGGGTTCGGGTTGGTCGAGGTGGACGCCCGCGGCACGGGCGGCTCCGAGGGCGAGTACGACATCGTCTTTTCGGTCCGGGAGCAGTGGGACGCGGCCGCGGTCATCGACTGGGCCGCGACCGAGTCCGGGTTCTGCACCGACAAGGTGGGCATGTTCGGTGGGTCGTACTCGGGGATCATCCAGTACCTGGCGGCGTCGCTGCCGCCGGACCGGGCCGCGGATCATCTCGTCACGATCGCGCCGCAGCGGGCCTATGGCGACCTGTATCGCGACATCGTCCATCACGGAGGCCAGACGATCGCGTCGTTCGGGCTCATCTGGTCCGGCGGGACGACGGCCTACTACACCCAGCCGCCCACGAACCTGGCATCGGCCGATGGGGCCAACGCGTGGATCGATCACATCACCAGCAACGACCCGATGATCGCCTACTACCTCACGGAGCCGTACATCGACGGGGTCTACGCGTCCGACGACACCGAGCAGGCGTACGACCAGCGGCTGTACCTCGACTCGTCCGTGCTGGAACGCATGGAGCACCTGACCGTGCCGGCCTTCCACCTGGCCGGCTGGTTCGACGCGTTCACGCGCGGTCAGCTGCTCACGTTCCAGCAGGCGCTGGCCAACGAGCAGGAGGGGCTGGGTGGTCCGCACTACCTCGCGATCGGGCCGTGGAACCATGGGGAAACGCACTTCAGCTATTACGACGACATGCGGGAGCGGCTGATCGAGTGGTACCGCCACTGGCTCGACGACGGCCCCGAGCCGGCCTGGTTCGGCGAGGACCGGCTGCGCTGGTTCACGATGCACGAGGGCGGTCTGGACGACGACACCGGCGCCTGGTCGGAGGCACCAGCATGGCCACCCAGCAGCGAGCTGCTGCGCCTGTACCCGGACGCCGATGGCGGCCTGTCGTCTGCTCCCGCAAGCGACGGATCGGTGAGCTGGATCTACGACCCCACGACCGGTGTCGCCGAGTTTCCCAGCCGCTGGGACAACGCCGCCGGCGTGCCTCAGCTGAACCTCGACCAGTCACTGGACGGCGATCGGGGCGGGCCGACGTTCCTCACGGAGGTGCTCGACGAGGACCTCACGATCGTCGGGCCGATCTCGCTGCGGCTCCAGGCATCGACCACCGGCCTGGGCGCCGGGGATGCCCCGGTCGATGGCCTCCCCGACCTGCTGAACTCGCTGGCGCCCCCCTACCACGACACCGACTTCGTCGTGAAGGTCTCTGACGTGAAGCCGGACGGCACCGCCGAGCTGATCACCGAGGGATTCCTTCGGGCTTCTCATCGGGCACTGGATCCGGAGCTGACCCAGGTGGTCGATGGCGAAGTGCTCGTGCCGGTGCATCCGCACCTGCGGGAATCGTTGGACCCACCGCCGTCCAGCGAAGTGCGCGAGTACTGGATCGAGGTGTGGCCAACGGCCAAGACCTTCCCGGCCGGCCACCGGCTGCGTGTCGACGTCTACTCGGCGGACACGCCCAACCACCTCAACCTGGTGCGGCCCAGTCTCAACGAGATCCAGACCGGCCAGGACACCTACCTGGTCGTGTCGGTGGTGGGCGACGTGGGCGCCATCGAGGGTGGTGGAACCGGCCAGCCCGACGACGGGGAGGGGCCGACCCCCGTCACGGGGGGCGGGTTGGTGACCTTGGCCCTGGCCGGGCTCGGGGCCGGGGTGGCCAGTCTGCGGCGGAGGCGTGGCTGATAAACTCTGGCCTGCCGAACCGGGCTCGGAGTCCGGCGCGGCCCCCGCGGAGGCTTCGCCTAGTCTGGTCTATGGCGCGGGATTGCTAATCCCGTTGGGTCGTTTCGGCCCTCGAGGGTTCAAATCCCTCAGCCTCCGCCATGCGCTGGTAGCTCAGTCCGGATAGAGCACCTGACTACGGATCAGGCGGCCGGGGGTTCGAATCCCTCCCAGCGCGCTTTGCGGACTCCGGGCCATTCGCCCGAATCTGGGCGTCCAGTTAGGATTTATTCATTCCCTGGCCGCCCCGGAGGGGTCGCCTCGTCGCCGCCAGGGTGCCACGCAGGGTGCCACGGGCTGCCTACAATGCCCTCCCGAGGGCCTCGTCGAGGCGGTCCGCAGCGTCGCGTTCGAGCCGCTCCGTGACGTGCGTGTACAGGTCCGCGGTCGTCGCCAACCGCGAGTGTCGGAGCACCTTCTGGACGACCTTCAGCGGCACCCCGGCATCGAGCATGAGCGACGCGGCCGCATGCCGGAAATCGTGCGCCCGAACCCAAGGCATGCCCAGCTCGGTACGCAGCCTCTCCCAGCGTCGCTGCGCCTGACGTGGCTCCTGCTGGGTGCCGATCGAAGTCGGGAACACGAGGCCCGGGTCGGCCCATGAGGGTGCCGCGAGCCGCGCCTCAGCCTGCAACCGGCGATGCTCACTCAGCGCCTGGACAGCGAGCCGCGTCAGCGGCACTCGGCCCTCAGAGCCGGGAGTCTTGACCGGCCCAACGATCAGCCTGCCGACCTTGCGCTGCACCTTGCGCTGCACGGTGACCTGGGCGTCGTCGTTGAGGTCGAGGTCGTCCCAGCGAAGCGCGAGCGCCTCGCCAATCCGCAGGCCGGCCGTCGCGAGCAGTGCGTACAGGGCGTGATCGGGCGCACCACGTGAAGCGTCGAGCACGGCGCGGACCTGGTCGGCCGTTGGCGGCTTGACCTCGCGCCGGCGGACTGCTGGTGGCGGCTGTAGCCGTGCGACGTTGCGTTGCACCAGTCCTTCGCGTTCGGCCTGGCTGAGTGCCGCTCGCAGGACCCGGTGTACCCCTGCGACGGACGACGGGCTCAGGCCCTTCGCTTCGCACACTCGGTGCAGGGTGGCGACGTGCGACGGCTTGAGCTGGCCAATCCGGACCTTGCCGATGGCCGGGACAATGTGGAGCCGGCAATGGTCTGAGTAGTTCTCAACGGTCGCGGGCGCCTTCACGTCGCGCACGAACGCTTCGAGCCAACGGTCGAGCCACGCACTCAGCGTCATGCGGCTGTCGATGGCTACGCCGGACCGGCGCTGGCCGCGCAGGTCGTCGAGGAGCTCGAGGGCCTGCTCCTGGGTGGCCGCGTGCCGCCGGGGCCGTCGACGCTTGCCGGTGACAGGATCGGTGACGCTGATCATGGCGATCCACCGGCCGTCATGCTTGTAGACGGAGCCTTCATTGTTGGCTCGGCGCTTGCTCATGTCTCACCCTCCGGGGCGCGTCCGCCCCGATCAATCTCGTCGAGGAGTCCTGCCCTGCGGGCTCTTGTGGCGTAGCTGGATGCGCTTCGATTTGAGACGCCGAAGTGTTCGGCAATCGCGTTTACGGGCGCTCGCCCAATGTTCGCTTTGTAGATCGCGGCAACGGCGATCAGCAGCTGATCGGTGATCTTTCGGCGCCCTTGGGCCCGGGCGCGACGAACCACCCGGCGTCGCCCTTGGCCAATGTGCTCATCGCGCCACGCGTCGAATCGGGCTGCTACCTCGTCCTCGTCGATGGTGCCCGCCGCGAGTTCTTCGAACCAGGCGTTGAGCACGTCGACCGGAGCCGGTTCTGGTGTCGCCTCGAACGCAGCCTCCAAGAGATCTTCCACCGGGACAGCCCGTAGGTCAGCACGCAGGACTTCGTCGCCTCGGAGGGTGACCTCGGTGCAGCGCGGTACCCCGTCTCGAGTCTCCAGGCGCATCGTCAGCTCTACGGGCCGTCTTCCTTGACCCGGGTGAGTGACGATCATGATCTGAGGGAGCCGGACCCCACCGATCTCGATGAGTTCGACTTCCTCGTCCTCGGGGATCTCGGCGAGCCATCCGTCGCGGATCGTTCGCGACCAACCTTCGAGGGCCAAAGTACGCACCTAATCCGTCGCTGCTGCGCACTTTACAACGACGCATCTTGCGTGGCAACCTCTGACGACGTCTTGAGGAGTCCAAGGCGTCAATGACGGAGGTGCTCAGAATGGCAGTGATTCGTCGCGTGGATCCCGACGAGCGGTTGTTCTACCGACCCGAGGAGGCGGGGCAGGTACTGAGCCTGCCCCGGAGCGAGGTGTACCTGCTGATCCAATCCGGCCGCTTGCGGAGTACCACCCACGGCCGACGCCGGCTGATTCCTCGCGCTGAGATTGAGCGGTTTGCGTCTGAACTTCTCGGCGAGGCGGGCACGGCAGATGCCAGCTGAGCAACCCTCATTGTTGGGCGGCAGCGGCGCTCCTGAGCTAGCGGGTGAGCTACTTCGTGAGCGCGGCACACGTGCGGCTGAGGCCGGTGGATCGACCGGCACGCGCCTTCGATACCAGGATGCGATTCGAGGCCTCGCCGCCGAAGGCACTGAGTTCTCGGCCGAGGACGTTCGAGCCCGCGCTGGCGAGCCGCTCGGGTCGTCCCCGAATGCTGTCGGCGCATTCCTTGCCGCGGCCGTCAGGCGGGGCGAGATTGTCGCAATCGGTTTCACACGGGCAAGGAGGCCGCACGGTCGTTGGACTCGACGGTGGCGGGCGGCTGCCTGACATGCCGGCTGTCTTCCACCAGGTGCCACCGTCGATCTGGGCCCGTGGCTTCCGCGATTTGTCGACTGTCGCGAAGGTCGTCGCGTTCTACGTAATGACGTGCCGCGCAAAGGTCACCGAGGGCTTGTTCGAGTTGCCGCTG
>Ga0302046_10000173_pt1 | contig 69089 bp, 36 predicted proteins | sample RVTome_11_FD_200261 | JGI IMG/M metagenome (GOLD analysis project Ga0302046, IMG submission 200261) | Soil microbial communities from uranium-contaminated site in the Upper Colorado River Basin, Wyoming, United States - RVT147D111 (version 2) ... | reverse complement strand
CGCCGTGAGGCGGTGGACCCGGGAGAGATGGGCGTGCGAGGGGAACCGCCTCCTGACGTCGGCGGCTACCGGGGAGTCGGCGGCTACCGGCTTGTGCGTGGGGGATGTGCGAGACACGTAGCCACCGCCGTGAGGCGGTGGACCCGGGAGAGATGGGCGTGCGAGGGGAACCGCCTCCTGACGTCGGCGGCTACCGGGGTGTCGGCGGCTACCGGGGTGTCGGCGGCTACTGGGAGCTGTAGTAGTCGTTGACCTTCTTCTCAACGTCCTTGTAGCCGATGTCCTGCTCATAGATGAGCTTGAACTGCTCGATGGCTTCCTCGCCCTTGCCCATCTGTTCCAGGACGCTGCCGAGCTGGTAGATCAACTCCTTCTTCTCCTCATCGAAGGTCGGCTTTTCACGGATGGCCTCCTGGAGTTTCTTGGCGGCGAGATCGTTCATGCCGCGCTTGGCGAAGCACTGGCCCAGGTAGCGCATGGCGAGGAGACGCTTGGCGGGATAGTTCTGGGCCCTTTGAAACTCCTGGATGGCCTCGGACACCTGGCCGGCCTGAAAGAGCAGTTCGCCCAGCTCGAAGCGGATCTCGAGGTCGGTGGGGTACTTCGCGGCGCGCGAGCGGCAGGAGTCCAGTTGAAAGGCGGTCCTCTCGGCCTCGAGCGCCTCCCGCGCCTGGGCCTGCTCGGGGTCGGCGGGATTCAGTTGCGCGATTTTGTGGTCGAACTGGCGCAGGCGGGTTTCCACGATCGCCTTCTCGAGCGTGGGATCGTTCCCCACGTCGCTCTTCCGGATCTGCTCGTAGTAGGCCAGGGACCGGTCGAAGTCCTTCTTCTGGACGTAAAGTTCCGCCAGGCTTCGGACGAGCTTCATGTTGTCCGGCTCGCTCTGCAGCCGGGCCTCGTATTCCGCGATGAGCCGTCCCGAGACATCATCGGACTTCACGGTCCGGCTCTCCTGCTCGATGGAGGCGGCCTGCTCCTTGTCCCTGAGGATGTCGCGGTAAGAACCGGTCCCGTCGGCCAGGTTGTCGTAGCCGCCTTCCCGGAGGGTCTTGCGGGCGGAGAAATCCTTCAGGGCGGCCGCGATTTCACCCTTGTCGGGATGGGCGCGGAGGAGGTCGGTGTAAACCTGCTCGGCCTTGGCGACCTGGCCGGCGGCCGCAAGCGCCAGGCCATACTTCATATTGAGGTCCAGATCCTTGGGGGAGGCCTTGAGCAGGATCTCCAGGGAAAGACAGGCGGTGCGGGGAAAGTCGGCGGCGAGGGCGGCGTCGGCGATGACGCGGTGGGCGCCTCCGTTGCTGGGGTCGGCGTTGAGGACTTGTTCGGCGATCTGGAGGGCTTCGGCGGGATTCTTGCGCATCTGCACCTGGGCCTTGGCCAGGAGGGGGGAGGCACTGGCGCCTCCCAGCATCTTCTTGAAGAGGCTGGTCTTTCCGCCGGCCTTCTTGAACTGCGTGGCGCGCAGGGCTTGGCGGGCGTCAAAGAACCCCGGCGCGCGCTTCAGGATCTGCTCGAAAAAGGTGATGGCATAGTCGTAATTCTGCCGCTGCAGGGCCGCGTTCCCTTTCTGGAACATCTCCCTCAAATCTTGAGGGATTTCGCGCAGGCTGAGTTCAGGCATACGCAAAATGATACGGTTGAGCGCTCGGAAAATCCACCCAAAACCCGATCCGATCACCGCGCGGCTCCCGGACCGGAGTGGCGCCCTCACTGGGCGCGATCAAAGCTGGGGACTTCACAGAGCAAGAGCCGATCATCTTGCTCTTGCTCCTTAGGGTCACCCGCTTTTCATTAAGTGACGCCCCGTCGCTGAAGGGGAGTTTCCTCTTGCACCCGAGCGGCGTTGTGGTTTGATTACTCCCCTGTCTGGATGCGCTTATGGCGGAATTGGCAGACGCGCTACCTTGAGGTGGTAGTGGGGAAACCCGTGCAGGTTCAAGTCCTGCTAAGCGCACCATCCTTTATTTCAGGCCCCCCCCCTCCTCCTGACCCCATCCTCGCTCTCCATGCGCCGGCTTTCATCCGACCGATCCGACTGATCGGTCGGATCGGTCGCACCGCTCACCTGGCCGGAGGCGGTTCGCGATCCACGAACAGCGCCAGGGAGGCGGTGTAGCCGTGCAGGAAACTGAGTTCGCCCACAGGCCCCAGCTCGCCGTTGCAGAAGAACCCGGTCAATCCGAAGGGGCCCAGGTGTTCCTGGACATGCCGGGCGTCGTGGTGCGGGGAGCCGAACAGACGCTGCCCCCGCCCGTTGCAACTGCACAGGCAACCGCCGTAAATCGTGCGCCCGTGCAGGCGGCGTCGCGCCTCCTCCAGGTGGGCCTGCATGTCCTCCGTGCTGGAGTCCGCGTCGCGTCGCTGGAACTGGATCGTCTGGCCCGTTCGAGGGAAGGCGCCCACGGCCAGGATTCCCGTGACCGGATCCGCGCCGATCAGGTTTCGCACCAGGAAATCGCCCCGGTGAAACTCCTCCCGGTATTCGTCGGTGACCAGTCCGATGAAGAGGTTGCCCCCGGCATTGCGTTGGTCCCAGGCGCTGAGTTGCTGGACGGTGTGATTGAGCACCTCGTAGGCGGGACGGTTGGCGATCTCCATGATGATGTTTCGCTCCGCCTTGGTGATGGTCCAGGTTTCACCGATGGGGGTGCATCCTTGGGAGATGACTCCGGCCAGGCCGACCTGACCTCCGACCGACAGGGCGACGCCGCCTTCCCTGAGCACGTCGCCATTGAGGTACACCTGCGTGAACTGGGCCCCGGGTTCGCCGCTGGCCAGTCCGCCCAGCACGGGGGCCGGGGCGTAGGCTTCGTTCCAGGATTTGAGCCATCCCTCGCAGTCCAGCTGGAAGGGGTCGGCGAAGACCAGCCAGCCATGGCACCGGTCCGGAGTGACGCCGGTGGCGCGGTGCCAGTCGGCGGGCGCGGACAACGACTCCAGGTCCGACTGGGAAAAGCGGCAGGCGGTGAGCTCGGCGCCCGGCAAATGGTAGAGGCCCAGGCACAATCCGGCCGCCTCCTCGATCTCCTCCGCGCCGGTGATCAGGGACATGCTGGAGCAACCCAGCAGAAGGGGAACCCGGGCGTGGACCCGGATCAGTTCAAGGATCGCCTCGGCCCGATCGAAGAAGCGGGGGCTCATGAAGAGGAGTCCCAGCGAGACATCCGGCCCGGGCAGGCGTGCGCGCAGGCTCTCGGCCCACGCCTGAAGGGCGGCCTCCTCATAGGGCCCTCCCCAGTGGGCGCACACCGAATAGGCGTTATGCATGGAGTGGACCATAGGAAGAGAAGGCGCGGCCTGGCAACATCCGTCGCGGGCGGGGCCAAGCGCTGGAGCCTGCTTTCTCCGGCCTGACCGGCGGCCGGAGCGGCCGGCCTGCGGGCTCATCAGGGGGCGGGCGACTCGGCGTAATGGATGGTCAGGTCAACCTTTTGTCCGGGGAGAAGCTGGTCCTGCAGGGTCGGCGGCACGCCCACCAGAAAGGGGAGGCCCATCTCGACCCAGTTGGAGTCGGTGGAAATGAGCATCGGATTGATCAACTCCAACTGCGCCCCCACCTCGATGATGCGTGCCTCCGCCTGCATCGGGGGGATGCCGCGCTTGCGCACGATGACCACGTCCCGGGAGGTCGGGACGCGGCTGATGGGTTCCCGGATGTAACCGATGATCCGTTCGCTGCGGGTGGCGTTGACCGTGACGATGGGCTCGCCGCGGACCACTTGTTCGCCGGGGCGACGATACACAAAGCTCACGATGCCCTCGATCGGGGCGACGAGTTGGACGGGCGCCAGGGTGGCCTGGAGTTCGCGTTCCTTGGCGGCGATGGTCTCCTGGATCAGGGATTCGTTTTCCGAGACCTCGCCGATGCCGGTGGCCTCGACGCGCTGGATCTCCCGCTCCCACTCGGCGACCAGGCGGGTGCGGTCCTCCACCTCGGCGCGGAGCATGTCGCGGTCGCGCTTGGCGACATCATAGCCCACCTCGTCGCGTCCGCTCGGGGCGATGCCGATGCCTTCGCCCGCGGGGATGACCCCCTCCTGGTAGAGCTTCTCGATCCGCTCGTACTGTTTCTCGGCCTGCTCGAGGTGGATCCTGGCGAGGTTCAGGTCGATGCGTTCGGTGAGCAACTGCAGACGCATCGAGGAGTAGGAATTGAGGCCGCGCGTCCGGTCGATGTCCAGCTGGGCGCTGGTGATCTTGAGGTCGGCGGCCAGCGCGGCCAGCGAGGCGGACAGCAGCTCGGGCGTGGCCGTGCGCACCTCGCCGAGGACCTGACCCTTGGTCACGCGGTCGAAGCGGTCCACATCCAGGGTGACCAGGGTGCCGTCGATCAGGCTGACGGTGTGGGCCTTGATGGACTCGACCTCCCCGACGATGGCGAGGGGTTGGACGTAGTTTTTCCACACCATCACCAGGGCGGTGACGATGCAGATGAAGAAGATCACCGGCAGGACCTGGATGCGGAACTCCCGCCAGCGCTGCGGCAGGGGGGTGGGAATGGGGGGCAATGGTTCCATGGCTCTTAGAAATGGAGATTAAAGCTCGGACTCGTTCTCGGCCAGCATGCTCGTCACGCGGGAGACGCCCGGCACGGAGCGGAGTTCGGCGAGAAGATCCTCGGCCCGGTTCGAATCGCGGAGGAGAAGGCGGTAGCTCAGGTCGCTTCCCTCGTAGCCCTCGTGGGAACGCTGGCTGGCCAGATGGGTCTTCCAGCTGTGGCGGTTGAGCACCCGGCCCAGTTCCGGCAGATCCTTGGTCGCGCGGGCCCAGTGGAGGTTGACGATGATGTCATACCGGTGCCGGCTGCCGAAGGAGGTGTACCAGAGGTAGAGCAGAACCAGGCAGACCAGGCCGCAGCCGATGATCGCGCTGGCGTACTTCTGGGTGCCCGAAGCCATGCCGATCACGATCGAGGTGAGGATGTAGCTGGTGTCGAGCGTGTCGCGAAGGATGTTGCGGAAACGGACAATGGCGAACACGGCCATCATGCCAAAGGCGGTGACCAGGTTGTTCGAGAGGATCATCATCACCAGCGCCACGATGGAGGGGAGCAGGAGGATGGCGTTGACGAAGGACCTCGAGTAGGAGAGCCCCGAGTGCGTGAGCATGTAGATCCAAGCCAGGACCTGACCGGCGGCAAGCGCCACCAGCAGGCCCATGATCATGCCCGGCCAGTTCGCGGGGGCCGAACCAAAATCGCCATACAGAAACCAGTCCATTGTCAGTTGCCTTTGTTCGAGGTCGTCATTTCAAGCGGATTGCGAAGCCATGCCGCGCATCACTCCCGGGATCTCCCGGTTCATGCCCGTGCCAAACATGGCCGCGCGCCTAGGGTCCAGGCGATACTCACCCAGCAGGGCCACCCCATCCACATACTTTGCGGCGCCGCACTGCCGCAGGCCGAACACCCGGACCAGTTCGCGGAACCAGTTCGGAAAGCGGTTGGTAAACTTGAGCTCCAGCACGATGTCCCTGCCCCAGACCAGAATGGGATTCTCCATGTCCGGCTGCAGCCGCGCCGTCATCTCCGGCTCGGACCGGACCTCGCGGTCCATGGTCAACCGGGCGGAGTTGTCATCGTGCGGCACATACGCTTCCCGGTAGTAGGCGATGTGCACCTTGGGCTTGGCGTTGATGCCCACCATCAGGCGGCAGAAATTCTGCAGCGCCACCAGTTGCTTGGGTTCCTTGGAGACCAGGTGCTCGGGCTGGGGCAGCTGGCCGGCCATCAGCGCGTCCACGGCCTCCCGGCATACGCCGCCGCGCTGCTTCATGATGCAGTTGTTCATGCGCTTCTTGATCTCGAAGAAGACCGGCGCGTCCGGTTTGCCGGCGTAAAAACGCAGCCGCAGCTTGTAGCGGTTCTTGTCCCCGTTGATGGTGGCCCAGTAGGTCTTGAGATCGTCCGAGTCGAGGTAAAGGCTGTGGACCGGATAGCTGAAGTTCGGCTTGCCGACGCCATGCTCGTCCAGTTCGAGATACGAACGTACAAAATCCCGAATCTGCAACGCGACATCCTCGGTAATAATGTACTTCTGCTCGAAGCGGGAGGCTTGGAGCTTGTCTTTAGCCATAATCTCGCTGTGTGCTCTTCCAGCCGTCGCACGACCGCCGCCGTGCTCCCTAAATGGCCGGGTTTTCCTTCAAAAACATAGGCGCCTGCAAGTTGTCACTTAATTGACGCCTGACTGTCAAGTCCACCCGGCGGAACAAAATCCACCCCACGACCGATTCCCAAGCCCTTCTCTGAAGAGGGCTTGCTATTGTCGCATGAATGTTCCCGATGGGTTGGTAGCGAGCACGTTAGCGGCATACCGTTCGTTCGTCCAGACCATTTTTGCTCGATTGGGAAAACGTGCGGGCACTTCCGTGATCGGGAGAAGGCAGGCGCGGTGTGGTGCCTCCCGCCAGCGCATATACGGCAGCCAGCAGGATCCTACCATGGCCTCCTCACGCTCTGCCCAGGTGACCGAGTCACCCCATCAGACCGATCGGTCCGATGGAGTTCCGGTCCTCTGCTCCGTGCCGGCTCGGCCGGCCGGGACGACTCCCGCCATGGCTTTGTGATTCTTCTGGAAAATTGTTGTTGCGATTGTTGCACGATTGTGATTTATATAGCACTCATCCAAACGCGAATTCATGCATGGCATGGGCTCTCTTTACGCCCGTACTGCGTTCCTCAAGCCGTGCTTTGAAATGAGCTGAAAACCAATCAGAAGAATGAAAGAGACACCTATGCAACGCTCCTGCCTACGGCTTCTGACCATGGTCCTCGCACTGGCCGGGATGTCACTCCCATCCTTTGGCCAGGTGTTCACCACCACCCATGTTGGCGGCGGTGAACTCGGAGGAAACATCGTCGAAAACAGCCCCACCTCCTTCACCGCCACCGGTGGCGGCAACGACATCTGGGACGCCGCCGATGAATTTGACTTCTTCCACTATGACCAGACCGGCGATTTCGATGTCCGGGCCCGGGTGGATTCCCTTGAGCCGGCCGCGCGCTGGAGCAAGGCCGGACTCATGGCCCGGGAAAGCTTGGCGGGCGACAGCCGCATGGTGTTCAACCGCGTCACGCCCACCGGGCCCACGCTCAACGCCGACACGGGCGCCAACGACTCCCGCACCGCCTACCGCACCGGCAACACCGGTGGCGCCGGCACCAATGACGGCCAGCATGAGGATGGCACCGGCGAACCGGGCTTTCCCAATGCCTGGCTGCGCCTGCAGCGCGTCGGATCCGTGATCAACGGCTACGCCAGCCCGGACGGCTTTGACTGGCGACTGCAGCAGACCCTCGACACCGCCACCTGGCAGGCTGGAGCCCTGCCCGACACGATCCTGCTCGGCCTTGGAGTGAGCCGGCATGGCTCGGCGGCCGCGGGCGAACTGGCCACGGCGGAGATTCGCGACTTTGCGGACATCTCAACGGCCCCGGCGACCATCACGCGGCAGCCGCAGGATGCCACCACGGCGGTCGGCGTGCCGGTCTCCTTCAGCTTCGGTTCGGCCGGCGGTTATGATCACCTGACCATTCAATGGATGGCCAATGGCGTGGACATTCCCGGCGCCACGCAGCCGGTCCTCACCCTGAGCTCGCCGGTGCTGGGGGACAACGGGGTGGGTTACAGCGCCCGCATCACGAGCACCGTCAACGGTTCCACCGCCATCACGGGCTCGGGTGTGCTGACCGTGCTGGATGACGTCGAGGCCCCGACACTGGTCACCGCCCGGGCGCCCAGCTTCACAAAGGTCGAGGTTCGCTTCAGCGAGTCCGTGACGGACGGGACCGCTCTGGATCCCTTCAATTACGGGATCGACGGCCCCACCCAGCCCTACATCACCCAGGTCAGCCGCGTTTCCTCCACAACGGTGCAACTGAGCCTGGACGCGAAGCTTGAACCCAACGCGATCTATGCCGTGGTCGTCAGCGGCGTGTCCGACGGTGCCGGCAACGCCATCGCCGAAGGCAGCACCATTGAGTTCCAGTCGCCCTCCTTCTCCCGGGGCTGGATCAAGCGCGAGTACCATGGTGTCACGCCACGCTTCAACAGCACCGATGCCCAGCCCACCGGCGCCTACGGCGGCGGCGGCGTGGGCGACCTGCAGAACGTGCTCAACACCCCGGGCTATCCGGACGACACGATCACCTACGAGTGCTATTCCGACCGGGCCGAGTTCAACAACTACGACGAGGCGGAAAGCTACCTGATGCGCCTGGTCGGCTTTTACATCCCCGACGTGAGCGGGGCCCACACCTTCTACATGAGCTCGGATGATTACGGCGAATTGTGGCTGAGCACGGACGACGATCCGGCCAACGCTCAGCTCATCGCCACCGAGCCGGTTTGGAACGGCCGCCGCGCCTGGTCCTCGGTGGACCGCCGCAATGCGGCCGATCCGGAGAACCGGTCGGACCCCATCGAGCTGGTGGCCGGCCAGTTCTACTATATTGAAGCCATCGCCAAGGAGGGCGGCGGCGGTGACAACCTCGGTTTCGCGGTCCAGGTCCCCGGCCAGGACACGCCTCCGGCCAACGGATCCCTGCCGGCCTTGGGCATCAACCTCGCCAGCATCACCGCGGGGCTGAACAGCTCCGTCACCATCACCGCCGATCCCCAGGGCACGACGGTCGGTGAATTCGCCTCCGCCAGCCTTTCGGTCGGCTACGACGCCTCCACTGACGCCTGCCTCGGGGTGGGTACCGAAACCCCGAACGCGGTGGTGGGATGGCAGATTGACCGTCATGACGGCGCAGGCTGGGTGAACATTCCCGGCGCGCAGGGCAACCCCTACGTCACTCCGCCGCTGCCTCTCACGGCCAACGGCTACAGCTACCGTGCCGTCGTGATGGTGCCCGGCGCCCCCGAGGCCACCAGCGGCGAGGCGGTGGTCAATGTGGTGAACGACGTTGACCCGCCCGGGTTCACCCGCGTGTTCGCCTCCGACTTCACGACGGTCGAGGTGGTCTTCAACGAGTTGGTCACCGACTCGGCCCTCGATCCCTTCGGCTACACCATCTCGGGCCCGACCGCGGCCGTCGTGACCCAGGTGATCCGCATAAGCGGCACCACCGTCCAGCTCAAGCTCGACGCCAGTCTTGCGGCCGATGCCACCTACACCCTCTTCGTGAGCGGCGTGGAGGACTTCATCGGCAACGTGATCCCCGAAAACACCCCCGTCGAGTTCCAGGCGCCCTTCTACTCCCGGGGCTTCATCAAGCGTGAATACCACGGCGTGGTGCCGCGCTTTAACAGCGTGGATGCCCAGCCGGGCGGCATCTTTGGCGGCAGCGGCTCGGGTGACCTCAACACCGTGCGCAACAACCCCAGCTATCCCGAGGGCACCGTCAACTACAGCTGCTACTCCACCCGCGCCGACTTCAACGAGTTCGACGAGGCGGAAAGCTACCTCATGCGTCTGGTCGGCTTCTACCGCGCCAGCGAGTCGGGTCCGCACACCTTCTACATGAGCTCGGACGACTACGGCGAACTGTGGCTGAGCACCAACGAGGATCCGGCCAATGCGCAGCTCATCGCCATGGAGCCGACCTGGAACGGCCGTCGCGCCTGGGCCTCCACCGACCGCCGCAACGCCGCGGATCCGGAGAACCGCTCCGACCCGATCAACCTCGTGGCCGGCCAGTATTACTACATCGAGGCCCTGGCCAAGGAAGGCGGCGGCGGCGACAACCTGGGCTTCACCGTCCAGAAGCCGGGCGACGACACGCCCCCGGCCAACGGCGAACCCTCGGTGCCTGGCGTGGAACTGGCGGTGATCGTGACCGACGTGAACAGCTCGATCACCATCACCGAGAACCCGGTGGGCGGCACCGTCACCGAGAATAGCTCCTTGACCTTCTCCGCCAACGCGGATGCCTCCACCGACGCCTGCATCGGCGTCGGCACAGAGGTCGGCGGCGTGGTCATCGGCTGGCAGGTCAACCGCAACGATGGCAACGAGTGGGTCGATGTCCCCGGCGCCCAGGGCCGGACCTACACCACCCCGCCGCTCCAGCTCACCATGAGCGGCTGGCGGTATCGCGCCCAGTTCTTCCTCCCCGGTGCCGCGGCCAGCAGCGATGAGGCCGCGGTCCAGGTGATCGAAGACCTCGAGGCGCCCTTCATCGTCAGCGCGGCCAGCGTGGACGGCATCCAGATCGGTGTGCGCCTCAACGAACTCGTCACCGACAGCGTCAATGATCCGTTTGGCTGGGAGGTCAATGGCGGCGCCAACACCGTGACCGAGGCCTTGCTGCGGCCCGACGGCCGGACCATCCTCGTCAAGGTCAGCCCCGCCCTGACCCCGGGACCGTTCACCATCGCCAGTCTCTTCCTGCAAGACCTCGCGGACAACGTCAACACCGGCAGCAGCGTGGAAGGCTCCATGTGGATGGAAGGCGTGGCCGACATCGGCGGACCCGCTCCCGCGGGACAGCACTTCAGCGATCAGCCCGGCTCCGTCACCGTCATGGCCGGCGGCGCCGATGTCTGGGGAACCTCCGACCAGTTCACCTACGTGTTCAAGCAGGAGTCCGGCAACTATGACTACAAGGTCCGCGTGGACCGGCTCGACCACGTCGGCAACAACTGGGCCAAGGGCGGCCTCAACGTTCGGGAAAGCCTGGACCCTGGCGCGGCGACGCTGAACTGGGTGTATCCCACCCCGACCTCCGGCGCCAACGCCGTGGAAGGCGCCCGACGCGCCACAGCCGGCGGTGACATGGCCGACGTGGGCCAGCCTCGTGAACCGGTGAACCAGTTCCCCATGTGGGTGCGTGTCCGCCGGGTCGGCAGCGTGGCCTCCGCCTACTGGAGCCGGGACGGCCAGACCTGGACACCCAGCGGCGCGGAAAACCAGGATGTCCCCGGCTATCCGCAGGCCACCTACCTCGGCCTGGGCACCGTCTCTCACCTCAACGGAACCGCCACCACGGCGGTGTTCAGCGAGTTCGGCCCGGTGAACAACTATCCGGATGCCGTCATCACCCTCACGGGTCCCGATGACGCCTCCGTGGCGACCGGCAATCCCCACACCCTGGTGGTCAATGCCACGGTGCAGAATGCCCCGGCCGACCAGCTCTGGTATGAGTGGCAGATGAACGTGGGCGGCACCTGGGAATCCCTCGTCGTCCCCAACAGCCCGCAGCTCGAAGTCCTGGCTCCGGCCATCGGTGTCACCGACCAGTATCGCGTCATCGTGAGCGCGGGCGGCTCCAATCCGGAGACCAGCCGGGTGGCATCGGTCACCGGCATCTTGGACATCGTGCCTCCCACGCTGGTCTCGGCCGGCGGGGATGCCTCGTTCCTGCGCATCCGCCTCCGCTACAGCGAGCCGGTGGATCCGGGTACCTCCCAGGATCCTTTCGGGTATGGGGTCGCGGATTCAGGTGGCGGCACGTACTTCGTGACCCAGGTCCTACCCGGAGCTTCAAGTTCCGAGGTGGTGATTGTGCTGGATGCCACGACACCGATGCCGGCCGAGGAGGTGATCACCGTTACCGTCAACGGCGTGCTCGACAACGCGTCCAACGAGATCGCGCCCAACTCGACCATCTCCTTCCAGAGCTGGGTGTACAGCACCGGCTTCTCCCTGCGGGAGATCTACGATAATGTCACCATCGACGGGAATGGCGACGGGGACTCCGTTGATCCGGACGATCTGCGCGCCGATCCGAAGTACCCCGACAGCCCCGATGAGGTGAACTACCACACGCTCCTGGAAGGCCCGACCGACATCCGCGACAACTACGGCATCCGGGTGTCCGGCTGGCTGCAGCCGCAGGCATCGGGGGCGTATGACTTCTTCATCTCCTCCGACGACGGCTCGGAATTCTGGCTGAGCACGGACGACTCCCCGGCCAACACCCAGTTGGTGGCCTTTGAGCCGGTATGGAATGGGTCGCGGCAGTGGGTGACCACCGACCGGCGCAACGTGGACGCTCCGGAGAACCGCAGCACCACCCTGTTCCCCGACGGCATCAGCCTCGTGGCCGGCCAGCGCTACTATTATGAGGCGCTCATGAAGGAGGGCGGCGGCGGCGACAACGTCGGCGTGACCTCCATCGTGCACGGCAATCCGCTGCCCAACAATGGTGACCTGCCGATCGGCGGCGCCTTCAACCTGGTCGCCGTCGCCGATCCAAACGGCGCCGGCATCAACATCACACAGCAGCCACAGGACACCATCGCCGGCGTGAACTGCGGCGCGGCGGGCGACTCCGCCACGGCCTCCTTCTCGGTGGCCGCCACCGGCTTCACGGCCAGCGTCCCCGACCATGCGCTCTTCATCCAATGGCAGAAGAGCTCGGATGGCGGGGGTAGTTGGGCCAATGTGCCGGGCGGCAACAGCGCCACCCTGAACACCACCGTCTCCTCGGCCGATGACGGGGCGCTGTTCCGGGCTTCCATCCATGTGCCGGGTGCCGAGACCACGAGCGATGCCGCCACCGTCAATATCACCCAGGCGCCGCAGGTGGCCATCACCACCCCGCCGGACGGATCCACCGGGTCCATCTGCGTGGACGCGTTCATCTCCGCCTCCGCCTCCGATCCGGATGGATCGGTCGTGCGGGTCGAGTTCTTCGCCGAAGGCGTGGGCTCACTCGGTGCGGACACCGACGGCTCCGACGGCTGGAGCGTCACGCTGCCCTCGGCCATCCTCAGCCCGGGCGTGTTCGTCCTCACGGCTGTGGCCACGGACAACCTTGGCGTGAGCTGCACGTCGGCTCAGGCCGTCGTGACGCTGACCGACGAGACGCCGGTCTGCCAGGACAGCACGGTCACGGTGACCGAAGACACCTCGGTGACCTTCAACCTGGTGGCCAGTGATGACGACACCTCCCTGACCTACGCCGTGGTGGGCGGGCCCTCCGCCGGCACCCTTTCGGTCAACCCGGCCACAGGCCAGGCGACCTACGCGGGCGCCGCGAACTACTGCGGCCCCGACAGCTTCACCTTCCAGGTGACCGATCCCTGCGGGAACGCCTCGGGCGTCTGCACGGTCACGATCAACGTGGTCTGCGTCAACGACCCGCCGACCTGCGCGCCGGTGACCGCCGAGACCTGCGAGGAGCAGGCGGTGGACATCATCCTGTCGGGCAGCGACGTGGAGGGTGACGCCCTGACCTACAGCATCGCCACGGGTCCCGGCAACGGCACCGTGTCGATCAGCGGCAACGTGGCCAGCTACACGCCGGCCGCCAACTTCAGCGGCACCGACACCTTCACCTACCTGGTGACGGACACCTCCGGCGCCTCCTCGGCACCGTGCCCGGTGTCGATCACGGTCATCTCCGGCAACCACAGCCCGGTCGCCGTGATTGAAGTGGCGCCGACGCTGGATCTGGGACCGAACGTGCCGGGCATCCTGGTGCTGAGCCCGAACAACGTGGGCGCCTGCGTCACCCTGGACGGCACGGCCAGCTCGGATGCCGACGGCGACACCCTCTCCTACGTCTGGCTGGTGGACGGCGTTCCGGTCGGCACCGACGCGGTGCTGGAGAACGTCTGCCTCCCGGCGGGTGCCCGCGAGGTCACCCTGGTGGTCGATGACGGCAGCCCGGCCGATGGTCCGTGCGATTCGCCCAGCACGGGCGAGACCACCGTGGTAGTCGAGGTGATGCTGCTCAGCGCGGCCACCGAGGAACTGATCATGCAGGTCGATGAGGCCTCCCTCATCAGCCGCAAGAACAAGCAGCAGTTCTTCGCCACGCTGAAGAATGCGACCGCCTCGTTCGACCGCGGCAGCTACGGCGCCGGCATCAACCAACTGGAGTCCTTCCAGAACAAGGTCCGGGCCCAGCTGAAGGATGATCCTTCGACCGCTGAGGAATGGATCCGCATCGCGCAGGAAATCATCGACGGCGCCCAGACCCCGGTCGATTGCGACGGCTGCGTCGAGTAAGCCGCCACGTCACTCCCTTGAATTCAACCGGGGCCGGAGTTTTCCGGCCCCGGCTTTTTTTTGGATCGCAAAAAGCAGGTCCTATGGGACCGATGCGCCCTATGGCACGGCCCCCCCGAAGGGGGCTAGATGGGAATGAAACGTTCGGTACCACGGCTATGGAAAGGCCCCTCACCCCCGCCCTCTCCCGGCGGGAGAGGGAGCCGCAGTCCTCGTGGAGAGGACGGGTTCCAATCAGATGCCTTTCTCCACGCGGAAGATTGTGTTCCCTCTCCCCCCGGGAGAGGGCCAGGGTGAGGGGCCTTCGATTTCGGTCGTGCTTTAGGGCCAGCCCTTAACTCCAACACGTTGCACATCGAGTTTCTTAAACGCACCTATGCGACGGATATGACCTATAAGATTCCTCTGCTGGCGGCGTGGCTCCTTGGCGGGGTGGCCACAATGACGGCGGCCCTTGTCCCGCCGCCCGTTCCGCTCACCGTGACCCCGGGTGGTCGCGCCGGTTTTGAGGCGGTCCCGTCGTCGCAGAGTGGTGTGCTCTTCACCAATCTCCTCTCCCGGGACCGGCACCTGACCAACCAGATTCTCCTCAATGGATCGGGTGTCGCGGCAGGGGATGTCGATGGCGACGGCTGGTGTGACCTCTACTTCTGCGGCTTGGACGGCGCCAATGCTCTCTATCGCAACCTGGGCGGTTGGCGTTTCGAGGATGTCACCGCCCAAGCCGGTGTCGGCTGTCCCGGCCAGGATTCCACCGGCGCCTTGCTGGCGGACCTCGATGGCGACGGAGACCTGGACTTGGTGGTGAACTCCCTCGGACGCGGCACGCGTTTTTTCTTCAATGACGGAATGGCCCGCTTCACCGAGCCGTCTGAGCCGCTCAATCTCACGCGGGGGGCGATGTCCCTCGCCATGGCGGACATGGACGGGGACGGGGATCTGGATCTTTACCTCACCAACTACCGCCTGCAGACCCTGCGGGATCAGCCCAAGACGCAGTTCTCCTTCCAGGTGCTGGAGGGGCAGCCGGTGGTGACCTCGATCAACGGCCGGCCCTTGACCGATCGGGAATACACCAACCGTTTTGTGTTTCGCATCATGACCAGCGACACCGGAGGGCGCTTCCTCCACGAGGAGCAGGGGGAGGCGGACTTGCTGCTGAGCAACGACGGGAAGGGAGGGTTCCATCCCGTGCCCTTCACCGAAGGCGCCTTCCTCGACGAAGGCGGCCGGTCCCTTGAGGCGCCGCCCTTCGACTGGGGGTTGTCGGTCATGTTTCGTGACCTCAATGGCGACCATGCCCCCGATCTCTACGTCTGCAATGACTTCAAGTCGCCCGACCGGGTCTGGATCAACGACGGCCGCGGGCGCTTCCGGGCACTGCCCCTTGCCGGACTCCGCCACACCAGCCTCTCCTCGATGGGGGTCGATGTGGCCGATCTCAACCGCGACGGGCACGACGACCTATTGGTGGTGGATATGTTGAGCGTGGACCATTACCGGCGCCTGACCCAGCGCATGGAGTTCAAGCCGGAACACCTTCCTCCCGGCGCGGTGCTCACACGGCCCCAGTATCCGCGGAACACCCTCTTCCTCGGTCGCGGCGACGGCACCTACGCGGAGTTGGCCTGCATTGCGGGATTGGAGGCGACGGAATGGTCCTGGACCCCGGTGTTCATCGATGTCGATCTGGACGGCTACGAGGATCTGCTCGTGTCCAACGGCTTCGAACGGGATGGCATGAACATCGATGCGCTGCGCCGGATGGAACTCATGAAACGTGAGCGCGAACGCACCGTCGAGGAATTGCTGCGCCTGCGCACCGAGTTCCCACCGCTCCACACCCCGAACCAGGCATTCCGCAACGAGGGCAACCTCACCTTTCGCGAGCAGGGGGCGAACTGGGGATTCGACGCGTCCGGCGTTACCTACGGCATCGCCCTGGCCGATCTCGACAACGACGGCGACCAGGACGTCGTGACCAGCAACCTCAACGCCCCGCCCGGACTCTACCGAAACCGCAGCAGCGCCCCGCGCCTGGCCGTCCGCCTCCAGGGCCGTGCACCCAATACCCAGGGCATCGGCAGCCGCATCCGCGTCCTGGGCGCCGCCGTGCCCCAGTCGCAGGAGATGATTTCCGGCGGACGCTACCTGTCCGGCGACCAGGCGCTACGCGTCTTCGCCGCCGGACCCGGCCCCATGACCATTGAAGTGGATTGGCAGAGCGGGCGCCGGAGCCGGATCACCAACGCCCTGGCCAATCACCTCTACGTGCTGGTCGAACCCGACGACCCACCACCCGCCCTCGCGCCGCCACCCCGGCCCGACCCGTTCTTCGAGCCGGTTCAAGACTGGCCCGGGCACCGGCACGAGCAGCGCGCCTTCGATGACTTCGAACGCCAGCCCATGCTGGCCCATCAGCAAAGCCGTCCGGGTCCGGGCCTGGCCTGGGTGGATCTGGACGAGGACGGGTGGGAGGATCTGGTCATCGGTTGCGGTGCCGGCGGGCACCTGGCCTTGTTTCAGAACAACGGGCGCGGAGGCCTGGCGCCATTCGCCGCCCACGGACCCGTCCTCGACCGCGATGTGACGGGACTGGTGGCATGGACGCCGCCGGGCGCGACGCGGCGCGTGCTGGCCGCGGGTCTTTCCAACTACGAGGATGGGCGTCCCGACGGAAGGTCGGTTCAGTTCCTGGCCACGCAGCCGACCACGTTGCCGGCCGGATTACCAGGGCAGGCTTCCAGCACCGGTCCGCTTGCCTTGGGCGACGTGGACGGGGATGGCGATCTGGATTTGTTCGTCGGCGGCCGCGCCCTTCCGGGCCGATGGCCGGAGCCCGCGGATTCCATGTTGTTTCGCTGGGAGAAGGACCGCTTTGGAAAGGCGGAGGATGCGGGTGGACGATTGAAGGCATTGGGATTGGTTCAAGGCGCGGTGTTCAGCGACCTGGACCAGGATGGAGATCCGGACCTGGTGCTGGCCACCCAATGGGGCCCGGTGCGCGTGCTGGTCAATGAGCATGGCCTGCTGGCGGACCGGACCGCGGCCCTGGGCTTGGAGCGGTACCGTGGCTGGTGGAACGGGGTGGCAACCGGCGACTTCGATGGAGACGGACGGCCGGACATCGTGGCGTCGAACTGGGGGCGCAACCATGTTCACCAACGGTGGCTGGACCATGACTTGACCCTGGTCGGCGGCGATCTGGATGGCAATGGAACCTTCGAGACCGTGGAGGCCTATCGTCGCGAAACGGGCGGCCCGCTATGGCCGCTGCAACCCCTCCACCTGGCGCGATTGGGGCTGCCTGCCATCGGCGCCTTCTTCTCCACGTGCGATGCCTATGCACGCGCTGACTTGTCCTCCATATATGGACCCGCACTGGATCAGGCTCGCCGTTGGGAGGTGAATCATTTGGACAGCACCCTCTTTCTCAACCGGGGCGATCATTTTGAAGCCCGACCCCTGCCCGGTCCAGCCCAGTGGGCGCCGGCATTCGCGGTGTGCGTGGCCGACTTTGACGGCGACACGCGCGAGGATCTCTTCCTCAGCCAGAACTTCTTCGCCGTGCACCCCGAGCTTTCCCGCATGGACGCCGGACGGGGCCTGATCCTGCTCGGGGACGGGCATGGCGGATGGCAGGTGGTGCCGGATGGTGAGAGCGGCCTGGATCTCCACAGTGAGCAACGCGGCGCGGCCCTGACTGACCTCGATGGAGACGGGCGTGTGGATCTGGCCGTGGGCCAGAACGCCTGGGACACCCGGATTTACCGAAACAACCGCGGCGCGCCGGGTCTCCGGTTGCGACTGGAAGGGGGCACGACCAACCGCGATGCCATCGGGGCGTCGGTCCATGCGGTGTATGGAGGTCAACCGGGGCCGGTCCGCGAGGTGCAGGCCGGGAGTGGGTACCTGAGCCAGAACGGCCTGGTAACGGTGTGGGGCGGGGCGCCATCCCGGTTCCAGGTCCGTTGGCAGGACGGCACCCGTGCTGAGGTGGACGTGCCCGCCGGGGCGCGCGAGGTGGTGATTCGGAAGGGAGCGACCTTGCCTCGCGACCCTGCGCGATGACAAGATGACCGATCATGCATGATACGCACAGGAGCGTGGATCGAGGCGAAGGTTCTCGCTCTTACTCCTACTCCTACCCTTTACCCGAAAAGAACGACCCACATGTTGTCGTTTTGCAGGGGCCCCTCACCCCAACCCTCTCCCGGCGGGAGAGGGAGCCGCAAACCTCGTGGAGGGTAAGGGTTCAGATCGGAAGGCTTTCTCCACGCGGAAGACGATACTCCCTCTCCCGCCGGGAGAGGGCAGGGGTGAGGGGCTTGGCAAAACGACAAGATGTGGGTCGCTCTTTTCGGGTCGAGGGTCAGAGCAAGCATGGGATGAAGCCGGCAGATCTGGCGGCGACAACGCCTCGACTCGCGGACTTCGTCAGGCGCCCCGGGCTGGGGGGCGCCCTGCTGGCCTTGTGCGCCTGCCTCTCCTCGTCCGCCGCGGAGCCGGATCCCTTTGTGCGGGCGACGTTGGACACCTTGCGCGCGCGTCAAACGACCCAGGAGGCGAAGGCCCGCGTGATGAAGGCGCGACGCGATTTTCATTTCACCCACGGCGAGAAGGCCAGCGGCATCAACTTCACCCATCTCATCGTGGATGACGCCGGGCGCGACTACAAAGCCATTCATTATGATCATGGCAACGGTGTGGCGGCTGGCGATGTGGACGGCGACGGGCGGCTCGACCTCTACTTCACCAGTCAACTCGGGGCCAACCACCTTTACCGCAACCTCGGGGAAGGCCGGTTCGAGAACATCACGCGCCGCGCCGGGGTGGAGCTGGGCGCGGCGATTTCGGTGGGGGCCGCGTTTGCCGACGTGGACAACGACGGTGATCCGGATCTGTTCGTGACCACGGTGAAGTTCGGAAATCACCTCTTCGAGAACCTGGGCGAAGGCCGCTTCCGCGACATCACGCGGCAGGCCGGTGTCGAGTATTCGGGGCATTCCTCGGGCATCCTCTTCTTCGATTACGACCTCGATGGATGGCTGGATCTGTTCGTGGTGAATGTCGGCGTCTATACCACCGGCCAGACCGGCCGCGGCGGGTATTATGTCGGCCTTGCCCAGGGCTTTACCGGGCACCTTGATCCCGCCCTTTCCGAGCTCAGCATCCTTTACCGGAACCAGGGCGATGGCACCTTCCGCGATGTGACGGCCGAGACGGGCCTGAGGGATGTGAGCTGGAGCGGCGACGCCACGTTCGCCGACCTGAACGAGGATCGTTACCCGGATGTGTACCTGCTCAACATGCAGGGGGATGACCACTACTACGAGAACGACCAGGGGCGACGGTTTGTGGACGCGACCGCACGGCATTTTCCCAAGACCCCCTGGGGCGCCATGGGCGTGAAGTTTTTTGACTTCAACCAGGATGAGCGGCTCGATCTCTGCCTGACCGACATGCATTCGGACATGACGCCGCGCCAGAACAAGGAGACCGCGCTGGACCGCACCGACCTGGAGACGCGCAAGAGCGAGGCCTATTGCATGGCCGAGTTCACCGATGCCTTCCTCCAGGGCGCCTCGAACAACATCTTCGGCAACGCCTTTTACATCAATCGCGGCGCGGGCCGGTTCGAAGAGGCTTCGGATCGGCTGGGACTGGAAACCTACTGGCCCTGGGGGGTGAGTGTGGGCGACCTCAACGCCGATGGATTCGAGGACATCTTCGTCGCCGCCGGCATGGGATTCCCCTTCCGATACGGCATCAACTCGCTCCTCCTCAACGAGGGGGGGCAGCGGTTCTTTGATGCCGAATTCCTGCTGGGCGTCGAGCCACGCCCCGATGGACGCCTGACCCGGATCTGGTTCACGCTGGATTGCGACGGCGCCGACAAGGGCCGGCCGGAGTGCCAGGGCAAGAGCGGCCGCGTCTCGATCGCCGGCACCCTGAGCACCCGCTCCGCGGTCATCCTTGACCTCGACGACGACGGGGACCTGGACATCGTGACCAACGAATTCTTTGATCACCCCCAGGTGCTGCTAAGCGATCTCTCCGGGAAGGAGGGGCTGCACTTCATCAAGATCCGCCTGGTCGGACGCCGCTCCAACCGGGACGGGTTGGGGGCGCAGGTCCGCGTCAAGGCCGGCGGGAAAACCTTCTTCCAGCAGCATGACGGCAAGTCCGGGTATCTGGCCCAGAGCGCCATGCCTCTCTATTTCGGCCTGGGCCAGGCCGACCGGGTGGAGTCGGTCGAGGTGCGCTGGCCCTCGGGCCGGCGGCAGGCCATCACGGAGGACCGGGGAATCAACACCCTCTGGACCCTCACCGAACCCGAAGACCAGCCATGAAGCGGGGCGGGGACGGACTGGCTAAAGCCAGAACTACGAACGGGGGTCTTCGCGTTTGTAGTCCTGGCTTTAGCCAGTCCAACTTTTTGGCCCTGCTTCTCCTGGCCTTCCCCGCCATGCGACTGGGAGCCGCCCTGACCTGGGAGGAGCGGGATGGCTACCGCGTCGCAGCCCTGCCCGTGGCTCAGGAGGGGAGGGACGGCTTTGAGTCGGTCGATCCCCGCATCGCGGGCGTGCCGTTCACCAATCACCTCGACCGGATGAGCGCCGCACGGAACCAGATCCGCATGGTCGGTTCCGGCGTGGCGTTGGCCGACGTCGATGGCGACGGCTGGTGCGATGTCTTTCTTTGCCGCCTGGAGGGGCCCAATCAACTCTACCTCAACCAGGGGGGATGGAAGTTCAGGGAAACCACGCCCGGGGCCGCCGCGTGTCCGGACCAATACTCCACAGGGGCGGCCTTCGCGGATGTGGATGGTGATGGCGATCCCGACCTGCTCGTCAACGGCATCGCGGTCGGCACCCGGTTGTTTCTGAACAACGGCTCCGGACAATTCGAGGCCGCCGCCAATGCCGGCCTGCGCCACGACCGGACCGGCACCTCGCTCGCCCTTGCGGATGCCGAGGGCGACGGCGACCTGGATCTGTATGTGGCAAACTACCGTTCCACCACCGTGCGCAGCACCGGTCTTTCCTTCCTCAATGTCGATGGCCGTCGCACCCTGCGTCCCGAGGACAAGGACGAGTTCGACGTCACGCCCGACGGGTTTCTCCGTGAGAAGGGCGAGGCCGATTGCCTCTACCTCAACGACGGCGCGGGTCACTTCGAGGAGGTGTCCTGGACCGGCGTCCGGTTTCTCGACGAACGCGGCGAGCCGTTGGCGGAGGCCCCGCGGGACTGGGGGCTTTCGGCGATGTTTCGGGACATCAACGGCGACGGCGCGCCCGACCTTTACGTGTGCAACGATTTCTGGAGCCCGGACCGCATCTGGATCAATGACGGTGCCGGCCGGTTCCGGGCGCTCTCCCTGCAGGCGGTGCGCCACACCAGCGCCTTTTCCATGGGGGTCGATTTCGGAGACCTCGACCGCGACGGCCACGATGACTTCATCGTGCTCGACATGATGAGCCGCGATCACGCCCGGCGCATGCGCCAGCTCTTCATGAGTGGCGGCGTGCCGCCCGTCATTCCGGGCTTCCATGCGGATCGTCCGCAGTACGAGCGGAACACCCTCTTTCACAACCGCGGCGACGGCACCTACGCCGAGATCGCCCCCTACGCGGGCGTGCATGCCTCCGAATGGTCATGGAGCGTGCTCCTGCTGGACGTGGACCTCGACGGTCTGGAGGACATGCTCATCACCACCGGTCACCAGTTCGACACCCAGGATGCCGATGCCACCGAACGCCTCGACCGCATGGAACCCCTGCCGCCCGGCCGGTTCGGCGAGCGCCTCCTGGCGCATCCGCCTTTGCACCTGCCCAACATCGCCTTTCGCAACCGCGGCAACCTGACCTTCGCCGAGATGGGCGCCGAGTGGGGATTTGATCAGGTCGGCGTGTCCCATGGCATGGCCGTGGCCGACCTGGATCTCGATGGCGATCTGGATGTCGTGGTCAACAACCTCAATCGAAACGTGTCCCTCCTCCGCAACACCTCCCCCCAACCCCGCCTCGCTGTTCGGATCAAGGCCGCCTCCGCTGCCGCGTCAGGGATCGGCGCCCGGCTCCTTCTCGAGGGTGGTCCAGTTCCCCAGCAGCAGATCATGCTGGCCGGGGGGCGGTATCTTTCCGATGACGACGATCTCCGCGTGTTTGCCGCTCGTGATGACGACACCCGCCACGTGCTTGAGGTGGCCTGGCCCGATGGCCGGCGTTCGCGATGGGAGGGGCTGCGGGCCAATCATCTCTACGAAATCCAGGCGGACCCCGAACGCGCTTTCAAGGCGCCCCCTGCCGCGAACCCGGCAACCACCGCTCCCCTGTTCAACGAACTCACGTCCATCCTCCAGCACCGTCACCGTGAGGTGTCCTTTCCCGACTTTGACCGGCAACCCCTGCTGACGCGGCGTCTCAGCCAGACCGGGCCCGGCATCTCGTGGTGGGATTTCAACGGCGACCAGCGCCTGGACCTGTTGGTGGGCACCGGGCGCGGTGGTCGGCCGGCAATCCTGCTCAACCAAGGCAGCGGCGCCTTCCGGCAGGTTCCGTTTCCGGGGGACTTCCCCTCCGCCCAGGGAGACACCACCTCCCTCCTTGGCGCGGTTGTGGATCAAGGGCAATCGCTCCTGTTCATCGGGCAATCCTGTCTTGAGTCCGGCCAGACCAACCCACCCGGAGTGTTGATCTACGAAGTGTGGGCCGGCGGGGTCAACCTGCAGGACACACTCACGTTCCCGGGGGGTGATGTCGGACCGCTTGCACTGGGGGATGTGGACGGGGACGGCGACCTGGATCTGTTCGTGGGCGGGCGGTCCCTGCCCGGACGCTATCCCGAGCCGGCCCCCTCGCGTTGGTATCGCCGCCACGGGGACGCCTGGGAGTTGGGCGGCGAATGGCCCGCGTTGGGCGTGGTGAGCGGCGCCGTGTTCAGCGATCTGACCGGGGATGGGTTTCCTGAGCTCATCCTCGCCTGCGAATGGGGCTCCCTGCGCGTGTTTGAAAACCAGCGAACCAGTTTTGCGGATCGCACGGCGGCGTGGGGCTTTGCGGAATGGCTGGGCTGGTGGCAGGGCGTCGCCACCGGCGATTTCAACAACGACGGGCGCCTGGACATCGTGGCGGCCAACGTGGGCGAGAACACGCTCTACCGGGAATACGACGATGTCTGGCTTTATTATGGTGACTTCGCCGGCCGCGGCATGGTGGACGGCGTGGAGGCCCATCACGACCCGGTCCTGGATGCCGTGGTGCCTCGGGCTCGCATGGACCAACTGGCAAAGGCACTGCCGTTCGTGCGCGCGACGTTTGGCACTCACGCCGCCTATGGCCAGGCCGGCGTGGAGGCCATCCTGGGAGACCGTCTTGCGCTGGGGCAGAAGCTCCACCTCAACACCCAGGCCAGCATGCTCTTCCTGAACCGGGGATCCAACTTCACCGCGCGGCCGCTGCCGCGAGACGCCCAGTGGGCTCCAGCTTTCGGGACGGTGGTGGCCGATTGGGACGGTGACGGCTTGCAGGATTTGTTCCTCAGCCAGAACCTTTTCGCGGTGGCCGACCCCGATTCGCGCAGCGACGCAGGACAAGGACTGTTGATGCGGGGCGATGGACGGGGTGGGTTTGTTCCCTGGTCGGCTCGGGCCGCCGGGATTCGTTTGCAAGGGGAGCAACGGGGCGCGGCGGCTGGAGATTTTGATCAGGACGGCCGCATGGACCTGGCCGTGGGGCAAAACGGTGGGAGCACCGCCCTCTTCCAGAACCAGGGCGCAGTGGCGGGCATTCGAATTCATCTACAAGGCCCTCCCGCCAACCCGGCCGGTTTGGGCGCTTTGGTGCGCCCGGTCTTTCAGGATGGTCCGGGACCCATCCTTGAAATTGGGGGAGGGGGTGGCTATCTCTCGCAGAACGGCCCTCCCATCATCACGGTGGGGACGCGGCAGTTGGAATCGCTTGAAATCACTTGGCCTGGAGGGAGGCGGCAATCCATGCCGGTGAACGAAGGTGAGCGGGAAGTCACCCTTCGATGGGGTGATCGTTGATGGTCCGATTGGCACTTCTTACTCTTACTCTTACTCATACGCTTACTCCTTTTGGGTCACCCACTTTTCATGACGCCCGTTTGGCAGCACACCACGGATTCGGCCTCCTGATCCCGCCTCCTGACGTCGGCGGCTACTTGCTCCTCTAGTTTGTTGATATGACGGTCTTAATGAAAATGGGCGGACGTCAGCATGCAGCGGCATCGGAGCGAAGCGACCTCGGGCAGGTCTTCAGCGGTGGAGGGAATCTGCGACGCGGGAGATTTGCGCTTTTCTTCCTTGCATTACCAAGGCCACTTGTTTACAGATAACCCATCCTCAGGAATTAAATTGTCGTGCAGTCTGCTCGCGTTCGCGGAGGTCCGTCTGCGCGGGTGGGTTTGGCTGCGCGGCAAGACAACAAGAATGAGTAACAAACTATGCGTGGTATGAATGTTTCAAAACTAACAGGCTCGAAGTATCGAGTTTCTGGCTCTGGCGGCCGCATGTTCGGCCGAATCACCAAGGTAATGATGGGTGCTCTCCTGCTCGTTCCTATGCTGGGGAATGCGCAACAGACCACCGTCTCCTTCCAGGAAGGGATAGACAGCTACGTGGGCACCCAGGACACGGCACTTGCCGGCGCAAGTCCGACAGTCCCTCAAGGGGCCAATGCTTCGTTCACGGTGGACGATAGTGACGGCGGTTTGCCGGTACATGGTCTCGTTCGCTTCGAGAACATCTTCGGCGCCGGTGCGAGCCAGATTCCTCCCGGTGAGGCGATCGTCCAGGCGACCCTGACCTTCTGGACTTCCAACCCCGGCAACGACATCCAATTCCACCGGATGTTGGTAACATGGGATGAAGCCTCGACGTGGGACAGCATGGTGGGCGGCATCTCGGCGGATGACATCGAATCCACCACCACCTTTAACGGCCCCATGTCCCCGCGTCCTGCAAATCAGTTTCATTCGGTGGACGTCACAAGCGATGTGGCTGCCTGGCAGTCTGGTGCCATCAACTACGGTTGGTTCATGATGAACATCGCCGGAACTTCTGGGGATGGTGGTTGGGACTTGGACACCTCCGAAGCGGCGACCCTGAACCGGCGCCCGATGCTGACCGTGACCTACGGCGCGGCCAGTCCTCCCGTGAACGACGATCCCTCCCTTCCAGCCGACGTCACCCTGCTCCAGGGCCGTGACGCCGATTTGGAAGTCCAGGTGTCCGGCGTGCCGACCCCGACCCTGCAGTGGTACAAGGACGGCGGCCTCCTGACCGGTGAAACCGGCGCCACTCTGAGCCTCACCGATGTCCAGCCCATGGTGGACGACGGCCTTTACTATTGTGTGGCCATGAACTCCAGCGGCACCATCACCTCGCGCACCGCGACCGTGACGGTGAACCTTGACAACGTTCCGCCCCTTCTCGCTTCGGGCTACGTGCTGCGCGACGGCACTGTCGAGCTGAACTTTGACGAGGACATGGACCCGATCGGGTTCGACACGTTCGGCATGTGGTTGTATCCCACGCCGGAAGGCCCCGGCTCGATCAACGCCATCAACTTTGCCTCGGCCACCCTGACCAATGGCTCCACCTGGATCGCCACCACACTTGACCCGATCACGCCCGGTGAGAACTACTCCATCTACATCGGCGCCGGAGCGGTCCGGGACTTCTACGGCAACAACAATGCTGAGATCGACCAGGACTTGGGCAGCGAAGTGCTGGTGTTCGCCATCGACGACAACCCGCGCTGGCGCTACGACCAGTCCGGCACCGAGCTGGTGACCATCTCGCCCGCGTTCTACGAGGCCGGCTTTGACGACAGCGCCTGGCCGGTCGGCGCGGCCCTGCTCGGCATCGAGTCCGACCCCACGCCGGAACCTATCCGCACCCCGGTCCTCAACACATCCGCCGGTGGACCCACCACCACCTACTACCGCACCCTGTTCACACTGCCGGGTGTCACGGCCTCTTCCGTGGTTCAGTTGCGGGCCCGGACCGTCCTCGATGACGGCGTGGTGCTTTACCTCAATGGCGGCGAGGCGTTTCGCATCGGCGTTCCGGCCGGGCAGAACTCGACCACCTTCGCCAGCCGCGAGGTTGGTAGTGGCGCCTACGAAGGTCCCTTCGACCTGGATCCCAGCTCGTTGACCGACGGCCAGAATCTCCTGGCAGGCGAACTCCACGCCGCATCCGCCGGCAGCTCGGACAACTTGTTCGGAGTCGAACTGATCGCCTTGGTCTCCACCATCATCCAGGCCGCGCCCTCCATCACTACCCAGCCTGGCTCCACCACGATCGCCGAGTATGATCCCCTCACCCTGACCGTGGCAGCCGACGGCACCCCGCCGCTCGCCTACCAGTGGACCAAGGGCGGCGTGGACATCGTCGGCGAGACCAACAACACCCTGGCCGTGACCTCGGCCGCTCCTTCCGATTCCGGAACCTATGCCGTCCGCGTAACCAACAACCTCGGCACGACCACGAGTACGGACGCCGTGGTGACGGTCACCGCCGACACGGTGGCTCCCACCCTGGTCAGCGGTGTGGCCAGCTTCAACAACACCGACATCGTCCTGGTCTTCTCCGAGCCCCTGGTCGATGTCGGCGCCACCAACCTCGCCAACTACTCGGTGACTTTCCGCGTGGGCGGCGGCAGCGTGGCCGTGCTCGATGCCACCATCGCCGGCGACACCGTGACCCTCGTCACCGCCCCGCGCGCGCAGGACAACTACAACGTCTCCGTCGGAAACGTCACCGACCTCGCCGAGACGCCCAATGTGATCGACCCGAACCCGACCGTGCTCGAGCTGGGCAGCCAGATCGTGGTGCTGGACGCCGGAGCTGGCGTGCCCTGGCGCTACGATGACACCGGCGCGGATCTGGGCACCGACTGGCGCCTGACCAGCTACGATGACAGCACCTGGGACACAGGCGATCCGCTCTTCTACATGAAGATCGGCACCGATGGCATTTGGGACATCCCGGCCCTCACTCGAATGGAGCCGACCAACGCCGCCGGGACCGATCGCATCATCACCTACTACTTCCGGCACACGTTCGACCTGGATGAGGATCCGGCGGTCACACCGCTCCTGTTCCGCTACATCCTGGATGACGGCGCGGTCTTCTATGTCAACGGCCAGGAAGTGCTGCGCGTCGGCATGCCTGCTGGTACGATTACCAACCAAACCCTGGCCGCCCGCACCGAGGGCAACGACCAGTTCTGGGAGGGCCCGGATGCCGTGCCCGGCGCGGCGTTCCAGCAGGGCAGCAACCTCATCGCGGTGGAAGTCCACCAGGTCAACGCCACCAGCTCGGACGCCGCCTTCGCGCTGCAGGTCTTGGCGGTGCTGACCGACGCCCCGGTGCCGATCATTGTTGGCATCAGCGAGGACGTCAGCGGCAACGCCATCATCACCCACAACGGCGCCAGCGCCGGTGTTCCGCTCTACATCCAGGAAGCCACCGTGCTGCAGGATGGCTCGACCGTCTGGACCACGCTGCCGGGCGGCCCGCACGCCAGTCCCTTCAACGCTGGCCAGGCCAACGGTAGCCGCTTCTTCCAGGCGACGGACACGCCGTAAGAAGGCCGATTCGTACCACGCTAATCACGAAGGCCGATCCCGATTCCGGGGTCGGCCTTCACTTTTGGCCGGGGTATCCCTCCAAGGATTTCTCCCGCCAAGCCGCAAAGACGCCAAGCTCGGATTCCTCGTCACGTGGCATGATTTCCTTGGGAGCCTGCTCGCCATCCGCCGGGAATCATGTAGCCGCCGACGTCAGGAGGCGGATGGTGAAAAGGGTATCGCCACCCGAAACCGCCTCGTGACCACGTGGAACGTGGCCGGTCTCTTGGCGGCTACTTCACGAACCGCCGGTTAATACCTGTAGCCCCGGATGCCTCCCCCGCCGTAATAGTAATAGGGGTAAGGACCGTAGTAGTAATGGAAGGATGGGTAGTAGTAGGGAGGGGGGTAGTAGTATGGGTAGTAGTAGTATGGGGGCGCGTAGCGACGGGGGGTTTGGAGGAGGAAATCGATGATCTCCGAATGCACCCCCGCCTGCTGGAGGCGTTCCACATCGGCAGACGAGAGGTAATAGACCGCCTTGCTGCGGCGCAAGTGGTAAAGGATCTGGTCGTCGGGCACCTGCTCTTGCACCATGTATTCGATGTCGCTCAGCTCCAAGGGATCGAACTTCTCCGCCTTGGCCTGGATCATGGGCTTGATCTGGCGGGTCTGAAGGTCCTGCAGGTAGGCCTTGTGGGCCGCGGAGAAGGCGCAGCCGGAAACGGCCAAGGCGAGGAGCAGCGTTGCCGCCGCAGGGACGGCCCGAGTCGAAAGTGGGGTGAGTCTGTTCATGGCCTGGTTCTCATAGGTCACCCCTAAGACGAATCCTGTCAATCCGTGGCTGCGCTCTGTGTTAAGGAATGGGGCGCTGGCAGCACGCCCCGCACCCGATGACAACGCTCGGGGGCAGCTACCGCTGTTTCTTTCAACACAGAGCGCACAGAGAATCGCAGAGGGTCACAGAGGTTCGGAAGCCGGGAGTGAAGGCCGATGAGGTTGGGGCTTTGCGTGAAGCGTTATCCGTCACGGGACACGTAGCCACCTCCGTTAGGGGGTGGACGGATCATTCCGCAGTCGTGTGGACTTCACGACAGAGACCGCCGCTCCAAAACCCTCCTCTGTGGCCCTCTGCGCTACTCTGAGAGCTCTGTGTTAAGGAATGAGGCGCCGGCAGCACGGCCCGCACCCGATGACAACGCTCGGGGGGGCAGCTAACGCTGGTTCATTCAACACAGAGCGCACAGAGAATCGCAGAGGGTCACAGAGGGGCGCCCGCCTAGCTCGAACGGCCGCCGAGGCTGATGAGGTGCTTTTCGGTGCGCAGATACATGCGACCGTTGGACACGGCCGGGGTGGCGTGGCTGAGTTCGTTCAGTGGGTTCCGGCCCAGCACTTTGAAACTGTCGCCAGCCTCCAGGACCACCACTTCGCCAGTGGTGGAGATGCAGTAAATCCGGTTGCCCACGCAGATGGGTGAGCCGAAGAAATCGCCGCCCACCCGCTCGCGCCAGCGTTCCTCGCCGGTCGGTGCATGGATGCAGGTGACGATGCCGCCATCGCTCCAAAGGTAGAGCAGATCGCCCACGGCCACGCTGGTCGGCACATAGGGGGCCGACCGCCGCACTTCGTAAGCCAGCTCCGGTTTCTGGCCGGGTGACGCAGGGGGCTTGACGGCGACCACGTAATTGCCGCCGGCCCCGCTGCCGCAGGAACCGATGATCACTCCGGAGGCCAGCACGGGCGAACTGACGCTGCGCTTGTCAAAGGCGGCCTCATACTCCCACAGCACCGTCCCGGTCTTGGGGTCCACTCCGTAGATGCCGTGCGCCCGGCTGTTGAAGATCAACTGGGGTTCCCCCTCGGCGGGTTGAAACACGCAGGGGGTGGAATAGGCTGTCAGGACGTTGTTGCGCGGGGTTTGCCAGATGGTCCTGCCGGTGGCGGTGTCCAGCGCCAAGATGGAGCTGGGTCCGAGCTGTTCGTTGGGCACGATCACCATGTTCTCGTAAAGCATGGGCGACACGCCACCCCCGTGCTGGCTCTTGAACGGGCCGAGGTCCCGTTCCCAAACGGTTTCGCCTGCGTGATCCAGCGCCGTGACGGTGTAGCTCTCAGGGGCGGTCCAGGAGACATAGACGCGGTCCTTGTCCACGGCGGCGGAGGCGGAAGCGAAGCTGTTGAAGCGATGCAAGGTCACGGGAGGAAACGCCAGGTCGCGGCGCCAGAGCTGCGTGCCGTCCTTGGCGTCCAGGCAAAGGAGGATCATGCCGCCGCCCGGCCCCATCGAGGAGGTGACAAAGATCTTGTCGCCCCAGAGCACGGGCGAGGAATGGCCGGAGCCGGGCAGCGCCACCTTCCAGTTGTAATCCTTTTCGGCCCAGGTCACGGGGATGGTCGTGGCATCGCTGTGCCCGGCCCCGTTGGGTCCCCGAAAGCGGGTCCAATCCTGGGCCTGGAGTGTGGTGCAAACGGTGAACGTGGCCAGGAGGCCCCAGGAATAGGTCGTGGCAGTCATCATTATCTTCATCCTGTGATCCTGATTATCTTCCGGTTTGGACATTGAATGACAAGGTCAATCTGAACGGCGCGCGCCTCAGGGGGCATGATTGGAAGTGGGTAAGAATAAGTCATTTCCCAGACGCGACTGGGGAAAGAAGGCTGCGCCGCGGATGGCGACACAAGGTGAATCATGGGCGAGGAGAGCACTCTACATCGCGCCCCATCAAAGGCCCCTCACCCCAACCCTCTCCCGGCGGGAGAGGGAGCCGCAAGCCCCGTGGAGGGTGCGGGTTCAGATCGGAAGCCTCTCTCCGTGCGGAAGAGGGCAGGGGTGAGGGGCCCCTGCAAAACGACAACATGTTGGTCGTTCGTTTCGGGTAAAGAGCAAGAGTAAGAGTAAGAGTAAGAGCAAGAGTAAGAGCAAGAGCAAGATGGGCGTTTCTTACTCTTGCTCTTGCTCTTACTCTTGCTCTTGCTCCTTTGGGGCTGCTCCCCCCCCCTTCAGCACGCCCCGACACCTCAGACCCTCACGGGCTCAGGGCGGCGAAGAGGTGGCGGATCTCCTTATCCACCTCGGAGGGGTGGGCGACGGTGTCGGCGATCTCGCGATGGAGGGTGTCGCGGTAACGTTGGCGCAAGCGGTGCACGGCGACCTTGATGGCTCCCTCGGTCATACCCAGATCACGGGCAATGTCGGCGTAAGGGGCGTCGCTGCGGCCGGTGGTCAGCGTTCCCTTGAGGGCCTCGAACAACTCGGCCTTGCCCTGGCCGGCGTAGTCCTCGCGAAGCGATTGCAGCACACGATCCAAAAAAGTCAGGGCCCAGCGCCGTTCGTAGATGCGATCCGCGCTCAGGTCGTCGGCCGGTTCCTGTTGGTAGCGGGTTTCGGCGGTGGGCGCGTCGAAGGACACGATTCGGTGCCCGCCGCCGCGTTTGAGTGCCCGGGCCTTGTCCCATTCATTGGCGAGGAAGTGCTTGAGGGAGGCGAGCAGGAAGGAGCGGAAACGTCCCTTCGACCGGTCCACTTCGGCGAGGTAGTTCTTTTCCAGGAGCCGTGCGAGGTATTCCTGGGTCAGGTCCTGCGCGTCATGGGCGGAGTAACCCTGGCGTCGGACGAAGGCGTAGAGGGGATACCAATACGTTTTGGCCAGGCGCGACAGCGCCTCGTAGGCTTGTGATGGATCCGGCCGGCCTGCGCTCAGCACCACGCTCCAGCGGGTGGTGGCGAACCGGGCGGGGCCGGGAACTGCGGGTGTCTTGGAATCACGGGAATCGGTCACGGCTTGGGACGGGCACGATACTTTTCATACAGCCGCGTGTGGCGGCTTTCCAAGCTGACTTCACGCCCTGCAATCCACATGTGCCTCACGCGGGCACGGATGTCGAGCAGGTGTCCGTCCAGCGCGATGAGGCTGGCTTCCTTGCCCTTCTCGATGGAACCGAGACGATCCTCCAGCCCGAGGATCTGGGCCGGGTAAAGGGTGATGCCCCTCACCCCTTCCAGTGGCGGCAACCCAAAGGCCACGGCCTGGGCGGCCTCATAGGGAAGGTTGCGCGCGTCGGCGCCTTCCATGCCCGGGGTCTGGCTGAAGATCACCTTCACCCCATGCTGGTGAAGCAGGGCCGGCGTCTTGTAGTGAACATCGTAGTCGGCGGCGTCCTGCCGGGGCAGCGTGAACACATGATCATACACGACCGGGACACCGGCCTTGCCCAGTTCCTCCGCCAGTTGCCAGGCGTCGCGGCCGCCGGTGAGGATCATCCGGTAGTTCCGGCGCCCGGCCCATTCCAGGGCCGAGCGGATTTCCCGCGCCTCATCCGCCTGGATGAAGATCGGCATCTTGCCGGTGACGGACGGGATCATGGCTTCCCAGGCGGGGATGGGCGTGGCGGTGGTTTCGGGAATGGATCGCGCAAACGTTTCGGCCTCATCAAAGAAGTCGTCGATGGCCTTGATCTCGGCCCGGCGCGCCTTGGCCTGGTCTTCCAGGGACTTCCAGTTGGCGGGGTTGCGGGCCGCGGACTTGGGCGTGGTGTCGAGGGATTGGTCGGGCCAGGTCATATGCAGCCCCACACCGGCCCGCACGGTCATGTCCTCGGTGGTCCAGCCGGCGGTGGCCAGCACGCCGGACTGCCCGCGGATGATGCCGCCCAGCGGGACCGGTTGGAAATGGGTGATCCCGTTGGCGCGCGCGACCGGGATCAATTCCGAGTCCGGATTCACGGCCACCCAGGACCGGACATCCGGCGTGAACGCACCCACTTCGGTCATGTCAACGGAAGCGCGCACGGCGCCGATTTCCACCAGACCCAGCACCGTGTCGGCGGCGATGACACCCGGGAAGAGCTGGTGCGGGCCGAGGTCGATCACTTGGGCGCCGGCGGCTTCCAGGTTCGAGCCCACGTCGGCGATCAACCCGTCCCGGACGAGCACTTCCCCGGGTTCGAGGGTCTGGCCCGAGACGGTGTGAACGGCCGCAGCCTTGATGAGAAGGACCTCGGCGGCGGGGAGCGCGCGGGTGGCCAGGAGAGCAAGGCAGATGAAGGTCCAGCGCGCCACAGGTCGAACGTTCCGCTTACGGCGTCTGCCCAAGGATGGGGGCGTGTTCATCCCGTGCGGGGAATGTCTGCGCATGCAAGCATCATGCGACCGCGGAGCAGGCAGGTCGCGCCACGCTTTCATTCCTCCCGCCAAGGCGCCAAGGCGCCAAGCAAGGAGGCTCAATGCTCTTCCTCCACACCTTGGCGTCTTGGCGCCTTGGCGGGAGATTGCCCGGCTGGCGAGAAGGCGAGGCCGTTGGGCCGGTGACGGGTTATTCATGATCGAGGCAGTGACGGTCTTCATGGTCGAAGCGGTGTTCCAGGGGCAGCACAAAGAATTGCTCCTCAGCGGGCGTGGGCTGGGCGGAGTTTTTTCCGGACTTGGACGCGACCGCCTTGGCCTTCTCGACCAGGGCCGCGCGCTCAGTGCGCCGCGCCTCACCGGCGGCGAGGGCGGCTTCCCGTTCAAAGTATTGACGCCCCTCGATCCAGGTCTGAAGACACATCGAACGCGTGTCGAGCGGCGGGCCGTTCCAGATGACAAAGTCGCCGTCCTTGCCCTCCTCGAGAGAGCCGACGCGGGCGTCGATCCGGAGCTGGCGCGCCGCGTTGAGCGTCACGAATTTCAGGGCCTCCATCTCCGGTGTGGCCCCGTATTTCACGGCCTTGGCTGCCTCCAGATTCATGCGCCGGGCCAGGTCGGAGGAGTCCGAGTTGAAGGTGGTCAGGACGCCGCGCTCATGCATGAGGCTGCCGGCGTAGGGGATGGCGTCATAGACTTCGAACTTGTAGGCCCACCAGTCGCTGAAGCAGGAGGCTCCGGCGCCGTGCGCGGCGATTTCGTCGGCGATCTTGTAGCCTTCCAGCACGTGCTGGAGGGTGCCGATCGTGAAGCCGAAGCTTTCGGCGAGCCTGAGCAGCGCGAGGATTTCGTCCTGGCGATAGGAATGGCAATGTACCCAGCGGCGGCCTGCCAGGATTTCGGCCAGCGCTTCCAGTTCGAGATCCGTCCGGACCGGCGGATCCTCGGCGCGGCGCAGTTGCTGGCGCCGCGTGTAGTCGCGCGCCGCGGCGAAGCGATTGGCCATGAAGGTGGGCACGCCCATGCGGGTTTGGGGAAAGCGCCTGGTGTACTTCTCGCCCCAGTTGGACTGCTTCACATTCTCGCCCAGGGCGAACTTGATGCCGGGCGGGGCCTCCTCGAAGATCAGTTCATCGGGCCCGGCGCCGAAGCGCAGCTTGATCACGGCGTTCTGCCCGCCCATGGGATTGGCTGAACCATGCAGCAGGCTCGCCACGGTCAGGCCGCCCGCAAGCTGGCGCGGGATGTTGTCCGTTTCTGAATTGACCACGTCCGCGATGCGCACCATGGCGGAGGAGGGGAGGGTGTTTTCATTGACGCGGCCCAGGATCATGCTGTGGCTGTGGGCATCAATCAGGCCTGGGGTCACATGGAGTCCCGTCCCGTCGATGACCATGCCGTCGTCGCGCCGTGCGCGCGGCAATTCCAATTCCTTCCCGACCGCCTTGATCTTCCCGTTCACCACCAGCAGGTCGGCTTCCACGAGCAAGCCCTCGGGGCCGGCGGTCCACAGGGTGGCGCCGCGCACCAGGACGGCGGGCGGTTCGGCGACCGGACCTCGGTCGGCCAGGGCGAGGCGGGCGGTTCGTTCCTTGCGGGAGGGCGCGTCCGGCGAAGGCTCGTCCTGGTCCTTCTCCTTCTCCTCCTCTTTCGGGTCCTTCTCGTCTTCCGTCTTGCCGTCGGCCTTGGGTTTGTCGCCGGGCCGCACCGGGTAGCGGCGGCCTTCGATCCACACCTCGCGCACTTTGTTCTTGGGATCGAAATAACCGCCGTCGTCCACCACCGTCAGGCTGGCCAGCTTGCCCGGCTCGATCGTGCCGAGGTGATTGGCCACACCGCACATGGACGCGGGCACGGTGGTGAGCGCAGCCAGGGCATCCTCTTCGTTCAGACCCCGATCCACCGCCAGGCGGAGGTTCTTGCGGAAGTCCTTCCGCTCGGCAAGGCCGTGCGTGGTGAGGGCCACTTCCCGGCCTTCGCGGCGCAGCAGGGCCGGGTTTTCCGGAGCCCAATCCCAGGCGCGGAGCGTGTCCAACCCGAGTTGATCCCAATCCTCCGGCTCGGGCATCTTGGGCACTTCCGGAAAGGCGAGGGGGACGATGAAAGAGGCCTTGATTGCCCGGACCAGGTCGGGCCGGCGCCATTCCTGTCCGCTGGCCAGCAGGTGGAACTCCACATTGAACTCACCCGCCAGATTGGAGGCGCGGTGGACCATGAGGATGCTGCCCGGCTCGAACACCACCGGCATCTTTCGATCCAGCACCGGCTTCAGGGCGGCCCGGGCCGGGTTGAACTCGGGCCGCGCGCGCTCCTTCTCGTGGCGCTCGTAATGCGCCCAGTCGCGACTGTAATAGTCCGCATCGAGCAAGCTCTGGCGGATGGCGGCGATCACGCCCATGAGGGAGCCCGGATAATTGTCTTCCCGCCGGCGAGGTTCCTCGAAGGCCACGTGCTGGAAGACATCGGGCTTGAGCACGGCCTGGTTGGGGTTGCCATCGGAGAGCGCGACCAGGGCGCTGGTGCCTCGCAGGATGCCGCCCGAGGGAACCACGTTGGCCGTGGTGAATCCAAGTTCCCGCAGGCCCTCCAGCGTCTTGGCCTTCGGGGCATAGTCCTCCACCTCGCGATGTTCCGGCCGCAGGGTGGGCAGTTCCGCCCCCGGACCCGGCGTCCCGGGATCGGCCTCCTCGGTGGGCACACCGAAAAAGCGGATGCGCCCCGCCGTGCGGCCGTCCTCCTGCGTGTCGATGGGGTCGGTGTAATCGTTGACGACGGCCTGGCTGGTGCCGGGCAGATCGAGGTGGACGTCGATGAACCCGGCATAGACGGTGGCCCCTTCCATGTTCCACACCTGGGCGTCGGCCGGGGCGGCGATCGATTCCTTGACGGCGACGATGCGCCCGTTGCGGATGAGGATGGACCCATGCTCCAGGGCGGTGCCGGGCTTGATCACCACGGTGGCGTTGGTGAGCAGGTGCGCGTCCGGTGGTTCGGGACGAAACCCCGGCGGCAGAATGTCAGCCGCATCGAGCGCCGGGAATGAGGCGAAGAGCAGAAAGGCGGCGGTGAGAAATGCGGATCGGGCTGGAGTTGGAGATGCCATGGCGGGTTGGGAATTGCGAATGGCTGGAGTATGCCTTTGGACTATGAAATGACAACGGCAAAGCTTGTCTGCGGACGCTGCTGGGGAACGTAGGCTGCGCAGCAGGATGGGTCACAAGGTGAAGTATGGGCGAGGAGAGCACCTTACATCGCGCCCCATCAAGGGCCCCTCACCCCCACCCTCTCCCACCGGGAGAGGGAGCCGCACAACGCGTCGAGGGTATGGGTTCAGATCGGAAGCCTTTCTCCGTGCGGAAGACGATGCTCCCTCTCCCCCCGGGAGAGGGCCGGGGTGAGGGGCCCGGCAAAACGACGACATGTGGGTCGTTCTTGTCAGGTAAAGGATACGGCGGAATTGGGTGACTTCTTAAGCAGGCTGTTAGCCGCCCCGCGGGGGCAGCCAGGGCTGCGGCTATGGTCCGAGGCGCTGGCGGAAGTTCTGGATGCGCGGGTTGCCGGGCGCGAGTGTTTCCGCTTCGTCCACGCGGGCCCGTGCCTTGTCGGGATCGCCCAAGCGCAGGTGGAGGTCGGCCAGGAAGAAGTAGGCTTCGACGTGCTCGGGATTGTGTCGCAGGCATTCCTCGAAGGACGTCAGGGAAGCCTGCAGGTCTCCCACCTGTCCCAGGGCCAGGCCGCGGTTGAACCACGCGGGACCGAAGTCGGGCTTGTGGAACGTGGCCTGGGCAAACGCTTCGGCCGCTTCGAGGGTTTTGCCTTGCCGGAGCAACGCTGTGCCGAGCTGGAACCAGCCTTGGGTCGAGTCGGGTTCGATCTGGAGATGTCGGCGCAGGGAAGCCTCCGCAGCGGCCGGCTGTTGCAGCAACAGATTGAGGCGGCCGTCCAGCAGCCAGGTTTCGCCTTGGTTTGGATAGGCCCTGCGCAACTGGTCGATGATGGAGCTGGCCTTGTCGAGTTGTCGGGCGGCCAGGAGGGCGTGGCAGAGAATGGCCATGTCGCGAGGGTCGCCGCGTCGCGTGGACAATTCGTCGAGGTATGGATCCGCTGGCTGATAGTCGTCGGGAAGCGACGCTGCCTGTTGGGAGGCGCGAGCGGCTGCATCCATGTCGCCCTGGCGCTGATGCACCTGAGCCAGCAGGCTCCAGGCGGCGCGCGCGGTGGTGGGGTTGGAGTTGCAGCGTCCGGCCCACTGGGCGGCCTGGTCCATGTCTCCATTGACCAGCGCGTCCTGCGCCAGCAACAGCAGTGCGGGGGCATAGTCGGGCTCGGCCTGGGCCACCTCGAGCAACAGTTCGCGGGCTTCCTCCCATCGCCCTTCCTCCGCGATGAGCTTGGCGTAGTAATAGCGGATGTGGGGAGGACGGCTGCCCGCCCGGTCTGAGGCCAGCCGGGCCTCCTCCCTGGCCAGGGCCGGATCCCTGGCCGTCCAGAGCTTGCTCCGGAAGTAGGGCCAGCGCGGGTTTTTCGGATCGAGGCGCTTGGCCTGCTGAAGGCAGGCATCGGCGGCGTCCGAAAAGCGATAGGCGTGTAAGACCGCCCCCAGCCAGCCCCAGGCTTCTCCCGATCGTGGCATGGTTCGGACCGCCTGTAGGTGCCGTTCGATCGCCTGGCGCACACCGGCATCGAGTCCTTCCAGGGACACAACCGGCGGTTCCGCAGCGGCCGGGCGAAGGAACTGGAATGCCAGTGCCAGGAGAAGCGCAACCAGGACAAAGCCACCGATCCATGGCAGGCGTCGCGAGGCGCGCGCGGTCTGCTTGGCCGGCGTGGATCGGCGCGTCGCGCCTTTGGGCTTGCGCGGCTTGCGGCTCATGGCGCCTGTCCCGTCCCCTTGCGCAGCACCACAAGGCGGTCCGCTGCGCCCCCGGGGAACGTTTCCTCGGTGCCGTCGGGCCACAGCACCTCAATGGCTTCGAATCGGTCTTGGGAACCAAGCCCGAAATGCACGCGCGGATCGTTGCTCACGAGGTAGCTGTGGCTGGGTTGCGCCAGTCGCCAGAGCGTGCGCGCACCGAGACGCAGACGCACCTCCGCGCCGTAGGCGTCCCGTCCCCCAAGTGCGGGATCGATCGCCCGCACCTGGAGCCAATGGCCCTTTCGGGAGGCCACGTTGAGAAACAATTGGGCGGGTCCGCCGGCGCAGGTGGCCAGCAGATCGAGGGCTCCATCGTTGTTGATGTCACCGCAGGCAAGTCCCCGTCCCACCGCGGCCCGCCCGGCGAAGTCGGGGTTGGCGGTGGAGATGTCCTCGAACCGGCCGGCGCCGTCGTTGCGGAAGAGCTGGTGTCGCTGGGCATAGGGATGCATGAGGGGATGCAACCCCTCAAGGCGCGGCGTGGAGGTGTCGGTGCCGCGCTGCACGAGCCCGTTGACGAACGCCAGGTCGGGCCAGGTGTCCTGGTCGAAGTCGGCCAGAACCGTTCCGAACCCGGTGCCGCGCCAGGCGGGATTGGCCAATCCGTGCGCGGCCACGGCGTCCTGAAAGAGGCCGCGTGGTTTCTGGACCCAAAGGGAATGCTGTTCCTCCGCCAGGTGGGTGACGAAAAGATCGAAGAGGCCGTCATCGTTGATGTCCGCGATGGCGATGCCCATGTTGCCCGCGCTGGCGCCCATGTTGTTGTAGGCAAGGCCGCGCGCCGCGGCCTCTTCCCGGAAGGTCCCGTCCCGCTGGTTCATGAAGAGGCGATTGGGTTTGCCGTCGTCCGCGATGAAGATGTCCGGCCAGCGGTCTGCATTCATGTCCACGCACAGCACGCCAAGGGCTGGGCCGAGGGCGGCGGTGAGCCCCGCGCGCACCGTGACATCCTCGAAGCGCGGCACTGAGGAACCCTCGGCCGGGCCCAAGTTGTGGAAGAGTCGGGTCGGGGTGCCCTCGAAGTTCTGCGGGCCGCAGTATTCCGGTTTGCCGGTGGTGTCGAAACATTTGTGGGTCGGGCTGTAATCGAGGTAGTTGGCCACGACCAGGTCCAGCCAGCCATCGCGGTCATAATCGAAGAAGGCAGCGGCGGTCGCCCAGCGCGTGTTCTCCACCCCGGACTCCTTTGTGAACTCACGAAAGGCGCCTTCCTCCGACTGGAGAAACAGTCGCGCCGCACCGTATTCGGTCACAAGCATGTCCACGCGGCCATCGTTGTTGACATCGCCCGCCGTGGCGCCCATGCCCCAGCCGGTTACGTCCAGGCCCGATCCTTCGCTTACGTTGCGGAACGTGCCGTTGGTTTCCTGGTGAAAAAGCTGGTTGCGGGACGCACTCTCCGGACCGCCGCACTGGACGAGATAGATGTCGAGCCGCCCATCGTTGTCGTAATCGAACAGGGCGGCCCCGCCGCCGACCTGCTCCAGCATGACATAGTCCCCCTTGGCGCCGGAATCGTGGAGGAAGGTCAGCCCCGCTTCGGCGGTCGCGTCCTTCAGCCATGTCGGACCGGAGGGTGGCGGAGCGGTGGTGGATGGCGAGGATTCGCCGGTGGGCCGGCAACCCGGACCGCACAGGCAAAGGGCGAGGAGCAGGCTCGTGGCGAGGAAGGGCGGCGGGGGCGAAGCGTACATGTCAGCTAAGCAACCGAGTGTGCCGTTCTGGTGGGAGACGCAGCAAGCAGAAAGCGGTCGGACGAGGGTTCGCCGGGAGCGCCCTGTGGCTTTCGGAGCTGGTCATGGATTAGGAACGACATTTGTACTGGCCCCTCACCCTAACCCTCTCCCGCAGGGAGAGGGAACAGCATACCGCCCCAGGGTGAAGGGATCAGGGCAGCAGCCTCTCTCCGCGCGGAGGACAGGTCCCCGCTCGACTGAGCTCGTCGAAGGCCTCTCCCGCCGGGAGAGGGCAGGGGTGAGGGGCCCCTTGAAGTGTGAAGCCATCTTCCCGGTTCATGGGGAGGAGGGATGCGCTGAGGAGCGTATGCACTTGGGCCATGAACCGAGCCACTCATCGGACCGATCCGACGGATCCGACCGATCAGTCCGATCAGTCCGATCAGTCCGATCAGTCCGATCCCTTTCGGCTCATCTGCAGGGTTGGTCTCGGGGGGCAACAAAAAAACCGGGGCCGGAAGGTTCCGGCCCCGGGCGGGGGAATCGGGTGATCTGGCCGCGCCGTTTATTCGGCGGGCTCAGGGGTGCCATCGATGATCTCCTGCGCGATGCGGATCCATTCCGCAGCGGTTTCGGGATCATCCTTGAGCTGGGCCTGCACCTTGTTGATGAAGGCTTCCAGCTTGTTGTCGGCCGCGCCGTAGCTGCCACGATCATAGGCGGCGGCGGCGTTCTTGACCGAGGCGAGGAAGGGCTGCTTCTGCTTGCGGGAGACGAGCGGCGCGTCGTCGATGAGCAGGACCAGCTCCTCCAGGGCGGCGCCCGGTGTGAGGACGTCGATCCAGAGGGTGGTTTCGCAGTCGGCGAGACCGTCGCTCACCACCAGCACCACCATGTGCAGGCCGGGCTCGAGGTCGATGGCCGCCACCGCGTCCGTGGAGAACGGTGTCGGCTCGCCATTGGCGAACCAGGCGAAGCTCAGGGCGTCACCCTCCGGGTCGGAGGAGGCCGAGGCGTCCAGGATGACTTCCGCCGAGATGCCATCGCCGGCGAGGACGGCCGGGATGGGGCTGTCATTGCCGAGGTCAATGGTGGGCGCGACGGTGGCCTGGCAGTCCGGCGAGTCATTGACCGGGTGAATGGTCAGCGTGACTGGGCAAGGTCCATCGGAGGCGCCGCTGCTGTCGGCAACAACGAACGCGAAGCTGTCGTTGCCGTGGTAGTTGGGCGCGGGCGTGTAGGTGGCCGTGGTTCCGAAGATCACCAACGATCCGAAGGACGGAGCGTCGGCGATCGTGATGGAGAGCACGTCACCGGCATCCGGATCGGACACGTTCAGGCTGATCGCGACACTGGTATCCTCGTCGAGGCTGGCCGACGTGGGGGCGCAGGTCGGCGCGTCATTCACGCAGTTGACCACGATCTGGAGGCTGGCCGTGTCGGAGGTGTCGTCGCCGCCGTCGTCCGTGCCGCCGTCGTCCATCAGCACCACCTCCAGGTCGGCCACGCCGCAGGCGTTGGGCGCGGGAGTGAAGGTGAGCGTGCCGCTGGCATCGATGGACGGTCCGGCACTGAAGAGGCTGGTGTCGCCCGTGATGATGAAGGTCAGGTTCTGGCTGATCTCACTGGCCGGTCCGGCGCTGATGTTGGAGGCCCAGGACACCGACGCGGGGCCGCTGTCTTCCTCGACGACGACCGGGCCGCCCGCGGCAAAGCTGGGCGCCTGGTTGGGGCCGGAGCTGACCGGGATGAACGGGGTGCCGTCCGGCTGGGTCGGGTTGGGCGGGATGGCGGTGCTGGCCGAGAAGCGGGTATAGGACCCGTCGGCCCCATCGGCCCGGTCACCCGTGTTGCCCTCCGGCGTCAGCGCCAGGTCCACAATGTCGCCCGGCTCCAGGTTCGCGTAGAACGTGCGGAACGGATTGGTCGTGTCGTTCCCGGCGATGCTGATCTTGTCCACCAGCACGCCGTTGATATGCAGTTGGCCCGAGGTGCCGGTTCCGCCGGTGTTCTGGGCCCAGACGCGCCAGGAGATGGCGATCGCCGTGGGGCCCGCCAGCTCGTCGGCCACCCAGCGGCGGATGGCCCAGTGTTCCACCCCGCCGCTGTTGATGCCGTTGGGATGGATGTTCTCGGGTCCTTGGAAGGTCCACGGCGCGCCACCGGCGGTGTTGATGTCCCAGACGGTGCCGGTCCAGTCCGCCGCGCTGTAGGAGATGAAGGCGCCGTCCTCGAACAGATTCCGGTCGGCCGGGTTGTAGTCGCCCAGGCCCTGGCCATCGGCGGTGACGTTGCGGTAGCCGTTGTACCAGCCGTTCTGGCCCTGGACACCGGAGAATTCCGCGACGGATTCCGCGATGGTGGCGGTGGCGGGGTTGTCGGCGGCGTTGTTCGGGTTGGTGCCGGTGGCGACTTCGACGCCGTCATTGTAGCCGTCGCCGTCGGTGTCCGGGTTGACCGGGTTGGTTTGGGGCGGTCCGAGGACCTCGTCGCCATCGGAGCGGCCGTCGCCGTCGGTGTCGGGCTTGCCCGGGCTCGTGCCCGTGTTGCCCGGCCCGGCGAAGATGCCCGTGTTGGTTTCCACACCGTCCAGCAGGCCGTCGCCGTCGGAGTCGGAGTTCAGCGGGTTGGAGTCGTTGGCCAACTCGGTGCCGTTGTCCACGCCGTCCATGTCGTTGTCCCCGGAAGCCGAGGTGAGCACGTCCAGGTTCGGGGCGTAGATCAATTCCCAGAAGTCCGGCAACAGATCGCCGTCGGTGTCGGGCGCGTTGGCCGGGATGAAGAGGGTGCCGTCCGGCTGGCGCGGTTCGCCCGGGATGCGGTTGTCGGCCTGGAACCAGGAGCGCGATCCGTCGGACCCGTCCGTGCGGTCGCCGTTGGCGCCGACCGGTGTGACGGCGAGGTCGATGATGTCACCTGGGTTGGCGTTGATGTAGTAGGTGCGGACAGGCTGCGACTGATCGGCGCCGTTGAGGGCGCGGACATCGACCTGCTGTCCGTTGATATGGAGCGAACCGGTGACGCCGGAGGGGCTGGCGTTGCCCTTCTCGACGTTCCAGATGATGGCCAGCGGGGTGGTCTCGGTGAGTTCGTCCGCCACCCAGCGCCGCGTCACCCAGTGTTCTTCGCCGTTGTTGGTGCCGTTGGGGTGCACGTCCACGCTGGCCATGTAGGTCCAGGGACCCTGTGCCGCGGTCTGGAGATCCCAGGCGCCGCCCGTCCATTCCTGCACGCCGAAGACCCAGCCTCCCTGGCCCGCCCCGCCAAGGAACGGAATGAAGCCCAGGTCCGGGTCGAAGCTTTCACCGCCCCCGTCGAGCGTGTAGTTGCGATAGCCGTAATACATGCCGTCCTGGCCCTGCACACCCGAGAAGTCACGGATGGTGTCGGCGATCACGAAAACGCCCAGGTTGCTGCCGGGATCGTTCGGGTCGGTGCCGTCGGCCAGTTCCTGCGGATCGCTGTAGCCGTCATTGTCGGTGTCGGACTTGTTGGGATCGGTGCCGTGGATGTTGACCTCGTCCCCGTCGGAGAGGCCGTCCCCGTCCGTATCGGCAAGTGTGCCGTTGCTGCCGGTGTCATCGGCGCTGGCGAACACCCCGGAGCCGGTCTCGACGAGATCGCTCAAGCCGTCGCCGTCCGTGTCACCCAGGGTGGGGTCGGTGTCCCGGTCGTATTCGCCCGGATCGAGGAGTCCGTCGCCATCATAATCGCCATCGGCGCTCAAGGCATCGAGGTCGCCGGGGAAGAAGGAGAATTCCCACGCGTCGGGGATACCGTCGCCGTCGCCGTCGGCCGAGCCGACCGGGATGAACAGCTCGCCGTTGGGCTGGTAGATGGGGGCGGGCGGGAGCGTGGGATCGACGCGCAGCCAGTTGTAACTGCCATCGGACCCGTCGGTCTGGGTGCCATCGAGGTTTTCCGGGCTGTGAATGACGTCGATCACGTCGCCGGGGTTGACGTTGGCGAAGGCGGTGCGGGTGACGCCCACGGCGTTGTTGTAAAGGATGGTGGCGGAGTCCAGGCGGACGCCGTTGACATAGACCCCCGCGGTCACGCCGGCCTGGCCGGAGCCACCCGTGTTTTGCTTGGCCACATGCCAGCGCAGGGAGAGCGCGGTGGGTTCGGTGATCTCGTCGGCCACCCAGCGCTTGATCGACCAGTGGATGAAGGTGTTGTTGTCGCCGTTGGGATGGGTGAAGTCGGGGCCGGCCCCACCGCCCAGCGCGGTCCAGGGAGCCGCTCCCGCGGTTTGCAGGTCCCAGCCGCTGCCGGTCCATTCCTGGACGCCCAGCACCCAGTCACCCTGGCCTTCCCCTCCAAAGAACGGGACGAAATCCGAATCGGGATCATACTGCGAGGTGCCGCCTCCGTCCGCCGTGCGGTTGCGATAGCCGTAGAACCAATTGTCCTGGCCCTGCACCCCGCTAAACTCGGTGGTGGAGTTGGCGATCATCGTGGTGTCGGGATTGTGGGCGGGATCGTTCGGGTCATGGCCGGTGCTGACTTCCGAGCCGTCGCTGTAGCCGTCGGTGTCCGTATCGGCCACAAGGGGGTTGGTGCCATGCACATTGACCTCGGCGCCGTCCGCAAGGCCGTCGCCGTCGGTGTCCGGGTTGAGGAGGTCCGTGCCGGCCGGGCCTTCGTCTCCATCCAGAAGCCCGTCGCCGTCGGTGTCCGGGTTGGTCGGATCGCTGTTCGCGACGAATTCCTCCTCGTCGAGCAGGTTGTCATTGTCGTAATCCTGCCCTTGTTCCAGTTGGGTGAGGTCACTGCCGAGGTAGTATTTCTCCCACACATCCACCATCGTATCGCTGTCACTGTCGGGCGCGCCGACCGGTATGAAGAGGCTGCCGTCCGGCTGGGTGGGGATCTCCGGGATCTCATCACTGACGGCCATCCAGTTGGCGGAACCATCGGATCCGTCGGCCCGGTCCCCGTTGGGGGCGACGGGCGTGAGGACCAGATCGACGATGGTGTCGAAGCTCGCGTTGATGTAGTAGGTGCGTTCAAACCCGGTGCCGTCATTGCCGTTGATGGCCACGGCGTCCACCTGGGCGCCGTTGACATGCAGCGCACCGGTGACGCCGGGTCCGTTGAGATTGGTTTTGCGGGTGTGATAGGTGATTTTCAGGGGGGTCGGCTCGAAGAGGAAGCCGATGCCGTTCCAGCGCCGGATCACCCAGTGTTCACCGCCATTGCCCGCGCTGTTGGGATGCACCCCCTGGGCATCCATGAAGGTCCATGGCGCCGCGCCGGCGGTGTTGAGGTCCCAGGCCGACCCGGTCCAAACCTGCGTGGTGCCGTCCCACGCTCCCAGGCCGTCCCCGCCCGGGAACGCAATGAAATCGGTCACTTCATAGTCATCTCCTCCGCCGTCCGCGGTGTAGTTGCGGTAGCCGTATTGCCAGGTAAAGCCGTCCTGGACCCCCGAGAAATCGGTCCGGGAATCGGACAAGGCGGCGGCCTGGAGGGTTCCTTCACAAATGGCCAAAAAGCCAATGGCAAGGAGTGGGAGTACACGAGTGTAGAGTGGAGTACGGGCAGTTCTCATCTGGTTGATCCTTTCTGGGATGGGCACGATTATGGTGGTCACCCTCCGTGAAATCAAGGCGGAATTGCTAGGAATGTGGCTGAAGTGCAGGGCCGTTGACAACGTTCCCGAGTCGAAGGGTTGCCGCCGTCAGACCTACCGGCTTCAACATACGCTTTACCCGAAAAGAACGACCCACATGTTCGTCGTTTTACCGGGCCCCTCACCCCAACCCTCTCCCGCAGGGAGAGGGAACAGCGAGCCGGGATGGGTGAGAGGGATGAGCGCAGGGGCCTTTCTCCGCGGAGAGGACGTGTCTCCCTCTCCCGCCGGGAGAGGGTAGGGGTGAGGGGCTTTTTATATGGTGTGGTGCAGGGTGCTCTCCCCGCCCTTGTTTCACCTTGCGCCGCAACCGGCTGCGCAGCCTTCTTTCCCCAGCGCATCTGGGAAATGACCTATCATTTGCCCGAAACGAACGACAACATGTTGGTCGTTCGAATCGAAGCGTTGAACGATGACCTGTCACGACGGGGTCCACCGCCTCACGGCGGTGGCTACGTGCCGGGCCGCTCAGAACCGCCCGCTCCGCACCTCGAAGCGGGTCGGCTTGTCCAGCGTGCGGCCTCCCCCGGCCATCCAATGGCCGACCCACGACACCATGCGGTCTGCGGGGACACGGGGCGGGCCCCATAGGGCAATGGCGCGAGACGCGTCGTTCAACAGGGCGGTGGTCCCTTCCTCACCCTCGAAGGAGACCGACTTCCCCAGGATCCTCCCCAGCCGGCCGGCCACCTCGCGCACCCGCAGGGTTTCGGGCCCGGTCACATTGATCACGAAGGGCGGCGAAGCGGCCCGGTCCAGGGCTTGCAGCGCCATCGCGTTGGCGTCGCCCTGCCAGATCGTGTTGAACCAGGCCATGCCCAGGGGCACCGGCTCGTGGCGCGCGATGCGCCGGGCCACATCCACCAACACCCCGTAGCGCAGGTCACAGGCGTAGTTGAGGCGAACCACGCTCATGGGGATGCCGTGCTCGCGGCTCATGAAGTCCAGGACACGTTCCCGGCCCAGGGCGCTCATGCCATACTCGCCGACCGGATCCGGCGCGTCCTCCTCCGTGCAGCCACCGTCCTCCGGGCGGCGCAGGGGATAGACGTTGCCTGTCGAGAAGGCCAGCCATCGGCTGGAACGAAAGCGGTCCGCCAACCGCGCCGGGACCAGGGTGTTCATGGCCCACAACCTGGACTCCTGCCCGGTGGCGCCAAACTTCATGCCGGTCATGAAGACCACCATGGGCGCCTCGGGAAGCCGCGCGGCCAGGGAGGGATCCAGCAGGTCGCCCCGGATCGTCTCCGCTCCCGCGGCCTGCAACGCCGTTTCCTGGGCGGGCTGTGAGAATCGGGAGACGGCCCACACCCGTCGCTTGATCCCCGACACCTCATCGGAACGCCGGATCAATCGGGCCAGGCTGGGCCCCATCTTGCCCGCCGCCCCAAGCAACAGGATGTCCCCGGGATGACGCTGCAGCACCTCCGTCACGCCCGGTGTCGGTTCGCTGAGCCACGTCTCGAGCCGTTCCTCCGAGTCGATTTGGTCCGGAAGGCTCATCGCTTCAGGACGGCTCCCCGCCCGACTCGGCGATGAGGAACTCGCGGACGAAATCCTCGTTGAGGGTGACGCCCAGACCGGGCTTGTCCGGCACGTTCATCCAGCCGTTCTCCGCCTGCACCGGCTCGATCGTCAGGTCGCGGCGCAACGGCGAGTCCTCCACGCAATCCTCGAACAGGTAGGCGTCGCGGCAGGTGGCCAGCCAATGAATGCTGGCCGCGACGGTGACCGGGCTGGTGTAGCAATGGTTGCACAACCGGGCGCCGATCTCCTCCACCCGCGCGCGGATGTATTGGGCCTCGGTGAATCCGTTGCGCGAAAGGTCCACCTGATAAATGTCCAGCGCATGCCGGTCGATGAGCGGGCGAAAGGATTCCCTTCCGCACTCCGCCTCCCCGGCAGCAATCGGGATGGGCGAGCGGTCGCGCAGCCACACATATCCGTCCACATCCTGCGGGCGCAGCGGTTCCTCCAGCCAGCCCGGCCGGAATGGGGCGAACGCCTGGGCCCGTTGCAGCGCGGTGCGCGCGTCCCAGACGCAGCCCGCATCGATGAGAAGCGCGGCATCCTCCCCGATGCCTTCCCGCGCGCCGCGGACGAGTTCCAGGTCCAGGGCTTCCGATTGCCCCATGGGTTCCCAGCCGAACTTCACCGCCGCGTAGCCGTCCTTGCGGCAGCGCCGCCCGATATAGCGGGTCTCCTCTCCGTCCCGGCCGAAGAGGATCGAGGCGTAGGCCTGGATCCGGTCATGACGCTTTCCCCCCAGCAGCCGGTGGATGGGTTCCTGGTAGTGCTTGCCCTTGAGGTCCCAGAGCGCCATGTCCACGGCGCTCATGGCGGCGATGGTGACCGAGGTGCGCCCGAAGTATTGGGTCCCCCTCAGCATCTTCTGCCACAGCCGCTCGTGCTCGAGGGGGTGCTCGCCCCGGAGCAGTTCCCGCAGGCCGCAGGCGATGTTGTGGCTGAAGGGCGCGTCGATGACCGCCTTCACGACTTCCGGCGAGGCGTCCGCCTCCCCGATCCCCTCCAGCCCGGTGTCGGTCTGCACCCGCACGAGGAGGGCGTCCTGGGAGCTGGCGGTTTTGGCCTCCACATTCGGGATGCGAAGGATCTGGGTCAGGATGCGTTCGATTTTCATGGGGCGGAAACGTCAGACGAACCGGGGCGTGTATATCGGTCCGAGACCGTGCTTGTCGAGCAGCTCGCAGAAACGTTGTAGACCCGCCTTTTCATCGTCACCGAGGTGGTAATGGATGTGCCACCCCAGGTAGTCGCGGCGGAAGGCCTCGTCGAACTCGTGCCGCGTGCGGATGATGGTGTCGAGGGTTTCGAGCCCGAAAGCCCGGGCGCTGCGCAGCAACTGGCCCAGGCGCCGGTGGTCGATGCCGCGGCGCAGCGCCCACACGGCATAGACAAACGGGCGCCCCGTCATCTCGTGCCAGGCCTGCCCGAGATCCCAGATCTGATGCTCATGCCGGTCGCGAAGGAAGGCGATGGCCGGATCGCCGATCAGGAGCGTGGCGTCGGGCAGCGTGGCATGATCGTAGGACTCGAGAGGACGAAAGGTCGGAGTCAGCCCCCGCTCGGCCAACAGGACGCGCAGGAGGTTGACGCTGGTCAGCGAGGCGGGATCGCAATGGACTTCCCTCACCGATTCGAGGGGACCGCGATGGGCCAGGAACACGCTCTTGACCTCGCCCAGGGACGCCACGGACACGCCATCCAGGATGTCGTAGCGATCGTGTTGCAGCACTTCGGTGACACTGACCAGGGCCGCGTCGAGTTCGTCCCGCTGCAACATGCCCGCCAGTTGCGACGGGGTGGCGAAGATCACTTCCTCCTCCAACCCGCGGGTGAGGGGCACGGCGTTGAGAAACCCCACGGAACCGACGCGGAACGGCTTGAGCGAATGCGTCAGGGAATCCTCCTGTTGCATCTGAAGGTTGCGGGATTCCCTGGCCAGGAGTTGGGCGATGCGATCGGCGGGCTCGGGAGCGGAGGGGGGGACTTCGGGGTTCATGTTGGGGCGGCGGCAGGTTCGTTGTTCGCGCCAGGGACAAGTTGGGGAGGCCGAAAGGTTGTAGCCGCGAACTTTAGTTCGCGCGGTGCGGACGTCTCTCTGCCGAATCGCGATCTGAAGATCGCGGCTACATGCAGGATTGGAGGTCGCGTTTCTGCATTCCGCATTCCACCTTCTGCCTTTGCCCGTCTCATGCCGTGGCGAGGTTGTCGGTCAGGAGGCGGGACGGGCCCGTCCCGGGGGGCGGGAGTTCGGGATCGCGATCCCAGATCTTGATCTGTTCGTAGAAGGTGTTTCGCTGAACCGGGATTCGGCCCGCCTCGCGGATGGACTTGACCAGGGCCGCCTCCGTTTGCTCCTGCGGAGAGCCGGCGCCGGCCATGTGAAAGATGTGCTCCTCGAGGATGGTGCCGTGGAGGTCGTCCGCCCCGTAGCTCAACGCGACCTGCGCCAGGTTCATGCCCAGCCCCACCCAATAGGCGGTGATGTGAGCGAAGTTGTCGAGGTAGAGCCGGCTGACCGCCAGGGTGCGCAGGGAGTCAAATCCGGTGGGGGGCGTGCGGACCGGGATCTGGTTGTTCTCGGGTTGGTAGGGCAGGGCGATGAAGCCGGTGAACCCGCCGGTCTCGTCCTGGAGCGCGCGCAGTTGCCGCAGGTGGTCCACCCGGTCGGCCAGGGATTCGATGTGCCCGTAGAGCATCGTGCAGGTGCTGCGCCCGCCAAGGCGGTGCCATTGCCGATGCACGTCGAGGTATTCCTCGGCTGACTCCTTTCCCCGCGCAATGCGCGCGCGAACCTCGGGGGCGAAGATCTCGGCGCCGCCTCCCGTGAGGGAATCGAGCCCGGCGTCCTTGAGCGTCGCGAGCACTTCGGGGACCGGTTTCCGGGCCAGCCAGGCGAGGTGAAGCACCTCGATGGCGGTGAAGCACTTGAGCTGCAGGCGCGCGTCCACCTCCTTGAGTCCGCGGAGCATGTCAAGGTAATAGGAGAAGGGGAGCGAAGGGTGGAGGCCGCCGACGATGTGCAGTTCGGTGATGCCAAGCGCGAGGGCTTGCCTGGCCTTTTCCTGCATCTCCTCCCGGGTGAGCTGAAAACCGTCGGCGTCGCGCTTCTTGCGGGCGAAGGCGCAGAACTGGCAGCTCAGGATGCAGTAGTTGGAATAGTTGATGTAGCGGTTGACGATGTAACTGGCGTAGGGGCCCACCTTGCGTTCCCGGGCGCGATCGGCCATGAGCCCGACCGCGTTGAGGTCGCGGCTTTCGAGCAGGCGCAGGGCGTCGGCCTCATCCAGGCGCCCGCCCGACTCGACCTTCTCGAAGAGGTCCGTCAGTTCGCCTTGTTGCCATGGTTGGATGGTCATCGGGACTGGGTGCGAGGCCGCATCACCGCACCAATCTAAAACCGGGAAACGCCACCTCCGCAAGGGTGACAATCAAAAAAACGATGCTGATGAAGGCGTTCAGCTTGAAAAACGCCAGTTGCACCCAGTCCCTTTTCCGCCGCCGGGCCAGCCAGTGCTCGAGGAGCAGGCAGGCCAGGATGATCAGCATGCCGATGAAGAAGGCAACCCGGAACCCGTTCATGAAGCCGAACAGCATGAGGATGCCCCAGGTGAGCATGTGGGACAGGAAAGCGGCTTGCAGGGCGTTGGCCGGTCCCCAGGCCACCACGAGCGAATGCAATCCGTGCGCCCGGTCAAACTCGTAGTCCTGCAAGGCATAGATGATGTCAAAGCCGATCAGCCAGAACACCACGCCCCCGGCCAGCACGAGCGGCACGAGAAAACTTTCCCTAACGGGCCAGAAGCTGATCTCCCCCTTGACGGCCAGCCACGCCCCGATCGGGGAAAGCGCCAGGGCCACACCCAGCCAGACATGGGTGTAGTCGGTGAAGCGCTTGGTCAGGGAATAAAAGCAGATCAGCATCAGGGCAATGGGCGCAAAGGCCAGGCAGAGCCAGTTGAGGAGGTAGCAGGCCAGCAGGAACACCGCGGCACTCAGCGCAAAGAGGGTCCAGGCACTGGCCAGGCTGATCGCCCCGGCCGGCAAATGACGGCCGGCGGTGCGGGGATTGAGCTTGTCGAACTTGCGGTCGGCGATGCGGTTGAAGGTCATGGCGCACGTGCGGGCCGCCACCATCGCCAACAGGATCAGGGCAAACACCCGCAGCCCCGGCCACCCCCGGGTGTCCCGTGCCGCCACGGCCATGGAAGCCAGGGCAAAGGGGAGGGCCAAGATCGTGTGCGAGAACATCACAAACGATCCCCAGGTGCGCAGGGTGCCGGCGACGCCGCTCATTCCCGTTCCTCCTGCCAGCGCGCCACCAGCGAATGTTCCACCCCCAGGTGATCCAGAATCCGCGCCACCACCGTGTCCGCCACCGCCTCCACCGTTGGTGGACGCGTGTAAAACGAGGGGTTGGCCGGCAGGATCGTCGCCCCGGCCAGCAGCAGCAGTTCCATGTTCTTGATGTGCACCAGGCTCAGCGGCGTTTCCCGCGGCACCAGGATCAGCCGGCGCCGCTCCTTCAATGTCACATCCGCGGCGCGCAACAGTGCGTCGCTGCTCAACCCGTGCGCGATCCGGCCCAGCGTCCCCATGCTGCAGGGCGCCACCACCATCGCGTCCACCGGGTTGGAGCCGCTGGCGAAGGGCGCGTTCATGCTCTTGAGACCGTGCACCTGCACCCCTTCCGCAATGCGCAATCCCTCCTTCAACTCCTCCTGCAGCACCGCCTGGGCGTAGGCACTGAGGATGACATGCACCTCATGGCAAGAGGGCGGCAGATGATCCAGCAGGCGCTGCGCGTAGATCGATCCGCTGGCACCCGTGATGGCAAGAAGGATTTTCAAGACTGATCCGTCGGCTGATCGGAAACGTTCCGCCCGGAATATGACCATGACCCCACCCCGGAGCAAGTCCAGGCCGCCGACGAGTAGCCGTCAAGTAGCCGCCGACGTCAGGAGGTGGTTTCCTCACGCATCCTATCTCGACTGGGTCCGCCGCCTCACGGCGGCGGCTACGTGTCCTGGGGTCGGTCACGCGCAGCAACGCGGTAGCCGCCGACGTCAGGAGGTGGTTCCACCAAGGTGAAACAAGGGCGAGGAGAGCGCACTTTATCTCACCACATCAAAGGCCCCTCACCCCGTCCCTCTCCCGGAGGGAGAGGGAGACCCGAACTCCGCGCAGAGAAAGGCTGCTTCCCAGAACCCTTCTCCATGGGGTGGCATGCTGTTCCCTCTCCCCTCGGGCCTTCGCCACGCCGTAGCGGCTTCGGCCGCGCAGGTGGGAGAGGGTCAGGGTGAGGGGCCCCGGCAACACGACAACATGGTGGTCCGTTCTTTTCCACAAAACAGTCTTGTCTCTCGTGTGGGCCGTCCCACACTGGACCGCGTGCGCCTGGGAATCCAGATCCTGCCCTGCCTGCTCTTGGCGGCCTGCTTCCAGGGGTGTTCCTCGGATCGCAAACCGCCTCCGGCCTTGACGGCTGTGCCGCTTGAGGAGGAGTGGGAATTCGCGGATCCCGATCCGCTGGAGTCGCCCCGTTCAACCCCCATCCAGCCTGCCGAACGACCCGCCACCCCCGCCTCCGGTGCGGCGCGGCCGTCGCCAGGGTGGGTGGCCCTGGATGATTATTGCCGGTTTCATCGGGTGGCCCTGGAGTGGGATCCGCAGGGCTCCATGCCCGAGCGCATCCGCCTGCAAGGCACTGCCGGCATCACCACCCTGCAGCGCGACAGCCGCATGGCCAACGCCGCGGGCTTGCGGTTCTGGATGGCCTACGGCCCCCGGGTGGTGGGGGATAGGCCTTACCTGAACAAGCTGGATGCGGACAAGACCCTCCTCCCGTTGGTCCACGCCGGCCCATCCGGCCATGACCGGCGCGTGATCCTGATCGATCCTGGCCATGGAGGTTCCAATCGGGGGACCCAGAACGACACCGGCAGCCTGCTGGAGAAGAATTTGACACTGGACTGGGCGCTGCGCCTGGAGGCACTGCTTTCGGACCGGGGCTGGAAGGTGTTCCTCTCGCGCACCAAGGACAAAACCCTCTCCCTCTCCGAGCGTGTGGAGGAGGCGGATCGCGTCGGGGCCGCCCTGTTTGTCAGTCTCCACTTCAACGCCGCCACGCCCGACACATCGCGGACCGGCATTGAAACCTATTGCCTGACGCCGGCCGGGCTTCCCTCCACGCTGGTGCGCTTTGCGCCGGAGGACACGGCCAAGGTGTATCCGAACAACCGGCACGACACCGCCAATCTGCTGTTGGCCATGTCGGTGCACCGATTGTTGATTGAGCGCACGGGGGCGGCGGATCGGGGCGTGCGCCGGGCCCGTTTCATGACCGTGCTGCAAGGCCAGCAACGCCCGGCCATTCTGGTCGAGGGCGGGTTTCTGTCGTCGCCTGAAGAAGCCGCCGAAATCAACCGCCCGGCCTATCGACAGATTCTGGCCCAGGCCGTGGCCGACGGGTTGGAGGCGTTTCTCCAGGGAAGCCCAGCCGGGGGACGATAGGGGGACCAGACCGGCCGCCACGTTTGTAGTTCTGGCTTTAGCCAGTCCTGGGTTCATGGGGAGGAGGGATGCGCCCAATTCAGGCACATGCACTTGGGCCATGAACCATGCGCAGCCCGGACCGGTTAAAGCCGGGACTACAAACCGATCCCCTCGAGAAAGAAAAAAGGCGCCGGAAGATTCCGGCGCCTGAAAGATTTCGCAAAGCGAAGGGTGTCGTTTAGCGGGGCGGCAGGAAGTGCACGTTGCCGTTGTCGTCTGCCAGATTCATGAGTTCGCGGAAGGAGCTGTTGACCGTGGCATCGACCGAGCTGTCTCCCAAGACCACGTTGCCTTTGGCGCCGCCATGGATCGCATTAGTCCAGCCCGCCACACCCCAGGTGCCGCCGAAGTCGGTCCGAATGGAGCTCACGTTGTTCAGCCGGCCGGAACATGTTGATGCCGCTCCATCGTAGCGCAGGTTTCGATCGCCAAATAGGATTTGTTCTTGGGCGTACTCGAACCCAAGCAAGCCCGAAGGACCACGACCTGAGTCAATGTTGATAAAGTAGCTCAGTGCGTTGTCGCGATTGTCAAAGTGCAGGAAACCGCCGACCAACGTAGCACCTTGATTGACGCGCCAGTTGTCCGCCACGCGCTTGCCTTTGTCGGCAGGGCAACTCAGGACAGCAGGACTTGCCAACTGATTCGAGACGATTCCGAACTCGAACCAGGCCGCACCGGGTTTGATAGTGCCTTGCGGAGGGAAAGTACCACCGCTGGCAATCGGGACGCGCCAGGGGATGTTGCTCACGTCATGGTCGTTGACCCACATGACGAACGCGAGGCCGGTCTGCTTGAGGTTGTTGATGCACTGGGTTTGCTGCGCTTTGGCCTTGGCGCGAGCCAGGGCCGGAAGCAACAGGGCCGCCAGAATGGCGATGATGGCGATCACCACGAGCAGCTCAATCAGGGTGAACGCCTTGGTCCGGGATTTGGAGATCTTGTTCATAAGCACTTGGTTTAACGTTCTGCGTTCTGCCCCAGGCGTCAAGTCGCTACATGTCTATTGATATGTCCTACGGCCCGGCTTGTCACCCAAAAAGGATCGGTGGAGTGAGCTGGAGGCGCCCAGTGGGCGCCTCCAGGCCAATCTCCAGAAGATCTTACGGGTCAGGCGGAAGCTGCAGCACCGTGTCCTGAGTGACGCTGTTGTTGGCAGCGGCAAGTTGGGTGCGGAATTCATTGATTGTGACCTGAGAGGCACTGCCATCCGCCAAGCCAAGGTTGCCCTGGTTGCGGTGAATCTGGCCGTCAAACTCCGCATTGGCGATGCCCGGATCAGTGTCGTCGACACCGGCGAAGGTGCGGCGGGGAGTGCCATTGTCACCGCCGGTGACATTACGGTCGCCGGTCAGGATGGTCTGGGGAGCGGTTTCGTCCGAGCGCAGCCCCACGAAGTAGCTGATGTTGTTTTCACCGCCCATGCCGTCGTTATACAGGGCGAGGTTACGCTGGACGTCGAACGATTGCGCGCGGCTCTTGTCGCTGTCGCTCGAGCACACCAGCACCTTGGGCGAGTTCAACTCGTTGGAGATGGAACGGAAGATGGTCACGTTTGCGTCCTGGATGGCGTCCACCCAACTGCTGCCGCCAGCGCAGATGTTGGCGCCGTCTCCCGCGTCGCAGGTGCCCGGGGCGTAGGCGTCCACCAGCCACGGAAACTTCTCGCCGTGGTCGTTGGACCACATGCGGAACGCCAGTCCGATCTGCTTCAAATTGTTCAGGCACTGAATGCGCTGGGCTTTCGCCTTGGCCTTGGCCAGGGCCGGCAGGAGCAGTCCCGCCAGAATCGCGATGATCGCGATCACAACCAAGAGCTCAATGAGCGTAAAGCCTCGGTTCTTCTTCGCTTCGAATAATTTCATAGTGGTTCGTTGGTTTGGTTCGGTGTTTGGGACGGGCGAATGTAGGTACCCGCATTCCCCCTGTCAATCCAGAGTTGTGCTTCTTATTTAGCAGTGGGTGTGCCACACCGCGCTTACGCTCTAAATGCCCTGTTTCTAGTATCTTTGACCGGCTCCGCGCGTTTTCCTCACGCATCGCGCGTGGAAATGACGCGCCCGGTGGCGTCCCGCGGAGTGGTGCTGACTTCAAGCCTATCTGATGGGGCGCCGGCTGCCAACACTGAATCCCGCCTTGGTTAAACATTTGCTCCGCACCCATCCCTGCGGCAAGCTGTCATCCGCATGGCCATGGCCCAGCCCCACGTGCATCATGATTGGAACGATTGGATTCGCCGCAATCCATTGCTCCTGGCCGCCCTCGTCTCGGTCATGATCCACCTCGCCCTCTTCGGCGGGTGGCGCATCGGCAAGGTGCTGGGCATCTGGGATCACCAGGCCACCTGGCTCTTGAATTGGAAAGCCATGAACAAGGCCGTCGCCGTCCCCCTCGCCCCCGCGGAACCCGATCCGTCCCAGGTCATTCCCCTCTCCTTTGTCGAAGTCGATCCCTCCACCGCCACCCAGGAGGTCCCCAAGGACGCCAAGTATTACGGGGAACAGAACACCCTTGCCGCCAACCCCGCCCCGGTCTCCGAGGACACCGGCAAAACGGCCCTGGACGGTGACCAGGAAAAGGTCATCCGCCTGGCCGACAATCCCCGTCCCGAACGATTCCCGCTCCAACCCGCCGAGCCCGCCGAGCCGGATCCCGATCCCACCACCGATCCCCTGGAATCCCGGGAGTCGCAGGAACCCGACAGCCCATTGGAAGGCGCCGCCAACCCATCCAAGGTGTCCAAGGTGGACATCGAGGCCCTCACGCACAGTGCCGATGCGGTGGGGCTTGGATTGCCGCCCGCCCCTCCGCCCAAACAGCGTCCCCGCACCCTGGCCCAGGCCAGGGCCCAGGATCCCCGGTTGGCCGGGCAGAAGACCCGGCAGGAAGGCGGCGTGCCGCGCCGGGGCAAATACTCATTGGATGTCAAGCAGACCCCCTTCGGCGCCTACGACGCCGCCTTCATTCATGCCGTGGAGCAGCGCTGGTTTGACCTTCTGGACAGCACCAGCTTCGCGCAGCGTTCCGGCAAGGTGGTGGTGCAGTTCAACCTGACCTCCGACGGGCGCATCACGGACATGAAGGTGTTGGAGAACGACGTGGGGGAGATTCTCGGGCTCATGTGCGAGCGCGCCATTCAGGATCCGGCTCCTTACGCGGCCTGGCCCAGCGACATGCGGCGCATGATCGGCTCCAACGTGCGTGAGGTGACCTTCACCTTTTATTACAATTGATTGATCTGGGGAATTCGTGTGAGGTAACCCCTCGTTGCCGCCCCCCGGGCGCCTGAGCCTATGGACATCATTTTCATCATTGCCCTGCTGGTCACCTCCCTCGTGGCGGTGACCTACATGGTCGAGCGCGGCCTTGCCCTGCGCTGGCGCAAGGTCATCCCGCCCGACACCGAAGCCGCCGTCATTCAGCATCAGGCCGGGCAGGATCTCTCCCGGCTCAAGGTGGTCTGCGAACTCAATCCTTCCCCCCTCTCCCGCCTGATCCTCTGCGGCGTCGAGCATCTGGATCGGCCCCGGCAGGAGAACGTGGACCTGCTCGAGACGCGGGCCCGGCACGAGGTCAACAAGCTCGAGCGCGGCCTGGTCGTGCTCGAGACCATCGTCGGCATCGCGCCTCTCCTGGGCCTGGTCGGCACCATCTACGGGCTGATCCTCCTTTTCGGGGACATGGGGCAGGCGACCGCCGACCAGACCTCCAAGTTCGCCCAGGGCATCAGCCTTGCCCTCAACGCCACCCTGCTGGGCCTGAGCATCGCCATTCCCACCCTGGTCGCCTGGAGCTACTTCAGCAAGAAGGTCGAGAACCTCGCCGTCGAGATGGAGACTCTGGTGGACGAATTCCTCCGTAAGAACTACCGGCACGCCAGCTGCGAGGAGGACGCGGGGCGGATGGTGTCCATGCCTGCCTCCTCCCAGGCCTCCCAGGCCTCCCAGGCCGGACGCACCCACGGCGCCACGCACGGATGAAGTTCGCCCCGCACAAACGCCGCCGCGCCCCCACCGTCATCATCGTCTCCCTCATCGACGTGCTGTTGGTGGTCCTGATCTTCCTCATGGTCACCACCACCTTCAAGCGCCTCGAGCCGGCGCTCAACATCGCGCTGCCCGACTCCAGCCAAGCCACCGTCGGGGCCTCCGAGGCCACCGCCATGGTCGTCACCATCGCGACCAACGCGCCCCACCTCTACCTCGACGGACATCCCATCTCCCTCAACGAGTTGGAACGCGCCCTCCAGGACGCCACAGAGCGGAACCCGAAGGTGCGCGTGGACGTGAAGTCCGACAAGCGGGCTCCGGTGGGGGAGTTGGTGCACGTGATGGACGCCGCCCGCAAAGCCAAGGCCACCCTCAACGTCCTCACCGAAAAGAGCGATCGGTAGCCGCCAACGTAGCCGCCGCCGTGAGGCGGCGGATTCTGACGTGACGAAGAACGAGAGGATCCGCCGCGTCACCGCGGCGGCTACGTTGCGGGGACTAACGATTGAGCGTAGCCGCCGCCGTGAGGCGGCGGATTCTGTCGTGATGAATAACGTCCTCATCCACCCCCTCATCCCGCGGCCGCGGGTTGGCTACGTGTCCCGTGGCGGGTCCGGTTCATGGGGAGCTCCCTGTTCCTTTCGGACCGGCTAAAGCCGGGACTACAAACGGTGGCCGCCGCGTATGTAGTCCCGGCTTTAGCCGGTCGGGGTCCCCGGTTCACGGATCCCCCGCGCGCTACCTCATCTTCACCAGCCCCTCGGCGATCTGCTCGGCGTTGAGCGCGGCGCCCTTGAGAAGCTGGTCGCCCGACACCCAGAAGCAGAGTCCATTGTCCAGCGCGCAATCCTTGCGGAGGCGTCCCACCGCGCAGTTGTCCTTTTCCGCGCAGTCGAGCGGAAGCGGGTAGCCGTTGGTGGCGGGCGTGTCCACCACGTCCAGCCCGGGCGCATGGGCCAGCACCTCGCGGGCGGCCTGGACCGTGACCGGCTTCTCGAACTCGGCGCTCACCGCCACCGAGTGGGCGCGGAACACCGGGACCCGCACGCAGGTCACGCTGGCACGGAACGTCGGGTGGTGCATGATCCTTCGCCCCTCGTTCTGCAGCTTCATCTCCTCCCTGGTATAGCCGGTGTCGAGGAAGGCATCGACGTGGGGCAGGACATTGAACGCGATGGGGTGGGGATAGACCTCCGGCTTGGGCGCGGACTGGTTGATGTAGTCCCGAACCTGGCGATCCAGTTCGTCGATGGCCTTGGCGCCGGTCCCCGAAACGGCCTGGTAACTCGAGGCGAAGATGCGGGTCACACCGAAGGCCTGGTGCAGCGGGTAGAGCGCCATCAACGTCACCGCCGTGGTGCAGTTGGGATTGGCGATGATGCCGCGGTGCCCCTTCAGGTCGCCCGCATTGATCTCGGGAATCACCAGCGGCACGGTCTCCTCCATGCGAAAGGCGCTCGAGTTGTCGATCACCACGCAGCCGCGCTCCACCGCCTTGGGAGCGAACTCCCTGGAAATCCCCCCGCCGGCGCTGAAGAGCGCGATGTCCACACCCGCGAAAGCCTCCGGGGTCAATTCAGCCACCGTCACCGGCTTGCCTTGGAAGGTCAGGGTCTTGCCCGCGGACCGGGCCGAGGCGAGCAGGGTGAGGCGGCCCACCGGAAACCGGCGCCGCTCCAGGGTCTTGATCATTTCCTCGCCCACGGCACCGGTGGCGCCGACGATGGCGATATGGGGGTGTTCCTTCATCACAGCCAAAGAGCCGTCACTATATCGCCTGCCCCCATGCTGTCAAACGGGAGAGCATGATGAAACATGGGTGACCCTGGCGGCAAGAGTAAGAGTAAGAGTAAGAGCAAGAGTAAGATGGGCACTTCTTACTCTTGCTCTTACTCTTACTCTTGCTCTTTACCCGAAAAGAACGACCAACAGGTTGTCGTTTTACCGAGCCCCTCACCCTGACCCTCTCCCGGGGGGAGAGGGAACAGCATGCCACCCCAGGGTGAAGGGATCAGGGCAGCAGCCTCTCTCCGCGCGGAAGACGATACTCCCTCTCCCGCCGGGAGAGGGCTGGGGTGAGGGGCCTTTGATAGGGTGCGATGTAGAGTGATCTGGCCGCCCATGTTTCACCTTGTGTCGCAACCCGCTGCGCAGCCTTCATTCCCCCCGCAGCGTCTGGGGAATGACTTACTCTTCCTCCAATCCTGGTCCTGCGACTGCATGGTATTCCGGCTTCGCCCATATTCAATCACGCCCCTAACGGGCCGTGGCCCGAAATCTCGCTTGATTTGGCGGCGGCGGTCTTTAGGTTCGCAGCATGTCCGAAACGACGTCTCTGATGGGTTCCCAAGCCGCCTCTTCCCCCGCCGCTCCGGCCCCTGAAACCTGCCCCGGTGGGGATGACTTTGTCCGGCGCCACATCGGTCCGCGACCCTCCGACCTCCCGGCCATGCTGGAGGTGTGCGGCTACGGTTCGATGGACGATCTGATCCGGGATGTGGTGCCCGCTTCCATCCGCCTGGCAACGCCACTGCGCCTCCCGGCCGCCGCGACGGAGCACGCGCTTCTGGCCGAGTTGAAGGGATTGGCTTCCCGCAACCGCGTCTGCCGGTCCTATCTCGGGATGGGTTACCACGACTGCATCGTGCCTCCGGTCATCCAGCGGAACGTCTTTGAAAACCCAGGTTGGTACACGCAATACACGCCCTACCAATCCGAGATCGCGCAGGGGCGCCTGGAGGCCCTCCTCAATTTCCAGACCCTTGTCACCGACCTGACCGGCATGGATATCGCCAATGCCTCCCTGCTCGACGAAGCCACCGCCGCCGCCGAGGCCGTCACCATGTGCCACGGCTTGAAGGGTGGGGACACGCGCCCGGTGGTCTGGGTGTCGCGCCAGGTGCATCCCCAGACCCAGGCGGTGGTCCGCACCCGGGCCGAGGCGCTGGGGTTGCAGGTCCGCACCGGGGATTCCCCCGGCGACGACAACCTCGAGGATGTCTTCGCGGTGCTGCTCCAATATCCCGACACCACCGGCGCGGCCCGGGACCTGACCGAAACCGCCGCGCAGGTCCACGAAGCGGGCGGGATGGTCATCGTCGCCGCCGACCTGCTCAGCCTCACTCAGCTCAAGCCGCCCGGCGAGATGGATGCGGACGTGGTGGTCGGCTCGGCCCAGCGGTTCGGGGTGCCGCTGGGCTATGGCGGACCGCATGCCGCCTACTTCGCCACGCGCGACGCCTGCAAGCGCCACATGCCCGGACGCCTCATCGGCGTGTCCAAGGATGCCCGGGGCCGGCCCGCCCTGCGCCTGACGTTGCAGACTCGCGAGCAGCACATCCGCCGGGAAAAGGCGACGAGCAACATCTGCACGGCCCAGGTGCTCCTGGCCGTGATGGCCTCCATGTATGCCGTCTATCACGGCCCCGACGGCTTGCGCCGCATCGCGGCGCGCATCCATCAGTTCGCCCTTCGCCTGGCCGAGGCGCTCAAGCAGGCCGGGCTGGTCGTCGGACCGGATGCCTTCTTCGACACGATCCACGTCACGCTTGAGCCGGCCCGTGCGGATGCCCTTGTCCAGCGCGCCGAGGCCGCCGGCATCAACCTGCGCCGGCTGGGGCCGGACCAGGTGGGCATCGCCCTGGACGAGACCGTGGACGAGTCGGATGTGCGGGACCTTGTCCGGCTGTTCCAGGTCGAGGGCGGGGGCGAGTTCGAATTGACGGGGGCCGCGCCCGAGGTGGTGCCGGCGTCGCTTCGGCGCACGACGGATTTCCTCACCCATCCGGTCTTTCATCGGCATCATTCGGAGACGGAGATGCTGCGTTACATTCGCCGTCTTGAATCGCGCGATCTCTCCCTCACGCTCTCGATGATCCCGCTGGGTTCCTGCACGATGAAACTCAACGCCGCCGCCGAGATGCATCCGGTAAGCTGGCCGGAGTTCGCCCGCCTGCATCCCTTCGCGCCGCGGCATCAGGCGGAAGGTTACGCGGTTCTGTTCGGGCAGTTGGAGTCCTGGCTGGCGGAGGCCACCGGGTTTGCCGCGGTGTCGCTGCAGCCCAACGCCGGGTCCCAGGGCGAGTATGCCGGCCTTCTTGTCATTCGCGAATACCATCACCGTCGCGGCGAGGCGCACCGCAACATCTGCCTGATCCCGACCTCCGCCCATGGCACCAACCCCGCCAGCGCGGTCATGGCCGGGATGAAGGTGGTGCCGGTGAAGTGCGATGCGCAGGGCAACATCGATGTCGCCGACCTGAAGGCGCGCGCCGCAGAGCATGCGGCCACGCTGGCCGCGCTCATGGTGACCTATCCCTCCACGCACGGCGTCTTCGAGGAGACCATCCAGGAGGTCTGCCGGATCGTGCATGAACAGGGAGGACAGGTCTATATGGACGGGGCCAACATGAACGCCCAGGTCGGACTCTGCCGGCCGGCGGACATGGGGGCCGACGTCTGCCACCTGAACCTGCACAAGACCTTCTGCATCCCGCACGGTGGTGGCGGCCCGGGCATGGGGCCCATCGGCGTCGCCGCCCACCTGGCTCCCTATCTGCCGCAGCATCCCGTCGTGGACACCGGCGCGACGGAAGGCATCGGCGCCATCGCCGCCGCGCCCTGGGGCAGCCCGAGCATCCTGCCCATCTCCTGGATGTACATCAGGCTCATGGGCGCCGCCGGGCTGACCGAGGCCACGCAGTATGCCATCCTCAACGCAAACTACATCGCGCGCCGGTTGCAGCATCATTTCCCCGTCCTCTTCAAGGGACGCCAGGGGCTCGTCGCACACGAGTGCATCCTCGACCTGCGCCAGTTCAAGACGGTGACCGTGGAGGACGTGGCCAAGCGCCTCATGGATTTCGGCTTTCACGCGCCCACCGTTTCGTGGCCGGTGGCGGGCACCCTCATGGTGGAGCCGACCGAGAGCGAGTCGAAGGAGGAACTGGACCGCTTCTGCGACGCGCTCATCTCCATTCACGGCGAGATCCAGGCCGTCGAGTCGGGCCGGATCGACGCAATCAACAACCCGCTCAAGAACGCCCCGCATCCCGCCTCGGTCGTGACGGCCGACACCTGGGACCGCCCCTACACGCGTGAACAGGCCGCCTATCCGGCCGCCTGGCTCAGGGAACACAAGTTCTGGCCGTCGGTGGGCCGCATCGACAACGTGTACGGCGACCGCAACCCGGTCTGCAGTTGCGCGGGGATGGAGGCTTATTTGTGATAAGCGAATGGAGACACGTAGCCGCCGACGTCAGGAGGTGGACTATCACGACTGAAACCACCTCCTGACGTCGGCGGCTACTGGTGACGTCGGCGGTTACTTCGCATTGTCATCATGGGACGCTGCTACGCATACACCTGCTCGAAGTGTGAATACACTGCCAAGGTGTCCGGCGCGGAGGACCGCGGCATGGACGTCTTCACCCGCACCATCCATTGCCTGGACTGCCGCGACCTCTTTGATGTGGTCTCGCACGCCCGTCAAACCCGGCCGGCCGGGCTCTCAAAAACCCTCAAGACACCCGCCGTGCAGCGGCGGTTGTGGGCCGGCGTCACCTGGCCCGCGCACGCCACCTGTTCGGAGGTGGTGCAGCGCGTGGGTGTGCGGCGTCCCGACCATGAACTGCCCGCTGCGAGCCTGACCCGATGGGTCACCTTCAGGCTGGTCTGCCCCCATGGCGCCCATCATCGCATCGAACGATGGAGTGATCCCGGTCGCTGCCCGAAGTGCGGCACCTACCTGGACCGGACACTGGTGCCGTATCGGATCTGGGAGTGAGGGGAAAGGTAGAAGGCAGAAGGCAGAATGCAGAAGGGGGGGGAGGTGCAGGGCACTTGGCACTTGGCACTTGGTGTTGGGGGAGAATTTCCTTGCCTCGCCTTGTGGTTTTCCCGATTGCTTGGGGCCGTTGTTTCCCGATTGAGCCATGACCACACTGGATTGGAGCATCATCGCGTTCTATTTCCTGGGCCTGTTCGGCATTGCCTGGTGGGTGATCCGGAAGAACAAGGACACGGCGGACGACTACTTCCTGGCCGGGCGCAACCTGGGCTGGTTCATCGTGGGCGCCTCCATCTTCGCCTCCAACATCGGGTCGGAACACCTGGTTGGCCTGGCCGGATCGGGCGCGACCGATGGCGTGGCCATGGCGCACTATGAACTCCATGCCTGGTGCCTGCTCGTCCTGGGCTGGATCATGGTCCCCTTCTATATGCGCTCCCGCGTCTTCACGATGCCGGAGTTCCTCGAGAAGCGCTACTCCGAGACCGCCCGCTGGGTGTTGTCCGTCATCTCGCTGGTGGCCTATGTGCTGACCAAGGTGGCGGTGGGGATTTTTGCGGGGGGCGTGGTGTTCGGCACCCTGCTTCCGGAGTTACAGATTCAGGTCGGGCAGACCGTGATCGACAGTTTCTGGATCGGGTCGGTGGCGGTCATCGTCCTGACGGGCGCCTACACCGCGTTGGGCGGCCTGCGCGCTGTGGCCTACACCGAGACCGTCCAGACCGTCATCCTCATCCTCGGCTCGCTCCTGGTCACCCTCATCGGGCTGAGCGCCATCGGTGGATGGGACGGGCTCCGCGCCGCGCTGCCGTCGGACATGTTCAACCTGTGGAAGCCGCTGGTGCCGGCTGGCATGGAGGGGACCTGGGCGCCGGTCAAGGAAAGCGGCCGCATGGCCTGGTATTTCAACGGGCATTACCCGTGGCTTGGAATGCTCTTTTGCGCGCCCATCATCGGCATGTGGTACTGGTGCACCGACCAGTACATCGTGCAGCGCGCCCTGGGCGCCCCCAATGAGCAGCAGGCTCGCCGCGGCACCATCTTTGCCGCCATGCTCAAGCTGCTGCCGGTCTTCATCTTCATCGTGCCGGGCATGGTCTGCATCGCGCTGGCCAGCACGGGCAAGTCGCCGGAGCTGGCGGGGGTCCTGATCAACGCGGAAGGCCGGCTCGACCGCGCGCAGAGCCAGGCGGCCTTCCCGCTCATGGTCCAGCACATCCTGCCTTCCGGCGTGCGGGGCATTGTGGTGGCGGGATTGTTGTCCGCCCTGATGAGTTCCCTGGCGGGGGTGTTCAACGCCTCCTCGACGCTGTTCACGATGGATTTCTACAAGAAGTTCAAACCCACCTCGACCCAGCATGAACTGGTCTGGATGGGACGCCTGGCGACCCTGGGCATGGTGGTGATCGGCCTGGCATGGATTCCGGTGATCCGCGGGCAGAAAGGGCTCTACGACTACCTGCAAAGCGTCCAGGGCTACCTGGCGCCGCCCATCTTCGTGGTCTTCTTCTTCGGCGTGTTCAACAAGCGCCTCAACGCGCGTGGGTGCCTGGCCACGTTGATCGTCGGCTTTCTCCTGGGCCTGTTCCGCCTCGCGGTGGACACGCCCATCAGCCTCGGGCTGGCCGGCTACGAGAACGGTTACACGGAAGGTTCCTTCCTCTGGATCGTGAACAACATCTACTTCCAGTATTACAGCCTCATCATCTTCCTGGTCTGTGCGGTGACCATCGTCCTGGCCAGCCGCACCGCCCCCGCGCCGTCCGCGGATCGCCTCCGCGGCCTGACCTACGCCACGGTCACGAGTGAGGATCGCCACAAGAGCCGGGCCAGTTGGGGGAGGGGGGATGTGCTGGGATCCGCCGCCGTGCTCGTGCTGATCCTGGTGGCCTATCTCTACTTCAGGGGATAACAGCGCCGATCCTACTCCTCCCCTTACGCTTACTCTTACTCTTGCTCTTACTCTTGCTCTTGCTCTTACTCTTGCTCTTGCTCTTGCTCCCCACCTGGCAAGAGCAAGAGCAAGAGCAAGAGTAAGCGTATGTCATTCCCCAGTCGCTTCTGGCAAATGAATGCTGCGCAGCGTGTTGCGGCACAAGGTGAAACATGGGCGACGAAGGCTCTATATATTGCACCCCATCAAAGGCCCCTCACCCCGGCCCTCTCCCGCTGGGAGAGGGAGCCGCAAGCCCCGCGGAGCGTACGGGTTCAGACCGGAAGTCTTTCTCCGCGCGGAAGACGATGCTCCGCTCGACCGAGCTCGTCGCAGGCCTCTCCCCCGGGAGGGTTGGGGTGAGGGGCCCGGCAAAACGACAACATGTTGGTTGTTCTGTTCGGGTAAAGGACGAGAAGGAAAGGGCGCGGCTGGCCTGCTACTGCAGGAAGGCCTCGGCGGCGGCCTTGGCGTCGAAGGTGTCCTTGATCCCCCTCTTGCGCGCCTCGCGTTCCGCGTTGTCCGAGTAGGGATTGTCGGAGAAGGGCAGCGTGAAGGAGACCATGCGGGCATCCCGCGTGCCCACCGCAACGCGCGCCGTCCCCTCCGCATAGGAGAACTCGGCGCCTGACTCCCGCAATGCGATGGCCTGCCGGTCCTCCGCCTTCCAGGTGTTGTAGTCGGCTTCCGGCACCGGGATCCGGATCTCCAGCCGGTTGCCGTCCAGGCGCAGGGCCATTTCCCCACGTTCGAAGAAACCCAGGAACAGCTTCCTTTCCTCCGCGGTTTTCTCGTCCTTGCCGGCCTCCTCACGGACGGCAAAGCGGATGACCTCGTTGAGGGCCGTGAAGACCTTCGAGAGGTTGCGGACGGTGACCCGCTGGGCGCCGCACAGTTCCTTGTCGGTGTTCCAGTAGAGCCCGACGTTTTCCACGTTCACGTTGGTCAAGGCGACGTCGGCCAGGGTGCGCATGGCCTTTTCGTAGGCCGGATCGGGATCCAGGTCACCGGCCGGGGTGTGTTTCATCTCCAGCAGCGTGTCGCGGTTGTACTCGGTGATCCAGTTGTTGAAGAAGAAGGTCCGCTCCCCGTTCCAGAGCGAGTCGAACTGGCGGATTTCATCGTCGGTCAACGAGGCCTCGTTTTCCCCGCCGAAGATGCCCTGGTAGTCCTGGAAGATGTAGAGCGTGTCGCCGGCTGCGTCGTGCCGGTAGGAAAGGGTTTGCCGCTTGAATTCGATGCAGCCGGAGATGAGGAACGCGAGGAGCAGTGCCGCGAGCAGGAGGGGCTTCTGTTTCATGGTGCCAGTCTGGCCATGCGGTCGGGACTTGGCAAGGGGGATTGGTGGGAGGACGCGGACGCAATTAAAGGTGAATGACCCAAAGGAGCAAGGGTAGCGCGAACATGGACTTCCCGAACTTCACAGATAGGCGCCCGACACGTAGCCACCTCCCGTCAGGGGGTGGATCCTATCGTCATAGTATCCCTACGATCCTCCGCCTTACGGCGGAGGCTACGTGCCCCGTTGCCTCGCGCCTTCAGGCGGTCTGTGTCCTGTTGGAGAAAGCGCCAATGGCCCGTGCCCTTACTTGCGCGCGTCTCTTTCGCCCTGCAACAGGAAATGCAGCAGGTCCAGCACCCGGCCGCGTTCGAGGCTGTCGAGCAGGCCGGTCGGCATGTTCGACAGGGACGAGGCGCGCCGTGCGCGGATGGCCGACTTGTTCAGGACAAGCGGCGCTTCGATCGATCCCAGGGGGCGCAGGTGCAGGGTGGTCGCATCCTCGCCCTCGATGCGGCCCACGTAGATCGCCTCGGAAAGCAGCTCCACCTCCGTCGTGGCATACTCCGGCGCGACCACCTTGGAAGGCACCAGGATCGACTCGAGCAGATCGCGGGCGTTGAGGCGCGAGAAGATCGTGGTCAGATCCGGTCCCACGCTTCCCCCGCGGCCCCCCACCCGATGACATTGGATGCACCCGGCCTGCGTGAAGGCGTCGCGGCCCTTCTCCACGGAGCGTCCGCAGGCCAATTCTCCCAGCGCGGGCTCCAGTTCCTCAAGGGTCCATTCGTGCACCGGGCTTTGCGACGCGGACATGGACTGGATCCAGTCCCGCACCAGGTTGACCGCCTGCACATCCACGACGGCCCGGACCAGTGGCGGCATCTGCCCGGGGCCGCTGCGGGAAAGGCGGTGGACGAGGACGGACCGGTCCGGCCCGCCCGGCGCCACCAGCATGGCATTGGGCAAGCCGAAGGTGTCGTGCTGGGGACGCGCCTCGAGCAGCTTCATCCTCCCGGCGTCGAGTGTGAAGCGCAGGTCCATCTGGGAATTGCCGCCGCCCGCCTCGACGTGGCAGACCGAACAGTTCACGTGCAGGTAAGAGCGAGCCCGGGCGTCCAGTGGCTGGGCTGTGTCGTAGGGATCGGCCAGGCGCGGCAGGTCCGTCGCGTCCCTGCGCGGCGCCTCCAGGATGACTTCCATTTGGGCTAGGCGCGTGATCTGGTTGACGGGGCCAAGGCCGTTTCCAGCCGAGGCGGTTCGGTTCCATTGCAGGGTGTTGACGCCGAGCACAAAACCCGAGGCCCGACTATGGCAGGTGAGGCATTCCGTCCGGCCTGGGAACCGCCATGAACGATCGGCGCCCGGGATGGGGGCGGTCCCCCCTTCAGCAGGCACGAGCACGCCATCGGTCTGGTCGCGGTTCCATTGGTAGCTGTAGCCGGCCCATTCGCCTTGTTGCCTGGTGAAGAGCCGAGTTTCCAGCCGGCGCGACAACGCCTGCCCGGTGGCGTTGGTGGACGGCCACGACAGGGTCTGCATGAGGACTGTGCCCTCGGGCAGGTCCCAGGCGCCGGAGCTGGCATAACGGATCGTGCGGGTCCCCGGGAGCCCGATCCAGCGCTCGACCGTGGCGCCGTCGTACCAGGCCGGCGCATTCAACTCGTAGGCCAGGACGCCTGAATGCAACGTGTGACGAGCCACATCGGTGAAAAGGCCGGTGTCACTCAGGCGTGTCGGAAACGGGGCGCGCTCGGGTTCGGGAGGTGAGGCGATCAGGCGGTGAATGGCGCCGCCGTGATCGACGATGAGCAGGTCCCCTCCGTGCGTCATGCCGAATGCCGCGATCTGAAGGGTGGTGTCGGCCAGCTCCTCGTGCCAGGTCAGGCGGTGGCCGTCGTGGCGTGCGCCCCAGATCTTGCCCGTCGAGTAGTCACCATAAATGTAGGCTCCCTTGAGCCGGGCCAACGCGCTGCCGTCATAGACCACGCCGCCGGTGAGGGATCGGAACTCCGAGTGCGGATGCTCTATGGTGGGCGGCACCACCGGCGTGGGGCCCCGCGGACGGTGCAAGTAGAAGGGGTGGCTACCTTCATAAACGCTCCACCCACAGTTGTCGCCGCGCCGGATGAGGTGGGCCGTTTCCCACAGGTCCTGCCCGTTGTTGCCCACCCAGATGTGTCCGGTGAAGGGATCCCGCGTCATGCGCCAGGGATTGCGCAGGCCGTAAGCCCACAACTCAGGCCGCGCCCCTGGCACGTCGAGGAACGGATTGTCGCTGGGAACCCCATACGCCCGGTCGGCGTCCGGATGATCCACGTCGATCCGCAACACGCCTCCCGCCAGGTCCGTGACATCCTGTCCCGTCACCCATCCGTCGGAGTCGCTCGTGCCGTCGCCGGTGGTGATGTAGAGCATGCCGTCGTCGCCAAACACGAGGTCCCCGCCGTCATGCCCGGAGGAGGGCCATTCGATGACGGGCATCTCGGACGCCAGATCGCACGCGTGCGGCGGCGTTCGCGCCACCGTGAACCGTGACACCCGGTTGCTGCGGGAGGATTGGCCGGTGGGGCCGTTGCTGAACACGTAGAGGTATCCGTTGGTTGTGTAGCCCGGGTGAAAGGTCAGGCCGTAGGCCAGCCGCCCCGGCCATTCCAACAACGTCTCTGCCCGGTCTGCCGTCGGGTCGTCCGGCAGACGCAGGATGCGGGTCGGCCGTTCCGGCTCGCCTCCCTGCAGCACCACCAACAACGTCGCCAGGCCCGGCTCGGCCTTGAGATAGAGCGGCGCGTTCCAGGTGAGGTTGGTGAAGACCGGTTCGGTCCTGTAAGGGCGTAGCGGATCGGGGGAGCCAACCACCCGCGACGTGGTCCAAGGAACGCGCTCCTGCGCCGCGGCCCATCCGGCGGTGAGAAGCATCGCTCCCAATAGTATCAGGAGAATCAAACCGCCTGAAGGCGGGACTACCAACGCGGAAGCAGCGCTGTTTGTAGTCCCGCCTCTTAAGAAACTCGATGTGCAACGTGTTGGAGTTAAGGGCATGCAATCTTGCACGACGAATTCAAAGGCCCCTCACCCCAACCCTCTCCCGGGGGGAGAGGGAGGATCGGCTTCCGCGCGGAGAAAGACTTTCGATCTGAACCCGTACCCTCCACCGGGC